>Ga0105050_10000069_pt1 | contig 118005 bp, 112 predicted proteins | sample FRY01_FD_78088 | JGI IMG/M metagenome (GOLD analysis project Ga0105050, IMG submission 78088) | Freshwater microbial communities from Lake Fryxell liftoff mats and glacier meltwater in Antarctica - FRY-01 | ecosystem: Environmental > Aquatic > Freshwater > Ice > Glacier meltwater ... | reverse complement strand
TGCCATGGGTTTCTGGGCAGCGCTCGATGAAGTCTATGGCGAAACACGTCAGCAGCGCTGCTGGATGCACAAGATGGTCAACGTCATGAATTGCATGCCCAAGTCGATGCAGCCCAAGGTGAAGTCAGCCCTGCATGAAATCTGGCAAGCGCCCACCAAGGACGAAGCCAATAAGGCGTTTGATCTGTTTGAAGAGATGTTTGAAGACAAGTATCCCAATTTCTATACAGTCAAAATATATTCAACAAAAGGAGCATGGCATGTTGTTTCCCACTGAGAAAGTCCCCGCGCTAGTTGTGCCAACCAACAGTCATGGTGTTTTTGATTTGGCGGCTCAGATACCCGAGCATTTCACGATGCTCGTGTTCTTTCGCGGCTTGCACTGCCCGTTATGCGTGAAGTACCTCAAAGCGCTCGGTGACTTGTTACCCGCCCTTGAAGAAAGAGGGGTTAAATCGATCGCCATTTCAAGCGATACCGAACAACGCAGCCTAGAGATGGCCGCCAAAGTGGGTGCGCCCGAATTGACGTTTGGTTACGGATTGCCACTGCAAATGGCTCGGGATTGGGGCCTGTATCTTTCTAAGGGCATCGGTAAAACCTCGGTTGGGATCGAGGAGCCGGCAGTCTTTGCGGAACCCGGTTTGTTTTTGGTGCGTTCTGATGGCACGCTTTATTACGGTGCTGTGCAGACCATGCCATTTGCCCGGCCTGGATTTGCAGATTTGATGCTAGCCATCGATTACGCCATCGGTAAAAACTATCCTGCCCGCGGTGAATACCAAGGGGCCGTTTGACGCATTAAGACCAGCGCAATAACCAGCGTCCAGAGATAGCACCGACGGCGCTGGTCAGCACGATGCCTAGAGTGTACCAGACGGCCAGAAAAGTGGGAGAGTCTTCGGGGCAGGCCATTGCGTAGGCGGTGGCGCCGATGGCACCGGCCAGCAAGCCGCAGGCAAACCCGGCTTGGGAAAGGTGCACCGGTCCGAAAGCCCTTATAGCGAGTTGCAGGGCAAAAAGACCGGGTAAGGAGACGAGCAATACCAGCCAGGGGCACAGTAACGATGTTTGCCCAAATAAGGCTTGTTGTTTTGCTTGCTCGGGTGTGAGCGCGAGGTGCCACGCACCAAATGCCAGCATAGCCAATAGCACCAAAGCCAACCAAACGGATGGCGCACGGCGATCGGCGACAGGACGAGCCAGTCTGATGGTTAGGAAAGTCGCAGCCACAGCCAGCGAAACGGTGTAGGCAAACTTTATCCAAGGGGTTGGCGTCATGAAGGTCTTGGCCGGTAACGGACCGATAATGGTGAGAGCGAGTGCCAAACTGAACAGCCCAGCAACAGACAACGCCCAAAAAAGTTTGTGCGAAAGCGCTGGCGCGGGTTCTGCTCGCGATCCTTTGGCTAAGAACTCAATGAATGCGTCTGTTTTCATAGGGTTTTTTTGGCCACCAATGCTGCCAGCTGTTTAATGCCCCGATGAACCTGTACTTTTAGGGCGGACTCAGATAACCCGGTCTGTTGGGCGGCTTCGCTCACGCTTAAGCCGATAATTTTGATTAATTCGATCGCTTGGCGCTGCTTGTCTGGCAGTGTTCGCAACAACTTTTGAACATCAGCCACGTTTGATGTCACAGCGTCAGTGGTAACGGTTGACTGTTGACTCAAGTCTGCGTCGTCGAATTCATCAGTCAGGGTGTCGCGTCTGCCGTGTTTGCGCCAAAAGTCGATCAGTTTGTACTTGGCGATCGCCATGATCCAAGCGCTCACAGGGAAAGCGTCATCGTACGTATGACGTCGGGTGTGAATGGCCAGTAAGGTTTCTTGAACCATGTCTTCAGCATCTTCTGGTGTGTTGTTCATACGGCGCCTAAAAAACGACCGCAGCCGTTGCGCGATTAGCCGCAACGCCTGTTCATAGGCCTTTTCATCGCCTGTTTGAGCCAGTCGCCAAATCGGCGCGATCTCGCGCTCGAATGGGTGGCCCGTCGTGATAGCGGTGGCCTTTTCACTAAATACGTTTAAATCAGACAATGGTTACAGTTCGTTGAAATATGATTCGGTTGGAATGCTTGCAAGTCAGACTGAGCACCCAAAACGTGAGGTATTCACATGATAGTAAGGGTTGCATCGCTGGGGAAGGGGCTTTGGGGCAATCAGAACGCCTGTCTATTGTTTATGTCCTTCGCATTAATGGTTGGGTCGCCGATGACCACGAATGCTCAGGTTCAGCCGCTGCCTGCCTTTACTGCAGGGCTAGATCGGTGGGAACAGATCCGTTTGAACGATCAAGTGGCACCCAATGTCTTTGTGGCACGGCAATGGGATGGTCAACAAGCCGTTGAAATCCAATCATCAAACAGCATGTCGCTATTGGCCACTGAGGTTGCGGTGGATTTGGTTCAAACGCCATACCTGTGCTGGTTGTGGCGGGTCGATGGCGTCTTAAAAACAGCTGATATGCAATCCAAGAGTGGGGATGACTACGCCGCTAGGCTCTATGTCAGCGTGCAACTACCACCAGATCAAATCAGTTTTGGGCACCGATTTCAATTGGCACTGGCGCGTGCCATTTGGGGGGACAGTGTGCCTGACGGTGCGCTTAACTATGTCTGGGATAACGTCCACCCCGTTGGACATGAGCAGGCCAATGCGTATACACATTTGGCGCGCATGATTGTGCTCAAAACTGGCGACCAGCAGGCGGGGCGTTGGGTGCCCCAGCATAGAAACATCAGGGCTGATGTTGAGCGCTTATTTGGTTCTGGTGCGAAGGTGGTACAGATTGCGGTGACTTCAGACACGGACAACACCGGTGAATCGGTGCGCGCTGGATTTGCAGGGTTGCAATTTACCGATGATCCCAAGTGGTGCGCTCAATCGTGAGCGCTTTCAGGTGTCGATGGCATCAGTGCTGCTGTAACCTTTTTCAAGATTCAGCGAATTTTCCAATAACAACAGTCAATCAAACGCGCCTCTCTCATCAGACCGTGAAGATGTGGTCGATTCAATTCAATGTGGTCCTGGAACTGTCATGACAAAAAAAAATAAAACAGGTTTTCTGTGGGGGCGATGGATCACGGTCTTGTTGGCTGTGACGGTCTTAGTGTGGGTGTATCGTGCCTTTGATTTGGGATCAGTGCTGTCGCTTGAAGAGCTTAAAGAAAGTCGGGATGCCTTAACCGAGTATTACGCGCAAAACCGATTGGTGATGATCATCGCGTTTTTTGCGGTCTACGTCACCGCCACTGCGGTCTCCATTCCAGGGGCTGTGATTTTGACGCTGGCGGGTGGCGCCATATTTGGCTTCTGGCTGGGTTTACTGGTGATCTCATTTGCGTCATCGCTTGGCGCGTTATCGGCCTTCTTGGTGTCGCGTTATTTGCTTAGAGATTGGGTGCAGCGCAAATTTCAAAAGTCCTTTCAGGCAATCAATAGCGGCATTGAACGCGATGGTGTCTTTTATCTCCTGACTTTGCGCTTGGTGCCGCTTTTTCCGTTTTGGCTGATTAACCTGTTGATGGGATTGACGCAGCTGCGAGCACCTCGTTTCTACACGGTGAGCCAGATTGGGATGTTACCTGGCACGGCTGTTTTCGTGAATGCCGGCACGCAATTGGCCTTAATCAATAGTCTAGGCGATGTGTTGTCGGCGCCATTGATTGGCAGCTTGGTGCTGTTGGGCCTGTTCCCGCTGGTTGCCAAATTCATGGTTGGTGTGTTGAAAAACCGTAAAATTTATCAGCAATGGCAAAAACCCAAGACCTTTGATCGCAATCTGATTGTGATTGGCGGTGGTGCGGGTGGTCTCGTCAGCGCCTACATAGCGTCGGTGGTTAAAGCTCGCGTGACCCTGATCGAAACCCACAAAATGGGTGGTGATTGCTTGAACTTTGGTTGTGTACCCAGCAAGGCGCTGATCCGCTCTGCCAAAATGGCCAAGCAACTGCGCCATGCGTCTGAATTGGGCTTCACTGATGTTGCGGGCAAGGTTGACTTTGCCGCCGTGATGCGGCGTATTCACGGTGTGATCGCAGACATCGAACCACATGACTCGGTTGATTGTTACACCAAGCTTGGCGTTGAAGTGTTGACCGGTTACGCCAAAATGGTGAGCCCATGGGAAGTTGAGATTGCCTTAGCCGATGGCACCGCGCAGCGATTGAGTGCGCGCCACATCATCATTGCAACGGGCGCTAGACCTTTTGTGCCACCGATTCCAGGTTTAGAAGAGGCCGGTTACTTGACCAGTGACACGGTGTGGAACTTAACAGCATTGCCCAAGCGGTTTGTGGTGTTGGGTGGCGGTCCGATTGGTGCGGAGCTGTCACAAAGCTTTGCGCGTTTGGGGTCAAGCGTCACGCAAGTGGAAATGGGGCCACGGATCATGAGTCGCGAAGACCCAGAGGTCAGTGCTTTGGTCACGGCGTCTTTGCGAGCCGATGGTGTTGAAGTGCTCACGAGCCACCAAGCGCTGCGGGTCGAGCAGCGTGATGGCCAGAAGTTTTTAATCGTCAAGCACGAAGAGGGTGAGCGCGACTTGCCATTTGATGCGCTTTTGTGTGCCGTCGGTCGTGCGCCCCGGGTCACAGGCTACGGACTAGAGACGCTTGGCGTGACGCTGTCGCCACGTAACAATATTGCGATTAACGCTTTTCTAGAAACCAACTATCCCAATATTTTTGCAGTCGGCGATGTTGCGGGTCCTTACCAACTGACGCATGCCGCGGCGCATCAAGCTTGGTATGCCGCAGTCAATGCATTGTTTGGTCGGTTCAAAAAATTCAAGGCCGATTACTCAGTGATTCCTTGGACGACTTTTACTGACCCTGAGGTGGCACGCGTTGGTCTGAGTGAAACAGAAGCCACGGCAGAAGGCATTGACTTTGAGGTAACCCGTTATGGCATTGATGATTTGGATCGCGCCATTGCGGATGGTACGGCTTATGGTTTCGTTAAGGTCTTAACGGTACCGGGCAAGGACAAGATTCTTGGTGTGACGATTGTGGGTGAGCACGGCGGTGATCTTTTGGCCGAGTTTGTGTTGGCCATGCGTTATGGGCTGGGTTTGAACAAAATATTGGGCACCATTCACACTTATCCAACGCTGTCTGAGGCCAATAAGTACGCGGCTGGTGAATGGAAAAAAGCGCATGTGCCGCATCGGTTGTTGAAGTGGGTTGAACGCTATCACGCGTGGGAGAGAGGCTGATGAGCCAGTCATTGATGGCGGCAGTGGATCGCCGCAAAATTTTAGTCAGTGGTGCCTTAACGTTAATGATCACTGGACTCGGATCAAAAGGCACCGCGGCCCTCGCACAGGGTGCGGGGCTCGACCACAGCCATGCGGCATGGAGCGCGCTCCTAAATAAACACATTGTGTTAATTGACGGTGGTCATGCCTCGGCAGCAGACTATCAAGGGTTCCTGGCTGATCGCGCCGTGCTGGGACAATACTTGCGTCAATTGTCTTCAGTCACACAGCCTGAGTTTGATCGATTCACGCCGGCGCAACAACAGGCATTTTTGATGAATGCCTATAACGCTTTTACAGTCGAACTGATCTTAACGCGCTATCCAGATTTAAATACCATCAAAGACTTGGGCAGCTTGTTTTCTGGGCCATGGTCCAAGGAATGGATCAACCTACTGGGCCAAATCCGAAGCTTAGATAACATTGAGCACGTGATATTGCGCGAAAAAGGCCGTTACAACGAACCTCGGGTTCATTTTGCGGTCAATTGCGCTTCAATTGGCTGCCCGATGCTGCGTGAAGAGGCCTTTACAGCCGCTGCCTTGGATGCGCAATTGGAAGAGCAGGCGCAACGGTTTATGGCTGATGCCTCAAGAAACCGCTATGACGCTAAAAGCAAAACCCTCTATTTGTCAAAAATCTTTGAGTGGTACACCGTGGATTTTGAGCAAGGGTACCAAGGCATTGATTCGCTGCAGACGTTTGCGCGTCAGCATGCCGATCAGCTGACTTCAGATCCCGCAGCACGCGCGGCGTTACGCCATGAACCTGTCAGTATTCGGTTTTGTCTTACGACTGGCATTTGAACGATACAAAAGCCACGCCTTAATCAAAGCCTGAGTCAAGCAAAACCGTTCTCTAAGGATGATGCTTTGGATGCTTTAAAAACGCCATCAAATTTTCGCACACCAGTGACTGTTCTAAAGGTGATCTTCATCGCGCTGGTCCCGCTTACGCTGAGCACCAAGTCATTCGGCATGTGACTTAAGTGGCTGATTGGTAGGCGTGTCGTTTGAGATCTTCTAGGCTGACGTATTCGAGTACCTTGCTGTGGGTGGCGGTCAACACAACAGGTGGTGCTAGGCCGGCCTCTAAGGCCTCACGCCAACGTGTGGCACACAGGCACCAACGGTCGCCAGCTTTGAGACCAGGAAAACGCCACTCAGGGCGAGGCGTCATCAAGTCGTTGCCACGGTCAGCAGAAAACACCAAGAAATCGTGCGTGACACGGGTGCACACCACGTGGGTGCCATGGTCGTTGTCATCAGTGTTGCAGCAACCATCTCTGAAGTAGCCGGTCAGTGGGTCAAAAGAGCAAGCCTGTAGCGGCTCGCCCAAAACATTTAACGCATCAATCATGGTTCATTCCTTACGCACAAGAGTCAAGAGCGGATGTGTTCATTTTAAAGCGCATCGAGCTTAGACAGTATGTCTTGGGCTTTTTGTTTGATACCTGCGATTTCCTCAGGTGGCATTTTTGTGAGTTGCCGGTACGCCATGCCGATGCGTGGATTCTTGGCAAAGCGGTTTTGATGGCGCAAGTAAAAGTCCCAGTACAAGGCATTAAACGGACAGGCATCGGCGCTGGTGCGCTCTTTTCGATTGTAGTGGCAGCCCTTGCAATAGTCTGACATGCGATCGATATAAGCCCCGCTAGACACATAGGGCTTGGTGGCCAACAGACCACCATCGGCAAACTGGCTCATGCCAACGGTGTTGGGCAGCTCGACCCATTCAAAGGCATCAATATAGACACCCAAGTACCACTGGTGAACAGCCTGTGGATTCAAACCCGCGAGTAAGGCGAAGTTGCCGATGACCATCAGCCGTTGGATGTGGTGAGCGTAGGCGTGTTCGAGCGATTGGCCGATGGCGTACGAGAGGCAATTCATTTTTGTTTTGCCGCTCCAAAACCAGCTCGGCAAGGCTCTTTGATGGTTTAACGCGTTGCCTTGGTCGTAACCTGGCATTTGTGCCCAATAGATGCCACGCACGTACTCGCGCCAACCCAAGATCTGACGAATGAAACCTTCAGTGGCCGCAAGCGGTGCTTTACCGGCTTTGTGGGCTTTTTCAGCGGCGCCAATGACTTCCCGCGGATTGAGCATTTTGGTGTTCAGCGCAAACGACAGAAACGAATGAAACAAGCGCCAGCTCTTGGTACTCATCGCGTCTTCGTAGTCACCAAAATTCGGCAAAACGTCTTTGATGAATCGAGTCAAATCTTTTAAGGCTTGGGCGCGGTTCAGTGGCCAACGAAACGCGTTGGCTTGTGGATTGCCGAAGGTTTTAACCCCAGCGGCTTGGATCACCGCCCAGATGTCTTGATGGTCTAACGCGGCGCGTTCGTCTGCCGGTGGCGGTGGTTGACCTTTCCACGGTTTGCGGTTCTCAGCATCATAATTCCAAACGCCACCAATGGGCTGCTGGTCGGCCATCAACACATCGAAGCGCTGGCGCAGTGTTCGGTAGAAGTGCTCCATGAGCCATTGCTTACGGTTCTTAAACAGTTCAGCAGCCTCATGGCGGGCCGTGATGAAGTGCTCGCTATCGACGCCTTCGACCCCCACCCCGAGCACGGCTTCGAGTTCTTTGAACTGCGCGTCTAAACGCCACTCATCGGGTAGCTGGTATTGAACTTGGGTCACAGACAACTGTTTGACCAGTGCTTTCAGGTTTTGACCAAAGTCGTGATGATTGTTGGTGTCATCTATGGCGATGTAGTGCACCGAATGGCCTTGGGCTTTCAGATGGCGTGCCAAGTCACGCATGCCCGCAAAAATCGCGATGACTTTTTGTGCATGGTGCATGACGTAATCGGTCTCAGCGCGTAGTTCCATTAATGTGTAATGGATCTTGGCGTCAACGGTTTGAAACCAGCTGTGCTCAGGGTTGAGTTGGTCGCCTAAGATCAGTCGCAGGGTGGTCATGCTGTGCCCCAATATTTTTGATAAGTGTTTTCTGGATCGTAGTCACGCGCTTGCTTGGCGGGATTAAAGCGTCTGCCACCACGTGGGTCGGTGCCCACGCCGGCGATGTAAGCCCAGTTGCCTTGATTGCTACTGACGTCATAATCAATGAGTGCGTGCTCAAACCAAGCCGCGCCGGCGCGCCAGTCGACTTCGAGGTCGTTGACCAAATAGCTTGCGACGTTTTGACGCATGCGATTGGACAGATAGCCGGTGGCAGCGAGTTCGCACATGCCGGCATCAATAAAGGACTGGCCCGTTTTACCCGCGATCCAGTGTTCGAGTCGAGCTTGGGCTTTCTTGTCAGTCAGGTTCGTATTCAAGGGCTGGGGTTGCTTGGCCAGCCCATTGCGTACAAATAATCTTGTGCCGTAGCGCTGCATGAGCAAGCGAAAGTGTTCGCGCCAAAGCAGCTCAAACCAAATCCAATAGGTGTCGTCGTTGGCACCAAACTGTTGTTCGTGGTCAACAAGTGCGGCATAGATTTGGCGCGGTGACAGCGCGCCGACCGCCAGCCATGGTGAGAATTTGGTTGAGTAATCGGTGCCCAGCATGCCATTGCGAGTTCCTTTATAGGTCTGCGGCAAGTCTGACCCAAAGTAACGCACGAGGTGCTCGAGCGCATGGGCTTCAGCGCCGGTCCACGGGGCGCGTTGATAAGGGAAAGCGCTGCGCTCATCGAATTCGGGCAATGCCACGGTACCGCTGCTTCTGAATAAGCGCAGGGCGTTCATTGCGCCATCAACGCTCGGTAACGTGGGCAGGCGCTGGGGCGCTGCGTGAGGGGCGTTTGGTACCAGATCGGTCGATTCAACCACTTTTCTGAACTCGGTAAACATCAGCGGGGTTTTGTCGATCGTGAAAGGCAGCTCGCTGGCGCGCAGAAGCGCCGATTGATCAGTCTTTATCAGGGTGAGCCCGGCGTTTTTAATTTGCGCGTCCTCGCGCTGTTCGTCGGGGGCGAACAAGGCCTCACAGTAAATCGTGGTGATGCCCATGCGTTTGGCCACATCGATCAGGGCGTTGACACCGGCGCTGACAGGGTCGTGGACATCAGTTACCACGACTTGGTAGAGATCACTGCCGCGGGCTTGTAGTGATTGGGCCAATCCTTCGAGTGCTTGTGTCTCAAAGGCCAGGCGGTGTGGGCCTTTGCGCGTGTAGCCCCAGCGGGTGGTTGATTGGGCGTGCCAATCTTCGATCACCACTAGCAACAGCATGTCGTTTTGCTGACAAGCTTTCAAAAGGCAAGGGTTGTCGTGCAGGCGCAGATCGCGTCGAAACCAATACATTGCAGCCATGTGATGCTTCCCTATGCTTTGTTTTTTGTGGCCTTTTGGGGCCGATACGAGCGGCGACATTGCTCAGAGCAGTATTTGACGTCATCCCAGACTTTTTCCCACTTCTTGCGCCAAGTAAAGGGGCGCATGCAGTAAATGCAGGTCTTTTCTGGAAGGTTGGTTTTTTTAACACCACGCATCGGTTTAAAGGTCCAGCGTCAGTTGGTTAACAGAGGCGGCAGGTCGCCTGCGGTTGGTTGACGAATCCAAGCGCTTACGCGACCCATGCTTTTTGACGATCGCGGCTTTGCCTTCACGGACCATGGGTTGTTTGCGCCGATCAAACAAAAGCCTCTTGGCCGCACGAGTGGCGAGAACCAAGTCGACCGTGGGGGTGGGTAGGTCTTGCGCGGTGAGCCCATGTGCTTGACGTAAAGAAAGGGGCATGCGCCAGGGTTCGAACAACCAGACGTCGGGTACTTTGTTCATCGCCGGTATCCATTGCCTGACAAAGGCACCCTGTGCGTCGTGATCTTTGGCTTGCTTGATGGGGTTATAAATGCGCGGCACGTTGATGCCGGTGGTGCCCGATTGCATTTGCATTTGGCTCCAATGGATGCCCGGCTCGTAATCCAAAAATTGTTTGGCAAGCCAATGGCCAACGGGGCGCCAGTCAAGCCACAGCGGATAGGCGGCGACAGAAACCAACATGGCTCGCATTCTAAAATTCAACCAGCCCGTTTCGCGCAACATTTGCACGCAGGCATCAACCATGGGCCAACCCGTGCTGGCGTCTTTTAGTCGCTCGAAATGGCTGGCTTGCCAGTCGTTTTCTCGAAGGCCATCGTAGCCGCGATGCATGTTTTGCCATTCAATTGCCGGTTCATCTTCAAGCTTTTGAATGAAATGGCAGTGCCAATATAAGCGGCTGACAAAGGACTGCAGGCCACGCGACTGTCTCGATTGGGCAGCACCGAGTCGCTGAATGTGTTGCATGCTAGCTTGAAACACTTCGCGCATCGAAAGGCAGCCGTAGGTCAAATAAGCCGACAAACGAGAGCAAGCCGTGGGTGCTGATAAGGGTGAAGAGATGCCCCCGCGGTACTGTGTGCTGCGTTCATGTAAAAATTCACTCAGTGTCTGCAGGGCCTGCGCACGACCACCGATTTGCCTTATTGGTGGGTCGTGGGGGTCAAGGCCAAGTTGTCTGGGGCTCGGTAAGGTTGCACGCGGCATCGCCAAGCCACTATCGACAGCCGTGGCGGGCGTGCTGGTCACGGGCCCACTCATGGCGATCTCCCAGCGCTCTTTCCAGTGGTCGCGGTCGTGTCGACCGCGGGTGACGCCAAACTGGCGATACTCGTGCCAATCCACCGATTGATCACGACACCATTTTTTAACAGCCTTGTCACGCCCGTAACTGATGCCGTTACCAGACTCTTCATGAGAAAAGATCGCGCTAATTGGCTTTTGTGCGTTTAACTGCGCCAAGCCATCAAGCGCCTCACTCACCTTGACATGCAACTTCAACCTCAACTTGGCCAAATCTTCACGCAAATCACGCAGTGACTCGACGGTAAATAGGTAATGTTGGGTCGCGGCATCGGGACTTGCCCAAAGGCTGGGCTCAATGAAGTACACGCACGTGACAGGTCCGTGGCCCACGGCGTGCCATAAAGGCGCGTGATCCACCACTCGCAAATCTTTTTTGAACCAAACCACAGCGTGAGTCATTTTCAAATGCTAGCGCAGACTGAAACGAATGACGTCAATAATCCAGTCGCAGGCTCGGTATTTGGCGTTGGGTGGGTGGGTCGTTGGCTAGCCATGGGTCAAAAACCAGCCGCTTGGGTGGCAAACAGGCAAAACTCTCAACAACCCCCCCAGCGTTTCTTGTTAGTCCATGGGTGTGATCTGCGCTGATCGCTGACTTCTGCTAGCATCCAAACCACCATGATAGATGTTGTCATTTTCTTCTTTTTATTGGGCTTGTTTGCACGCTTAGTCGGCTCTGATCTTAGGCTGCCAGAGGCGCTGTACGAGACCCTTTCGATTTACCTTCTTTTGGCGATTGGCCTAAAGGGGGGGATCGAACTTTCTCAGCAACCTTTGATTGATCTGGTGCCTGAAGTCGCGGGTGTGGTGGTTCTGAGCTTCCTTATTCCTTTGTTGCTCTACCCTTTGTTTCGATTCTTAAGGTTCGATGCGGCTGACAGTGCTTCGGTGGGTGCGCATTTTGGGTCGGTGAGTGTGGTGACCTTTGCAGTGGTGACTGCCGCTTTGGTGCGAGAGGGCATTGCCTACGAGCAACATGCGCCATTGTGGGTGGCCGTGATGGAAGCCCCTGGGTTGATCGCCGGCGTCATGCTGGCGCGAATGGGGCGTGCCAAGTCTGACATGTCACCGCACATTCCAAAAAACAAGGCATGGGGCAAACTCCTGCACGACGTGGTCTTTGGCAAAAGTGTGTTGCTGTTGCTCGGCGGACTGGTGATCGGGGCGGTGGCCGGTGTTGAGGGTACCGAGCCAATCAAGGCGGTGTTTATTGATCCCTTCAAAGGCGTGCTTGCCTTATTCTTGCTGGAGCTCGGATTGGTTGCGGGTTCGCGACTGGCGGAGGTCAAGCGGTTTGGGTTTCGAATTGTGCTAATCGGGGTATTGGTGCCATTGTTTTTAGCTTTACTCGGTGCTGGGCTTGGCATCATGCTAGATCTGTCTGTCGGTGGCGTTGCAGTCATGGCAACACTGGCGGCCAGTGCCAGTTATATCGCGGCACCCACGGCCATGCGTATTGCTGTGCCTGAGGCCAATGCCGGCCTGTCAATTACGATTTCCCTTGGTATTGTCTTTCCCTTTAATGTGGTTATCGGGATTCCCCTCTACATCTGGTTATCACAGCATCTGGTTGGCTAAGGAGAGCAAGTATGCGGTTAGAGAAATACCCACGAACGCTGCTTGTGATCATCGCTGAAAGCACACTCGAGCGCATGCTGGTTGTTGATGTACAACGGCTTGGGGCTCACGGCTACACCGTAACGGATGTGCGTGGTGGCGGCCATAGCGGCGTTCGAGAGGGCGCCTGGGAGGCTGATCGCACCATCCGCATGGAGGTGGTTTGTGACGAAAAAGTGGCCGATGAGATCGGTCAATATGTGCTTGAGCAATACGCCCGTCATTACGGCGTCACGATCTACTTCACACCCGTACAAGTCTTGAGACCCAATAAGTTTTAACGTGAGTCATTAAAATCATCCTAGGGTTTGTAAAGATGTGGTGGTGCCAGACTATTGACCTCGGGTCATCAGAGAAATTTGACTGAATCCCAGTCGGCGTAAATCAACCATTAAGTTAGCCAGATGCTCAAAGCGCACGTCTTGGTCACTCCAAATTCGAATCGTTTGTTCTTCGGTGTCGATGCCAGCGCCTGATGCCATCTCAAGCAGTTTGGCGATATCGACGGCGAGCCCCAACTGATCTGTGATGCGGCCATCGGCTTGAATGGCGATATCGATGGTGGGACTGTCAATGGGTGCGGGTAAGTTTTTTGTTGTGGGTAAAGAGACTTTGACCGATTGTGCCGCCATGGGTGCCGCGAGAATAAACAAAATAAGTAACACCAAAACGATATCAATGAGAGGCACCATGTTGATTTCAGACAGGGTTGGGTTGCGTTCGTTAGTACCAAGGTTTCCAAAAGCCATTTATTGGCTCCCTCGCGTGTCTGCGTTGTTGCCTTGACTCACTAATTTTGTGATGGCCTGGCCCGTGGTTAAAAAAGTGAAAAGTTCGTGCGCGAAAGTGTCTAATTTCCCCAAATAAACCCGATTCACGCGCAGCAGTGCGTTGTAGGCCAAAACTGCGGGGATAGCGACAGCCAAACCAAGTGCGGTCATGATGAGCGCCTCACCCACTGGTCCTGCCAAATTGGCAAAATTTGAATCATCACGCGAGGCAATGGTCATCAGTGCGTGATAAATGCCCCGGACTGTTCCAAACAGGCCAACAAATGGGGCAACAGTGCCGATGGTTGCAAGGACTGTTAAGCCAGTTTCAAGCTTGGCATGTTCTTGGTCCATGACTTTACGCATACTTCTTGTGATGAATTCACCGCTTGTTCCGGCTTGCTCTGGATTGCGGCTGTTATGCCGGTGGTGATGGCTTTGAGCAGTGAACGCGTGAATTGTTAAATGCGAATAGGGCTCTGATGCACCGTGCACAAGGATATCTGCTTTAACTTGGTCAAGTGTTGGTGTGTTCCAAACCAACAACAGAAACCGTCTCGTTTGCTTCTGTAAACGAAGCGTGGCTAACGCCTTCGAAAAAATGATAAACCACGTCACACATGACATTATCACCAAACAGATCAATAGTGTTTTTCCCACGGCATCGGTTTGGTTCCAGATGATCGACCAAATGGTTTGATCCATGATTAGAGTCCTATCGTTTGAGTATGAAGTTAAAGGGAATATCAGCTGTTGCTTCTCGAGCCACACCATTTTCTTGATAGGGTTTGAAGCGAGTGGTTTGCACGGCGAGCAGGGCAGACCGATCCAAAGCATCTGATCCTGACGATTGCCACACAGCCGCGTCAGAAACGTTACCCGAGCGGTCAATCACAACTCTCACCACGACCAAACCTTGTTCGCGCTTTTTCAAAGCGTGCGAGGGATACGCAGGTCTTGGCGGTGCAGCAACATACTCGAGTCGAGACACCTTAATAGGCGTTGGGCTAGCCGTTTTGGTCGATTCAGTCGACTCAATCGACTCAATCGACCCCGGCGACCCCGGTGAAGCCTGACTTGCCTCTAAGCTTGATGAATTCAATGCCGCTAATGCGTTTTCACGGGTTGATCCTATTGAAGTTTTAGACGTGGGTTTGGTCGGTGGTGTGCGCTGTTGCAAACGCAACTCAGGCGTTACTGCGGCGACTGGCTCTGGCTCTGGCTGTGGCTCTGGCTGTGGTTCTGGTTCTGGCGTTGGTGTTGGTGCCATCGCACTGTCAATCTCACGCTCGTTTTTTGGGGTGGTTGTCAGCGAGTTAACGTGCAATCCGATGTTGACTTGAATGGCTGATCCAACGCTTTGATTCGGTGAGTGCGCAGTGCCTTCAAATGCAAAGACAACAGCGACATGAAGGCCTGCAACCCATAAAAAAAGAAAGCCATTAAAAACGTATCGTCGCACTTTAGAGAGGGACTTAATGCTCATTGTCTAGTATCAGTAATTGGTTTGGGCGCGTGGGGTGTTGACTCACCAGCATTTTGATACCGTAGACAGTCTTGAGCGTTTCTTCAGTAAAAACGGCAGTAGGCGTTCCCAATAGGGGGGGCTGATTTTCAGCGATCAATAGCACTCGATCGCACCAACGCGCTGCGATATTGAGGTCGTGCAAGATGACGAAGGCACCAACCTGCCCACTGTCAACCAAATCGCGCACAGCACGGATAAGAATCCCTTGGTGTTTTGGATCAAGATTTGCTGTGGGCTCATCTAAAAACAAAAAAGCATGTCCATTGACCGCCTTAATAAAAAATATCTGAAGCATGACGCGAGCGAACTGCACGCGCTGCTGTTGTCCACCGGAGAGCATTGCGAATCGCTTGTTAATGAGCGGTGCCACATCAGCGATTTCGATCACTTGCTCAGTCCAACGTCGCAGATCGCTTTGAGCGACATCGGCAAAGGGATATGCGCCCATTTGAATAAGCTCGTGCACAGGTAAATCAAATGTCAAATGACTTGATTGCGGTAGGACGGCCCGAAGCCGAGACAGTTGTCTGGCACTGTGCTGGTCAAGCCGTTGATTATTGAGGTAGATGGTGCCGCCAGCCAAATCCAGTTCACCGATGCAGGCCTTCAGTAGGCTGGTCTTGCCTGCACCGTTGGGGCCAAGTACGCCCAAAAAATGACCGGTCTCCAAACGCAGGTTCAACGTCGGCAAAACACAGCGCAATCCTCTGTTGATAACGACATTGTGAAACAAAAGGGATGGTGTGGGATGGCATGTACGGGTGTTCACGTTTGCTTTTCTCGAATCAAGAGCCACACAAAAAAAGTGCCACCAATGAGACTTGTTACCAATCCAATCGGTAATTCCATGGGTGGCATCGCCACCCGGGCAACCCAGTCAGCAAGGGTCAGTGCTAAGGCACCACCTAGGCAGGAAGCGGGTAGTACCCAACGATGATCAGCGCCTAGCCACAGCCGAACCAAATGGGGTATGGTGAGACCGACAAAGCCAATGCCACCGGTTATGGCGACTGTGGGAGCCACGGATAGTGCGATTAGCGTAATCAAGCGCCAACGCAGTCGCCGCAGGTCAAAGCCCAGATGATAGGTTTCGTGGTCACCCAGCAGCAATGCATTTAGCGCCCGCCAATGTTGCATGAGTAGGCATGAGGTGATGGTGATCCAAGGGGCAAGCCAGGCCAATATGACCCAGTTTCCGGCAGCCAAACTGCCCATGTTCCAGAAGGTCAAGTCTCTGAGCTCAGCATCGTCAGCTCGAATAATCATCAAGCCCATGGCACTAAAAACAATGGTGTTAATGGCAATGCCTGCCAGCAAAAGACCAGCGTTGCTGCTTGAGCGTTGGCCAAGTGTATAGGCAAGAAAGGTAGCGCCTAAGGCGCCAACAAAAGCAAATCCTCCCACCAGCAATAGTCCGCCGCCGGTCAAGACAATGGCGATGACTGCGCCTAAGCTTGCGCCTGCTGAAAGCCCGACCAATCCCGGTTCAGCCAATGGGTTTCGAAACAAGGCTTGCATGACTGCACCAGATAAACCGAGTGCTGCCCCCGTTAGTAAGCCAAGAAGCACGCGAGGTAGGCGAATATTTAGCACGATATTCTCGGTAACTTGGTCTATGGGCCCGCCCAGGAGCCAAGTGAGCAGATCCATCAGGTTGATCGGGTAGGCGCCCTGGGTAATCGCCATCAGGGTTGCAAAGCACAAGCCTGCCGCGATAAGCACCAAACCGCGTTGTCGCTTTTTTAAATTAATGAGGCTGGGCATAAGGGGTGTTCTGTTTGGCTGAATCAATGCCATTTCGGATTCGACCGAGGGCCTCGGGTAAACGAAGACCGAAACCTTGCGCCAGCAAATCGTCCAGCACAATAAGACGATCTTTCGCCACAGCGGGCGTGTGTTTTAAGATGGCAGAGGCTTTAACGTTTTGAATACCCCCCATCGATTCGACGCTGCTTGCGGTCACAACAATAAGTTCAGGGGCGAGGGCACTGACGACTTCGGCAGACAGCGGTTGGTAGCCTGTTTGAGAGGCCAATACGTTGGTGAGTCCCGCAAGTTTTAGGATGGCGTCGGCAGCTGAGCCACCGCCTGCGCCATACATTTGTCCAGATCGCATGATCACGATCATGGCCCTCATATTCGGAGAGATATTGTCATGAACTTGAGCAAGCGATTGATCAAACTTCTTGAGAATGGCAGATGCTTCAGATGAGCGGCCAATGGCACGCGCTATTTCGTTGACCCGATGATGTAGCGATGCCACGGTTGGTTGATCTGATACCGTTATTAACATGATCCCAAGTGCGCGTATTTGTTCAATCGCTCGGGGCGGACCTGCGTTTTCTGAAGCAATCACCAGTGTTGGACGAAGTGAGGCCAAACCCTCGGCTGGCAGGCGGCGGTAGTAACCGACACTGGGTAATTCTTGTGCTGCGATCGGATAAAGACTTGACTGGTCAGTACCCACTAGCCACTGCTCGCCACCAAGAGCGTAGACAATCTCAGTAACGTTGCCACCCAGTGAAACCAGTCGTAAAGTATCAGCTTGAGCGACCCCCACGCTAACCATCATCGATGCGGCACCCAACAGACATTTATGCCAATAACCAAACATCACTAACGCCTTAATCTCGAAGAGGATGGTGACATAACTGCGTCATTTGAAAACGCCAATCGGGCAATTCAATCTGACCGGGCTTGCGCGCACCAAAGAATTGCACAATCAATTCTTCTTTATCGTCAAACACTTCGAGAGAGGTTACCCAGCCATCTAAGGTCGGCTTATTGACCACCCAAACTTGGGCTACTCGATCGAGGTTCAGGTGCAGATTAAAGAGCGGGTCTAAGACATTGAGCCACGAGCCGCGGGTGGCAATGTTTTTGATAGGCCCAGTATGGATTTGAATCATGCCGCGATTGCCAACAAAACACATGATGGCAAGCCCCGTTAAGGCAACATGGTCCAGCATGGTTTTGATTGACTGTATGGCCACAGGCTGCGCCAGGTCTAAGCCAACCGAGCGAAGTGCGCCGACACGACTGATTTTGAACGTTCCTAACAAAGAGAAAAAGTCATGGGTATCAGTCATGGCCAACCAAGCCGCCCTAAAGGCATCGGGATCGGTGGTGATGTCTGATCGTTTTTTTGAGATGATCGGTGTGTGTTCTGGCCAATCTGGTTCGATGGCATTGCGCTTAACCAAGGACAGGTAAGCCGCCATGTCTGTTTTTTTTGTGCAGTAGACTTTATGAATGGCCTCGCCCGCGTGATCAAAGAACTGTATGCTTTGACGACCTTTTTCTTGAACGGCAAACACCGTTTGCCAGCAAGAGAAAAAAGCCCGCAAATCAATGTCTGGCCCAAGTACCAAGCCGATTGATTGTTCGGCCTGAATGTGTCGATAAAACCCATGCCGCTCGTGGACGCAACTGTCGTTTCGTGTCAAGGCCATGACCTGGCCGAGCTGGCTAAGTTCTTTGAATAAGGCCTGGCCCGTGCCCTCAAGCTGTTGGCTTTTGATGGGGCCACAACCACTGGCAACCCATTGCGCCTCGCTGATGGCAAGTTGCTGGCTGAGGTCGCGAGCACGTAGCGAATTTTTAAGAACGCCATCAAACAGTGCGTAGCGGGCGCTAACAGCAGCCGCTTCTTTATGTCTTTCTTGGGCGTGGGGTCTAGTCAGGGGCATATCGATCATCTCAAACATGAGCCGTTCTCTTTGTGAGTGTTTAGTATTGGTAAGTCAGCGTGAGTGAAAAGTTACGCCCGGGTTGTGTATACCGATCAATCGTTCGCGCATTGACGGCACTCGGCACATCCAAAGCGTTCCAATAGGTCTTGTCGAATAAGTTAAAAAGACCCGCTTGAAAAACGACACCTTTGATGTGGCTTGGACGCCAGTAGGCCGTTAGATCAACCACGCCATAGCCAGGTGCTTTGAAGTCAGCGGCAACGTTGGTTCTAGGAGCTTTAGGATAAGCGACCTTGTTTCGAGCGGTGGCCGCTGAGATTTGTGCGCTTGCGCCCCACGATGACGCGGTATATCCCACTCCAAAAATGGCTTGCAAAGGGGCGACTGAGTTGAGGTAACGTCCAGTATTTTGATCTTTGCCCTCTGCCCATGCCAAGGAACCAAAGGTGCGCCATCGGCCTGCAATATGCCATTCGGTCCGTGCTTCAATACCGTGAATCCGAACGTTCTCAAGGTTTTCAAAGCTTTGGACAAAGACGGGGTACTGGGCTGTGCCAGGACCGGTAACGCTTTCGATAAAGTTTTCATAGCGGTTGTCGAAGTATGTCAATGAGCCACTGATTTTCGAATGATCATATTTGGCACCCAGTTCCCAACCACGTCCCTTTTCAGGATTTAGTGTCGGATTGCCCGTAACCAAATATTGTCCTGGTGTACCGAATCGACTGTAAAGCTGGGTAGCGGTCGGTGCATTAAATGAAAATGCATACTGAGCATATAAGCTCACTTGATTGGTGGCTGACCAGTTGACCATCAATTTAGGTGACCATGCTTGGCCACTGCTCTGTGTCAACGGGGTACCCGTGCGGTTTTTTTTAAAACTACTGTTTGATGGGGTGTATTCGTAGTAGTCATAGCGGACTGCCGGCGTCAATGAGAACTGGTCTTGTGCAAAGCCGATGGTGTTTTGCAACCACAGTGCATATTGATTTCCCGTCGTGTCAGGAATATCTGATTGGTTGTTGTGGAAGTATGCGCAGCCTCGGTACTGACCGATGTATGGGGGGGGAGGGCAACTGTCTTTTCCCCCAGCAAATTGTTGTAAGTCTGTTGCATACCAGTCCCCGCCAAAAGACCAGCGTTGTGAAATTTCACCCTCGATGTGTTTGGTGGCCTCTAAGTTGGCGCCCCAACTGTTTTCTTTGATTCGGTTGTCGCGCTGATAGTCCCCGATGGGAATGGTTAGCCGATTGGCGTTTAGGTTGCTTGAAAGTTCCACGGACTGCCAGTAAACCTGAGCCGCAAACGTGTCTAGGGCAGCTCTTGCGTTGCCAGCAGACCAGGCATAGTTCAGTGCAAGGCTTTGGCGTGTGGTTTTGTCGGTTAACTTACTTTGATTTGGTGCATAGATTCTTGGCTCAGCCGTCATATCCTGTGTGTCATCTTGACGGGTAAAGAACGCACCAGCCAGCCCGATCGTATGACCGCCTTCAAATGATTGCTCAAGTTTCAGTTGATAGTTTTGTTGTGTGTCATTGCTGGGGTTAGCCTCTGTGCGATTGACACCATAACCACCGCTTGAACCCATGTTTTGCGTTTCATGGCCGAGCTGTGTGCCGGCTTGAAAGAGCCACAGCAGGCCACTAGAGGCTTGGCCCGCGACAGCCGCATTGATCAGCCAACTGTTGTTAACCGAGTAGTAGCCGGTTTTGGTTAACACCCCAAGACTGTCATCTGCCGACAAAAGGTCAGCGGGTGACAGGCTTCGCACATCCACAACGCCGCCCATGGCACCTGATCCTACCGCGCTTGAATCTGAACCACGCACGATGTCGATGCTGGATAAGGCATTGAAGTCGATCGCGCTTAAGCCCCCGTTGATTCCACCCATGGCCCCTCTAATGTCGACCAGATAGGGCAGACGAATGCCATCAATACGGGTTAATACACGTGTGCGGTCTAGCCCCCGGATATTGACGCTATTGGTGTTATTACTGAAGTTAACATCTGGCTCAGCTCGGCTTCCCAACTGAGACCAGTTCAGTATTTGTAGATTGTCTAACACGTCACGTTTGGTTTGCGTTGCCCAGGGGGCTTGTTCAGAAAGTTCTTCGCCCATGATAGTGATGGCGTCAAACGTTTGAGCAGACGCTTTTTCGACAGTTTCTTGCGTCGTGTTGTTAGTCGGTTGCGCATGGCTGAAACTTGGTGCAAGCCAAAAAGTAACAGCCAATAGGGTGTTGGTTATGCGCAGGGGGCATTGGTGTGGGGTTGCGATTTTATGAACAATCATTGATTTCAAAATGTGTGCAAACAGTTGGATGAACGGACAAGCAAGTGACCAAACATTAAAAAATAAGGTGCTTGCCAAACATGATTATATGTAAATGCGAATGGTAATGATTCGCATTAATAATAACACAAAAAGAAATTGAACCATTTGCGGTTTTTTTGAAGGTTTTAGGGCCGTGGATGAGTTGTGAGTTTGTTTGAATTTTTACGAAGAAAGTGACAAATGCTGGCATGCCAGCATTTGTCATGGTGCTTTGAAGTCTGTGATTACCGCAATTTGCGTCGCAGTGCCTCAAAAAAAAGTGTCGACTGCAATCGCTCGCTGTCGATTTGTTCCCCAACGTGTTTGGCCAATGCAGGGTCAACTGGCGCGAGTGGCTCGCCACTGGACATCGCTAGCACCTGCATCATGCAGGCGCGCTCCAGCATGTAGAGGTCGTCATAGGCGTGGTCCATACGTGCGCCGCAAACCACAACCCCGTGGTTACCCAAAAAACAAATATCAGCGCCTTTCATCACCGTCGCAATTCGTGTGCCTTCTGAGGCTTCGAGTGCCAAGCCGTTGTATTCACAATCCACGGCCAAACGGCCGTGATATCGCATGGCGTTTTGTGAAAGGGTGGTATCAATGGTGCGCGCATGGGTGAGTGTGAGTGATGTGGCATAGGGCATGTGGGTGTGCAATACACAGGCCTTGCCGGCGATTTGATGGATAGCCGCATGAATGTACATGGCGGTCGGTTCAACTGGGTGGTGACCGGCGAGTTTTTCACCTTCAACATCAATCATGACGATGTCATCGGCATAGACCTCTTCCCACAGCAGTCCACGAGGGTTCAGCAAAAACCGCCCGCTGCCGTCTGGTAGCTCAACGCTGAAGTGGTTGCAGACGCCTTCGGAGAGGCCGTGATAAGCCGCTGAACGCAAGGCAAGTGCCAAGTCCTCTCTCAGCTTTCGCACACTGTCTTGGTGAAAGTCATCCTCGTGATTGCTTGGTGGGTTTGCCATGTCGATCCTAGAGGGTTTGCTGGGGGTTATTTTGCACGCAGAAAGGCGGCCAATGGTTCTGACCATTGCTGCCAATCAAGGCTGCTGGCCAAGTGACCGTACTCAGATGAAATCTCAGCGTAGACGGGTGATCGCTTTGCTTCTTGCAAAGGCTCGAGTGTGAGTTTTGCGATGCTCGGGGGGAACAGTTGATCGGTGCTTGCCAACACGTAAAGTACTTGAGCCTTAACGAGATGCAATCGTGACCTGACGTCAAAACGATTAATGGCGTGTCGTAAGCAAATCATGGCATTGGGATCAAACCGCATGGCCCATTGCTTAGCCATTTGATCGAGGGCTTGATCGACGCTTGCTGCGTCGTTGTGCTGTGTGGCTAGCCAAGCGGGCACACCGTAGCGTTTGAGCGTGTTGATGCGAATTTTTGTCATGGTGGCGAGCATGAGTGACGATTCGTCATAAATCCAACCACCACGCCAGTTCGGATCGTTTTGCAAAAAGTCCAACACGCTTTGGCTGGCTTGTGCATTGATGTTGCCCCACGGTGCCGTGAGCACCGGAATCACCTGATCCATATCGTCTGGGTATTGCACCGCCCATTGAAAGGCCTCAAAACCACCCATGGATAAGCCGATAACTGCTTTGATGTGTTTCACGCCCAGATGGTCGAGTAGTTGGTGTTGGGCTGTCACCATGTCTTCGAACTGAATCGCGGGAAAGTCGGGACCGTAGGGCGTATTGGTCAATGGGTTGTCACTGCCCGGGCCTGTACTACCGTAGCTAGAGCCGAGTGCGTTGGGTGACACCACAAAATATCGATCAGTGTCAATGGCCTTGCCGGGGCCGACCAAGTCAGCCCAGCTGCCCTCGGCTGAATCAGGATCCCCTTGCACCACAAACCGATGACTCGAGGTGTAACCATGAAGAATCAATATCGCATTGTCTGCTTCGGCGTTTAATGAGCCCAACGTGACGTAACAGAGTTGCGCGCTGTTTAAATGTCCACCGAGGCTTAGCTTGACGTTACCAAGCGGAAAATATTGATCTGCGGCATCAGGTGTTGTGGTCATGAGTGTTCCGAATGTGTGCTGACCCCACTTCTGGGCATGCCACCACTGTAGCAAAATTGACCACGGCATGACATCGGGTTTACTTCGCCATCGAACAGTGTCCGCCCGTCGGGGCTTTGCCCGATCCTGCTGCAATAACTGGGGGCTCGTGGCGTAAATCGACAGTGGGTGAGGCCAGCCAGTCCCAAGATAAAAAGGCTAACAAGACCGCCCAAAAGACGATCTTAAGTATTGTCATGGGTGAGCGTTTGGATGGTGAGGCGTGTTGAGTTGCTGTCATGATGCCCCCTTAAAACTGATAACGGCGGCGCAAGCGCACACCAACCAAGGTGCCTAGGAAAGCCAACGGTATCCAAATCCAACCGTGCAGACTGCCGGTAGAAACCCCGCTCAACATGGCACCGACGTTGCAACCAAAGGCCAAGCGTGAGCTGTAGCCCAATAAAAACCCAGCGACCAAACCAATAATCCACTGTTGTTTGGTCAGCGGCTTTTGTGCACCTGTTGCGTTGGCTGAGATCCAAAGGGCACCCGCCAAAATTCCGATGTTGGTGATAGACGTGACATCGAGCAACACGGTCTGGCTCAGGATCTGCGCATTGCCCGCTTGCCCCCAAAACATATTGCCGGTTGGCTCAAACCAATTGGCCGCTTGAGCAGCCTTTGCTGCCCATAACCCAAAGCCATAGACCACACCCCAAGGTTGGCCGGCAATGATTAGATTGAGTGTGGCTAACAGCGCCAAAGCAACCGCGCCCCAAAGCCATTTGCCATCGAGCCACGTTTTGTCGGGACCCACCCACATGCGCACCAAAATAAGTGCGCCCGCGAGTCCCGCCAGTGTGATGGCGAGCGCCTTTTCTGCACCTAGCATGTCAACCAAACCAACGGGTTCAATTTGTCCAAGTGACAACCAATCGCCCAAATGTGCCGAACCCATAAAGCTGCCAATTGCAAAGAGCGGCAAAATACCCATGTTTAAGGGGATGCCCAAACCCGCTTTGTACAAAGTGCCTGAGCCACAACCGTCGGCGATTTGCATGGTCAATCCAAACACAAAAGCTCCGATTAACAAGCTAATGCTCGGTGGTCCGAGCGCGGCCGTTAGTTCGGGATAGGATGCCAGTAACGGCATTGCGAGAAGGGCGGCCAGACCGAGCAGCAAGGCTTGACCGGTTACGCCTCGTGGATCGCGACTTTCAATCAGCTGGCGCCACCCTGTGGTGAAACCAAAGCGCGCGCCTGCCAGTGTTGCACCCAAACCAATGCCCACCATAAAGAGCAGCGCCTGTCGGACCGACACGCTCCAAAGGAGGAAGATAAAAAAGGCGGCCATCAAGGCCGCCAAAGGAAAACGTTTCATGATGCGACTGTCGCGATAAGAAAATCAGATATTACAGGTTTGCAAACCAAAGCTTAGTGTCGATGACCAGCTGCTTGAAACGATTGGGTACATTGTCCATGGGCAATGAACCTTCAGCTTGACTCCAATCAACCATTGATCCGGCGTAGAGCTTCACGTCGGGATCGCCAACGAGTTCAGACAACACAAACCAATTGGTGGCAGCCCAATGGCCTGTGTTGCAAAACGACACAATTTCTTTGGGTTGGTCGGCCAAGTTATTCTTCAGGGCCAACGATTTTGCTTGCGAAGCGTCAACCACTTGGCTGGTACCCGGCTTGAACCACAATGAATGCTCAACGTTTACTGCATTTTTAAGGGTGCCAGGAACGGCTGCCGCGACGTGGCGAGTATTGCCTTGGAAGAACTCGGCTGGGCGCGCGTCGACCAACACAGCATCATTGGTTTTTACACGGGCGATAAGCTGCTCGCGGGTCATGATGAGGTTAGGATCAAGCGTCGGGGTAAAGTCGCTTTTTGCAACTGTCACGGGATTGTTGCTAAGCGCCAATCCAGCGCCTTGCCAGGCCTTAACGCCACCGTTCAAAATTGAAAGATTATTGACACCCAGTACTTTCAGGGTCCAATACACTCGGGCTGTCGCCCCAAAATCGGTGTCATTGGCGCCGCTTGAAACGACCACAGTGTGTGTGTCTGGGGTGATGCCTAAGCTTTGCACCAGTTCAGTGAGTTTGTTTAGCGCAGGCAACTCACCCGGGTTACCGGCGGGACCACGCCATTTGCCGTACGGGGCACTCAATGCACCGGGCACGTGATTGGCGGCGTATGACTTGGGATCACGGATGTCGATGACGCGAACCGTGGGATCGGTGAGCTTGGTTTGAAGCTCAGCCGGGGTTAGTAACGGTTGTGCTGCAAGCACCACCGAGGTCAATGTGGATAGCGATAAGACAGCAATGCCAGCGATTAGATTTTTCATGGTGTGTTCAGTCAAAGATAAATCAAAGAAACCATATTTTGATCCCATGCTTTAGATGAAACAACTACATAATTGTTCTTGTTATATTTCTTTTAAATATAATGAGTTATATCAGTGTGCTGTTTGATGCCGAGGTGGTTGCAATTTTTTTACGTTTTTGGCTTTGGTTTTTTTTTGGATTCTTTTGACACATTACACAAACAATTGGGGCCACTGATGTGGCCCCAATCACAAGGACTAAGCCTCATGGCATTGGTCGCTCAAACCCCTCTTTTTTCGTTAGGCTGCTTTGACCTTTAAGCGCCAAGCGTGCAGTAACGGCTCGGTGTAGCCACTGGGCTGGCGCATGCCTTTAAAGACCAAGTCGCAAGCGGCCTGGTACGCCATTGAGGTATCAAAATGGCCCGCCATGGGTTGATAGAGTGGGTCGCCCGCATTTTGTTGGTCAACGACGGCCGTCATACGCTCGAAGGTTTGGCGAACCTGCGCCTCGGGCACGATACCGTGTTGTAGCCAGTTGGCCACATGCTGGCTGGAAATACGCAGGGTCGCACGATCTTCCATCAGTCCTACGTTATGAATATCAGGCACCTTTGAGCAACCCACGCCTTGATCAATCCAGCGCACCACATAGCCCAATATGCCTTGGATGTTGTTGTCAAGTTCTTGCTGCTTGTCCTGCTCGCTCCAGTGGGTGTCGGTTGCCACAGGAATCGTCAGCAAGCCAGTGAGTAAGGCATCGCGCAATTGGTCGGCGTCGGTTTTTTCCAATTCTTTTTGGATGTCACTCACGTTGACCTGATGGTAGTGCAGGGCATGCAAGGTGGCGGCCGTGGGGCTCGGAACCCATGCGGTATTAGCCCCTGCTTTTGGGTGTGCGATTTTTTGTTTCAGCATTTCAGCCATCAGGTCAGGCATGGCCCACATGCCTTTACCGATTTGTGCTTTACCGCGAAGGCCGCATGACAAACCCACCAGCACGTTGTTGCGCTCATACGACTGAATCCAGTCGCTTGCTTTCATGTCGCCTTTACGAATCATCGCACCGGCAAGCATCGCGGTGTGCATTTCATCACCCGTGCGATCCAAGAAACCGGTGTTGATGAATGCCACGCGGCTTGCTGCCGCATCAATGCAGGCCTTTAAGTTAACGCTCGTGCGGCGCTCTTCGTCCATGATGCCAAGCTTGACAGTGTCTTTTGGTAGCCCCAGTACGGCTTCAACACGTGTGAACAATTCAGCCGCAAAGGCCACTTCGTCGGGTCCGTGCATTTTGGGTTTAACAATGTAGACACTACCCTTGCGGCTGTTGCGCAAGGGCTGACCATCTAAACCGCGCCCTGAGCCTTGCAAATCGTGCATGGCGATCATGGTTGTGACCACTGCATCCAGCATGCCTTCAGGGATTTCCTTGAGCTCGCCGGTGGTGGTTTCGTAGTGAATCGCTGGGTTGGTCATCAAGTGTCCAACATTACGTAAGAACATCAGTGAGCGACCATGCAACGTCACGGACTGACCATCTGCACCTTGGTAGACACGATCTGGGTTCAGAGATCGGGTCAGCGATTTTCCCCCTTTGTTGAACGTTTCAGTCAAGGTGCCCTTAAGGATTCCCAACCAGTTACGGTAGCCCGCCACTTTGTCATCAGCGTCTACGGCAGCAACGGAGTCTTCAAGGTCCAAGATGGTTGATAAGGCTGACTCAAGCACAATGTCAGCCACACCGGCCGCGTCCGATTGACCGATCGCTGTTTGCCGGTCGATGACAACATCAATGTGCAGACCGTTGTTTTTGAGCAAGATGTTTGAGGGGGCACCGGCTTCACCATTGAAACCAACAAACTGCGCCGCATTTTTTAAACCGACGGTTTGACCATCGTCTAGGGTAACGTGCAGCTGTCCATCGGTAATGATGTAACCGGTGGCTTGGGTGTGGGAACCGGATGTCAAAGGGGCTGCTTGATCTAAGAACTGACGGGCATAAGCGATGACTTTGGCGCCACGTATGGGGTTGTAGCCACCCGCGCGCTCAGCACCACCGTCTTCGCTAATGGCATCAGTGCCGTAAAGTGCATCGTAGAGTGAGCCCCAGCGGGCGTTGGCTGCGTTCAGTGCATAGCGCGCGTTCAAAATAGGCACAACCAGCTGTGGGCCCGCCTGCAATGCCAATTCATCGTCCACGTTTGTGGTGGTTGCTTGGCATACGGCAGGTGGTTCGACCAGGTAGCCAATAGCGCTCAGGAAGGCCTTATAAGCGGCCATGTCCGTGATCGGGCCAGGGTTTGCTTGGTGCCATTGATCAAGTGCCGTTTGCAATTCATCGCGTTTTTGGAGCAACGTGATGTTTTTAGGGGCCAGATCGGTTACGAGCGAATCAAACCCCGCCCAAAACGCAGCAGTGTCAAGACCCGTGCCCGGTAGCACCTCGTCTTCTATAAATGCTTTTAAAACGGGCGCCACGTGCAAATGATGAATTTTCACGGCTTCGGTCATGGTTATTTCCTTCAGGGGCTGGTCAGTCAATTGAGTCGAGCGTTGTGTGCTAAATCAACAATATAAAGGATCATAACCCTCAGATTACTGCTTAATCTGGGGGTTCATTTAATTGAAATTGTATTAAATAAACGCCAATGTCTTGCGTGTTAGTCCAGCACCACTGTCTCAAATTCGCCCGGCATCACAATCTCGATCAGTTCGAGGTCATCGGAGTGTGCGATTTCGCGATGGCGAATGCCGGGTGGCTGGTGCACGCAGGAGCCGGCGATCAACTGGTGTTCGCCGTGACCCTCATATTCAAAAATAGCCCAACCTTTTAAAACATACACGATCTGAAGTTGTACGTTGTGGCAATGCCACTGGCCAGTGGCATTGGTGCCCTCACGAGCACGAATAACGTGCATGACAGCCATACCACTGGTGCTTGTTTTAATACCCAGATCACGATAATCGAAATAAGGCCGCAGGCCGTTTTGAACGAACGGCTGATCGCTGGCGTGTTGAACGCTAAATACCATTTTTTGTTCCCCCAAAAAAAACCGAATGCCCAATCAGTATTTGATAGTTTACGGTTAAGACGGGCGTTTTTTGGGGGGGAGTGTTGATTCTTTGCTTGTCACTTTTTTGGTTACCTTTTTAGTGGCCTTTTTGACCATTTTCTTGGCCGCTGTCTTTGTGGCTGTCTTTGTGACTGTCGCTTTGTCTTTTGGTTTGTAGTCGCACAAATCCGCAATGGCACAGACCCCGCACTTCGGTGTACGGGCCATGCAGACATAACGGCCATGAAGAATGAGCCAATGGTGAGCATTGAGTTGGTACTGGGCAGGCACAAACTTCTCAAGTGCTTTCTCGACGGCCAGCACGGTCTTGCCTGGTGCGATACCTGTTCGGTTGGATACTCGGAAGATGTGCGTGTCAACTGCCATGGTGGGCTCACCAAAGGCGGTATTGAGCACCACGTTAGCCGTTTTACGGCCAACGCCAGGCAAAGCCTCCAAAGCTTCTCGGCTTCGGGGTATTTCGCTTCTGTGTTGTTCAACCAATGCTTGGCAGGTGGCAATTACATTTTTGGCTTTGGTTCTAAATAACCCGATGGTCTTGATGTAGGGCGTCAATCCGGTCACGCCGAGCGCTAGCATTTTTTGGGGTGTGCCGTGTGATTTAAACAAGGCCCGAGTGGCCAAGTTAACGGATTTGTCGGTGGCTTGCGCGGAGAGAATCACAGCGATCAACAGTTCAAACACATCGGCATATTCAAGTTCTGTGGTCGGTGCCGGATTGGCCTGCTCAAACCTATCAAAGATGGCTGCTCTTTTGGTGTTATTCATGGCGAAACTCGCCGCGATCGGGCACGTGCCAGTGCAGCGGCGATCACCGCCTGCTTATCAGCGGTCGCAGCTTTTGGGGTTTCTTGGGCAACGTCGGATTCGCGCTTCAGGCGTTGCTCTCGAGTCTCAAAACGTGTTCGCGCGACTTGGGCTTGTGCATCAGTCCAATCGGTCAAGGGTTCAATGGGCACCATCACAATGCAATCAACCGGGCAAGGGGCGACGCACAAATCACAGCCCGTGCACCAATCAGTGAGCACGGTGTGCATTTTTTTATTGGCACCGATGATCGCATCCACTGGGCAGGCTTGCATACAGAGCGTGCAACCAATGCAGTGCTCTTCTTCAATGACGGCAACTTTAAGCGGTTCGTGACGACCACAGTCAGGGTCTATTGGGCGGATGGGTTTGTTTAAGAGCGCTGCCAATTTGGCCACGCCAGCGTCACCACCGGGCGGGCAGCGATTGATGTCGGCATGGCCCAACGCCATCGCTTGGGCATAGGGCAAACAACCCTCGTAACCGCACTTGGTGCATTGGGTTTGTGGCAGCAGCGCATTAAGCGACTCAGACAATAGGCTTGTGATTGTCGTCACGCCAGGCTACCAGTAATTCTCAACGGCCAAGGTGCCAAGATTGCCACGGCGACCGGCCGCAAAACCCTTTTCTTGCAACATGGCGCGCATGGCGCTCACCATGGCCGGGTTGCCACAGAGCATGATGCGACTGTCTTCTGGATTTAGCGCTCGGCCAGCGGCGAGTTCGAGCTGTCCAAACTCATAAGCCGTGGTGATTCGGCTCGGTGGGTATTGGTCGTCTGACCAACGGGCTTGCGAGAAAATCGGTAAATAAATCAAACCTTGATTGGTGCAAGCAATGGCTTCAATGTCTGTCTTGTAAGTCAACTCTTGGGTTTGGCGCACCCCGTGAACCAGTACGACTTTTTCAAATTGTTGCCAGACTTTGGGGTCTTTCAACATGGGCAAGTAGGCCGAGAGACCGGTGCCTGTGGCGACGAGCCAAAGCGTTTTGGCGGGCGAAAATCGCTCCAAAGTCAAGAAACCGAAAGGTGCTTTTTCAACCCACAACGCATCCCCTGGTTTGAGCGAAGCCAGCTTGGGGCTGAATAAGCCGTCGCTGACAGTGACACTTAAAAACTCGAGTAAGTTTTCATTGGGGTGAGAAACCATGGAGTAAGCGCGCCACAAGGAAGGTTCTGTGGGGCCCGCTGGTTCCTGCAAACCAATACGGGCAAATTGACCCGGCAAATACTCAAATCCTGCGGGTTTGGTAACTTGGACAGACACCAGGGCGGGCGACTGCCAAGCACGCACGTCAAGAACGGTTTGTTGGGTATATTTGTCTTGAGCAGTAGAATCCGACATGATTTGGTTGTTAATGGTTACCGTTCGAGGTGTTTTAGCTTTCCAATCTCACCATTCCACTGATCCGCATCCGCTAACGGTGCCTTGGTCCGGCTGATGGTTGAATACTGAGGCGATAATTCGGCATTCAAGGCAATGAAGTTAATTTGATCCTGTGGCACGTCCTCCTCAGCATAGATCGCATTGGCGGGACATTCAGGAATGCAAACAGCACAATCAATACAATCTTCAGGGTCGATAACCAAGAAATTGGGGCCTTCCTTAAAACAATCCACCGGACAAACGTCCACACAGTCGGTGTATTTGCACTTGATACAGTTTTCGGTAACGACGTGAGTCATGATGATCGCAATGATTTTTTAAAGGTTAATGACTGTGATTTTACCCAAAGTGCTGGGTTGCCTTACGATGACCCTAGGGACTCAAGTGCCGTATGGTAACTTTGCGCTCATGGCGCTTACTCAAAAGACCCTCGCTTTATGATCATTCGCTCTTTGCTTGACACCGACTTGTACAAATTTACGATGATGCAAGTCGTGCTTCATCACTTTCCCGCGGCCCAAGTGGAGTACCGGTTTCAATGCCGTACGCCCAACATTGATCTGCGTCCTTATTTGGACGAGATAAACGCTGAAATTGACGCCCTTTGCAAACTAGAGTTTGCCGAAGAGGAATTGCTGTATCTCAGCGAACTACGCTTTATCAAAAGCGACTTTATTGATTTTTTGAGAATCTTTCATCTGCCTAGGCATTGCATCACTGCGGTTGATGGCAACCGTAACGGTGAAATTGATATTTTGGTCAAAGGACCGTGGTTGCACACCATTCTTTTTGAAATACCAGTGCTTGCCATTGTCAATGAGGTGTTTTTTCGACATGCCACGCCGCAGCCTGAGTGGGAAGAGGGTCGTCGTCGCTTGCACGAAAAAATTCAACTTGTCTTTAATCAACCTGATTTAAAGTCTTTCCGTGTCGCTGAGTACGGCACTCGCCGACGATTCTCGCAACGCTGGCACGAAGAGGTCATTCGCATCCTGCAAACGTCGATGGGCTCGCATTTCGCGGGCACCAGTAATGTTTTGATGGCGATGAAGCATGGTGTCACCCCCATGGGAACCATGGGTCATGAGTATCTGCAAGCCTGCCAAGCCTTGGGCCCGAGGTTGCGCGACTCGCAAATGTTTGCACTTGACACTTGGGCGCGAGAATACCGTGGTGATTTGGGGATTGCGCTATCCGATGTGTACGGCTTGGACGCCTTCTTGCGTGATTTTGATATGTTCTTTTGCAAGCTCTTTGATGGTGCTCGACACGATTCAGGTGATCCATTTGCCTGGGGTGAGCGGATGATTGCCCATTACCAAGCCATTCGGGTTGATCCACGCACGAAGGTGCTGGTGTTTTCAGACGCATTGACGTTTCCGTTGGCCATCGAAATTGCGCGGCAGTTTTCAGGTCGCTGCCGCGTGTCTTTTGGTATTGGCACGAACTTGACCAATGACTTGGGCCCAGAGCCTTTACAAATTGTCATGAAAATGGTTCGTTGCAATGGTCAGCCAGTGGCTAAAGTATCGGATGCGCCAGAAAAAACAATGTGTGATGACCCGGCCTACCTCGCCTACCTGCGTCAGGTCTTTGATCTGCCGCCTATAAAATCAACGCCCGCTGTATAGATTTACGAATAACGGAACACCACTGGGATAAAAAATTTACCCCATCACTTAACAAGAGGTATTTTGACCATGAACCCAATCGAACGCGTTAACGTCGGTGCGAGACTCTCTGACATGGCTGTATATAACGGCGTGGCTTACTTAGCGGGCCAGGTGCCCGAAGATGACTCGTTGGACATCACAGGCCAGACTGAGCAAGTGTTGGCCATCATTGATGGGTTGTTGCAAAAAGCGGGTACCAACAAGTCCCGCATTTTGATGGCACAGATTTTTGTGGCCAACATGGCTGAGTTTCCAGGCATGAATAAGGCTTGGGATGCTTGGGTCGCAGACGGTAACGCACCACCGCGTGCCACGATCGAATCGCGGCTTGCCAATCCTAACTTCAAAGTTGAGATTGTGGTGACGGCAGCCATCTAGTCTGTGCACTAGGGGTCGGGCGTGGCCTGACCCATGACACTTGCTTGAGGCTCGATGGATAACTTGACTGGTCTGGGCGATCCGACCTTTTTAGAGAGATGGCAAGCTGACCTGCCAGCAGCTGGGGCTGATTTAATGGCTCAGGTTGCCGCTTGGGTCAATGATAGGTACGAACCCGCCAAAACGCCAGCTGATGAGCCACTGATTCATCATTGCGCGCAGGTTGCGCTTATTTTGGCGCAAATGCACACGGATTCGGCAACGCGCGCCACGGCTTTGCTCTTGGCCTTGCCTGATAGTGTGGTCGATGGGGCTGATCCCGTTGTACATGCTTTTGGTGCCGACTTAAGTCGACTCGTCAAGGGCACTCGCGCTTTGTTAAAGCTTGGGGATTTGGCGCGCGAGGCCACTGGTGCCAATGCCAGTGCCGATCGTGCAGAGCGCGATTCACAAAAAGAAATGTTGCGCAAAATGCTGCTGGCAATGGCTGCCGATCTAAGGATTGTGTTGGTTCGCCTCGCGTCACGTCTACAGACCCTGCGTTGGTTGGTCAAGCAGAAAACCGAATCAGCGCCAAACTATGCACGAGAGACCCTGGATCTGTATGCGCCTTTGGCCAATCGTCTGGGTATCTGGCAGATCAAGTGGGAAATGGAGGACTTGGCTTTTCGGCTTTTGGATCCAGTGCAATACCGTGATATTGCAAAAAAGCTCGAGGAAAAGCGCGCTGAGCGGTCACTGTTTATTGATCAAACAATGGCCCAGCTTGAAAGCCTGACCAAGCAAGCCGGTATCTCAGCCACCATCACAGGGCGACCAAAACACATCTACAGCATCTGGAACAAGATGCAGAAGAAAGAAATCGACTTCGATCATCTTTACGATCTGCGAGCCTTGCGAGTGATTGTCGCCGATGAAAAGCAGTGTTATGGCGTTCTAGGTCTTGTTCATGCGCACTGGTTGCCTATTGGTGATGAGTTTGATGATTACATTTCGCGACCCAAGCCCAACGGCTATCGCTCTTTGCACACCGTTGTTGCCGATCAAGATGGTCGCGATTTCGAAGTGCAAATTCGCACACAAGCCATGCATGATTTCGCCGAGCACGGTCTGGCGGCTCATTGGCGATACAAGGAGAGTGGGCCGCCAGCCAGCCAGGGCGGGACGGCAGGCGCTTACGATCGACAACTGGCTTGGATGCGCCAGCTTTTGGCCTGGCAGACTGATACGGGCAGCGATCAGGGCCAGATGCCAAACCTGCAAACTGAGTCAGATTTAATTTATGTGCTTTCACCGCAGGCCCGGGTGATTGAGTTGCCACAACATGCGACACCGGTTGACTTTGCTTACCACCTGCACACCGATCTGGGGCACCGTTGTCGTGGGGCCAAAGTCGACGGTCATTTGGTGCCCTTACAGACGCGCTTGCAGACGGGCCAAACGGTCGAGATCTTAAGCACCAAAGCAGGCGGTCCATCGCGCGATTGGCTCAATCCACAGTTGGGCTTCCTAGCCAGCCCGCGAGCGCGTGCCAAAGTGCGCGCTTGGTTTAATGCCATCGAGTCGCAGCAGCGCATGACGCAAGGCCAGGCACTGGTCGAAAAAGAGTTACAGCGGCTTGGAAAAACGGCCATTAACCTTGAGCATTTGGCCCAACAGTTGGGATTTGCGCACGCTGATGATCTTTATGTGGCGGTGTCAAAGGAAGTGTTCAGTCTGCGACAGATCGACGCCGTGTTTCATCCCCGTGCCGACGAAAGCTCAGTTGATCCAGGTGTTGTGATATTAAAGCGACAACCCCATCGGAATGTGCAATCGCGCTCAGGGGTGTTGGTTCAAGGGGTGGGTTCGCTGATGACGCAGCTGGCCCGTTGTTGCCGGCCTGCACCACCTGACCCCATCGGTGGTTTTATTACCCGAGGCAGGGGCGTTTCGGTTCATCGGTCAAATTGTCCGAGTTTTTTGCAACTTCAGCGCCGTCACCTTGAACGTGTCATTGAGGTTTCTTGGGGTGACACAACCAACAACCTGTACCCTGTTGATGTGGTGGTGCGAGCCCAAGATCGTGAAGGTTTGCTTCGCGACCTGTCAGAGGTGTTTGCGCGGTTACGATTAAATGTTGTGGCGGTTAATACCCAAAGTAAAGGGTCACTGGCGCACATGGTCTTTACCGTGAAGGTTTCTGACGGGGTGAGCCTGCAACGGGCCAATAAAGTTCTTTTGTCCGTTGATGGGGTTATTTCCGTGTTGCGACGTTGAGTAATCACTCATAAGGGTTTGAGACTGCTAAAATCGAGTTATCTTTAATGAATTGCCATTTCGGAGGCATTGGCTGTGAAACCATATGATTTTCCTGATGCAACAGGTCACTTCGGCCCTTACGGTGGCGTCTTCGTTGCAGAAACACTCATGCACGCCTTGGCAGAGCTGCGCGAGGCTTACGGGCGTTACCAGTACGACCCCGAATTTTTGGCTGAATTTCACAGCGAACTGAAGCATTTTGTTGGCAGGCCCACACCGGTCTATCACGCTCGTCGCTGGTCAGAAGAACTCGGTGGCGCTCAAATTTGGTTCAAGCGCGAAGACTTAAATCACACGGGCGCTCACAAAATCAACAATAGCCTGGGACAAGCCATGTTGGCTCGTCGCATGGGTAAAACACGCATCATTGCCGAAACGGGTGCGGGTCAACACGGTGTTGCAACCGCGACCGTCTGTGCCCGCTACGGCATGGAGTGCATCATCTACATGGGCAGCGAAGACGTGAAGCGTCAAGCCCCTAATGTTTTTCGCATGAAGTTACTGGGCGCGACAGTTGTCCCGGTTGAGTCGGGATCCAAGACACTGAAAGATGCTTTGAATGAAGCGTTGCGCGACTGGGTAACCAACGTTGAAGGCACTTTTTACATCATTGGCACAGTGGCCGGGCCGCACCCTTACCCCATGATGGTGCGTAATTTTCACTCGGTGATTGGTGAAGAGTCGATTGAGCAAATGCCAAAGTACGCTGGGAAGCAGCCTGATTACGTGGTGGCTTGCGTGGGCGGTGGCTCAAACGCAATGGGTATTTTCCACCCCTATTTGTCATATGAAGGCGTCAAATTGGTCGGTGTTGAAGCGGCAGGCCTAGGCATTGAAACGGGTCAGCATGCGGCCTCGTTGTCTGCGGGTCAGGTCGGTGTTCTGCATGGCAACCGCACATACGTCATTCAAGACAAAGATGGGCAGGTCCGTGAGACGCATTCTGTGTCAGCTGGACTCGACTATCCTGGTGTAGGCCCAGAGCACGCTTGGTTAAAAGATTCAGGTCGCGCCTCTTATGTGGGTGTTACCGATGATGATGCGCTTAAAGCCTTCCACAAGTGCTGCCGTATCGAAGGTATCATTCCCGCTTTAGAAACGGCCCATGCCTTGGCTGAAGCCGCGCGTTTGGCGCCAACGCTGCCCAAGGATCAAGTCATTCTCGTGAATTTGTCAGGCCGCGGTGACAAAGACATCAACACCGTGGCTCAGCAAGCTGGCATCGGTCTTTAAGTAGGAACAAACGTGACTATTGAGCGCATCGCTACTGCCTTTTCCAAAGCCCGTGCGTCTTCCCGCGCGGCGCTCATTCCGTACATCGCGGCAGGCAATCCATTGCCCGAATCAACAGTGCCATTGATGCATGGTTTGGTCAAAGCCGGCGCTGACATCATTGAATTGGGCATCCCGTTTTCTGATCCGATGGCTGATGGGCCAATTATTCAAAAAGCCGCTGAGCATGCCATCGCACAAGGCGTGGGTCTGAGCCTTGTTTTGTCGATGGTCAACGATTTCCGCCAAACCGACACTGAGACGCCCATTGTTTTGATGGGATACGCTAATCCGATTGAACGCATGGGACAAGCTGAATTTGTCCAAAGAGCCGCCGCCGCTGGTGTGGATGGCGTGCTGGTCGTTGATTATCCGCCTGAAGAGGTTGTTGACTTCGGCGAGATGTTGGCTGCACATGATTTGGCGCCAATTTTTTTGTTAGCTCCCACGTCAACCCAAGCAAGGATTGAGGCGGTCAGTCACATTGCCAAAGGATACGTCTACTACGTCTCGTTACGTGGCGTGACAGGTGCTGGCCACCTCGATACGGCTGATGTCGCCACACAGCTGGCTCGCATCCGTGAATACGTGACTATCCCCGTGGGCGTTGGATTTGGTATTGGTGATGCTGAAACAGCTGCAAAAGTCGCTGAAGTGGCTGATGCAGTGGTTATTGGGAGCAAACTCATCGATGTGATGAACAAGGCCTATCAGCCTTGTGAGAAGGACAAGCAAACCCAGGCAGCGATAGAGGCTGGATGCGCTTGGTTAAGCGACATACGTTTGGCACTCGAGCAATCAGCTCGCCAACTGGCCTAGTGCCATATGGTTACTGAGACCTCTTACTGAGTCCCAAGCCACCGGATAAAAAAATGAGCTGGTTAGAAAAACTATTACCACCACGCATCAATAAAAACGTCGACCCCAATGCCCGTCGTGTTCCAGAAGGACTCTGGGTCAAATGCCCGTCTTGCGAATCTGTGTTGTACAACGAGGACTTGACCGCCAACCTTCATGTGTGTCCCAAATGTGATCATCACATGCGAATCGGTGCCCGCGCTCGGATTGATTCTTTGCTTGATGTCGAAGGGCGACAAGAAATCGGGCAAACCACGCGGTCAATGGATCCGTTGAAGTTTCGCGATTCCCGTAAGTATCCCGAACGCCTGCAAGAGGCAACCAAGCAAACCGGTGAGACGGATGCGCTGGTGACCATGTCTGGGGCAATTCACGGTGTGCCTTGTGTGCTCTCTTGTTTCGAATTTGATTTCATGGGCGGCTCAATGGGATCCGTGGTCGGGGAGCGGTTCGCACGTGGTGTTAAAGCGGCTCTTGAACAAAGAACGCCATTCATTTGCGTCGCTGCCTCTGGTGGCGCACGCATGCAGGAAAGCTTGTTTTCTTTGCTACAAATGGCCAAAACCAACGCTGCCTTGACACAGCTTGCTGCCAAAAGGCTACCCTTTTTCAGCGTATTAACTGACCCCACCATGGGCGGGGTGTCGGCAAGCTTCGCCTTTGTTGGTGATGTTGTCATCGCTGAACCACGAGCATTGATTGGATTTGCCGGTCCGCGGGTCATTGAACAAACGGTTCGAGAGAAACTACCTGAAGGATTTCAGCGTTCAGAGTTCTTGCTGCAAAAGGGTGCCATCGATATGGTCGTGGACCGTCGCCAGTTGCGCGAGGAACTGGCAAAGATGATGGGTCTTTTTATGAACCAGATTGTTGACGTACCGGTAGCAAAATCAGCGTAAAAATTTAAGCCGCACTAAATTTAAGCTGTACTAGCCAGACGATGGATAATTGTTTGGCAACAAAAAGCCCAGCTTGAAATGCCAAGCTGGGCTTTTTGTTGCCAAACGGGTGTGTTAAATACCGTTTGGGTGATGACATGGGTAGGGCAATGCCCCACCCATGTCATCACATCGGTGCGTGGGTTTCGACTTGAACCAACGTTTGAGCCGCTGCCAACGACGCTTGCTTTGGTTCGCGACCAAAACGTACTTGTGGTTGCGAGCGAATCGTTTGCTGAGCTTGCTCAACACGAGTGACGTCGCTTTCCACCCATTGCAGACCAGCTTGGCTCACCAGGGCAATCAGTGCTTCTTTGCTGGCTGGTGGTGTAACGGGCGTTTCGACCACTGGTTGCGCAACCGCTACTGGCATGGGTTCCACAACTGGGCTTGTGGGTACCGAATCAGCGGTCGCTGTGACAACCTGCGTCAGTACAGGCTGACTGACCACTGGCGTTATTTCAGTCGCTGGTATCAGCGCTGGTGTTGGCGCTGGTATTGGCGCTGGTATTGGCGCAGGTGTTGCCACTGGTGAAATCACTGGTGTTGCCACTGGGGTTACGACTTCTGCTGCCAACTCGGCAACCGGTGCTGGTGCAGCAACCGCAATCACTGGTGGTGTAACCACTGGGTTATCAACGGATGGCGTCGCAACTCCTGGCGCAGCAACGGCTGGTGTTTCAGACTCTGTCGCTTGATCAGGTCCCGCCATTTCGATGGCACTTGAGTCATCTTCTTGCGAATCTGTGGACTCGTCACTGCTCGCGCTATCACCTGTACGGCGTCCACGACGCCCACGACGACTGCGGCGACGTGGCTTATCAGCTGTTTCATCGGCGGCTGTGCCGTCAGCATTGATGCCAGGCAGGCTGGTGTCAGTTGATTCGCTTGTTATCAATGTTTCATCAGGGACTGCGTTTGCTGGGTCGTTTAAAAGCTCTTCATGACCCGCTGCGAGTTCTGTCTGGTTCTGTTTAGAGCGACCGCGACCTCGACGGCTGCGACGAGCGCGTTGACCGTTTTCACCAACATCTGAGTCGTCGGTGGGTGCTGTGATGGCAGCCACAGGCTGAATAACAGCCTTCTCGTCAGATTTGTCGCCTGTCGCGTTGCGATCCGTGCGGCGGTTGTCTGAGCGACCACGTCGGTTACGTTGGCCGTTGTTGCTGCGGCTGTGTCGTGACGACGCTTCTTTTGCGGCGGGTGCTGCAACTGTTGTTGTTTCTGGTTCGCTAGCAAATAGTTTGCTGATCCAAGCACCCATCGCTTTAAACAAACCACCCGACTCGCCTTCACTGGCTTGAGCAGAGGTGATGCTTTTCACGGGCCGTGGTGTTGGTGCCGGTGCTGGTTGTGAAGGTGTCACACCTTTGACCAAAGCTTCAGGTTTTATTTTGGTATCAAGCTCCTTTGGCGCCCAAGCCAAATTGGTGGGCGGTGCTTCCAGGAGATCGAAGCTGGTCTTAACATCCTCAAGGCGTGGGTCATCATGACGCAGACGTTCAATGATGTGATGTGGTGTCTCAATATGCTTGTTTGGAATGAGCATTAGGTTAACTTTAAGCCGCGCTTCCATTTTGGTGATGTCAGAGCGCTTTTCATTGAGAAGGAAAGTGGCGACTTCGACGGGCACTTGAGCGTGCACGGCAGCCGTGTTTTCTTTCATTGACTCTTCTTGTAACAAACGCAAAACGTGCAAGGCGCTCGACTCGGCATCACGAATGACACCAGTGCCATTACAACGTGGGCAGGTGATGTGCGAGCCCTCGTTTAACGCTGGGCGCAGACGCTGGCGTGACAGTTCAATCAGACCAAAGCGGGAAATCTTGCCCATTTGGACCCGTGCGCGGTCAACATGCAGCGCGTCACGGAGGGTTTGTTCGACGGCGCGTTGATTGCGGCTGTCTTCCATGTCGATGAAGTCGATGACAATCAAGCCACCGAGATCTCGAAGTCTGAGCTGACGAGCGGCTTCTTCGGCGGCTTCTAAGTTCGTACGAGTCGCTGTCTCTTCAATGTCAGCACCACGCGTTGAGCGTGCTGAGTTGACATCGATGGCCACAAGCGCCTCGGTGTGGTCAATAACGATTGAGCCACCGGAGGGCAGATCAACGTGACGTGAATATGCGGTTTCGATTTGGTGTTCGATTTGAAAACGCGAGAACAAAGGCACGTCATCTTGATACCGTTTAACGCGCTGAACGTTGTCGGGCATCACCACACTCATGAAGGCGGTGGCTTGGTCGGCAATATCATCGGTATCAATCAAAATCTCACCGATATCGGGAGAGAAGTAATCCCGGATAGCGCGGATAATCAAGCTTGATTCAAGGTAAATTAAGATGGGAGCCGTGTTGCCTTTGGCGGCACCATCAATCGCACCCCAAAGTTGCATCAAATACGAAAGATCCCATTGCAGCTCTTCGGCGGAACGCCCAATGCCTGCTGTGCGCGCAATGATGCTCATGCCCTGAGGGGTGTCGAGCTGCTCCATCGCTTCACGTAATTCTTGACGTTCTTCGCCTTCTACGCGACGCGAAACGCCACCACCACGTGGGTTATTGGGCATTAAAACCAAATAACGGCCAGCCAGCGAGATGAAAGTGGTTAGTGCTGCCCCTTTGTTGCCGCGCTCCTCTTTCTCAACTTGAATGATCAGCTCTTGGCCTTCACGCAAGGCATCTTGGATGCGGGCAGTGCGAACATCAACGCCTTCTTTGAAATAAGTCCGTGCGACTTCTTTAAAAGGCAAGAAACCGTGACGCTCTTCTCCGTAGTTAACAAAGCAAGCTTCTAAGCCTGGTTCGATGCGAGTAATGACGGCTTTGTAGATGTTGCCCTTGCGTTGCTCTCGCCCGGCAGTTTCAATATCAAGGTCAACAAGCTTTTGCCCATCAACAATCGCAACGCGTAATTCCTCTTGATGCGTCGCGTTAAATAACATGCGTTTCATTCAAATTCTCCATAAGTTAGCGCGCTAAAAGGCCGCGCAGCCAAAGGAGACCGATCACGCTATCGTGAAACAATGAAACGGATGTTCGCGTACAACGACGCTCGCACGGTGGCGAGCGCTGTGTTCGTTAGGCCAGCGTGACCCTGTTAGGGCCGCGATCCTTGTTTTTTAGCCGGGAATTAATCAACACAAAAATACCAGGTTAAAACGCTGACAACATTGGGCAAATTTACTGCCCAATATAAGAAATTTGATAGTTTCTTCTTTCGATTCTTTTCGTCGTTTGCGCCCGGATCGTTTCGGATCGAGCATCGGTCACCCCTAGTCTGAATGTGCTGTCGTTACAATGGCACCATTCAATGGAGAACGCTGTTATCTGAGCGACTCAACATTGAAAAAAAATTCAGACCTTTTTAGGCTCAACCGATTATATGCCTGTTTTCAAGACACTGGGAAGCGATTATGCGTAGGTCACTCACATGATCGAAAAAGAGAAGGGTGTTTTAAAGCCAATCACCCAATGGGTCGAAGTCACCCCATCGCATGATGGACAGCGGTTGGACAATTTCTTGATTCGCCTGTGCAAAGGCGTCCCTAAGAGTCACTTGTATAAAGCAGTGCGCGGTGGTCAAGTCAGGGTCAACAAGGGACGCACCTCGGTCGACTATCGTATTCAGGTGGGTGATGTCGTACGGATTCCACCATTTCGCATGTCGCAGCCCAGCACAAACGCGCATCGCGCGCCCCCGAAAACGTTCCCCATTGTTTTTGAAGATGATGGCTTGCTGGTGATCGACAAGCCGCCGGGTGTGGCCGTGCATGGCGGCAGCGGCGTCTCGCACGGTGTGATTGAATCCCTTCGTTCGGCTCGTCCCGAATTGGCCTTTCTTGAGCTTGTTCATCGTTTGGATCGAGACACGTCAGGTCTTTTGATGCTGGCTAAGCGGCGACAAACACTTGTTGCGTTGCATCAACTCATGCGCGATGGGCAGGTTCGTAAGCAATATGTGGCGCTTGTTGAAGGCCGGTTCCTCAACGATCGCCAACACATCAGACTTGGCTTGACCAAATGGAATACCGTTAGCGGCGAGCGTCGTGTCAAAGTGGATCCGGACGGTCAGGCGGCCCATACGATTGTGTCTTGTTTAAGCCGATTGACAAAATATTCGTTGGTCGGTGCGGAACTTAGAACGGGACGGACTCATCAGATCAGGGTGCATTTGGCGTCAACGGGGCATCCGATTGTGGGCGACGACAAGTACGGCAATGACCAGACGCGTGATTTTTTCAAGCAAAATGGATTCTCTCGGATGTTTTTACACGCTCGAACGTTGTCTTTGATTCACCCTTCGACGGGTGAGGCTTTGACATTAGAGGCACCCGTACCCGCGCTTTTTGAACAAGCGCATGGCTTTGTTCGCGATCTTAAGGATGAGTCTGAATGAGCGATTATTCGCTGGTTGTGTTCGATTGGGATGGCACGTTGATGGATTCAACGGTTGATATTGTGCGAGCCATTCAAGCGGCCTGTGTCGATTCGGGGTTGCCTGTGCCTGATGATGAGCAGGCGAGCTGGGTGATCGGTTTGTCACTTGAGCCAGCACTTAATCACGCGGTGCCTGAGCTGACTGACGAAAAGCGGCCCTATTTTTTAGAGCGTTACCGCTACCACTACCTCAGCCGCGATCCCAAGCTTGTCTTGTTTGAAGGCGTAACCGAGATGCTCGAATCATTGCGCCAAGACGGTGTCGCACTTGCCGTGGCCACGGGCAAAAGCCGTGTCGGTTTGGACCGCGTATTGCGCAACACCGGTATTGGTGAATTCTTTACGGCCACCCGGTGCGCTGATGAAACATTTGGGAAACCCCACCCAGGTATGCTGTACGAGATAATGGCTGATATTGGCGTTGAAAAATCATCAGTCATCATGGTGGGTGACACCTCACATGACTTGCAGATGGCAGCCAACGCGGGCGTGCATGGATTGGGTGTTTCTTACGGCGCCCACCCAGAGAAGTCGTTACGCCAACAGCCCCACCAAGCCTTGATGCATGACGTTTTTGGTGTGAATCAGTGGCTAAGCAAAAAGACCCGACCTTGGGCACCCATGGAGATTAGAGATGACTCGATACCAGTACCCTGAGCCAAAAAGCAGTGAAATCACCCCTCAGCGCGTTTGGACAAAACGCCGCCAATTGTTAGCTGGTGGTGCCTTAATGGCCGCTGGTAGCGCACTGCCGCTTGCGAGTGCCATGGCGCAACGCTCAAAGTCTTCTGAGTGGGCACCCTTAGCGTCCAAACCAAATCCTGAATACATCACGATGCAGGCATTGACCAGTCAAAAAGATGTCACCACCTACAATAATTTTTATGAGTTTGGTCTAGACAAAGCAGATCCTGCCAAATATGCGGGTGCCATGAAGGTCGATCCGTGGTCTGTTGACATTGAGGGCGAGGTGGCTAAGCCAGGCACTTACGGCTTAGAGGACTTACTCAGTCTGTCGCCCATGCAGGACAGGGTGTATCGCATGCGTTGCGTGGAAGGGTGGTCTATGGTGATCCCATGGATTGGTTACCCCTTGTCCGCGTTGCTGAACAAAGTTCAGCCCACGGGCAACGCAAAGTACGTTGAATTTGTCACCGATATGCAGCCCGATGTGATGCGAGGCTTAAGCTCTTCGGTGATTGACTGGCCTTACCGCGAAGGACTGCGTATGGACGAAGCCATGCATCCCCTGACGCTATTGACGTTTGGCGTCTACGGCACGGTTTTGCCCAACCAAAACGGCGCACCCGTGCGGCTCGTGGTGCCATGGAAGTATGGATTTAAGTCAGCAAAGTCACTGGTTAAAATCCGCATCACAGAAAAGCAACCGCTGACCAGTTGGGTGGCTGCGGCTGCCTCCGAGTATGGTTTCTATGCCAACGTTAATCCAGAGGTTCGGCACCCTCGGTGGTCGCAGGCGACTGAGCGTCGTATTGGCGAGGGTGGCTTTTTTACACCCAAACGCCCAACACTCATGTTCAATGGCTATGCTGATCAAGTGGCAAGCTTGTATGCGGGTATGGATTTGAGCAAAAATTACTAGCGCCAGGCTTGACAGTGTCTAGGCTCTCGGCCCTCTCAGTCGATCGTTACAAACCGGCCTTGCTGTTGCTCGGCCTCTTCCCTTTGGTGCGGTGGGTGTGGTTGGGCTGGCAAGGCGAGCTGACAGCCAATCCGATGGAGTTTTTAACGCGATCGTCGGGCACCTGGGCGCTGGTTTGCCTGCTGGTAACGCTATCGGTAAGTCCAATTCGTGAAGTGCTCAACCAGCCTGCCCTTGTCAGGTTGCGTCGCACTTGTGGGTTGTTTGCTTTTTTTTACGCGGCCTTGCACGCCATCACTTGGGCTTGGTGGGACCAAGGCTTTGCGTTGGGTTCAATGTGGCGTGACGTGATCGATCGCCCGTTTATCACCGTTGGGATGCTGGCCTTTTTGGCATTGCTGATGCTCGCCCTGACTTCTAACCAGCGAGCCATGCGAGAACTTGGTAATCGCTGGAAGTCATTGCACCGGTTGATTTATTTGATCGGTGCTCTCGTGATTGTTCACTACTGGTGGCACAAGTCAGGCAAAAACGATTACGCAGAGGTTTTGGCGTATGGCGCAGTGATGTTGCTTTTGTTGGTGTGGCGCTTGGCCGGTCCCAAGTTAATTGCTCGATTCAGGCCTGAAACAAAAAAAGCGTCGGCCAGCTAGCCAAGTCCGGCGTCGGTAGGCGTCGCCAATCGGCAATGCAATGTGTGGTGACCCATTCATGCTCGCCCGTTAGGTCGCGTGCTACGCACAGTTTTGTTTGTGGCGCTAGGGTCTCAATCAGGCTTTGAAACATGGCGACATTACGGTAGGGTGTCTCAATCAGTAGCTGGCTTTGTTTTTGCCGCTGTGAGATTTGTTCCCATTGTTTGATCTGCTGCTTGCGGGCGTCTGGCTTCACGGGGGCGTAGCCGTGAAAGGCAAATCGCTGGCCTTCGAGTCCGCTGGCCATCAGACCCAACAAAATTGACGATGGTCCGACCCAAGGCTTGACTGTGATTTTTAACCGATGGGCGAGCGCAACAACGCGTGCGCCGGGGTCAGCCACGGCTGGACAACCCGCCTCAGAAACCAATCCCATGTCTTCGCCTTGCAAAAGCGGGTTCAGCCACTGGCGAATCATGGCGTCATCTGCCTTGGCGTTCAGGGTGTGAATATTGATCTCTTGCAGCGGTTGCGTCAGGTTCAATTGTTTAAGGAATGCCCGTGCGGTTTTTGCGTTTTCAGCGATGTAGTGAGCCAGCGTACTGGCTTTTTGCTGTGCAGAGGCAGGCAACCATTCATTGATCGGTCGGTCCGAAAGGCCAACGGGAATCAGGTGCAGTGTGCCAGTATTGGCAGCGCTTGGGCGAGGCTCGGTCATGGTTGATTCAACACTTGGTGGTTTAGAGGGCTGTGTCTGGCGCGCGAAAGCATGGTCGTGAGCGCGATCAGTGGCAGTCCGATGATGGCTGTGGGGTCATCACTGGTGAGTTTGTCCAAAAGCGCAATACCCAAGCCTTCGGCCCGAGCGCTTCCAGCCACGTCATAGGGGCGTTCTATGGTGAGATAGCGCTCTATTTGGATGCGCGTTAAGGGTTTGAACACCGCGTGGCACTGGACCACTGAGATTTGTCGACCCGAGGCGCAGACGACCGCCAAAGCGCTATAGAAAGTTACCATGCGGCCTGAGAGACGTGTCAATTGCTTGACGGCAGCGTCATGTGAGCCAGGTTTGCCCAGTGCTTGTCCGTCGAGATCGAGCACTTGGTCGGCGCCAATTACGACAGCGTCAGGCTGAAGCAAAAAAACCTTTAGGGCTTTTTGCAGGGCTAGACGTCGGGCAGTTGCTTTGGGCGTTTCCCCCGCTTTTCGCCTTTCCTCGATATCTGGTGATACGGTGATGAAGGGCAAACCCAAGCGAGAGAGCATTTCAGAGCGATAGCGCGAACTCGACGCGAGTATCAAAGAGAGGGGTTGATGAGATGTTTGCAATGCACGCATTTGTTATGGGGGTGGTTTTGGCGTTATATTAACGGGCTTTATTGGTTAATACGCATAGACGCAGGCATTTGAGATCGCTTCGAGTGGTTCGCTTCGAGTGCTCAGGTGCCAAACCTAAGATGCCAAACGCGAGATCACCTTCTCTTCGGATGCAAGTAATAGTGGAACTGTTTTCATGACTATAGATCCGATTGAGTCGACGCGTTCTTGGAATGAAGACCACGGCTGGCGCGCGGCGTGTCTCGGGCAATGGGGCTCACCCAAAACGGTCGATTTACGTCGTTTCGCGAGAGAGAGTCAGCGTGTCGACGGTGCGTTTGCCATCCGACGATTGGTGAGGTTATTAGAGGGGTTGCCAGAGCAGCCCTTGGTTCGAGACGTCAATGTTGCTGCCGAGCAAGACGTCGGTGTGGTTTGGTTTTCACTGACGGGGCAAATGCAGCTCGGTCGCAAGCCCCAAGTTGTGCTTAAAGTGCAGGCTCAGATCCTGTTGACATGTCAGCGTTGTATGCAACCGATGACTTTCACAGTCAATGAGTCGGTGTTGTTTGATGTGGTTCGTCAAGAAAGTGCATTGGATGACGCCAATGACGCCGAGCCCTTAGACCCAGATACGCCTGAAGAGTTGGTGGCAGACCCGCGATTTGATATTGAGCAGTTGATTGAAGACCAGTTGATTTTGGCAGTGCCATATGTGCCAAAACATGACAGTTGTACTGCGGCAGCAACGCCTTCGGAAGAAGAGCCAGAGGCACCTCGGCTTTCACCGTTTGGCTCGCTCGCTGCATTAAAGGGTCGATGAAAGTCGATATATTTTCTATTTAGAACGTAGTTCGATTGATAGCGCGTTACAATTTGCGCTAATTTAGGAGTCATCATGGCTGTTCAGCAAAACAAAAAATCACCTTCCAAGCGCGGCATGCACCGTTCGCATGACTTTATTTCAACGCCTTCTACCGCGATTGAACCAAATACTGGCGAGTTGCACCTTCGTCACCACATCAGCCCCAACGGCTTTTATCGTGGTCGCAAGGTTCTGAAGACGAAGGCCGACGAGTAAGTTTGAACTTAACGTGAGCTATGGGCATTTGATGCCCTCAAAGGCCCCGTGAGCAAACCCATTCATATAGCGATCGATTGCATGGGTGGTGATATTGGTTTACCAGTCACCATACCAGCCGCGCTAGCATTCGCCCAACAGTTTCCCGCGACTGTCCTGCTCCTTGTCGGGCGTCAGGATGATATCGCTCGCGAACTCGAAAAGCACAAACGCCGTTATCCCAGCGTATTACGCAATCGTCTTGAGATTGTGCATGCTTCTGAAGTGGTCACCATGGAAGACTCGGTTGAGATTGCTTTAAGACGCAAAAAAGACTCGTCTATGCGTGTTGCCGCCCAAGCGGTTAAGGATGGACGGGCCCAGGCTTTTGTGTCAGCAGGCAACACGGGCGCGCTGATGGCCATTTCACGGTATGTACTCAAAACGCTCGACGGCATCGACCGGCCAGCAATAGCGGCTGCGTTGCCAAACCAGAAGGGTGGTACCACCACTGTTTTGGACTTGGGTGCCAACGTCGACTGCTCGGCTGAACACTTGCTGCAGTTCGCCATCATGGGCACGGCACTCGCGCAGCGAGGGCATGGTGCCGGGCTGCCCTCAGTCGGATTGCTTAATATTGGTGAAGAGGTTATCAAAGGCAATGATATTGTCAAACAAGCTGCGGACTTGCTCAGAGGCAGTTCGCTGAATTTTGTCGGCAACGTTGAAGGTAACGACATCTTCAAGGGAACGGTTGACGTGGTTGTTTGTGATGGATTTGTGGGTAATGTCTTGCTCAAATCCGTTGAGGGTCTGTCACACATGCTCGCTATCATGATTCGTGAAGAGTTTCACCGCAGTTTTTTGACCATGCTAGCGGGGTTGCTGGCTCGGCCAGTTTTAAATCGATTTCGGCGCCGGGTGGATAATCGGCGCCACAATGGTGCGGCATTGCTTGGACTTAAAGGTGTTGTTTTTAAAAGCCACGGTTCAGCCGACGAGTATGCTTTCGAATATGCGTTAGAGCGAGCACATGACGCTGTGACGACCGGATTGCTCGAGCGAATCTCCGCGACAATCACCGGGCTCACCAAACGTCACGCCCATGAGCAAGCTCAGGCCCGTGAGACTGCTTTGACTTCGGTAATACAAAAATGATGAAAGACGCCAAAATCTACTCGCGAATCAGTGCCACTGGCAGTTATTTGCCAGCCCGTGTGGTGACCAACGATGCCTTAGCCGTTGAGTTGGCTCTCAATGGTGTTGAAACGACAGACGAATGGATTGTTTCAAGAACCGGTATCCGCCAACGGCACCTAGCCGCAGCAGGCGAGATGACCAGCGACTTGGCCTTCGAAGCGGCCAAACGGGCGTTAGCGCAAGCCGGAAAGTCAGCCAACGACATTGATTTGATTATCTTGGCCACTTCAACACCCGATATGGTGTTTCCCAGCACAGCTTGTTTGGTACAGGCCAAGTTAGGCAATCACGGCGCAGCAGCATTTGACCTTCAGGCCGTGTGTAGCGGCTTTGTTTACGCTTTGGCCAGTGCAGATGCCTTTATTCGCTGCGGGCGTGCGAAATGTGCGTTGGTCATTGGCGCAGAGGTATTTTCTAATATCTTGGATTGGAAAGACCGAGGCACCTGCGTGCTTTTTGGTGATGGTGCCGGTGCGGTCTTGCTTGAGGCAAGCCACGAGCCTGGGATCCGAGCCGCGCAGTTACACGCTGACGGCAGTTTGGCGGGCATCCTGTGCACACCGGGCAACGTCGCGCATGGTCAGGTTACTGGCGATCCCTTTTTGCGCATGGACGGTCAAGCCGTCTTCAAGCAAGCTGTCCAAGTGCTTGAAAAGTCCGCCCGTTCGGTCGTTGAAGAGGCTGGGCTGACACTCGCAGAGATTGATTGGCTGATCCCACATCAAGCAAATTTAAGAATTCTTTCTTTCTTGGCTAAGAAGCTGGGTACAGGGATGGATAAGGTGGTGGTCACGCTGGATCAGCATGCCAATACCTCTGCAGCAAGTGTGCCGCTGGCTCTGGATGCGGCCTGCCGAGATGGGCGGGTTAAGGCGGGCCACGAGGTGTTGCTGCAAGGCGTGGGCGGTGGATTCACGTGGGGTTCGGTTGTGGTTCGGATGTAGCCACAACATTGCATGGAGTATGTGACGTGAAACTTGCTTTTGTTTTTCCTGGTCAAGGGTCTCAAACCGTAGGCATGCTTGACGTGTGGGCCGGTTCTCAGGCTGCTCAAGCGGTTATGACACAAGCGGATGCTGCGCTCGGCGAAGATCTATCTGGGTTGATTAAGCGCGGCCCGATTGAGCAACTCAACTTAACAACCCATACACAGCCGGCTATGTTGGCAGCCTCTTTGGCCATATTGGCTGCTTGGCGTGCCGCCAGTGGCCCCGAGCCGTCAGTCATGGCAGGCCACAGTTTGGGTGAGTACGCGGCACTGACGGCTGCTGGTGTGATTGATTTGGCTGATGCTGTGCGATTGGTGCGGATCCGTGCCGATGCCATGCAGGTGGCTGTGCCTGTGGGAACAGGCGCCATGGCCGCTATTCTTGGGCTAGAAGATGATGCCGTGCTGGCCGTTTGTGAGCAAGCATCGCAAGGCGAAGTCGTCGAGGCGGTTAACTTTAACGCCCCTTCGCAAGTGGTGATTGCTGGTCACCGCGCCGCTGTTGAGCGCGCCATGGAAAATGCCAAGGCAGCGGGTGCCAAAAGGGCTGTTTTATTGCCAGTCTCAGCACCGTTTCACGCCAGTCTTCTAAAGCCCGCTGCCGCAGTTTTGGCGCAGGCTTTGAGCCATATGACCTTGCATGAGCCTCAAATCCCAGTTATCCAAAACGTGGATGTGCAGATGCATCAAGATCCTGCGTCAATCGCGCAGGCGCTCGTGGACCAGGCCTGGCATCCGGTGCGTTGGGTTCAGACCATTGAAGCGATGGCCCACCAGGGGGTGACTCACATCGTAGAGTGTGGCCCAGGGAAAGTGCTGAGCGGCTTGGTCAAGCGAATCGATGGCTCTTTGATCGCTTTGTCGGTGAATGATCCTGCGAGTTTGCAAGCCACCATAGATGCACTAAATAATAGCTAAACTTACCGTTGATCACAGCGGGGAGCGAGATAAATGGAATTAAAAGACAAAGTGGCGTTGGTCACAGGGGCCTCAAGAGGCATCGGTCGCGCCATTGGCATGGCGTTGGCAGAAAAAGGCGCCACGGTTGTGGGCACTGCCACCACTGCGGCTGGCGCAGAGGCTCTGCATGAATGGTTGTCGGCCAAAGGCGGCCGGGGTGTTGCGCTTGACGTGAACGATCAAGAGGCTGTCTCAGCGCTGGTTGATTCGCTCGGCAAAGAATTGGCGGGCCCGCACATTTTGGTGAACAATGCGGGCATTACACGCGACAATTTGGCCATGCGAATGAAAGACGACGAATGGGATTTGGTCCTGCAAACCAACTTGAGTAGTGTGTTTCGCTTAAGTCGGGCCGTGATGCGTCCCATGATGAAGGCCCGCTGGGGGCGAATCATCAACATCACGTCTGTGGTTGGTTCAAGCGGTAATGCTGGCCAAGCCAACTACGCCGCCGCTAAGGCTGGCGTGGCGGGCATGACGCGAGCACTAGCCCGTGAGCTGGGCAGCCGCAATATCACGGTCAATTGTGTGGCCCCCGGATTCATCGAGACAGACATGACTCGGGCTTTGAGCGAAGGCCAAACGGTTGCCCTTTTGGGACAAATTCCCCTGGGGCGCTTGGGCTCGCCGTCTGATATTGCTCATGCGGTGACGTTTTTGGCGTCGCCCGAAGCAGAGTACATTACGGGTACGACCTTGCATGTAAATGGTGGAATGTACATGGCGTGAGTTTTTCTGCCCGCGCTTGGCTATAATTGAATTGATTTTTCCCCTACTGGAGATATGAATGGAAAGCATCGAACAGCGAGTCAAGAAAATCGTCGCTGAACAACTTGGCGTTAACGAAGCCGAGATCAAGAACGAATCATCCTTTCTTGACGACCTTGGTGCCGACTCGCTCGATATGGTCGAGTTGGTTATGGCGCTTGAGGACGAGTTCGAAACAGAGATCCCGGACGAGGAAGCTGAGAAGATCACGACAGTCAAGCAGGCCATTGATTACATCGAGAGCAATTCGAAGTAATTTGAAATGGCTGTTGGTTTCCGTTTGCTTAGTCAAACAGGCCAACGGGCGGTTGAGGTCGTCTTGGAATCAGTGGGTTTTGCCGAAAAGGCATCAAACACGCTGATTCTAGCGATATCAGCCGCCTTTTTTTGTGTATCGCCTTTGTTTTGGTTTTTAGTCAGGAGTGAATCTTGAAGCGACGAGTCGTGATCACCGGTCTTGGTATCGTATCCCCCGTTGGTAATGATATTTCGACGGCGTGGGATAATGTGGTGAATGGTCGTAGTGGCATTGGTCGCATCACGCGCTTTGACCCTGCCGACTTCAACGCGCACATTGCCGGTGAGGTCAAAGATTTTGACGTAACGACCTACATGCCTGCCAAGGAAGCCCGGCAAATGGATACGTTTATCCACTACGGTATCGCTGCTGGCGTTCAAGCCTGGCGTGATGCTGGGCTGGAAGCGACAGAAGAAAACGCACACCGCATGGGTGTGATTGTTGGCTCTGGTATCGGTGGCTTGCAGCGCATTGAAGAAACCCAAAAAGAATACTTAGAGCGCGGCGCGCGGCGAATTTCGCCTTTTTTTGTGCCAGCTTCATTAATTAATCTGGTGTCTGGCCAGCTTTCGATCATGTTGGGGCTCAAAGGGCCTTCATACGCGGTGGTGTCAGCGTGTACAACGGGCCTTCATTCGATCGGCGATGCTGGTCGGCTGATTGAGTACGGTGACGCTGACGTGATGATTGCTGGTGGCACAGAGTCAACGGTTTCACCACTGGGCATTGGCGGCTTTGCAGCCATGCGCGCGTTGTCAACCCGTAATGATGACCCCACGACCGCGTCGCGTCCTTGGGATGTCGATCGCGATGGATTTGTTTTGGGTGAGGGTGCTGGTGTTTTGGTGCTTGAAGAGTATGAGCACGCTAAGCGCCGTGGCGCGAAGATTTATGGCGAGCTTGCAGGCTACGGCATGAGTTCAGATGCTTATCACATCACGGCTCCTGACCGTGATGGTCCCAAACGCGGGATCGAAATGGCCCTGCGTAATGGCGGCATCGCACCACAAGATATTAGTTACGTGAATGCCCATGGCACATCCACACCCTTGGGTGATAGAAATGAGACTGAGGCATTGAAGCTAGCCTTCGGTGACCATGCCAAGAAGTTGGTGGTTAACTCTACAAAATCCATGACAGGCCACTTACTCGGTGCTGCGGGTGGTATTGAGGCGGTGTTTACCACCTTGGCCGTGCACCACCAAGTTTCACCACCAACCATCAATATCTTTAATCAAGATCCTGAGTGTGATTTGGACTATTGCGCCAACGAAGCGCGTGACCTTAATATCGAGGTGGCGCTGTCGAATTCCTTCGGTTTTGGAGGCACAAACGGCTCAATGGCCGTGCGGCGGGTTTGACTTTGATCGATCTTGAGCAAAGATCGTGGGCAGTGACAGGGGCGCTATCGGTAGCGCCCCGATCCATTCAGTGTGCCCGTGACGGACTGGTCTTGTTGCTTATTGTGACAAACTCTTTTTCAGTTTTTTACCTTGGCCTGAACCATGTCTTATCGGCTGGATTGGGTTTTGTGTTTTTGGTGGGTTTTGTTTTCTGGCGATTTTGCTTCCGGCGACAGCGCATCGCTGGTTCGCCATCTCAGGAGGTCCTACGGCTCACTGAGGCGGGCATTGATTTGGTCGGTAGCCCCTCACCCATGGTTCTAAGAGGCGTGATTCGCCATTGGGCTGGAATGACGTTGCTTTGTCTGTCCAAAAGAAATAACCGCTTAGTGCCTCGGCGAGTGACGCTCTGGCGAGACCACTTCCTGCCTGAGGACTACCGACGATTAAGTATTCTCGTGAATTGGCTGGTTAGAGGCCAAGCATGAGCGAACGAGACGTCGATGCCAAGTTGGTTGCCCGCGTCCAAGCAGGAGACAAAGCTGCCTTTGATTTGTTGGTTTTGAAGTACCAGCGAAAAATTCTGCGACTGCTGTCTCGCATGCTGCGAGACCAATCTGAAATAGAAGACGTGATGCAAGAGGCTTTTATTAAGGCCTATCGGGCGTTACCACAGTTTCGTGGTGACAGCGCGTTTTATACGTGGCTCTATCGCATTGCTATCAATACTGCTCGCAATTGGATGGCCTCGCAAGCCCGGCGCCCGAGCTCGCCAAGTTTGCATCAATCCGAAGATGGTGAAACTTTTGACGAGATTGACAACCTAACAGACAACAACACACCCGAGTCGTTATTGGCAAGTCGGGAGATTGCCGATTCGGTGAATGAAACAATTAAGGCATTGCCAGCTGAATTAAGAACAGCCATCGTGCTAAGAGAAATTGAGGGTTTGAGCTATGAAGAGATTGCCCAGGCAATGGGATGCCCCATTGGAACAGTGCGATCACGGATTTTTCGGGCGCGTGAAGCAATTGCCGCTAAGTTGCGTCCAATGATCGATTCCCCAGGCGATCGGCGATGGTAAGGAAAGACTGATATGCAAACGACACAGACACACCCTTTATCAGCAACAAGCGAGAACACGCCGAATGTGGCTAAGCATCAAACGGTGGATCGAATGGTGTTGATTTCAGCTTATTTTGATGGCGAGTTTGAGCAAAGTGACCTTGAGTCTCTTTCAAACGCATCATCGATTGGTGCTGATATTGACCCACTTGAACACAGAGAGGATTGGGCGATTTATGCCCTAATTGCCGATTCCCTCGCTCATCCCTCTGCGCAAGTCTTGGGTCCGTCTGTCGAGTTTACGGCTCGGCTTTCAGCCGCACTTCAAAGAGAACCGGCGCATCAAGTGGCTTTTGAGACGGCTCAAGATCGTGCGGCAACGCCTTTATCGAACAGTTCAACCAGCCCCCGTGCCTGGTCGAGATGGTTCTCGTGGCCAAGCCTGGCCATGGCCGCGGCGGTAGCTGCCGTGGTGTGGGTTGCTCAGCCACTTTTGATGCTCAATGATGATTTGGTGGTAGTGGCCACGCCCACGGTGGCGACTGAGACACCGCTAGATGGTGAGATTGTTTCTGATTACGCCAATGCGCACAGACAGTTTTCAGGGCCGATTGCGGTGCGTCAAGCAACCTTTGAGCCAGAGGCTGAGCGATGAAATTTGCGGTTCAGCCTGCGAAAAACAGATGTTTGTCCATTGATGGGCTCGCTCGTCTGGGACGCGGTTTTTGCTTGGCCTTGCTGGCTCTTGTGCTGATGGGTTTTGCAACGGCGCAGGCCAAAGACACTGATTCAGTGGTGCAGTCTGCCTCAGATGCCAAGTCGCTTCTCGAAGGGATTCAATCAGCTGCCAAGCGACTGAACTACCAAGGCGTTTTCTCGCAGCAGCGCGATGGTGCTGTGCATTCTTTTCGGATGACGCACCGGTTTGTCGATGACCGTGAAGAAGAAAGAATTGAGGTGCTCGATAACAGCCCCAGGGAGTACTTGCGGGTTAATCATTCAGTCAGTTGCTTAATTCCCGAGCAAAAGTTGGTGGTTAATGAGTCGCAGCGGCAAGAACGATTTCCCGCGTTATTGATGGGTGAGTTGTCTCATTTTTCGGAATTCTATGACGTTTTGCTGGCGCCCACGCCAAGTCGAGTGGCAGGTCGGCAGTGTTTGGTGGTCGACATCGTACCCAAAGACAATCATCGTCCGCGTTACCAATTTTGCGCTGATGTGGAAACGGGCCTTTTGCTCAAAGCCCAATTACGGCAGGCTGATGGCCGTGTCTTAGAGCAAATCGCATTCAACCAGGTCCGAATTGGGCAGTCGATTGCCGATGTCGAGCTGGCACCCAGCTGGCCCACTGACGGTTGGCAACAGATCAACCGAAAGCAGGAGACGATTGATTTTCGTGCGTTGGGATGGGATTACGAGCAACCGCCTGGCTTTGATCCTGTCATGGAACTGCAACGCAACTTTCGCGATGGACGAACGGTCCATCAAATGATTTTGACTGACGGTTTGGCTAGCGTCTCAGTTTTTATTGAACCTTATCAGCAGAGTTTGTCTCAACACCAATGGCAAGGGGCCAGTCGCTCGGGATCGATCAATTTATATGGCAAGAAAGTCGGTGACTACTGGGTGGTTGTGGTGGGTGAAGTGCCCGCTGAAAGTATTCATAGTCTGGCGCAGTCGATCAGCCGTCGTGATGTCTCCTCGAGCCAGTGACGCACGTTGTATCGCACATAAAAACTAAAACGGAGTTTGATAATGCCCAATCGACATATCCTATCTAGCCTCACGCTCACACGGACCAAGCAGCAGTCGCAACAGCGGCTCTGGCGTATGTTACTGATGACATTCGCTTTCGTGGTAATGTCATTTTTTGGTGTGCAACAGGTGCATGCCAATACGGCGGGACTGCCGGATTTTACCGGTATTGTAGAAAAAGCCGATGAGGCGGTGGTAAACATTAGAACCACTGCCACTGTTAATGGCCGTGGTCGCTCGGGACAAGATCCTTATGAAATGTTTCGTTGGTTCTTTGGCCCTGATTTTCAGCCACCCGGTGGTGCACCAGAGCAAAGACGTGGTGAACCAGCACCTGAGCCCGAGCAACGTTCGGTGCCCCGTGGTGTTGGGTCTGGTTTTTTCATCACAGCAGATGGTTCGATCCTGACCAATCATCACGTCATTGATGGGGCTGATGAAATATTTGTCACCTTAACGGATGGCAGAGAGTTCAAAGCGGTTGTTGTTGGCAGCGATGCCCGCACCGATGTTGCATTACTGAAGATTGACGCCACTGAGATGGTGACGCTCCCCATTGGTAGTGCTCAGAACCTTAAAAAGGGTCAATGGGTATTGGCGATTGGTTCGCCTTTCGGCTTGCAAGCCACAGTGACGGCCGGTATTGTGAGCGCGATTGATCGTGAGACGGGTGATTACCTGCCATTTATTCAAACGGATGTGGCCGTCAATCCAGGTAACTCGGGTGGTCCTTTGTTGGACATGTCTGGCCAGGTGGTGGGAATTAACGCTCAGATCGTGTCGCGTAGTGGTGGCTTCATGGGCATCTCGTTGGCGATTCCGATTGATGAAGCCATGCGAGTGGTCGACCAGCTCAAAGCCAACGGTAAAGTTGTTCGTGGTCGCATTGGTGTGCAAATTGGTGAAGTCAACAAAGACGTGGCCGAGGCGAGTGGTTTATCGGATCAAGCTGGGGCAATGGTCAGTCGCGTCGAACCAGAGGGTCCTGCAGATCTTGCTGGTCTGAAGGCCGGTGACATTATTTTGACGTTTGGCAGTAAAAAAATCGTGAAGTGGTCTGATCTTCCACGTGTGGTGGGATCTACCAAGCCCGGCGAGCGGGTCGAGATGGAAGTGTGGCGTCGTGGCAAACCCATCACCCTGATGGTCAAGGTAGGCGAGACACCTTCAGCAGATCAACCCGCAGCGGCAGCCCCAGCGGCGCCATCGCCCGTTGCAGGATTGACAGCACTCGGTTTGACGGTGGTGGACTTAACCGATGCGCAACGCACCGAGCTGAGTCTTGAGAAAGGCGTGCTGGTGACTGAGTCAGCCGACGCTGGCGCCACTGCCGGTATTGCTGTTGGCGATATTGTGTTGACCGTGGGCAACACTGAAGTGAGCTCGGCCAAGCAGTTTGTTGAGTTGGTTAAAAAGGCTGGCGAGGGCAAACCGGTTGGCATGATGGTGCAGCGCAAAGGTCAGGCTCAGTGGGTTTTGGTGAGACCCAAACGCTAAACCGCTGTCAGGCTAAAATAAGGCTAATTCAATGCGGCAGGGGGGCGCGTCATGCGCCCTCTTGTTTTTAGTGGGATAAAGCCACCCGGTGGTTTACCGGCTCGCCGTCTGCTGAACAAGACGGATTTTATTTATGTTTGATTGGATTTTATGCAGCACATCCGTAACTTTTCGATCATTGCTCATATTGATCACGGCAAGTCGACGCTGGCTGACCGCTTGATACAAACCTGTGGTGGTTTGGAGGGTCGTGAAATGTCGGCGCAGGTGCTTGATTCGATGGATATTGAGCGTGAGCGGGGCATTACCATCAAGGCGCAAACGGCATCGTTGTTATACCGTGCAAAAGATGGCCATGAGTACCAATTTAACCTGATCGATACGCCAGGTCACGTCGACTTTTCGTACGAAGTGAGTCGCTCACTGTCTGCGTGCGAAGGGGCACTGCTCGTGGTAGATGCCTCTCAAGGTGTTGAAGCCCAGACGGTTGCCAACTGCTACACCGCGATCGAGTTGGGTGTGGAGGTCGTTCCCGTACTCAATAAAATGGATTTGCCGCAGGCTGATCCTGAGGGCGCTCGGGCGGAAATTGAAGATGTGATCGGTATTGATGCTTCAGACGCTGTTGCCGCGAGTGCGAAGACCGGCTTGGGTATCGATGAAATCCTTGAGGCCATTGTGGCCAAAGTGCCAGCACCAAAGGGTGATACAGAGGCGCCTTTGCAGGCTTTGATTGTGGACTCGTGGTTTGACAACTACGTTGGTGTTGTGATGTTAGTGCGCATTGTCAATGGCACGCTAAAGCCGAAAGACAAAATTCTTTTCATGGCAACGGGTGCTCTACATGCCTGCGAACAACTCGGTGTGTTCACCCCAAAATCATTGCCACGAACCATGCTGTCGGCTGGGCAGGTTGGGTTTGTGATTGCCGGCATCAAAGAGCTTAAAGATGCGAAAGTGGGTGACACCATTACGCACACGGCGCGTCCTGCGCTTAAACCGTTACCGGGATTTAAAGAGGTTAAGCCGCAGGTGTTTGCAGGACTGTATCCTGTCGAAAGCAGCGAGTATGATCAGCTGCGCGATTCCTTAGAAAAACTGAAGTTAAATGACTCGGCACTCATGTACGAACCCGAGGTGTCGCAGGCCTTGGGTTTTGGTTTTCGATGCGGGTTTTTGGGCCTTTTACACATGGAAATTGTGCAAGAGCGGCTCGAACGAGAGTTCGACATGGACATCATTACCACGGCACCGTCTGTGGTTTACCAGATCCAGCTCAATGATGGTGAAGTCATCAGCATTGAAAGTCCCTCAAGAATGCCAGAGGTTGGTAAAGTTGCCGAGATTCGTGAGCCAATTGTGTCTGTCACGCTGTTTATGCCCCAAGAGTATGTGGGGCCAGTGATGACGTTATGTAACCAGAAGCGCGGTGCTCAGCTAGACATGAGCTACCACGGTCGGCAAGTTCACTTGAAGTATGAGATTCCACTTGCGGAGATTGTTCTCGACTTTTTTGACAAGTTGAAATCAGTCTCGCGCGGCTATGCCTCGATGGATTATGAGTTTTTAGAATACCGTGCTTCAGACGTCGTTAGAGTGGATGTGTTGATCAATTCTGACCGTGTTGACGCGTTGTCGACGATCTGTCATCGTTCAAACGCCCGTTATCGAGGCCGTGAGATGGTAGCCAAGATGCGGGAGATGATTCCCCGTCAAATGTATGACGTTGCTATACAAGCGGCCATTGGCGCTGAAATCATTGCCCGTGAAAACGTCAAAGCCCTGCGCAAAAACGTTTTGGCCAAATGCTATGGTGGCGATGTGAGTCGTAAAAAGAAATTGCTTGAAAAGCAAAAAGCTGGCAAAAAGCGCATGAAGCAAGTCGGCAGTGTCGAGATTCCTCAAGAGGCGTTTTTGGCGATCTTGCAAGTTGACGATAGGTGATACGCTCCATATGACGAATCTCATTGCCCGCAGAGGACCACTACTCACATGAGCTGGAATTTTTCTTTAATCCTTTTTGTGGCGCTTTTGGTCACTGGACTTGTCTGGTTGGTTGATCGTCTTTTTCTACGCAAGAAAAGGGCAGTCACTGACAAGCGGCCATGGTGGGTTGAATATGGGGCCAGTTTTTTTCCAGTCATTTTGTTTGTTTTTGTTTTGCGTTCTTTCATTGTTGAGCCGTTTCGAATCCCATCGGGATCGATGTTGCCGACGCTGCAGTCAGGTGACTTAATCCTAGTCAACAAGTTCACCTATGGTGTCCGTTTACCGATCTTGCATGACAAAGTGCTACCGATTGGTGACCCGGCACGGGGTGATGTCATGGTGTTTCGTTATCCTGTGGATCCTAAAGTCGACTACATCAAGCGGGTGATTGGGCTGCCTGGCGATGAAGTTGCCTACATTAACAAAAGGGTGTTTTTAAACGGTAAAGAAGTCCCCATTCAACGTGATGGTGACTTTTTTGAGCCAGATCGGCTTGTCTATGCTTCTCAGTTCATTGAGAGCCTTGGTGAAATTGACCACAAAATACTGGTAGATATGCGAACAAGACAGGACTTAAGGCCTTTTTGGAGATATCCGTATCGAGACAACTGCACTTATCGTGCTGACGGTATTGTCTGCACCGTGCCAGAGGGTGAATACTTTATGATGGGTGATAATCGCGATAACAGTTTAGATAGTCGATTCTGGGGCTTCGTGCCAGAGTCACACATTGTTGGAAAAGCGTTTTTTATCTGGATGAATTTTTCTGAACCGGGTCGAATTGGTCGTTTTAATTGATAGTTAATGACCACCGGGTGACCCGTGTTAACGGGTATTGAATGATGTCTGCGTCACCTCTAGAACAAGTTTTGGGTTACAGCTTTGAGAACAAGGCGTTGTTGGAGCTTGCCCTCACGCACCGAAGTCTCGGCGCAAAAAACAACGAGCGCTTAGAGTTTCTCGGCGATTCTGTGCTTGGGACCTCAATTTCAGCGCTTCTTTTTTATCGCTATGGCAAGTTAGACGAAGGCGATTTGTCGCGTGTCAGGGCAAACCTCGTCAAACAAGCCGCATTGGCCGATATTGCTCAAACGTTAGGCTTATCCCAATACCTGCGGCTTGGTGAAGGTGAGCTAAAAAGTGGCGGCTTTAGACGACCTTCAATTTTGGCAGACACCTTCGAAGCCATTCTCGGCGCTATCTTTTTGGATGGTGGCTTCGAACGGGCGCAGGCCGTGATTCATCGACTGTACGAGCCCGTGCTAGCGTCGGTTGATCCTCAAACCATTGGTAAAGATGCGAAGACCCTGCTGCAAGAGTTTTTGCAAGCCCATAAGATGGCGCTACCTGCTTACGCTGTTTTAGCGACTCATGGCGCGGCGCATAATCAACAGTTTGAAGTGACTTGCGATATTGGCCAACTCGATATTCGTGTTCAAGCGGTCGGAGCCAGTCGCCGGGCGGCTGAGCAAACCGCAGCTAAATTGGCATTAGAGAAAGCCATGCAGTTAAAGCCTGGGCCAGGCCGAAAGGCAGTTAAGCGTGCGCGCAAATCTGCCCAGTTAAGTTTGCCCGTTGCCGTTTCACAGGATGCCAGATGATTGATGCACTATCGCCTTACCGTTGTGGATTTGTGGCAGTGGTTGGGCGCCCAAACGTTGGTAAATCAACGTTGATGAATGCACTGATTGGTGCCAAGGTTTCGATTGTTTCACGCAAAGCCCAGACAACTCGGCACCGTATTCACGGCGTGTTTACGCGCGATCGCGAGCAGTTTGTGTTCGTAGACACACCAGGCTTTCAGATGCGCCATGGCGGAACGATGAATAAAATGATGAATCGTGTTGTGAGCCAAACCTTGTCTGATGTCGACGTGGTGTTGTTCGTGGTCGAGGCGGGCAAGTGGACGACTGCTGATGCCACCTTGCTTGAGATGTTGGGTAACAGCCGACAAGTTATTTTGGTGATCAGCAAAGTCGATCTTTTTAAAGACAAAAATGCATTGTTTCCTTTCGCTGGCGAGGTCGCTGCCCGCTTCCCGTTTACGGCTGTTGTACCTGTGAGCTCGGTCAAAAAGGTGCAACTAGACACCTTGCTTGACGAGGTTGCCAAGTACCTGCCTAAAAACGAACCGATGTTTGATGAAGATATGTTTACAGATCGGTCCGTTCGTTTTCTGGTGTCTGAGCTTATTCGAGAAAAAATATTCCGGCTGGTAGGCGACGAGTTGCCTTACGGTTGTACGGTCGTGATTGAGCAATGGGAAGAGTCTGATGACCGGGCGCGAATTTCGGCTTGTGTGATTGTTGAGCGTGAAACCCACAGACCCATTTTGTTGGGTGTCAAGGGTATGCACATGAAGCGCATTGCCACCGAAGCACGAGTCGATATTGCTGAGCTTCTGGAAAAATCCGTTCATCTCGAGGTCTACATAAAAGTCAAAAAGGGCTGGTCTGACCGAGAAAGTAGCTTGCGCGAACTCGGCTACGATTAGCCGTTACTGGGTTAGGACGCCATGAGTCGACGTACCACTCGAATCGCTGAAGCGTCCGCCTTTGTGCTGCACAGCATGCCGTGGCGCGAAACATCATTGATTGTCAAAGCATTCAGCCGGGATCACGGCATTGTGACGCTTGTGGCCAAAGGTGCCAAGCGACCTTACTCTGGGCTTCGTTCGGTGCTGATGGTGTTTCAGCCGTTGTCGATCTCATGGTCGGGCGCTGGTGAAGTTAAAACACTGACTCAGGCCGAGGTGGTTTCGATTATTCCAATGCCAGGTTCTGTGCTGATGTCGGGCTGGTACATGAACGAGCTATTGCTCAAGCTACTTGCGATTGAAGACGCGCATCCCACTTTGTTTGATGCGTACGCCCAGGCGCTGAGTCAGCTCGCCGAGCTCGGCCATTTGGCGCGAGGTCGGGCAACAGCGGCCGTGTTGCGTCAGTTTGAATGGGTATTGTTGCGAGAGATTGGCTATGGATTGTTGGGTCCGATGCCAGACTTTGCTGATTCGAGTCAGGCTGCACAATTAAAAACGACGCTCCAAGATCTGATCCTAGAGCATGTGCCTGGGTCTGCTTTGTCAAGTCGGCAGGTTCTTCTGAGTCTGCGCAGACTCTCTAATCCACCAGAACCGCACGACCTATGATTTTGCCAGCAGCCAAAGCAGCGAGCACATTTGAGGCCTCCGAGAGGGGGTGTTCGCTGACCGCAATCGGTTTGACTTGACCACTTTTAACCAGTGCCATGAGCTCTTGTAGCTCACCCAATGACCCCGTATAGTTCCCCAAAATACTGATGGCTTTCATCGGTATGAGGGCTAGTGACCATGGCGCAGCGCCCCCAAAAAAGCCAACAATAACCAAGGTGCCACCTTTGATGAGCGCGTTAAAAGCAAGCTCAGTAGACTGGGCCGAGCCTACCAAGTCAATAACAGCAGGGACAGCCTGGTTGCCATTGGCCTTGAGGATTTGTTCTAACGCGTCAGGATCTGTGCCGTTGATCGTGGCGAGCGCGCCAGCTTCTTTGGCTGCCTTGAGTTTGGCTTGATCAATATCGACCACAATGGCACCAATACCCCCCATGGCCTTTAATATTTGCAGGCACATCAAACCCAAGCCGCCGGCGCCCATGATGACAATTGGCGCTTGCTGGTAGAGCGCTGGGTCTAGTTTTTTAATGGCGCTAAATGTGGTCAAACCAGAACAGGCAACGGGTGCGATTTGAGCGGGATTGAGTTCACCAATGTCCAATAAATATCGGCTGTCTGGCACAAGAATATGATCAGCGTAGCCGCCGTTTTGGTAGATGCCGATAGAGCGGGGCTTGGCGCAATAATTCTCTCGCCCTGAAACACAAACGACGCAATCGCCACATCCTAACCAAGGAAACACCAAATAGTTTTTTCCCAGATCAACGCCTGTCGCGTTGGGTCCCAACGCGACAGCAGTGCCGACGGTTTCGTGGCCCATGGTGAGTGGCAGTTTGATGCCACGATCAGTCAATGAGAGCCGTTTGCCATGGCCCAAATCGTAACCACCTTCCCAGATGTGTAAATCGCTGTGGCAAACGCCTGCGGCACGCGTTTTGAGTAAAACTTGAGCCCCCGTCGGTGCTGGTATTTGCTGTTCAAGCATCTGCAGTGGCTCATGAAATTGAGTGACGCAATAGCATTTCATGGTTTGGTGTCTCCGTTGGTCCTAGTGGTACTGTTATTAACTTTCCATTCGTAGTGCGATCAGACTCGGTCCGGGCGTCGCGTTGGCACGACGCAAGGCTTGGTCAAAACCGGACAATGATTCAACACGAACGGCCGGCACGCCGTGGCCTTTGGCCATCGACACCCAGTCTAAGTCGGGTTTATCAAGGTCTAGCATCCGGGCCGCATTCACACCTGGTGCGGGGCCACCCATGTTGGCCAGTTCGCCGCGCAAAATCCGGTATGACCGATTGTCAAAAATTACCGCGGTGACATTGAGTTGTTCGCGCGCCATGGTCCAGAGGGCTTGGATGGTGTACATGGCACTGCCATCACCCACTAAGGCAATCACCCGTCGATCTGGGGCCGCGATGGCAGCCCCCACGGCAGCTGACAAGCCAAACCCAATCGCACCACCGGTGATGTCAATGCAGTCGTGAGCGGGTGCGAAAGGGATCCAGTCGCCCAACTGACGCCCTGAGGTGACCGCTTCGTCAACCAAGATAGTGTGTTCAGGCATGGCGCCTACCAATACGCGCCCAATATTGCTTGCATTGGGTGCGCCATCATCGAAACCACCAGCCAACGGGGTTTGTGTCAACTGCACTGGTTTTTCTTTGTTGGCGCCAACAGCTTGGCAAAGGGCCTCAAGGGTGGCGAACAAGTCATGGCCGGGCGTGGCCAATGTGTGGATCGTGCAATCTGCAGGTGCCATAAGGCGCGGCTTACTGGGATAGGCAAAAAAGCCCACGGGCACGCTCGCACCAACGAGGATCATGTCTTTTGTGTCTTTTTTTTTTAACGATGCGGCGACCACCGAGAAAGGGATGGGCTTGATATTCACGCGCCCAAGACCTCGTTCCAACCGTCCTGTGCGTGGCTCAGCCATGATCTGGCAGCCCGTGCGCGCGGCGATCTGGCCGGCTAACCATGTGCATTGCGCCATCATGGCGCCGCCACCAAGCAGCAAAACAGTTTTGGCTGCCCGTGATTTGTCGCTGAGCAGTTTGGCCATCGCCTCGATCGATTCAGCCAGTGGTGCAGCCGCTGCCCGTGCCGGGTCAGTGCTGTAGTGTCCCGGATCCGAGTCTTCCCACGCACAGTTGGCGGGCAGAATCAGCGAGGCGATGCGACCTGGGCTGCTGCGGGCTTGAGAAATAGCCTCAGCAGTGTCCATGGGTGCAAGCGTGGCAGAAACGGTGGTTTTGACCCAATGTGACATGGGTCGAGCGACGGCCTCAACGTCCGAATTCAGTGGTGCATCGTTATGGATGTGATCCAAAGCATGTTGACCAATAATATTCACAATGCCAGAGCGCGCTTTGCGGGCATTATGCAGGTTGGCCAAACCGTTGCCCAAGCCTGGGCCCAAGTGCAAGAGCGTGGCAGCGGGTTTGCCAGCCATGCGGTAGTAGCCATCAGCGGCACCGGTAACCACACCTTCAAACAAACCCAGCACACAACGCATTTCCGTGGCTTGATCAAGGGCGGCCACAAAGTGCATTTCAGATGTACCCGGATTGGCAAAACAAACGTCAACGTGACCTGAAAGTAACGTTCTTACCATGGCTTGTGAACCATTCATGTGTTGTCTCCTCTTGCGTGTTCACGCATTGTTTCTCGGGCTATGACCACTTGTTGGATTTCAGTGGCACCTTCATAAATCCGTAGGGCTCTAATTTCTCGATAAAGCATTTCGGCGGGGTGTCCGACTTTGACACCCAAGCCGCCATGAATCTGCACGTTACGGTCAATCACTTTTTGTGCGGCTTCGGTGGCAAACATCTTAGCCATGGCTGCCGATTTGGTGGTGCGTTGTCCCAGCACATCGCGTTGCCAGGCGGCTCGATAAATCAGCAAAGCCGCTGCGTGAATATCGGTGTGCATGTCGCCAATGGCCGCTTGGGTGATTTGTTGATCAGCCAAGGTCGCACCAAACATCGGGCGTTGCAGCGCACGGTCCATGGCCATGTCCGCGGCGGCTTGCGCAAAACCGAGTGCTGTTGCACCCACAGACGCCCGAAACACATCCAAAGTCTGCATCGCCACTTTGAAGCCTTGTCCAGGCTCGCCGAGCCGCTGACTGGCATCAATCACGCAATCATCGAAAGCCAGTGTTCCAATGGGGTGAGGGGCACACACTTCGAAGCGCTCACTCACGGTCAGGCCTGGCGAATTGGCGTTGACCACGAAGGCGGTCACGCCATCGACTGAGTCGTTTTCTGTGCGAGCAAAGACCGTGTAGAAGTCAGCGATGCCCGCGTTTGAGATCCACGTTTTAAGACCATGCAGGTGGTATTTGTCGCCACGACGCACAGCACGCGTGGTCATGGCTGCTGCATCTGAACCTGCGTCAGGTTCAGACAAAGCAAAGGCCGCAATTTTGCGGCCTTCAGCGACGTCAGGTAAATATTGCGCCTGTAAAACGGGGCTACCGAAGAGCGACAAAGGACCGCTACCCAAGCCTTGCATGGCAAATGAAAAGTCAGCCAATCCGTCGTGGTAGCTTAAGATTTGTCGTATCAGGCAGAGACTGCGCGAATCAAGTTTGGTCAGCGCGCCGCCGGCGTTGCCGGGCACGCAGTAACGAAGCCAACCGGCTTTGGCCAGTGATGTGACACGGGCGCGACACAAGTCATCGACGTTGCCGCTGTGAACGCGATCGTGATAGTTGTCACGTGCCCAGGCATTCAGCTTGCGTGCCAAGTCTCGATGTGAGTCCTCAAAAAAAGGCAAATCAAAGAGTGTGTCATCCATGGGCAGGTTCTCTTTTAGGGTTTGTTATCCAGCAGCGCTTGTGCCATTTCGCGTAGCTTGTGCTTTTGTATTTTGACAGAATTGGCACTAAGCACCGTTGGAAATTCGTCCAGTACCTCGAAGTGCACGGGTGCCTTAAAGCCCGCCAGTCTTCGCTTACATTCAGCCTGCCATTGGTCGGGCGTGTCAACGGCTTGGCCTGTCAATAAAACAAAAGCCACAGGCACGGTTTTTTGATGCCACTGTGCGGCAACCACTTGGCAAGCCGCAATGCCAGGTAAGGTTTGCACCACTTGTTCGATCTCTGCAGGGTTAACCAAAAAACCACCGAGACGCAATGAGTCACCCATGCGCGCTTGAAATACAAATTGGCAATCGCTCACGCACCAGCCAAGGTCACCGGTGCGGTAGTAGCCGTCGTCAGTAAAGGCATCGTGGGTGGCCTCAGGCTGATCCATGTAGGCGGCCATGCGAGAGGGTGTGAGGATCTCGATTTCGCCGGACTGTCCCAACGCCAGCAAGTGTCCCGTTTCAGGGTCGCGGGCTCGCACGCGACCGTCATCATGCAGCAAGCGCCCACCCGGCTGGTGCGTGACGCTTGTGTCACCTTCTGAGGCATCGGTGGGTTGAGCGGCTTGTAGCGCTTGTAGCTCACTGGAGCCGTACAAACCCGTCAGTTTGATACCGTGGCGCTTGGCCACATCAAATAATTCATCTTGCGCCGGTGCAAAAGAGGCAAACCCAAACAAACGGCAACTGTCAAAATCATGATGATCGCCAGCGGTTTGGAGGATTTGCAAAATCAAGGCGTTATTGGCGTAAGTGTGGGTGACCCGTTGGGTGCGGATCAATACCCTAAGGCTGTCCGGATCTGAAACTGGTTCGCACGCCACAGTGTAACCATTGAAGAGCCCACCAGCTAAGGTCGCAAAACCGAAGGCACCGCAAAACGGCGCACTCGCCAAAATGCAGCACGCTTCATCGTAATGAAGGGCTCGGGCGATCGCATGACCATGGCGCAACAGTCCAGCCTGCGTATGCAAAACAAACTTTGGCAGTGAGGTTGTGCCTGAGGTGGTAAAGGTTAGTACCCCGTGATCGCCGTGCGGTGTCACGGCATCAATTGGGGTGCTGAGATAGCGCTTAATGTCCTGAAGTGTCAGTTGGCCTTTTAATCGCCTCATGACCGAGGCGGGCACATCAGCCAATATTTGGTCAAAGGCGATGCCCTTGAAGTCAGGCCAGAAAATCAACCAAATCGCCTGACCCCGCTCAATAACATCTTGGACTTCATGGCTCTTGAATCGTGTGTTGACAGAGAGAACGGTGACACCAATTTGGGCGCACGCCAAAAAACACTGCACCCATTCGATACCGTTGGGCAGCCACAGGGCAAGACGGTCACCGGCTTGCATGCCTTGATGTTTGAAATGAGCGGCTAAGCGATCGGATTGCGCAAAGAGCTGTGAAAAAGTGATTTGTCGATCGGGCTCTACGATGGCTGCCCGCGTGGGGCAGGATTGGGCCAGTGCCTGCATCTGATCGTAAAGGGTGCTGTACATGGGCACTTTGCCTTAGACCGTTGCGATGGGTGTCACGGGCGAGCCGACAGCGCCCGGCAAGCGCAGCGGTGGGGCAGTGAGCATGAAGTGATGCCGCTTGTTGTCATGCAGCCATTGCGCCAGTTCTTTCAGATACCAGAGCTCAGCCAAAGGCACGCCGAGCTTAAACAAACAGTGATGGTGCAAAGGCAAGATAGAGAAGGTTGATTTGGCGGGATAAGCTTCAACGGCATAGTTATCACAACAAATGGTGGCAATGCCCGATTCGGTTATCCAATTAAGCAAAGTTTGATCTGAACCATCAAGCACAGCACCCGTTTGCTCGAGTTTGGCATGGTCAGGGTGACCGGCCATGTCTAAGATGGTTTCCGCAAAACCAGTCCTTAAAACCAACATATCGCCGGGTTCGACAACGATCTTCTCGGTTTGCAAGAGATTGGTTAAAGTCTGACCGTCAACGATCGTGCGGCCCGTGCCGAGATAGCGAGCCAAGTCGACCATGACGCCACGCCCTTGCATGCCTTTTTCAGCATACTTTGCCACACTCAAGCGTTCAGCAAAGGAGGATCCGTCGCCACAGCAGTCGGCGTGGGCGCCCGAAGCATGTTCGCCACCGTGAACATCAACACCAGCCTCAAAGCCGTTGTAATAGACCTTGCGCAATTGACCGTCATCTTGCGTGTCAAACATGGCGCCAACGTGGCACAGACCGTCCCATTGGGTTGAATATTGCATGCATAGCGTCACTTGGTCATCACACAAGACATCAATGGCGTCTTTTTGAATTCGTGAGGCTTCGATGTTCATGTAGGGTGTGCCATCGCGAAATGTCGCTGACAACAGTGGAGGATGGCGCCTCGGGTTCAGTACATTGCCACCGGGTAAGTCAAGCGGCAGTGACAAACAAAAAACCTTGCCAACCTTGATCTCAGCGGCGGCTTGCAGCACTTTCTTTTCTGTCAGCAAGTTTAAGCGGCCGAGTTCATCGTTTGGCCCAAAATCGCCCCAAGTGGATCCTTCTGGTCGCTGCTTGAATCGTGACATTTTTGATGCTCTCCCCGATGGCCTGGCTGGTTGTTGTGGTTTTGGTACGGCAGTGAAATTTGGCTTTTTGATCTTACTATAGCGGCGCGCTCTGAACGCGCTCCGTTCAACAGCAGTGCCGCCATGGCCAAAATCGGTTTGCACCAGTGTCGCCACGCGTTAAGATCAATCTCATCTCTTTCAATCAGAGGACTATCATGAGTAAACCATTGGCATTGGTCACCGGGGGCAGTCGCGGCATCGGTCGCGCGATTGTTGAGCGGTTGATAAGCGACGGCTATGACGTGCTGAACTTCAGTCGCACACCCAATCCGCAGACATTGTCCGGCGAGACATTCGAGTCGGTTGACTTGATGAGTCCGCAAGTTACCAAAGAGGCGATTACGCACTGGACAGCCAAACGCGAGATTGTGCATTTGGTGAACAACGCAGGCATGATTAATGTGGCAGCGCTTGAAGATGTGACACCTGAACAGGTGCAAGACATGGTGAACCTCAATCTCATGGCACCGATACTACTGACGCAAGCCTTGGTGCCTGCCATGCGTGCTCGGGGCTCGGGGCGAGTGGTTAATATTGGCAGTCGAGCCGGTCTTGGTAAGCAAGGTCGTACGGTCTATAGCGCCACCAAGGCAGGCTTCATCGGTATGACCCGCACGTGGGCTTTGGAACTCGCCAAGTACGGCGTCACGGTTAACCTGATTGCCCCAGGTGCGATTGCAACGGAGTTGTTTTCGGCGGCAAACCCTGAAAATTCTGAGCAAACACGGCAACTGAAAGCCGCCGTGCCGCTGGCTCGAATTGGTCGGCCCGAAGAAATTGCCCACGCAGTGGCCATGTTCATGGATCCCAAGGCAGGCTACACCACGGGTCAGGTTCTTTATGTTTGTGGTGGTTTGTCGGTCGGACTGACGGGATAGCTAGAAGAGATAGCTTGACGAGATAGCTTGGCTGATGGCCCTCAAAAGAAAAGCCCCTTTTACGGGGCTTTTCTTTTGAGGGCCGTGCTGAAAAACCAATCAGTCGCGATCGCCACCAAAAATGCCTAGCAGCATCAGAAGGTTGGCAAAAACGTTGTAGACGCTGAGGTAGATTGACAGTGTTGCACTGATGTAGTTGGTCTCGCCACCATTGATCACGCGTTGCAGGTCGACCAGCATGAAGGCTGAGAAAATGCCAACGGCCAAAACTGAGACGGTTAACATCAAGGCGGGCATTTGCAAAAATATATTGGCAACGGCCGCCAAAAGGATAACCACTGCGCCGATAAAGAGCCAGCGCTGCATGCCGGAAAGATCGCGTTTGATGGTGCTCGCCAATGTTGCCATCGTGGCAAACACAGCCGCTGTGCCTCCGAAGGCGACCATCACCAACTGCGCGCCGTTACCCATACCTAGGACAAAGCCTAAGAGGCGCGAGAGCATGATGCCCATGAAGAAAGTGAACAAAAGCAGCAGCCCAACACCAAGCGAACTGTTTTTATTTTTTTCGACGGCAAACATCAAACCAAAAGCACCGGCCAAAAAGATGATTGTGGTCATGCCAGGGCTTGTGGCCATGATTTGATTAAGACCAGAGTACAAACCCACTGCTGACCCAATGACTGTTGGAATCAGTGAAAGGGCGAGTAACCAATACGTGTTGCGCAAGACCTGATTGCGAACAGCTTGACCATTGGCGCCTGTACCGGCATAGCCGCGTGGCAGCGAAGGACGAAAATCACTCATATTTTTAGTCTCCGGACATCAAAGAAGGGGTTGATCTATGCTTTGGGGCAACAATCCAATGAACTATGACCACTAGATTAACCGATCGTTCACACGATGTGATGGGCATTTTTAGTTAACCAACGGATTTTTATAGATTTATACGTTTTTTAAGTCAGACGATGTGAGTGAAGATCAGCACCCAAGCGTTGGTATTGTCGCCACCGCATGCGGGCTTTCTCACGATCGTCATCCTCAGGGCCAACCACCTCGAGAATTCGCGATAGCGCTTGTGGCTCGGGTGGCAGTTGGTCGGCCAAGTTAAGCAACCAAGCCGATTGATACGGCACGGTGGCCAGTTTGGCTGGCAGTAAGGGCCAAGACTCGGTATCAACGAGATAGACTTTAAGACCTTCGAGCGCATGGGGCGTGAGCCGTTCATGCGCCACGAAGGCCGTGTCCTCGAGCGCCCACAATTGGTAATCGTATCGTTCAAGCCTTTGCTCGTCGTCACAAAACACCATCAATGGCGTGCCTTTATTAACGTGGCGCTGAGTCGTGCGGACGGCTTGTGCGATACGGTCGTGAGCCCCAAAGGCAAAGTCAACCCTTAACAATGTTTAGGCTCCACCCTGGGTTTTGTTTAAAAGGTATTCCAACAGCATGGGGACAGGGCGACCGCTTGCCCCCTTTTGCGGGCCACTGAGCCAAGAAGTGCCAGCAATATCCAAGTGTGCCCAACGATAAGCTTTGGCAAAGCGCGCCAAAAAGCAGGCCGCCGTGACGGCACCACCTTTGGGTCCAACGTTACCGATATTGGCCATGTCAGCAAAGTTCGATTTCAGTGCATCTTGATACTCGTCTTCGACGGGTAAGCGCCAAGCGGGATCAAGTGCGCGGCGTGAGGCGGCCACGAGTTCGTCGGCGAGGGCATCATCAGGCGAGAAAAGACCGGTGTTGACCGAGCCAAGTGCCACGATGCAAGCGCCAGTCAGCGTGGCAATATCAATCACCGCCGATGGCTTGAAACGCTCGGCATAAGTCAGGGCATCACACAGAATCAAACGGCCTTCGGCATCGGTGTTAAGGATCTCAATGGTCTGGCCAGACATGCTGGTGACCACGTCACCGGGTTTGATGGCATTGCCACTTGGCATGTTTTCGCAGGCGGGCACCAAACCGATTAATTCACCGGGCCACTCTAATTTTGCGATAGCCAGCATGACGCCAAACACCGAAGCGGCGCCACACATGTCATATTTCATTTCGTCCATGGCCGCTGACGGTTTGATTGAAATGCCCCCCGTGTCAAATGTGATGCCTTTGCCCACCAAGACGATTGGCCCATTGGCAGCACCCGCTTTCGACTTTGGTGGGGCTTTGGCCGCGCTTACGCCACTGCCTTTGTAGTGCATCACAATAAATCTTGGGGCTTGGGCACTGCCTTGGGAAACGGATAGAAATGAACCCATGCCCAAAGCTTCGATTTGTTTTTTTTCAAGGACGGAAACCTTCAGGCTCTTGAATTGGCGGCCTAGCGTGCGCGCTTGTTGACCCAAATAGGTGGGTGTGCAGATATTGGAAGGCAGGTTACCCAAGGTGCGCGTCAACGACATGCCTTGTCCCAGCGCATCGCCTTGGGACAGGCCCAAAGTGGTGGCTTTGTCTTCGGCTTTCTCGCAAAGCACGGTCACTTTGCGTAATTTCGGTTTGCGCGCAGGATCAGGCTTGCCGATGGTGGCATCATAAAAATAGGCGGCCTGCCAGTAAGCTTGGGCACTAAGGCGCGCGCGTTGGCGAGCGTCGCTGTCAGGGCAGGTCAGCAGCAGCAGCGTGCTGCAAGCGTCAGCAACCCTAAGGCTGATGCATTGGCGCGCGGCTGCTTGTTCGGCTTTGGCAAAAGTTTTGACGTTAAAGTCGGCTTGCTTACCCAAGCCAACTAACACCACACGAAGGGCGCGCACACCGGAAAGACTGCGCAGCACGATCGTCTCGCCAACGGCACCTAAGAAGTCTTGACCCGCGACCGCCTTGATGGCGCCGTCACTTGCGCGGTTAATAATGTCTGCGGCCACTGACAGTTGCCCATCTGAAAAAACGCCAACCACCAGCGCAGAAGCTTTGACTTGATGAATGGCTTGAGTGGTCTGTGTGCTAAATTCCATTTGCTTAACTCTCTCTTTGAGTGACGTTTGGCTGTCGTTTGGCTGTCGCGAAATTGTGGATAATGCCTAACGGTGACAGCCCCCTTCCTTATTGTTTCATTATCCCGCATTTATTCGGCTCATGTCTTTATTCAAACGAGCGGTGATTTCAGAAGTGGCCAGTAACGCCAGCGTGGTCTTTTCCACAGTGATCGTTGTGTGGCTCAGTATCGTGCTTGTCCGCTTGTTGGGTCAAGCAGCAAAAGGCATCATTGGTGCTGACGTGGTCATGGGCTTGGCGGCGCTGACAACCATTGCTGCATTACCTACGATCATTGCCTTGTCACTTTTTATCGGTGTTTTGACCACCGTGTCGCGCAGCTATAGAGAGTCAGAGATGGTGGTGTGGTTTGCCAGCGGCCTGTCTTTGATGGCTTGGATCTCGCCGATCTTACGGCTATCGATTCCGATTTCATTGGTTGTGGCGTCTCTGACCCTATTTGCGTCACCCTGGTCGCATCAGCAAATCGAGGATTACCGCGCGCGCTTTGATTTGCGTTCAGACATTTCACAAGTCACGGCTGGGGACTTTCTTGAGCTTGATGCCGGAAACCGAGTGGTCTTTGTGGAACCTTCAGCAACCAATCCAGACGGTTTGGGACATGTTTTCGCGCGCGTGCTCGATGACGATTGGCATTCAGTGATTAACGCTCAAGGGGCAAGAACTGAGGTTGCCGCCAATGGCGATCGCTTCTTGGTTTTAGAAGACGGCAACCGGTTCGATTTGATGCCAGGCAGTGGGCAATCGCGTCTTTCAGAGTTCGATGCCTTCGGTATTCGATTACAGACTGAAAATGCCGATGAAACGCTCGCCCAAGCTCGAGAAAGAGCGCTCAGTAACAGAAAAGCGCGGCCCACTTGGCTCTTGCTTGAGGATGATGCGAACAACTCCAACGGGCAGTTGATGTGGCGTTTGGCTATTCCGTTGGCAGCCATCAATTTGGCGCTACTGGCTATTCCACTCGGGGCAGTGAACCCAAGGGTGGGGCGTTCCTTTGACTTGTTGATTGCAGGCATGGTGGCTTTGCTTTACATGAACTTGATCAACGCGTCACACGGTTGGATTAATAATGCGGTCTTGCCGTTTGATGTTGGGGTTTGGCTGGTGCACGGTCTATTTTTGTTGCTAACCGTGGGTCTATTTTGGTGGCGCTTGCGCATAAAAGCCCCAAAACAGACCGTGCCAATGGCGCCAGCCAACAACAGTGCTTCACCGACCCTGCCTTAAGCCTGCTTGACGGGGTGATTGGGTGATTGGCTATTCATGTGGTGTTGTGATCCAGCGAATCAATCACGAACTAGCTTATGTAAAAAAGTAATTTTGATTATGTTGTTTATTACTTATAATCGTAAAAATACTTTTTTAGTGAGTAAATATGAATTTGCAGCAATTTCGATTTGTGCGCGAAACGATTCGCCGCGATTTCAATTTAACCGCGGCTGCCAAGAGTCTTTACACGTCTCAGCCCGGCGTTTCAAAAGCCATCATGGAGTTTGAGCAAGAATTGGGTGTGCAGATTTTTGAGCGTCATGGCAAGCGCATCAAAGGCCTGACAAAGCCCGGTCAAGCTGTGGCTCAAGTGGTCGAGCGAATTAACCACGAGATCGACAATTTAAAAAAGGTAAGTGACGAATTCGCAAGGCGCGATCAGGGCCGCTTGGTGATCGCTTGCACTCACACACAGGCTCGCTACGCTTTGCCGACCGTCATTCCCGCGTTTCGTAGGCAGTTTCCCAAAGTCAAACTGGCCTTGGCTGAAGGCAGCCCCACGCAGTTGGCAGACATGTTGCTCAACGGCCAGGCTGATTTGGCGATAGCGACCGAGTCGCTTGCCCAAACCCCAGGATTGACAAGCGTGCCGTGCTATCGGTGGCAGCATGCGGTGGTGTTTACACCCGATCACCCTTTGGCTGAGCGCCACAAGACCCAAGGCACGCTCACACTGGCTGATTTGGCTGAGTATCCGATCGTGACGTATGACTTGGCTTTTTCTGGGCGTCGACATATCGACGAGGCGTTTGGTTCAGCGGGTCTGCAGCCAGAGATTGTGTTGGCCGCAATTGATGCTGATGTGATTAAGACCTACGTATCGTTGGGATTGGGTATCGGGATTATTGCTGCGATGGCTCACGACCCCAAACAAGATCAGGGTTTGCAGTGCGCGCCAGCAGGTCATTTGTTTGGCGAACAAACTGCCAGGGTAGCGGTCAGGCAAGGCGAGTTCTTGCGCGACTATGTCTATACCTTCATTTCGATGCTGGCACCAGATTTGAAACCTGACGAAATACGGGCGCTTATTAGGCCAAATATATAGGAATAGGTTTTTTGGTAGAAAAAATTGTGACCTGAAAGGACTGGTTTTGGTTCGAAGTCCTTTCAAATCTAAATAATAATCATTATCATTTGAGTTTCCTTGTAACGGAGCCTCAAATGCCTACTTTCGAATTGCCTCAAGCCTTGCTACGTGACCCACTCAATGCGGTGGTGGTTGGCGCCGACAGACTCGGTAACATTCCAGATGTGCTCAACGGTCACAACATCCGTATCACGCATCACGTCAGTGGCCGCGACCCCTCTCACCAAAGGCGATGCTTGCAACTGCCGAGCGACACGGCAGTGGTGATTTTGTTGACTGATTTTTTGGGGCATAACGTGATGAAGTCTTTTCGTCAGGCCGCTCAAAAGTCAGGCGCCAAGGTGTTGGCGTGCCGCCGTTCGGTGGGTGCTTTGCAACAAGCGCTCAGGCAATGTGGGCTAGCTGTTGCATCGGTTTCGGTCAGTTAGTGTTGGCTAACCGCACGGGCTCTATGCGACGTGCACCGGTATATCTTGTTTTCCAGTACTGAGCCGACATGTTCTCAACGCGGACCTGACCCTTAGACGATGGGGCATGTACAAAGTATCCGTCGCCGAGGTAAATGCCCACGTGCGAGTAACGGTGCCCCAGTGTGTTGAAGAAAACCAAGTCACCGACAACCAGTTCTGAAACCTTGATCTTCTGACCAACGCTAGCCATGTCACGGGCACGACGCGGCAGTTTCAAGCCCCACGACTCTTGTGCTGAGTAATGGATCAGTCCGCTGCAATCAAACCCACGGTCTGGTGATGTGCCGCCGTACCGGTATTTGACGCCGATATGCTGCAGCGCTTGGCTGGTTAATGGGTGTTGAGAGGCCGCGATCGCGGTGATGGGGTCGATGCCGTAGATCGCAGACAGGTCGGCTGTGCGGCGACCTTGTGGATCAAGCCAAGCGGCCTTGTCGCTAGATGGGGTTGATGCGCAACCCGCAAGGACGGATACCGCTAGCAGCAAAAGCAAATAGCTCAGCCCCCGGGTGACATGCGATAGCAAAGCCTGGGCTCTGTGCATGGGACCGCTTGCTAAAGGTATTTGCCAATGGTGCATAAACAGTCTTTTCGGTAAATTAACGCATGTGCTTTCTTCAAGTGCTTTCGCAACTTGCAACAAAATTTCTTTGATTTTAAACATAATTCAGAGAAATTTGCTCGCGAAAGGCTCACGAAAGCTTGATGCGTAAAAATGACGCTTATAAAAAAAGACAGTTTGGAGACAAATCTATGCTCGGAATCAAGGCGGCGCACGTTCAGTCGATCAACAATCGAGAGACGTTCTGGGGGCATGAAGCCAAGCGAGTTCACTGGCAGACCCCTTTTAACCAAGTGGTAGATGTTTCGCGCTTGCCCTTTGCCAAATGGTTTGTCGGCGGCAAAACCAATCTTTGTTTTAATGCGGTTGACCGTTGGTTAGAAAGCGACCCAGATCAAGCGGCCTTGGTTTGGGTGTCCACTGAGGTCAACCAAGAGCGCACCTTCACCCGAAAAATGCTCTGGCAAGAGGTCAATGCTGTGGCAGCCATGCTGCAGGCCCAAGGCGTAGGCATGGGCGATCGGGTGTTGATTTATATGCCGATGGTTCCGTCGGCTGTTTTTGCGATGTTGGCTTGCGCACGCTTGGGCGCCATTCACTCTGTTGTGTTCGGTGGTTTTGCCTCAGTTAATTTGGCTCAGCGCATTGACGATGCCCAGCCAAAGGTCATTGTTACAGCAGATGCTGGGTCTCGCGGTGGCAAAGTCACACCCTACAAACCGCTCTTGGATCGGGCGCTCGAACTGTGCACAGCTTCGGTTCAAGCGGTCATTGTTGAGAATCGCGGTCTGCATGCTTTTGAGCCCGTGAGTGGTCGCGATCTCGACTACGCCGCTTTGCGTGAGCAGCATTGGGGTCAAGAGGTTGCCGTGCAGTGGGTTGAATCCTCGACACCAAGCTACATCCTTTACACATCGGGCACGACGGGCAAACCAAAAGGTGTGCAACGTGATACCGGTGGCTATGCGGTGGCGTTGGCAACCTCGATGGACTATGTTTTTCAGGGCAAAGCCGGTGAGACATTTCTGTGCACAAGTGATATTGGCTGGGTCGTCGGGCATTCTTATATTGTTTACGGCCCGCTGATTGCTGGGATGACAACCATTTTGTATGAGGGCACACCCGTTCGCCCCGATGGTGGGATTTTGTGGCAGTTGGTTGAGAAATACAAAGTCAGCGTGATGTTTTCCGCGCCGACGGCTATTCGAGTGCTGAAGAAGCAAGATCCTGAGTTGCTGAAAAAATATGATTTATCGAGTTTGCGGGCACTTTATATGGCTGGAGAGCCTTTGGATGAACCAACAGCCACTTGGATTTCGCAAGGCCTTGGCAAACCGATCATCGATAATTACTGGCAGACTGAAACCGGTTGGCCGATATTGGCGGCACAGCCTGGCATTGAAGCGTTGCCCACCAAATTCGGAAGCCCTTCGTTTCCCGTTTACGGATTTGATGTGCGCGTGGTTGACGAGCAAACGGGGCAAGATCTCGGCGCCGGTCAGAAGGGTGTTTTGGCGATTGTGCCACCGTTGCCGCCTGGCGCCATGAGCACGATTTGGGGGGATGACGAACGTTTTGTCAGTACTTACTTCGAATCGGTGCCGAATCGCCAAGTCTATTCGACCTTTGATTGGGGCTTGTTTGACGAAGATGGCTATTGGTTCATTCTTGGGCGCACTGACGATGTGATCAACGTCGCGGGGCATCGCTTGGGCACACGTGAAATCGAAGAGTCAGTCAATGCCCATTCAAGCGTTGCTGAGTCAGCCGTGGTTGGGGTGGCCGATGCCCTTAAAGGGCAGGTAGCCGCGGCCTTTGCGGTTCTCAAACACCCTGAGCAGTATGCCACTGACGAGCAGCAACGTGCGCTAGAGGTGGAAATCATGGCCCTTGTTGATCAGCAACTCGGTGCGGTGGCGCGACCCGCTCGGATTCGGTTTGTTAATGCGCTGCCCAAGACCCGGTCGGGTAAAGTACTGCGTCGGGCCATTGTTGCCGTCTGTGAAGGGCGAGACCCCGGTGACCTGACGACTATTGAAGATCCATCCACGCTGGAACAAATTAGAGAGTCGATATGAAATCAAAAGCTGTTTTACAAGAAACTGACGTTCACGCCATTTTATCGGCGGCCAAGGCCTTTGCCATTGAAAAGAAATGGGCAGTCACGATTGCAGTGGTTGACGATGGTGGCCATTTGTTGGGCCTTTCGCGTCTTGACGCAGCGGCACCGATCTCAGCGCACATTGCCCCAGCCAAAGCACAAACCGCTGCTTTAGGGTGCCGTGCGACCAAGATTTATGAGGACATTATCAACAACGGCCGAATTGCGTTTTTGAGCGTACCGTTGTTTGAGGGCATGCTTGAGGGTGGTCTGCCAATTACCGTGGATGGACAGGTGATCGGCGCGGTTGGTGTTTCGGGCGTTCAATCGCCAGAAGATGTTCAAATTGCGCAGGCTGGTATCGCCGCTCTCGGCTTACCCCAGTAAATAAACAGCCCGATTCGTTAAACCACGGGAAACTTTTTTTCGGTCAGAGGAGGCCTCAGATCATGTCTAATTCCATAGAGTCAACGCTGGTAGAGACCAGGGTATTTCCGCCACCCGAGGGCTTTGTGAAACAAGCCAATATCAGTGGTCGTGCGGCGTATCAGGCGCTTTTAACGCAAGCTGACGATGATCCGGACGCGTTCTGGGGTCAGATGGCGCGTGAGCATTTGCATTGGACCCGTCCCTTTACGCAAGTGCTCGATGAGTCTAACGCGCCGTTTTACCGCTGGTTTGGCGATGGCGAACTGAACGTATCAGCCAACTGTTTAGAGGCCAATATTGAACGCGGCTTGGGCGACAAAGAGGCTTTGATATTTGAGGCCGATAACGGTGATGTGACCCGCGTGACCTACCAAGCGCTTTACGAGAAAGTCTGCCAAATCGCCAACGGCTTTAAGCATTTGGGTTACACGGCGGGCGATCGAGTCATCATTTACCTGCCGATGTCAGTTGAGGCTGTGGCCGTGATGCAGGCTTGCGCTCGACTCGGGCTCATCCACTCGGTGGTGTTTGGCGGCTTTTCTTCTAAGGCCCTACAAGAACGGATTATCGATGTCGGTGCGACTTTAGTCGTCACGGCCGATGAGCAGGTTAGGGGTGGCAAAAACCTGCCCTTAAAGTCAGCCGTCGATGAGGCCATCGCCATGGGGGGTTGCGAGGCGGTCAAGCATGTGGTGGTCTACAAACGTACGGGTGGCAATGCCGCATGGCATGAGCAACGCGATATTTGGTTGCATGATTTGATGAAAGATCAAGCCACAACCTGTGCACCGGTGGCGGTTAACGCCGAACACCCACTGTTTATTCTGTACACCTCGGGATCCACCGGTAAACCCAAAGGCGTGCAGCATGCCTCAGGGGGTTATTTATTGTGGGCCAAGCTCACCATGCAATGGACATTTGATGCCAAGCCAGACGACGTGTTTTGGTGCACGGCCGATGTCGGTTGGGTCACCGGCCACACTTACATCACTTATGGACCGCTTGCCGCGGGTATGACCCAGATCGTCTTTGAGGGGGTGCCAACGTATCCCAACGCAGGACGCTTTTGGCAGATGATTGAGCGCCATAAGGCCACTGTTTTTTACACAGCGCCGACCGCCATTCGTTCTTTGATAAAGGCCTCAGAAACCAATGAGCAGTTTCATCCAAAGTCTTTTGATTTGACGTCTCTGCGGTTGCTAGGATCGGTGGGTGAACCCATCAATCCAGAGGCTTGGATGTGGTACTACATCAACGTGGGTGGTGAACGCTGTCCTATTGTCGACACTTGGTGGCAAACCGAGACGGGTGGTCATATGCTCACGCCTTTGCCTGGCGTCACGCCACTCAAACCGGGGTCGTGTACCACTCGCTTGCCTGGCATTGCTGCGGCCATCGTGGATGAAACGGGCGCAGACGTCGCCGCTGGTAATGGCGGTTTCTTGGTAATCAAACGCCCATGGCCGTCGATGATCCGCAATATCTGGGGCGATCCGGAGCGATTTAAAAAGAGCTACTTTCCTGAAGAGCTTCGGGGTTATTACCTTGCGGGTGATGGTGCCCAGTGCGACGTCGACGATTATTTCTGGATCATGGGTCGTATTGATGATGTGCTTAACGTTTCAGGCCATCGTTTGGGGACCATGGAGGTCGAGTCGGCGCTGGTGTCGCATGAGTTGGTGGCTGAAGCCGCCGTGGTCGGTCGACCGGACGCCACAACGGGTGAAGCCGTGGTGGCATTTGTTGTGCTCAAAGGCGCCACACCGGAAGGTGAGCAAGCGACTTTGATTGCCAAGCAGCTGCGCGACTGGGTTGCCAAAGAAATTGGGCCAATTGCCAAGCCAAAAGAAATCCGTTTTGGGGATAACTTGCCCAAAACGCGCTCTGGCAAAATCATGCGTCGATTGTTACGGGTGGTGGCCAAAGGTGAAGAAGTGACCCAAGATGTTTCAACGCTTGAAAATCCAGCGATTTTGAGTCAACTGACCAAAGCCGTGTAAGCGGGAAAGGCGGTAGGCGTCTAAGCCGGATAGCCGCTAAGCGGTTTTGAGGCAACCAAGTTTTGGTTGCCTTGCATGTTGTTAACAAAAAAACTCGGTCGCAAGACCGAGTTTTTTTTGTGCGAATCGCGTGTCTGCGGTTAACGTAATAATTCAATCTCGACAAATGCCAGTGGCGCATCACCAGCGTTAATGACGTTATGATTCACGCCTGCTGGCCGGTTATAGCTCACACCTTGCTTGAGCGAGGCGGGTACTTGGCCATCAGGGGTCTCGAGCAACAACTCCCCATCGTTGATGGGTACGATCACATAATCGTGGCCATGCGTGTGCCAGCCCGTTTGCTCACCGGGTGCAAACAAGTAGTGCGTCACGCGCACATGCGGGGCGTCAATTTGTAAGGTCGCTGTGGCTGTTCGTCGTTCTTGGGTCATGATTTTCCTAAAGGGTCAGAAAGCGCTCTTGACAGTGCGCCAGCGCAAAGGTCTAGCGCCAGGCTGGCTTCGTCAATCATGCCGCCCATGGTCACAAAACCGTGAATTTGCCTTTCAAAGCACACATATTGGGTCTGAACACCAGCCGCCGATAAGGCGTTAGCGTATGCATATCCCTCATCTCGCAAAGGATCTAAACCAGCGGTTAATACCAAGGTTTGTGGCAGGCCTTCAAAGTGTTTGGCACGTATGGGTATCGCTCGCTGATCGTCATGCCAAGCCTGTCCTTTAAAATAGTGACCATAGTAAAAGCGCAATCCGTTTTGTGTGAGCATATAACCCGCGCCGTTACTTTGGATTGAGGGGTGACTCATGGTGGGATCAGTGATGGGGTAAATCAAAAGTGCGAAAGCCAGACTGATGGCGTTGTCGTTTCGAAGTGTCAGCGCCACAGAAGCGGCCAGTTGCCCGCCTGCACTGTCGCCCGCCACTGCCATGCGCGTGGTGTCAACACCCAACGAGGCGGCGTTTTGAAACACATAATAGGTCGCAGCAAGGCAGTCTTCAAAGGCGGCTGGAAAGCGGTGCTCAGGTGCCAAGCGATAGTCAACAGCCACCACAGCGCAGCCCGACTGTGCGCACAAATGCCGGCACACGGTGTCGTGACTTTCTAAGTTGCCGACCACATAGCCCCCACCATGAAAATACAAGACGGTAGCCAGTGCTTGTGATGGTACTGATTCTTGCGGTCGATAGTGACGCAACATGAGTTCGCCGCCGGGGCCCTTAAAGCTGATATCAGTGACCGATTGCACGGGGCGGGGTGTTGAACCGGTTAATGATTTGCGAGCGGCGTAAAGCTGTCGCGCTTGTGACGGTGTTTGTTGTTCGAGCGGTGGGTTACCTAGGGCAGAGACCGCTTTAATGACAGCTTGGGCTTGCGGATCGATCATTGTGGCGGCCTTTTGTTAGCATCAAAGGCTCGACCTCAGCTGAGGTCGAGGTCTTGTCACATACCGGTATAGACCGGCCCTTCGCCGCCTTGCGGGGCGACCCAAACGATGTTCTGCGAAGGATCCTTGATATCGCAGGTTTTACAGTGCACACAGTTCTGGGCGTTGATCTGCAGCCGATCATCGCCGGTTTCGTCTTTCACGTACTCATAAACCCCAGCTGGGCAGTAGCGCGACTCGGGTCCCGCATACGTTGCTAGGTTGAGATTCACCGGCACGGTGCTGTCTTTGAGTGTCAAATGGATGGGCTGGTTTTCTTCATGGTTGGTGTTCGATATGAAAACCGAGCTCAGCCGATCAAACGTCAACTTACCGTCGGGCTTGGGATAGTCGATTTGCATGCATTCAGCGGCCGGTTTCAGGCATTCATGATCGGGCCGCGTGCGGTGAATGGTCCAAGGGATATTGCCCTTTAGCAGCCATTGTTCAACACCAGTCATCACGGTAGCAACCGTGCGACCTTTCTTGAACCATTGTTTAAAGTTTCTGGACTTGTTCAGTTCAGTGTGTAACCACGACTTTTCAAAAGAAACGGGGTAGGTCACGAGTTCGTCTTGTTGGCGTCCTGCGGCTATCGCCTCGAAGGCTGCCTCGGCGGCCATCATGCCGGACTTTATCGCAGCATGGCTGCCTTTGATGCGTGAGGCATTCAAGAATCCGGCTTCACAGCCAACCAAAGCACCACCCGGGAAAACCAGTTTTGGCAGAGACAACAGACCGCCAGCGGTTAATGCGCGCGCACCGTATGACAAGCGTTTGCCGCCCTCAAAAATGGGTGCGATCGCCGGGTGTGTTTTATAGCGTTGGAATTCTTCAAAGGGCGAGAGCCATGGGTTGGCGTAGTCAAGCCCGACCACCATGCCCACAGCGACTTGGTTGTCTTTCATGTGATACAGAAATGAGCCGCCGTAAGTGTCTGAATCCAATGGCCAACCAGCAGTGTGAATCACTTGCCCAGGTTTGGCGCACGAGGGGGCAACTTCCCATAGTTCTTTGATGCCGATGCCGTAGCTCTGGGGGTCACGGCCGTCGTCAAGCTTGAATCGAGCAATCAATTCACGACCCAATTGCCCACGGGCGCCTTCGGCAAAAACCGTGTACTTGGCCATGAGTGCCATGCCAGGCTGAAAGTGGTCCGTTGGCTGTCCGTCGCGCCCGACGCCCATGTCACCCGTGGCCACACCAATGACTTGGCCTTGCTCGCCATACAGTAGCTCGGCGGCCGCAAAGCCTGGGAATATGTCCACACCCAAGCCCTCAGCTTGCTCACCAAGCCAACGCGCCACTTGCCCCAAGCTGATAATGTAATTGCCATGGTTTTTAAAGCAATCAGGCAGCAACCACTCGGGTGTTCGCTTGGAGCCGGTTTTGGTCAAAAATAGAAACTTATCCTCAGTAACTGGGGTGTCTAGGGGGGCGCCCTGACTTTTCCAATCGGGAAGCAACTCAGTCAACGCCTGCGGGTCCATGACAGCGCCAGATAAAATATGCGCGCCAATTTCCGCGCCTTTCTCGAGAACGCAGACTGAAATTTCGTGGCTTTTTTCAGCAGACAGCTGCTTGAGTCGGATGGCCGTGGCCAAGCCCGCTGGGCCCCCACCGACCACGACAACGTCATATTCCATCGATTCACGTTCTGACATGCCTGTCCCCTTGCTAGATCACCCTACAATCGTTTGATTGTATTGCACCAAACCGTGTGAATGACCGGCTTGGTCTTGCAAATTGCTTAAATAGGGCTTTTGGCTAAGGAGTGATTTGGTGTGGTGACTGAACAAAGAAAACTGTGTGAAGGCGATTGGTATGACTGTGAGATCGCCATGCGCTGGGCCGACTCAGACATGTTGCGGCACATGAATAACGCGGTTTATTTCCGCTTGATGGAAGAGGCTCGTATCCAGATGCTGGCCGCTGCTGGGGTCTCGAGCACAGCCCAAGAGGGCGTCGTGGTGGTTCATTGCGCTTGCGATTACCTTAAACCGATCACCTATCCTGCGACAGTGCGTGTGCGACATGTCGTGGAAAAAGTCGGTCGCACCAGCCTGACCCACCGAACTGAGTTTTACGTCGTGCAGGACCAGGCTCAGGGTCCTTACGCCCGCGGGCGATCGGTGATGGTGCTTGTGTCGCGACCACCCGAGAGCCCGGTGCCGTGGCCTGAGGCAGTGCTTGATCGTTTGGCCAGTATCTGTGAACACCGGCCTAAAAATTAACGATCGAGCGGCCCGTTAAATTGCTTGTCCAAATTGGGTTTGCGAGGCGCTCAGTCACGTTACACTGAGTCAAGCAACGCGATTTGAAACGGATGGCGCGTGCCACAGGCTTTGCCTGGTCGTGCGACATGATTGGTCATTTAGAGGGAGTTCAATCAATGGATAAAGTGTTTGCCAGTGCCTCGGCAGCCCTTGAGGGTGTGCTCAAGGACGGACAGACCATAGCGGTCGGTGGGTTCGGGCTTTGCGGTATACCCGAGGCTTTAATCGCTGCCGTTCGCGACAGTGGGGTTAAGGAGCTGACTTGTATCAGCAACAATGCTGGCGTTGATGGGTTTGGTTTGGGTATTTTGCTTCAAACCCGGCAAGTCGTCCGTATGATTGCTTCATACGTTGGTGAAAACAAAGAGTTCGAGCGCCAGTATTTGGCCGGTGAGCTCGAGCTGGAATTCACCCCCCAAGGTACCTTGGCTGAAAAGCTTCGAGCCGGTGGTGCTGGTATCCCTGCTTTTTTCACCAAGACAGGCGTGGGGACGATCGTTGCCGAAGGCAAAGAAACGCGCGAATTTGATGGTGAGGTTTATGTCATGGAACGCGCGCTCGTGCCTGAGGTGTCATTGGTGAAAGCCTACATTGCTGATCGCAGTGGCAACTTGATTTTTCGCAAGACCGCTCGCAACTTTAATCCGAATGTCGCCATGGCTGGCAAGTTCACCATCGTTGAGGTTGAGAAAGTGGTCGAAAACGGTGAGCTTGATCCCGATCACATTCACTTACCGGGCATCTACGTCAACCGCATTGTAGTGAACGCTGAGCCAGAAAAACGTATCGAGCAGCGCACTGTGCGCGCCAACCGCTAAAGGAGATAAGTCGCCATGGCATGGACCAGAGATGAAATGGCTGCGCGTGCAGCCAAAGAGCTAAAAGACGGTTTCTACGTCAACTTGGGTATTGGTTTGCCGACGATGGTGGCCAACCACGTGCCTGAGGGCATGGAAGTTTGGTTGCAATCAGAGAACGGTTTGCTGGGCATTGGGCCTCATCCGACCGAAGAGGAAGTCGACCCAGACATGATCAATGCTGGCAAGCAAACGGTTACCACGTTGCCCGGGTCGTCGATTTTTTCGTCGGCAGACTCGTTTGCCATGATCCGGGGCGGCAAAATCAATTTGGCCATTTTGGGGGCCATGCAAGTCTCTGAAAAAGGCGATTTGGCCAACTGGATGATCCCAGGGAAAATGGTCAAAGGCATGGGCGGCGCCATGGATTTGGTGGCTGGTGTTAGTTGCGTGGTGGTGCTCATGGAGCACGTGGCCAAAAAGAAAGACGGCACGCAAGACATGAAGATTTTGGAGCAGTGCAATTTGCCGCTCACGGGTGTCGGTGTGGTGGATTTGATTATCACTGATTTGGGCGTGATGACAGTCACGCCTGCAGGACTGCGTTTGATTGAAATGGCGCCCGGAGTCACGGTCGAGGAAATCCAATCCAAAACGGCTGCCAAGTTTGATGTCGCCATCGGTTAAACATCTGGCTGATGCTCGCCAAGCCATGCGCGAACACGGCGTTCATGCCTGGCTGATACCGTCAGCTGACCCCCATCTGTCTGAGTACCTGCCTGCGCATTGGCAGATCAGGCGGTGGCTGACTGGGTTTACCGGTTCTGTGGGCACGGTGATCGTCACTGCAAGCGCTGCTGGGTTATGGGTAGACAGTCGTTATTGGGATCAGGCGCAACAGGAGTTGGCTGGTACCGGGTTCGAATTGCACCGAACCACGTCAAGCCAAGACAGCAGCTTCTTGTCATGGCTTGCGAGCCAATTAACGGCTGAAATGGTGCTCGCCGTTGATGGTCGAACTTTATCTTTAACCGCCTTTGAGGCCTTACAAAACCAGTTGGCAACGACTGTTACCACCCGACTTGATCTCGACATTGCCGAGCTGATCTGGGATAGTCGACCTACCTTGCCGCAAGCGCCTGTTTGGGTCTTGCCCGATGCCTTCGCGGGCGATTCTCGAACCAATAAACTCGCCCAAGTTCGCTCGCAGATGCAAGCCATGGCGGTTAATCAGCATTTTATTTCCACGCTTGATGACATTGCCTGGGTGCTGAATTTGCGGGGTAGTGACGTTGACTTCAATCCGGTTTTTCTATCGCATTTGTTGGTCAGCCCCGAACAGGCCACTTTGTTTGTTGCCCTTGAAAAAATCAGTCAGCCGCTGTTAGCCGAATTGGCCGCTGATGGCGTGAATGTGTCCGACTACTCGCAGGCCTTTAAACAACTGACTGCTTTGTCGCGTGCCGATCGTTTATTGCTTGACCCCAAGCGGACCACGTGCCGCTTTGCACAAGCCACCTCAGCCCAAATCGTGCAATCGATGAACCCATCGACGCGACTAAAGGCTTGCAAGAATCAGCGTGAACTCTCCCATTGGCGTCAGACCATGGTGGCGGACGGACAGGCTTTGTGTGAGTTTTTTGCAGCGCTCGAGCAAGCCCTACAGACGCGCGCTGAGTCACCCATCAAAGAAAACATGATTGACCAATGGGTGACGAAGGCGCGCAGCCATCAGCCAGGCTTTGTGGGCCCTAGTTTTGCGACTATTGCCGCTTTTAACGCCAATGGTGCCATGGCACACTATCGTGCTACCGAGGCCTGTGCGGCGTTTATCGAGGGTGACGGTTTGTTGCTGATCGACTCAGGTGGACAGTATCTGGGCGGCACAACGGACATCACCCGGATGGTGCCGGTGGGAAAGTTATCCGAGGCGCAGCGCAATGACTGCACAGCGGTATTGCAAGCCATGATTGCCCTGTCCAGACTGCATTTCCCGAGTGGTACGCCAGCGCCCTTAATTGATGCCGTGGCGCGCGCTCCCTTGTGGCAGCGTGGCCTAGACTATGGGCATGGCACAGGGCATGGCGTGGGTTACTTTTTAAATGTCCATGAGGGGCCTCAGGTGCTGTCTTATCGCGCGCCACCGAGCGCAGACATGGCCTTGTTAGAAGGCATGGTGACATCCAATGAGCCAGGCCTTTATCGAACTGGGCAGTGGGGCGTTCGAATTGAAAACCTGGTTTGTTGTCAAGCCGTTGCGGCATCAGAATTTGGCGAATTTTTGGCGTTTGAAACCTTAACTTTGTGCCCCATTGACACCCGTTGCTTTGTGCTTGAGCAGCTACGGCCTGACGAGCGCCAATGGCTAAATGACTATCATCGGATGGTTCGTGAGCGTTTATCACCTGGTTTACCGCCAAGTGCTTCATGTTGGTTATTCACTCGGACCGAGCCCCTACCGCTATAATCCAAATTTCCACGAACGCCCTTAATATCGGCGTACGACTTATGACCAAATATGTTTTCGTAACTGGTGGTGTGGTTTCCTCTCTTGGCAAGGGGATTGCTGCGGCTTCGTTGGCTGCCATCCTTGAGTCGCGTGGTCTGCAGGTCACCATGCTCAAGCTTGACCCGTATATCAACGTCGACCCAGGCACCATGAGCCCATTTCAACACGGCGAAGTTTTCGTGACCGAAGACGGGGCTGAAACCGACCTTGACCTTGGTCACTATGAGCGCTTCATCTCCACCAAGATGCGTAAGGCCAATAACTTCACGACTGGGCAGATTTACGAATCAGTCCTGCGTAAAGAGCGTCGTGGTGATTATCTTGGCAAAACCGTTCAAGTGATTCCACACATCACCAACGAAATCCAAGATTTCATTGTCCGTGGTGCCACCCAAGCTTGGGAGGGCGCAACCGATGTGGCGATTGTGGAAATCGGTGGTACGGTGGGCGACATTGAATCGTTGCCTTTTCTTGAAGCTGTGCGGCAGATGAGTTTACGGTTGGGTCGCCATCAAACCGCATTTGTGCATTTGACGCTGGTGCCATTTATTGCCACTGCCGGTGAGCTTAAGACCAAACCCACCCAGCACTCGGTTCAAAAACTGCGCGAGATCGGCATTATTCCCAATGCTTTGCTTTGCCGTGCTGATCGGCCCATACCGGATGACGAGCGCGCCAAAATTTCAATGTTTTCAAATGTGCCCCTAGATGCGGTGATTTCGGTCTGGGATGCCCATTCAATTTATGCCATTCCCGGTATGTTGCACCGTCAGGGTTTAGACAACCTGATTTGTGAGGTTCTGGGCTTGAATCAGCCCGAAGCTGATTTGTCGATGTGGGACAACATGCTCGAGGCGCTTGCGAACCCTGAGCACACCGTTCGAATCGCCATGGTTGGTAAGTACGTTGACCTGACCGAGTCGTACAAGTCACTCACAGAAGCGCTGACCCACGCCGGAATGCATACGCGATCTAAGGTTGATGTGACTTACATTGACTCCGAAGAGGTGGATTTGCAAGGCACGGATGTTTTACGCGACTTTGATGCGATTTTGGTGCCAGGCGGATTTGGCAAGCGCGGCACGGAAGGCAAGATCAAAGCCATTCGATATGCCCGCGAAAACAATGTGCCTTACTTGGGTATCTGTTTGGGTATGCAACTCGCGGTGGTTGAGTTTGCGCGTCACAAGGCCCAGCTCGGGGGCGCTAACAGCACGGAATTTGATCCCGGTTCGCCTCACCCAGTGGTCGCTTTGATTACCGAGTGGATGGATCGAGAGGGTAAGTCTGAGGTTCGTTCAGCCGACTCAGATCTTGGTGGCACCATGCGCAAGGGCTCACAAAAATGCCCTGTTAAGCCTGACACCTTGGCGAGCCGCATCTACGGCGCTCAAGTCAACGAGCGGCATCGTCACCGCTACGAGGTCAATAACGTGTACGTGCCGCGTCTGGAAGCCGCTGGTTTGGTGATCAGCGCCCGCACCCCGACGGAGAACTTACCAGAGATTATGGAGTTGCCCAGTCACCCTTGGTTTATGGGGGTTCAGTTCCATCCAGAGTTCACATCTACCCCAAGAGACGGTCATCCGCTCTTTACGGGTTTTGTGCGGGCGGCACTGGCCTTTCAAGCCCGTCGACTCGAATCCTCAAGCACGGGAGCAGTGCAATGAAGCTGGCCGGGTTTGACGTGGGTAATGACAAGCCTTTTTTTTTGATTGCAGGCCCATGTGCCATTGAGTCTCGCCAAATGGCGTTTGACACTGCAGGGCAGCTCAAAGAAATCACGGCTGCCCTTGGCATCCCTTTTATTTACAAGAGTTCTTTTGACAAGGCCAACCGCAGTTCCTCGCGATCATTTCGCGGGCTGGGTATGGCGCAGGGTCTTCAGATCTTGGCCGATGTGCGTGCCGAGTTGGATTTGCCAATACTGACTGATGTTCACGATATCAGTCAGATCAAGCCGGTTGCTGAAGTGGTCGATGTTTTGCAGACACCCGCTTTTTTGTGTCGGCAGACAGATTTCATTCAGGCTTGCGCCCTGAGCGGCAAGCCAGTGAATATAAAAAAGGGTCAGTTTCTAGCACCTGAAGACATGTTGCAGGTTGTGAATAAAGCCCGTGATGCGGCACAGCAAGCCGGTATCGTGGCCGATGTCATGGTTTGCGAGCGAGGCGCTTCGTTCGGTTATCACAACTTGGTTTCTGATATGCGCTCGCTGGCTATCATGAGGGCAACAGCATGTCCGGTTGTGTTCGATGCCACGCACTCGGTGCAGCTGCCTGGTGGGCAGGGCACGTCATCGGGTGGTCAACGCGAATTTGTTCCCGTCTTGGCTCGGGCAGCAGTCGCCGTCGGGGTCGCCGGCATTTTTATGGAAACCCATCCAAACCCTGACCAGGCTCTTTCTGATGGCCCCAATGCGGTGCCATTGGATCGCATGGCCACCTTATTGAACACACTGCTTAGCCTAGACCGCGTGACCAAATCTGCGGGCTATTTGGAAGATACGTTTTAATTTGGATTGTTTTTAGGAACTTATGATGAGCTCAATCGTTGATATTATCGGCCGTGAAATCTTAGATTCTCGTGGTAACCCCACTGTTGAATGTGACGTGTTGCTAGAGTCTGGTGCTATGGGACGGGCGTCGGTGCCTTCTGGGGCATCAACGGGTAGTCGCGAAGCCGTAGAACTGCGCGACGGCGACAAGTCTCGCTACTTGGGTAAGGGCGTGTTGCGTGCGGTTGAAAACGTCAATACTGAGATCTCTGAAGCGGTCATGGGACTTGATACCCAAGAGCAGACTTTCATTGACCGTACCTTGATTGATCTTGACGGCACTGAAAACAAATCGCGGTTAGGCGCCAATGCAATCTTGGCCGTCAGCATGGCCGTGGCCCGTGCGGCAGCCGAAGAGTCTGGGTTGTCCTTGTATCGCTATTTTGGTGGTAGTGGGCCCATGAGTATGCCAGTACCAATGATGAACGTGATTAACGGTGGCGCGCACGCCAACAACTCCTTGGACCTGCAAGAACTCATGATTTTGCCCCTTGGTGCAAAGTCTTTCCGTGAGGCCATGCGTATGGGTGCGGAGACATTCCATGCCCTTAAAAAGCTGATCGACGAGCAAGGCATGTCAACAGCTGTGGGTGATGAGGGTGGATTTGCACCCAGTCTACAAAGCCACGAGGCGGCCATTGAACTGATTTTGCGTGCGATAGAGAATGCTGGCTATGAGCCGGGTACCCAAATTGCACTTGGCCTTGATTGTGCCGCCACAGAGTTTTACAGCGATGGGAAGTATCTCTTGAAAGGCGAGGGTAATCTGTCACTTTCGTCAGAAGAGTTTGCCAATCTGCTGTCGACATGGTGCGACAAGTACCCCATCATTTCGATTGAAGATGGCATGGCCGAAAACGATTGGGATGGCTGGAAAATTCTGACCGAAAAGCTGGGCAAAAAGATTCAATTGGTTGGCGATGATTTGTTTGTGACCAACACGAAAATTTTGAAGCAAGGTATCGATCAACAGATTGCCAATTCTATTCTGATCAAAATCAACCAGATTGGCACCCTAACGGAAACATTCGCCGCGATTGAAATGGCCAAACGCGCGGGTTACACCGCGGTTGTCTCCCATCGCTCGGGTGAAACCGAAGATGCCACGATTGCTGATATTGCCGTTGCCACAAACGCCATGCAAATCAAAACAGGCTCGATGTCGCGTTCGGACCGGATGGCCAAATACAATCAGCTGCTGCGTATTGAAGAAGAGCTCGCTGAGGTGGCGACGTACCCTGGGCGTGATGCTTTCTATAACATACGTTAATGCTTGACTGATGCGGCTGCTCTTTCTAACGCTGCTAGCCCTGTTCTTGTTGATCCAGTACCCACTCTGGTTTGGTCAAGGGGGCTGGTTTGCTGCCTGGGAGCTGAAACAAAAGGTTTCAGAGCAGCGTGTGGTCAATGAGGGCATTCGTCAACGCAATCTGGCCATGGAGGCTGAAGTCGAAGACTTGCGTTTGGGCACTCAAGCCGTTGAGGAAAGGGCACGAACCGATCTTGGCCTAATGTTGGACAAAGAAGTGTACGTTCAAATCTTGCCCACCGAGGTGCCGTCTAAGGATCCCGCTCCGGTCAGTGCACCGGGCCGCTAGTGCTCAGCAAGTGTTTCTTAACGGACTTTTGATGTGACACAAGCCTTTGGGTTTTGTGTTCGATGACTTTGCATCACCGCTTGATGATGGCTAGTGATCTCGATCGTTGGTATAAAAAAACGAATCACAGGTGTCACGGGTTGGTGTTTCAGGCTAACGCTGACATGCAGGAAATTTGCGGCTGAAATGGATTGACCTGATCTTGGTCCCCGCCCATTGGCCCAACCTTTGGCAACAAATCGTCTGTGTTGTTCAATGATGTGATCGTGTCGAATAACGTCGCGGCCAACCCGTTGACTCAAGCGCTTGTCTTTGAAGTCCCTCATCAGTTGACTGACCCGATCCTTGACGCAAACCTGAATTTCTCCGCGCATGAGTAATGAGCGGTGTTCAATCAAGTGCTGTTCTATAGACTCGGTTCGACCCCCTGACAGGCTTGCAAATAGGGTGGCTTGTTGCGCCACTAGGGCCAGCTCTTGTCGCGTGCTGTGCCATCCTGAAACCTCAATAGCGAGCAATCCCAGCCAGATGAGTGGTAGAGAAACAAGGATCCATTCAATTAGGGCATGACCGACTTGGTGTTGTTTCGGGGTGTGCGTTGCTAACATCGCGCAAGCTTGCGCTTGAACCTGCGCGATGTCTATTCGCAAATCTACGGATTAATGCAGGGTTGGTCTGCTATCGGGTAAGCCTGACTCGAACAGCGCGGTTGCGTCAATTGGATCAAAGACGTATGGGGTGCCACAAAACTCACAAGTTACCGTCACTTGACCCTGTTCTTTGACGATGCTGTTGATTTCATCAGCGCCCAAAGAGCGCAACATGCCAGCCACGCGCGCTCTGTCGCAGCCGCAGTGCCAAGCAATGGGTGACTCTTCAAGGCTGATGACTGGCGTTTCCCAAAACAGGCGGTGCAGCAACGTGTCGGTTGAAATAGATACCAGTTCTTCGCTGGAAATGGTTTCACAAATCGCCTCAGCGGTTTGCCAGGATTGCGCGGCCTGAACCTCATCGACCGTTGCTTGGCCACCATCATGCGGCATGCGTTGCAGCAGCAGGCCAGCGACGCGATCGGGTTTCGCCGAGAGCCAAATACGCGTGAGCAGTTGTTCTGATTGACGCATGTAATCTTCGAGTACCTCAGCCACAGTCTCGCCACGCAAAGGCACAACACCTTGATAAGGCTGTCGCGTTGGTTGGTCTTTGGGTGGATTTAGAATCACCACAAACCGACCTTGTTGATCGGCATTGAGCAATGCTTGCAGGCCTTTCTCGTGGGCCTCTGGCTCGCGCCTCAGTTTGACGGTTGCACGAATGGTCATGTCGTGACGACATTCAACAACCAGCAACTTAACGGCACCCTGGCCCTGCATTTGTAGCAAGAGCGCACCATCGAATTTAAGATTTGCGGCCAATAGCGTCGCGGCGGCCACCAGCTCGCCAAGCAGCTGCAGCACAGGCTCGGAAGTGGTTTGGTGTGTGATGGCGTCCTGCCATGCCTGCGCGATGGAAGTGGCAATCACTCGGGCGCTTTTGTCTTGCAGCAGGAATTTTTTGATTTGATCACTGGCGTCCATCAGCTGACCCGTTTAAGCGATTTTGCGAAATGCTGTGCACGTTCTTGGTAATTTGTATTGTTGTTGTGCATTTGGGCGATTTCTTCGATGCTCAGTGTTCGCGCAATCTTACCGATGCCAATAACCAGACTGCCATCGGGAATGATTCGTCCTTCGGGCACAATCGCACCGGCGCCGATCAAACAGTTTTTACCGATCACGGCATGATTCAAAATGATGGCTTGCATGCCAATCAGCGAGCCGCTGTGAATGGTGCAGCCGTGCAACATGGCTTGATGACCGACAGTGACGTTTTCATGGATGATCAGTGGGGTATCGCTGTCAACATGCAACACAGCACCTTCTTGGACGTTAGAGCCAGCCCCAACGGAGATGGTTGTGTTGTCGCCACGGATGCTGACGTTTGGCCAGATACTGGCTCTTGGACCGACGCGGACATCCCCAATTATGATGGCGGACTCAAACACCCAAGCGGTTGGGTCAATCTGCGGGATAAGGTGGTCGAGTTGGTAGAGTGCCATTTGTTTTGCCAATTGAGTGGGTGAAACGAAAGAACAGGTCAGCGGGGTGGTCGTGACGCTGATGCGAGTGGTGCTGAGGGCATAAAGTCAATATCAGCGTGTTTTAACCGTTTGGTCCACGCCTGTCTTAAGGGTTGATCAACCTGATCGTATTCGATATGGTCAATGAACCCGGTTTTGACCAGCAAAGGCTTGGATGGTTGCGCAGGCAACGAATCGACATGCGCAAGTATAAAGCCTCTGACCTTAAGACTGATTTCTTGACGCCAGCTGTGTTGGTTGTTTGCCGTTTCTGGTGAAAGCTGCAAGATAACCACAATTGTGTTGGGCAAGGCATTGATTTTTTGTGGTGAGGCAAGCGCGGCCGCTGCCCACACCTCAGGAAGGGCCAGCATGCTTTGCTCGATTTGGTTTGCATTAAGTCGCCCCAGCGCCGAGTGCACCATATGCTCAGATCGCCCAAAGATGCGAAACCGTTGGTTATCGATTGTTTCAGCCAATAAATCAGTCGTCAGCCAAAGGGCGTCACTGCCCAAGCCTTGGCTGTCTAACGATGCCTTTTGTGGCCAAGCTTGCACGTACTGTGCCGGATTGGTGTATCCATAGGCATCTACTCGCGCCACACTTAAAAAGCCTGTGGTCAAATGATCAGCCGCAGGTGTCTCAAGATCCGGGTTGGTTTGCACCTTAAAACCAGGGGTCAAAAACAAATCATCGCTATCGGATGACCATTTCTGATTGCTTTGAGTCAGCGCTAGGCCACAGCCTGGTAGATAAACGGCTAAATTTGGTGATATTCCCGTTATCTCAATGCTCAAGGCGCGCCATGATTGGGTCAGTTGATCCCCGATTAGGGCCACAGAAACCAGGGACGATGGCGCCGTTTGTGCCCTTGCTTTGAGCCAGCGGCACCAGCGAAGAGGCGTGGTGGACAGGTGCGAAGCGTGACGGGCAATCGCCATTGTTGGCGATTGATCAAGGATGACCGCTCGACCAAAATACAACGCTGGCAGAATGGCTGCCATTAATCCAGCCTCATCCCATGGCATTAGGGTTGTTTGCAGTGCCGTTGCTTGGGCGGGAAACCAGTTGTGCGAAGCCACAAATCCGGGCAGGTTGCCGATGACGGCTTGCTGGGGCAATATGAGTGCTGTGTCTGCCGTAAAAAGGCGTTGGTTGTGCTCGGGCCAGACCATGAGTGCGGGTGCTGATGGCAGCGCACCGGTCACTTGAAACTGCTTAGGCTGTCGAGCAACAAACCCATGCCAACTCATGACACTTCCAAGATGCACATCAAAACCAACCACTTGCTGGATGAGTGAGCAGCGGGCGATGGCTGCTAAGGACTTTTGTGACGTGTCTTGATCGATGAAAGCCAAGCGACCGCGAGCTTGTCTGAGCTTAACAACAAGGGCATCTTCACTTTCTCTGGGTGAGAGCGGTACAGCGACAGCAGCACTTGCCCAGCAAGCTAACATCACAGCCAAGGCCTCGATGGGTCGACTCATGACCACAATCACCCGATCGCCGGGAATAACACCGAGCTTTGATAGGCCGTTGGAGAGTTGGCAAACCAGCACCCCAAGTTCAGTAAATGACACTGACTGATCGGGGTGGTTGGGTTGCAGCCAACGCAACGCTTCTTGGTGGCTGTGACCTAACCTTGGGCCCCAGTCGAGACAGCAAGTCTTGGCGATATTGAAATCACGGGGCACGTGCCATCTAAAATTATCGTATAGCTTTTGATACTCGTCTGCCATGGTGTTTTGGCGTTGTTTGTATAAAACACTTAGCATCGCCTACCCGCAAGGACTTGGCAAGAGCCCTGCGCCCGGATTGTTAAAAACCGAGGAAATTATTACTTTGCAGCGTCTTTGGACTCTGATCGTATGTCAATCAAACGCGTTCCAGCCAAGCGGTCGTGAAGAAATTGTGTGTTTGAGCCAAATGTTGGAATAAAAACCAAAAATGGCGTCAACACAACAAACAAAAGAATCGCTGGCCAGCCTGTTGCCAACACCAGCCCATAAATCAATGCCATGCCAGCCAAGGGCAAAGGCCAGGTCAGTAAATATCGTAAGACCAGCTGCTTGAATGTGGGTTTTTGACCGGTGGTGCCCACCAAGCGGATATGCCATGCTCGCATCGGAAGCGTCTGCCCACCGCGCTGCCAACATACCAAGAAATAAGCGCCAATAGACACAAAAAGAACGAAGATACGTGCTTCTCGGTTCAGCAGGCCATGCCTACTTTCGGTCAAGATATCAAAGATGTACGCCGTCAGAAACACCACTGCAAAAAGAAGCACACCTTCATACATCATGGCCGCAAACCGCTTGATGCGAGAAACGTCAGGCGCTTGGATGTCGCCATTCAAGGCACGAGGGTGGGGTGGGTTTTGGGTTTGTTGCATGACAGCATTATGCTGTATCTAAATGGGTGCTGCACGAATAGCGGTTAAACGAAACTGGGTGCGCTAGGCACCCCGTTTGTTCCTAACCGCAGCGGGAATGATTTAGTTAGAGTGAGCTGGCTTTGCGCTCAAATCTCTTTGCAATTGAGCGGCGTCGCGCATCACAGCGCGAGCCTGTTTGTAGCCGTTTTTGAAGAAACGACCGATCGCGCAGGCTGCCGCCCATTGTGCTTGGCTGCGTAATTCACGCTCCATGAGTTCACACTCTAAGCGGTTTGAGTAGTACATGAAAGGTGTGTTGGGGACTGTGTTCTTAGCCATGAGTTGCTCCGGTCAGGGTTACTTCTAGTAGGGAATACCCTTATTATAGGGAAAACCCTGATCCGAATCAAGCCATCATTAAAAAAAACAGCCCATGCGCTTTAGTGTCGTGAATTTACGACGTTTTATCGCCGATAACTGTCATTGACCATCTCGAACTCATACAGCCGACAGTCTAGTGCCCCATTAAAGACCGGCGTACGACGCCGTGGCTTTAAGCGCATCTGGCTCGCTAGAGCCGTATCATCGCTAATCACAAAAGCAGACCAACCACCAAATGACCGCTTGAGCTGCGATGCCCAGAGCGTCATTGAAGGCGACTCAGAAGCCATCCGTTGCCCGTAAGGTGGGTTGGTGATGATCATCCCTTCAGAACACGGCGCAATCACCTCACAAGCGTCAGCAACCGTGAAGTTAATTGTGGCTTCGGTCAGTCCAGCCCGTTGTAGATTGTGTCGGGCGGCTTCAATAGCTGCTTCGCTAATGTCGCTACCAAAAAGCGGGGCAGGCGGCTCTTTTTTAATGGCCGCAGTTGCCTCTTTACGAATGTCCTGCCAAGCACTCATGTGGTGGTGTCGCAGGCGTTCAAAGCCAAATGGCCGGTTGATCCCTGGTGGGATGTTCAGCGCGATCCAGGCGGCTTCAATCACAATCGTGCCACTGCCACAAAAAGGATCCAGTAACGGCATCGCGGGCTGCCAGCCAGAGAGAGCCAAGAGGCCTGCCGCTAAGTTTTCACGGATGGGGGCTTCGCCCTTATCAAAACGCCAGCCACGCTTAAAAAGCGACTCGCCAGACGTGTCGAGGTACATCGTGGCGGTTGTTTCAGACAGAAACAAATGCACGCGTGCATCGGGTCTGACGGTATCAATTGACGGCCTCGCGCCTTCGCGGCTGCGGATTCGGTCACAAATGCCGTCTTTGGTCAGCAAGTTGCAATATTGCAGACTTTTCATCGGGCTGGCGATGGCCGACGTGTCCACCCTCAGCGTCATTTCAGGGCCGAACCAACGTTCCCATTCGGTGTCGTAGGCCAAGGCCGTGATGTCGGCTTCGGTTCGCACGGGGCGGTGAGCCAGTTGCACGAGAATTCGAGTGGCCAGGCGACTTTGGAGGTTTGCCGTCTGAATGGCTCGCCAGTTGCCCTTGAAGTGACAGCCAGCCCGCCCGCGGGTGACATGATCAAGGCCAATCGCCTCTAGCTCAGCGGCTAAAACAGTCTCAAGTCCACGCGGGCAGGGCGCAAAAACGTCAAAAATCTCGGCGTCTGTGGCGCCTCGGTGCCGTGTCGCTCTTGAAATATCGGCACTGCTCACCTCGCGCTCTTCGATCGGTGCTTTCTTTTTCTCTTCGGCAGCAATGCGTGCCCGTTGATGTGCACGGGCGCCACTTTTTTTAACAAATGGGGTCTCTATCTTGTCTGACCCGGACGGTGACTGGACGTCAGGCCGTTTTTGGATTGAAAGCGTGGTTTTCTTGGGTGTGGTGTCTGTCATGTTTGGCGGCGCGTCATGGCCTGGTCAAGGCTTTTAGTAGAAGGGTTTGATCACCACCAATGCCGTGATCGCCAAAAACATGACGACAGGGAATTCGTTGAACCAACGATAAAAAACGTGTGAATGTTTATTGTTTTGGCGCTCAAACACGATTAAGTAGTGACGACAAATGAAGTGGTAAACCAGCAGTACGGCAACCAGGACGAGTTTGACGTGCATCCAAATGTCACGACCACCCAATCCGATGCCGTAATACAAATAGAGCCAAAGTCCAAAGAAAATGGCCGGGTATGCCAAGATGGTCATAAACCGATACAAGCGTCGAGCCATCCCAACGAGCGCCAGTCGAACGGCTGGATCTTCAGCCTGAGCAATATTGACATAGATGCGCGGCAGGTAAAACAGTCCAGCAAACCACGAGGCAACAAACAGAATATGAAAAGTTTTTACCCAAAGCATCGCGTCAATCCGTTTCGGTTAATGGTGTTAACCACGGGTTTGTCCTTCGCCGCGCAGAACCCATTTCATCGTGGTCAAGCCCTCAAGACCCACCGGTCCTCGTGCGTGTAGACGGTTGGTTGAAATGCCGATCTCAGCACCTAAGCCGTACTCGAACCCATCGGCAAAACAAGTCGGCAAATTCACATAAACCGAGCTTGAATCAACTTCGCGTTCGAATAAATCAGCAGCTGCGATATCTTGTGTCACGATCGCATCCGTGTGGCCTGAGCCCCATTGCGCGATATGGTCCATGGCAGCGACTTGGTCATCAACGACTCGCACCGCCAAGATCGGCGCCAGATATTCCTCTGCCCAATCTTGCGCCGAAGCCTCTTTGGCACCAGAAAATAGTGACTGCGTCTTTGGACAACCACGAATTTCAACACCCAAATCGGACAGTGCTTCACAGATCATCGGCACAAAATCAGGGGCCACTGCTTGGTGAACTAACAACGTTTCCATCGCACCGCAAATACCATAACGGTAGGTTTTGGCATTAATCGCGATCTGCATGGCTGTTTCTAAATGGGCTGCTTTGTCAACATAAACATGGCAGTTGCCATCGAGATGCTTGATCATGGGCACCCGCGCTTGCTCCTGCAATCGTCTGATGAGCCCTTTGCCGCCGCGTGGCACGATCACATCAATTTCCTCAGTCATGGTCACGAGATAGCCCACGGCATCACGGTCAGTGGTTTCTATGTATTGCACTACGCTATGTGGCAGACCGACGGCCTTGAGCGCTTGACTGATAACGGCAACCAATGCCATGTTGCTATGAAAAGCCTCACTACCGCCGCGCAAAACGCAGGCGTTACCAGACTTGATGCAAAGCGCGGCCGCATCAACGGTGACGTTGGGCCGTGACTCATAAATAATACCGATAACGCCAAGCGGTACGCGCATTTGGGCAACACGCATGCCATTGGGTCGTACGATGGTTGCCCCAAGGCTGCCGATCGGGTCGGGCATCGTGGCGATTTGCCGCAGGCTTTGCGACATCAGTAATAGCGACTTGGGTGACAGCGTTAAGCGATCGAGCAATGCGCTAGACAGGTCGCGTGATTTCGCTTGTGCCAGGTCTTTTTCGTTGGCAGCGACCAGAACATCGTGCGAATGGTCCAGCACGTCAGCAATGGCCGTTAGGGCGGCTGATTTTTGTTGATCGGTCGCGCGCATGATGGCCTTGGAGGCTAGGCGAGCCCGAGTTCCAATGGCTTTGACGGTCTCTTGGAGCGTGGTCATGAGTGTGCGGTCGCTAAAAAGGTGCAGTTGGCGTGATAAAGATGACAGTTTAGCCTGCTCTGGAGGCGGCGATACCCATGGCCAATCGCGCCATCTCTTCCCAGGGGTCTGGTAAGCGATCAGCCACGGCAATGCCCTTAATGATTCGATCAACATCGTGGGCATGGCTCACAGCGCGCGTCCACCGTTTCAGGGGCACTCGCTCGACGGCCTTACGTGCGCGCTGTTCTCGGACACCGAAAAAGCGTTGCGCCTTCAAGGCGGTGGTCATGGCTTGGCCGCTGGCCAGTGCTTGACTCACTTTTTGTAATGAACGGATTTCCTCGCCAATCGACCAAAGCACCAGCGGTAGGGCTTCGCCTTCGGCTTTTAACCCCCAAAGAATACGAAGCATCCGTGGCGAGTCGCCGTCAAGCATGGCATCTCGCAAAGAAAAAACATCGTATCGCGCGACATTCATGACCGCTGATTGGCATTGCGCTTCAGAAATCTCACCTTCCGGATAGAGCAGGCTTAGCTTCATGATTTCTTGGTGAGCGGCCAGTAAATTTCCCTCAACCCGATCAGCAAGCCATTGAAGCATTTCACCCGATAGCGATTGGGCCTGGCCGGCTAGCCTTTGGCTGATCCAGCCAGGTAACGCTTGGCGATTGATAGCACCCAATTCGACCACGACTGCGGCGCCCATTAAGGCTTTAGCCCAACGGCTTTCGCGCGTCATTCGATCTAGCGCGGGCAGTCGGATAACCGTCATCACGTCTGCGGCTGCCAAGCCTTGTGCGCGTTGCGCTAACTGAACCAAGACATCGGCGCCGGTCTTGCCCGGTTTGCCACCGGGTAAAGACACTTCGACCCATTGACGATCGCCAAATAAAGAACCGCTACCGCCGGCGCTTAAGATGGCATGCCAGTCGCTTTTGCCGTCCATCACGAAGTGATGCCGCTCGGTAAACCCTTCCTTGCGAGCCCGTTCTCGCAGCGCATCTACCGCCTCAAGTGCAAGCAAGGGCTCACTGCTAATGATCACGCACAGCGCAGGTAAAGCTTTGTTGGCGGAGATGACCGTTGTTGTTGCCATGGGGTCAGGATGATTTGGGCACGGCTTGGTTGCTTTCAATTAGGTTTTGATACCGCTGCGAGACGTCGGGCGCACTAATGCGGCGCATAACCCGTGCAATCAAGCTTTTTTGCATTTGTTTGAAAAGGGCGGCTTCCTCGCCTTCTTTGGCTTGAACCACACGGTCGTCAAACGGTAAATCGCGAACGGAAACCAAGGTGGTTGGCGGCAGAATATTGTCACCGTTGGCGTCAACGATACGGTAAATGTACACCAGGGTTAGCTCATATTCTTCAACTCGGCCTTGGGCGTTTAGCGAGATTTCGCGTGTGCTTCGCGTTTCGCTGATTTGTTGTAGCTGCGCTTGGTAGGTCTCGGTCGGGTCTTCAATTATTTTTGTGTCGGGAGAAGAAGCGCGAATGGCACGCCGCAAGTCGGCACCAAACTGGGAATTTTGAGGCACTGAAATGTACAAGGAGTCAAAAGGTAGCGGTGCCCGACCTTGCAGCTGAAATCCGCAGGCTGAAAGGACAACAACCAAGCTGAGCGCCAACCAGCGCCACAGGAAAAACCGACGGTTATGAATCTGCATACGAGTGCTGTCTCCCAAACTGTTGGTCTTAATGGACTTCACCCGACCACATTAACAAGCTTACCCGGTACAACAATAATCCTTTTGGGCGCTCTTCCTTCGAGGTGCTTTTGAACCGCCTCGTGTTCGATGGCCAAGGCCTCAATGACTGCCTTGTCGGCATCGCTGGTAACTGTCAAATTACCCCGTAATTTGCCATTGACTTGCAGTACCAACGTCACGGTGTCTGCTTCTAAGGCGGATGGATCAACAGTTGGCCACGGCGCGTCAAGGATATCGCTGTGAACGTTGTCATAACCCAATTCGCGCCAAAGTTGCCACGTGATATGCGGCACAACAGGGTAGAGCACGCGCAACAATATTGAAAAGGACTCGCGGGCCACTGACGTCACCGCGTTGTCGGGTTCGTCACGCTCGATTAGTTTGGCCCCTTCAATGGCATTTAACATTTTCATGCAGGCTGAAACCACGGTGTTGTACTGAATGCGTTCGTAATCGTAATCAGCCTGCTTCAGAAGGCTGTGCAGGGTACGCCGAAGTTCAGCAAGCACGCTGTCAGCTTTGATCTCGTCGTTAACCGATTCAGCGGCGGACGGGGTCAGCGCCAGTGGCTTGATCAAAGGCTGATGCGCCAGTGCACTACCCCAAAGACGCCTTAAAAACCGAAATGATCCATCAACACCGGCATCGGACCATTCCAATGTTTGCTCGGGTGGGCTTGTGAACATCACAAACAAGCGAGCGGTATCAGCACCTTGGTTTTCGATCAAAGACTGAGGATCAACGCCATTATTCTTTGATTTAGACATGGTGCCTACGCCACCGTAAAGAATCTCCCGGCCATCTGCTTTCAGACGAGCACCAACAATAGCGCCTTTGGCATCATAGGTATTGACGACATCATCGGGCCAAAAATACTCAATCCCACCTTTTTCGGTACGGGCCGAATAGATGTGATTAAGCACCATGCCCTGACAAAGCAACTTGGTAAAGGGCTCGTCGAATTTCACCAAACCCAAGTCGCGCATGACTTTGGTCCAAAAACGGGCGTAGAGCAGGTGCATGACGGCATGTTCGATGCCGCCAATGTACTGATCCATCGGCATCCAGTAGTCGGTGCGCTCGTCCACCATGGCTTGATCGTTGCCGGCCGAGGTGTAGCGCATGAAGTACCAAGATGAGTCTACAAATGTATCCATGGTGTCGGTTTCGCGACGTGCCGGTTTGCCACAGCTTGGGCACTGGCACGCCAAAAACGCTTCATGCTTTGTCAACGGATTGCCCGATCCGTCTGGAATCAAGTCCTCAGGCAACTTGACTGGTAGGTCTTTTTCGGGGACGGGCACTGCTCCGCAATCGTCGCAGTGAATGATCGGGATCGGTGTGCCCCAGTAGCGTTGGCGTGAAATGCCCCAGTCACGTAATCGCCAAGTGGTTTGACGTTGACCAGTGCCTTGGGCTTCTAGCGCTTGGGCGACTGCTTGGACCGCTTGTGCTGTGGTCATTGCCGTGAAAGGCGCTGATTCAATCAGTTTGCCTGTTTGCTTATCGGCATACCATTCATGCCATTGGGTGCTATCAAATGTGTGCTCGCCGACTTGGACGACTTGCTTGATCGGTAGGCCATACTTGTTGGCAAACGCAAAATCACGCTCATCGTGAGCAGGCACACCCATTACGGCACCGTCGCCATAGCTCATCAAAACGTAGTTACCGACCCACAATGCAATGGATTCACCAGTTAAGGGATGTGTCACAAATAGACCCGTTGGCAGACCTTCTTTATCGCGGGTGGCTAATTCGGCTTCTGTTTGCCCACCTTTTTGACATTGCTCGATAAAGCTCGCCAAAGCGGGATTTGACAGGGCGGCTTGCGTGGCCAGTGGGTGCTCGGGCGCGACGGCGCAAAACGTGACGCCCATGATCGTATCGGCTCGGGTAGTAAAGACGTACATCTGGCCACCATCAATTAATTGACCAGTCTGGTCATGGACATCATGGCCGAACGCGAATCGCACGCCTTCGCTCTTGCCGATCCAGTTCTCTTGCATCGCACGCACGCGATCTGGCCAGCCATTGAGTTTGTTTTTAACGCTATCCAAAAGCTCTTCTGCGTAGTCGGTAATACGCAGGTAGTAGCCGGGGATTTCACGTTTCTCAACCGGCGCACCTGAACGCCAACCACAGCCATCAATCACTTGCTCATTGGCCAAAACAGTGTTGTCAACGGGATCCCAATTGACCACCTGAGTTTTGCGATAGGCAATGCCTTTTTCGAGCATTTTAAGAAACAACCATTGATTCCACTTGTAGTAATTTGGATCACAGGCGCACATTTCCCTTGACCAGTCAATTGCCAAACCCATCGCCTGCATTTGTTTCTTCATGTAGGCGATGTTGTCGTAAGTCCACTGGGCAGGCGAAACCTTTGATTTGATGGCAGCATTTTCGGCGGGCATGCCAAAGGCATCCCAGCCCATTGGCATCAAGACATTAAAGCCTTTCATGCGCAGTTGGCGCGCCATCATGTCATTGATGGTGTAGTTGCGCACGTGACCCATGTGTAGCTTACCGCTTGGGTAGGGCAACATTGAGCAGGCATAAAACTTCGGCTTTGGTTCGCCCTGCGAGTTAAGCGCTTTTTCACTGACCAGGTAAGCATTTTGCTCATTCCAGGCCGCTTGAACGGCTGTTTCAACAAGGTTCGGTTCGTAGCGCTGCTGCATGGCTGATTCTTCGACTTTGATTATGGGATGGTGAGTCAGATAAAGCTTGGAGTGTGGAGACGATTATAAACGTGCGTTGTGTCGGGCGTTGCTAGGTGGGGTCTGACTTCATTTCATACCCACCAAAACAAAAAGGCCGGATCCATGAAACGGAACCCAGCCTTTTTGGTCGTATCAGCACCACTAAAGCAGACTTACTTGATCGAGTGGGCCTATTAAGCCGTTGTGGCACCGATGGGGTGTCAGACAGGGATCAAGTGAGTTGATGTCGTAGCAACTTACTTCAGTTTTGTTTCTTTGTAGTCAACGTGCTTGCGGGCAACGGGATCATATTTCTTGATCAACATCTTGTCCGGCGTGCTGCGCTTGTTTTTGGTGGTGGTGTAGAAGTGACCGGTTCCTGCAGTCGACTCTAGCTTAATTTTCTCTCGAATACCCTTGGCCATTCTTTATTCTCCAGTTATGTCAGTCGCTTGAACAGACGATCAAAGATCGTTCAAGCCACCTCACCGCGAGCACGCATCTCAGCGAGCACTGTGTCAATACCATTTTTGTCAATCGTACGCAAAGCATTTGTGCTGACGCGCAAGCGAACCCAGCGGTTCTCGCTCTCAACCCAAAACCGACGCGATTGCAAGTTAGGTAGAAACCGGCGCTTGGTTTTGTTGTTTGCGTGTGAAACATTGTTGCCCGACATCGGGCGCTTTCCGGTTACTTGGCAAACTCGTGCCATGGCTACACCTTTTATATGGTTACTGGTCAATGACTTAGGGCTCCCCATACATCTGATGGCGAACGCTAACTACTAGTGCCCAATGTGTTAAATCAAAAAAAGTCGCTATAACCGCGAAGCAACGAACAATTTACGGATTGACTCACCTTTAATAACCCCAAGCCACCAAACTTTGCTGCAAATGCGCTATGTTAGGTTGCAAAAATTGAAGGTCGGGAGGCAATTGTCGCACACGGCTTTTGGTGTTTTCCCAAAAGGTCAACACCATGTTCGAAATGCGGTTAAGCACCAAGCCGTAGATATTAGCTTGAAAAAGCGCTTCACTGCAACCGTAAAGCCATCTATTGGTTAAAAAACACGAAAACGCTTCAAAACAAAAATTTGTGTGACCGTCTCAGCCCTCCGTTACTCGAGGCAGGGCAGGACTCGTTGAGTAAACAGCTCGGGTTCAAATGACCCCAAGAGCGTGCACTTAAGAAGCTGTTGCTCGGCAACACCTCATTTGCGCCCCTGATACGAACAGATGGTCACTAAACCAAAGCCGGCTGACCTAAGCTTTTCATGGCGTACGACGCAATCTCAAAGGAGCGCAGTCGAGCGTCATGATCAAAGATCTGCCCGGCGAGCATTAATTCTTGTGCCTCGGTTTGCTCTAAAAGATCAGCCAGGCCCTCGCTCACGGTTTGCGCCGAACCCACCACCGAACACGCGAGCATTTGCTGGGCAAAGTATCGTTCTTGCTCGCTCCAGAACTGGTTAATGTCAGCGATCGGTGGCGGCAATTTGCCTCGAGTGTTTCGACGCATCCTGGCAAAGTGTTGTTGTACGGTCGTGTACAAGAAGGCGGCCTCTTCATCGGTGGACGCGGCCACAACATTGACCAAGACCATGGCGTAAGGTTTGGGGCAATGAGCAGAAGGTTTGAATGTCTTGCGATAAACGGCAAGCGCGTCAAAAAGATCAGCGGGTGCAAAATGCGACGCAAAAGCGTAGGGTAGGCCCAAGTGAGCCGCCAACTGTGCTCCATAGAGACTAGAGCCCAAAATCCAAAGGGGTACCTCAGTGCCGGCACCGGGTATGGCCTTAACGGGTGCATCAAAGGCATTGGGACCCAAGTAACCCTGAAGCTCCAGCACGTCGTGTACGAAACCATCGCCTGTTTCTTGCAGATCACGGCGCAGTGCTCGAGCGGTTAACTGGTCAGTGCCTGGTGCCCGTCCGATACCCAAATCAATGCGATTGGGGTAGAGCGCAGCCAAAGTTCCAAATTGCTCTGCAATCACCAGCGGCGCGTGGTTAGGCAACATGACGCCACCAGATCCCACGCGAATGTGTCGGGTGCCACCAGCGATGAAGCCTAGTGCGACGGCGGTCGCAGAACTGGCATTGCCGATCATGTTGTGGTGCTCAGCCATCCAGTAGCGCTGATAACCCCAGCTTTCTGCCTGTTGAGCCAAGCTTAAAGAATTGCGCAGCGCGGTCGAGGCATCCGAACCCTCGGCAATAGGAGAAAGATCCAGAATAGAATAGGGGATAGCCATTGTTATGCCTTGGTTGGATCGCGTTATTCTTATGAAGCGCCCCGTTTTTGTGGCGCTGTTTGCCTGAACCGTTAGCTTAAGCTGATTTCGTCAGACAAATCAACCAAAGGTATTTTGTAAACGATCACTGACATCATTTTGGACAAAAGGAGCGGATTATGCGTGAAGTTTGGATCACAGCAGCACTAAGAACAGCAGTGGGTGATTTTGGTGGCGGATTAAAGGACGTCGCACCGATCGACCTTGGCGCAACAGTCGTCAAAGCCGTGCTTGAAAAGGGAGGGGCTGTCGGTGATCAGGTTGGGCACCTCGCGTTCGGTCATGTCGTGCCCACCGAAGCACGTGACATGTATCTGTCACGCGTGGTGGCGTTGACTGCTGGATTACCCGAAACAACGGCCGCTTTTAACGTGAACAGGCTCTGCGGCTCTGGCTTGCAAGCCATTGTTTCAGCCTCACAGTCTATCTTGTTGGGCGATACGGAAATGGCCGTGGGTGGCGGCGCAGAAAACATGAGCCGTGGCGGTTATTTGTCTGAAGCCATGCGCTCGGGCGCAAGAATGGGCGACACCAAAGTGACCGACATGATGGTTGGTGCTTTAACCGACCCGTTTGGCCGCATGCACATGGGCGTGACCGCGGAAAACGTGGCCAAGCAATACGAAATCTCGCGTGAAGATCAAGATAATCTTGCGCTCGAATCCCATCGCCGTGCGATTCAAGCTTGGGACGAAGGGCGTTTTAAAGACCAGATCGTGCCTGTCGTTATCAAGAATCGCAAAGGTGAGACTGTTTTTGATACTGACGAGCATCCTCGGCGTGACATCACAGCTGAGGGACTGGCTAAGCTAAGGGCTGTGTTTATCAAAGAAAACGGTACTGTTACAGCGGGTAATGCTTCCGGTATTAATGATGGCGCTGGCGCTGTGATGTTGATGAGCGGTGAAGCACTTAAGTCGTCAGGGGCTAAGCCTTTGGCGCGCTTGGTGGCCTATGCGCATGCTGGCGTCAACCCTGAAATCATGGGCATTGGACCGGTTCCTGCTTCACAAGCTGTGCTCAAGCGTGCAGGGCTGACCCTTGAGCAAATGGATGTTATCGAAGCCAATGAGGCTTTTGCTGCCCAGGCCTGCGCCGTGACCAAAACGCTCGGACTTGATCCAGCAAAAGTCAATCCAAATGGCAGTGGCATTTCATTGGGCCATCCGATCGGCGCAACGGGTGCAATTGTGACTGTTAAAGCCATTCACGAATTGCACCGCATTGGCGGCAAGTATGCTTTGGTGACCATGTGTATTGGCGGTGGTCAAGGCATCGCCGCTATTTTTGAGCGGGCATAGCAAAAACAGGCCTGCTTTCAAACGAGCAGGTTTGTTTTTTGTGAGTTACATGTTGCCAAGCTCCGCAAGTGAAGCGGTTTGCGGGCCAGCCACGATGAGATGATCAACAAAGGTGACATCAACGAGTTGTAGCGCGTGAGAAAGCTCGGTTGTCAGCGCAAGATCAGCTTGGCTTGGCTTGGCCACGCCCGAAGGATGGTTGTGCGCCATGATGAACCCGCTGGCGTGATGTTTGAGCGCAAGCTTGACGATTTCTCTGACATAGATGGGTGCTTGCGTCAGTGTGCCTTGTGAAACCTCTTCGCAGTGGATCAACCGATGTTGGGTGTCTAGCAGCAAAGCCACGCAATGTTCCACTTCACGGTGCGACAACAAGGTTCGGCAATAGGCCTTCACTTGTTCAGACCGATTCAGTAACTGTCCCGCTCTGAGGTCTTCAAGACTTGTCCGGGATGCCAATTCAAATACCGCTGTCAGCACACTGGCTCGAGCGGGTCCTAGCCCCTTGGTGCGTTGTAACTGTTGCAAGGTCTGTCGCTGTAACCCTCTAAGGCCACCACTTTGCATCAAAATATCAGCGGCAACCCCGATCGCATGCCGACCCCGCACGCCGCTGCCGATTAAAAGTGCCAACAATTCGGCGTCTGTCAATGATTTGGGACCCAATTGGGCCAAACGTTCTCGCGGACGTTCGTCTGGGGTAAGGCTTTCTCGCAAAGTCATCATAGAGGCTCTAAAATAGTGATTAATCCATTCAGAACAGTGACACGATCCCATGAGCCAAACCACCAACACGCCTATTTTTGTCCAGCCTCATTCATACCTTACTTTGCACTATCGCATTGTGGTTGAAAGCGGGCCAGGAAAGGGATCCGTTTTCATGGACACTTTTGATGGTCGACCGGCGACACTGCAACTCGGTGTGGGACAGTGGGCGCCAGGCATGGAGCAAGTGTTGCTAGGGCGAGAGGAAGGCGATTGCTTTAGTGCCACACTTTCACCAGAGAATGCTTACGGCGATCGTAATCCTGAGCTGGTGCAATTGGTCGGTCATGCGATGCTTAAAGAGCACGCGGGAGAAGACGCAGACTTTGACCCAGGCGATATGGTTTCTTTTACGGCACCCAACGGTGGGCAGTACTCGGGTATTTTCAAAGAAACAACGGCCGATGGCGCTCTGTTTGATTTTAATCATCCACTAGCAGGCCGTGTGTTGCGAATCGATGTTGATCTTTTAGGAGTGCTCTGATGCCGGCCGTTTTAAACGATTTAACGCAGCCGCTTATGGGTGCCGATATTGTGCTCGCGCAGCCGCGAGGCTTTTGCGCTGGCGTTGATCGTGCCATTGAAATCGTTGAGCGGGCATTAATACTTCACGGTGCGCCGATTTATGTGCGTCACGAGATCGTGCACAATAAATTTGTGGTTGATGATTTACGCGCCAAAGGGGCCGTTTTTGTCAAAGAGCTCGAGGAAATACCTGCTGGCGCGATTGTCATTTTTTCAGCGCATGGTGTTTCAAAAACGATTCAAATCGAGGCGAAAAAACGGGATCTACAAATATTTGACGCGACGTGTCCGCTCGTGACCAAGGTGCACGTCGAAGTGACAAAAATGCGCGCAGCCGATTTGGAAGTGATCATGATTGGGCACAAGGGTCACCCTGAAGTTGAGGGCACACTGGGTCAGTCTAGTCATGGCATGCATTTGGTGGAGACATTAGAGGATGTTGCAAAGCTTGTGGTTGCTGATCCAAACAAATTGGCCTTCGTAACACAGACCACTTTGTCCGTTGATGATGCCGCCGCCGTAGCGAACGCGTTGCGTGTTCGCTTCCCAAGCATTCAGGAACCGAAAAAAAGTGACATCTGTTATGCCACTCAAAACCGTCAAGATGCTGTCAAATTACTCACCAAACAGTGCGATTTGGTCATTGTGGTGGGTAGTGCGAACAGTTCAAATTCGAACCGATTGCGCGAAGTGGCCGAGCGCCTAGAGGTGCCAGCTTATTTAATCAACGGCCCGGAGTCGCTTGAGCCGCATTGGCTTGTCGGCAAACAACACATTGGAGTGACTGCCGGCGCATCGGCGCCAGAAGTGCTGGTGAAGCGTGTGATCGAGCAATTGAAGTTGCTTGGTGCGGTCTCGGTTCGCACCATGGATGGTTTGGTCGAGAATGTATCGTTTCCCTTACCCAAGGGACTGCCGCGTCGGGTCGGTGATACTAAAAACCAGTAACCGCGGCAGTGATAAATATCGTCATTGCTGGCGGGTCGATTGTCTGGGTGTTGTTGTTAAAAAGCATGATGACTCATCCGTGACTGCATCCATACAAACCCGTACGAGCTCATTCAAAAACGACAAACAAATACAAACCTTTTCTTAATATCGTGACACCTCGGGTGCTGGCACCATTGGGTTTCCTGTGCGAGTTCAGTCTTAAAGAATGTTTGGTTGCTCGCCATGGGTGTAAGGTATTAAGTGTGTCTTCAGTAATTTGAAACACACGTGACTGGTTAAGTCAGTCAAACTGGACTCGCTATTTCTGTGCTCTATTGTTTTAAAAAAGGAGGAGCTCAATGCTGAAAAGCAAATCAATGGCCACCCGTTTGGTGGTAACCGCCGCAACTGGCGTCGCCATGGCACTTAGCGGTGCCGCTATTTCCCAAGAACTGCCCAAAACCATGGTTTGGACATCGTACGACGTTGGTTCAGCGGGTTACGCTGAAGCGTCGGCAATGGCCGATGCCTTTGGCAAAAAATACGGCGTTAAGATTCGTATCATGCCTTCTGGATCATCGATTGGTCGTTTGCAGCCAGTGCTTACCAAACGAGCCGATGTTGGCTGGTTAGCAACAGAAACCTTCTTTGCTGCTGAAGGCACAGAAGACTTCGCCGCTAAGCGTTGGGGTCCTCAGGACTTGCGTGTGCTTGCCGGACGTCCAGCGGCCTTTGGCTTGCCCGCGGCTGCTGATGCAGGCATCAAGACTTTTGCGGACTTGAAAGGCAAAAGGGCTGCATTTGTTGCTGGCAACCCTTCCGTTAATGTGAAATGTGAGGCCTATTTGGGCTTCGGTGGCCTGACGCTCAAAGACGTTGAAGTGATCATGTTCCCAACCTACGGTGCTGCCATGAGCTCGATTGCACAAGGCAAATCAGACTTTACATGTACCACCACCACGCCAAGCCAGATGTATGAGTTGGCTGAGTCGCCACGCGGCATCACCTGGATTGGAGCCCCAGCCGATGACAAGGAAGGTTGGGCTCGGATGCAGGCCATTGCGCCTTACTTCGGACCAGGTGTTGAGACGGTCGGTGCAGGCATCTCAAAAGAAAAACCAGCCGCTTTGATGTCTTATCGTTATCCGTTGTTGGCTGTGCGTGCTGACATGACACCTGACGAGGCGTATGCCTTTGTTAAAGCCATGGACGAGACATATGGTTTGTACAAGGATGCCACGGCAGTGATGCCACGTTGGAGTTTGAAGCAGTCTGGAACACCACCTGTTGATGCGCCATTTCATGAAGGCGCTATTCGTTACTTGAAAGAAAAAGGCATTTGGACTGCTGAGCATGACCAGTGGAACACAGCGCGCTTGGCTCGTTTGAATGCGCTGTTGGCTGCTTGGGAAGTCACGATGGATACGGGGATGAGCTTGTCTGATAAAGCTTTTGCGGCACTTTGGGCCAAAAATCGTCAGGCTGCGCTGGCATCCTTGAAGTAAAGGCGTTTTTTAAACGCGCAACGAAGCAGCCGATTCGTTGCGCGTTTTATTTAGATTCAGCGTTTAACGCTTGAGTTAAATCACATAAGAGCTGCTCATGTCAGAAGCCATTAATTCAAACCCCCTCGTTGAAGTAGAAATGGCTAAGCGCACGCGCATGCACGGCGCGACTTATTGGGTGGTCCTAACCCTTGGAACCCTTGGTTTGTTTTTGGCAATCAACCAAACTTTTACGTTACGTGCGTTCGGACTCTCCCCCCTAGGTAATTCTTTTCTTTATTACCTTATCGGAATCTTTTTGTCAGCCGCCTACTTAATTTATCCGATGAAAAAATCTGATTCAGAGCAGACGCGCTGGTATGACTGGGTCTTTGCGGGTTTAGTGATTGCTTGCACCCTGTATTTGGGTGCTAATGGTTTACAAATTATTGAGCAGGGATGGGACTACTCTTCACCCCTTGAAGCAACGGTATTTTCTGGCATCTTATTGGTTTTATTGATTGAAGGTGTGCGTCGTTGTGGCGGAACCTCGCTTTTAGTGGTGGTTATTCTGTTTGGTAGTTATCCCATTTATGCTGGCTATATGCCAGGATTTCTCTGGGGTAATCAGTACACGGTGGCCGAAACCATCCGTGCTCATGTGATGGGTGTTGAAAGTGTTATAGGTATCCCCATGCAAGTGGTGGCCAATTTGGTGATTGGCTTTGTGGTGTTTGGTGCGGCACTGACCGTCACCGGCGGGGGAGAATTTTTCATGCGGTTTGCAACTTCTTTGATGGGGGCGAGTCGAGGCGGTCCTGCCAAGGTAGCCGTTGTTTCGAGCGGGCTAATGGGTAGTTTGTCTGGCAGCGTGATTTCAAACATTCTTACCACAGGTGCCTTCACGATTCCGACCATGAAGCGAACAGGTTATCCACCTCAATACGCAGCCGCCGTTGAGGCTTGCGCATCAACAGGCGGCACGTTAATGCCACCAGTGATGGGTGCTGTTGCTTTCATCATGGCATCATTTTTGGGTGTCTCTTACGCTGACGTCATGGTCGCCGCTTTTTTGCCAGCACTACTGTTCTACATTGCGCTGTTATTCCAAGTCGACAACTACGCCGCTCGCAAAGGATTGGTGGGCTTACCCCCTGAGGAAATCCCTCGCATGTGGCCTGTGCTCAAAGATGGCTGGCCGTATTTGTTTAGTCTCGGCATGCTGATTTATATGTTGTTGGTCATGCGGCTTGAGACGTACGCACCGTACTATGCAACATTGGTTTTGTTGGCCATTTCCGCTTTGAAAAAAAGTCACCGGATGACAGTGACCCGTGCCCTAGAGCTTCTCAAAGAGTTAAGCGTCAGTGTGGCCAACTTGGTTGCTATTTTGGCTGGTATCGGGTTGGTCGTTGGTGGGCTGTCCTACAGCGGCGTGGCGGGGGCTTTCTCTCGTGAGTTGCTGCTTTATGCCGGCGGCAGTATTCCATTGATGCTAATCGCAGGGGCGGTAACAAGTTTTGTGCTTGGCATGGGCATGACAGTTAGTGCATGCTATATTTTCTTATCAATATTGTTGGCGCCAGCTTTGGTTAATGCGGGTTTGAATCCCTTGGCTAGCCATTTGTTCATCTTATACTGGGGCATGATGTCTTACATCACGCCACCGGTTTCATTAGCTGCCATTACGGCCGCCAATGTGGCCGGTGCAAGTGCTTGGGCGACAGGTCTAACGGCCATGCGCTTGGGAAGTGTCCTGTTCCTTTTGCCTTTCATGTTTGTTTTGAATCCAGCACTCATCATGCAGGGTGATTGGGGCCCGATTATTCAAGCAGCCGCCACGGCAGTGACTGCAATGTGGGTACTGGCGTCTGCGCTTGAGGGTTACCTGTATCGGGTTGGGACACTGCGATGGCCAACGCGTGTTCTGCTGTTTGTCACTGGGTGTTTATTCCTTTTTCCTGGCCTTAAAACTGACCTCATAGGCATCGCATTGCTGCTGCTGACCTATTTGTTGGCATTGACACTTCCAGGCATGCGCCAAAAGAAAGTTGCCATCTAGGCTCGCGTTCAGCCCGTCACCATGGGGGTGTCGGGCTGAACACTCCATTGCAGCAATGAGTGATCGTAGATGGCCCAGTTGTCATGCCCCAAAAGGGCTTGGGCGAATGCACTGGTGCTTGCCGCAATGCCACCACCACAGTAATGAATAGTGGGTTGTTCCCAATCAATACCAACTGCTGCAAAGAGCGATTGTATTTGGGCCACTGAAACAAATCGGTTGGTTTTTAAGTCAAACAGCTCTCTGGCTGGCACATTGAGGCTGCCAGGAATTCTGCCAGGGCGCCCGTAGTGAGGACCGCCACTGCCCATAAACTGAACACGGGTGAGGGCGTTGACCAGCGTTTGCGGTGCTCGGTTTGCAACATCGCGGACTTTTTCCAGGTCAACGATGTGCTCAAACCGCGGCTGGCTGACCTCATAAACGCTGGGTTTAATTTCAGGATTTTGTGTGGATACCGGCCCACCAGCATTGGCCCAAGCTGACCAGCCGCCATTAAGAACAGACAACTTTTCGTGGCCATTAATATGTAAAACAACCCATGCTCTGGTGACCGTGCTCATGGCGCTGCGACCATACAAGACAATATGGTCGCTGGGTTTAATGCCCAGCCTTTGCATTAGGGCAACAAACTGATTCGAATCGAGCATGGTGAAGGGGTAGGGGCCGTCGGGATCCGACAAATCAGTGGCCATGTCGACATGGCATGCGCCAGGGATATGACCCTCTAAAAAGTTGGGCAAACCTGACACGATTTGAGAGGAACCCACCGGTTGGGCAATCATGTGAGTGGTGCAATCAAGGACACGGATAACGCCTTGATCCAGCCGCGTTTGTAACCATTCGGGTTCAACCAACAGGTCGTTTCGTGACATGCTTGACATGCGTGTTATCTCAATATTTGATGGCTTTAACCCAGCAACACTAAAAATATCTGGTGTAAGGGTGACATTCGAGTCTTAATATACCGATTCGGCTCACCCACTGGGTGCGCACAAGTGTCAAATTCACAATAAAGGTTGTCGGGTAATGGTTGTTAAGAAGTGGTACTACGGTTGGAATATCGTGGCAGCGGCAACATTTTTGACACTCCTAACTGTTGGTATGCGCATGGGCATTGGCCCATTTTTTATACCGATCACCGATGACTTGGGCTTTAGCCGAAGCATGCTGGCTGGCATCGTGGCCATTGGCATGTTGTTTTATGGGCTAGGCATGCCGTTAGCGGGTTATTTGGTCAGCCAGTATGGCACGCGCTTGGTGCTGCTAACCGGCATGACCGTTGTGGTGCTTTCAATCATTTGGAGCGTACAAGCGCGTACGCCTTGGTCTTTTCTTTTCTCATACGGTATCTTCCTATCTCTTGGATTGGCCTTCACCAGCCCAGTGGCACTGACACCGGTTATTGCCCGTTGGTTTACGCGCCAGCGCGGTATGGCTCTTTTCTTTTTATCGACGGGTTCAATGGCTGGCATTGCCATCATGACACCCGTGTTCACCTTTGCCATAGAAGCAACAAGCTGGCAGACGACTTTGATTGGATTTGCTGTCGCGTTTGTGCTTTTAACGGTGCCTGTGGCCATTTGGGTGATACGTGATAATGCGCCTGAGGGTACAGACACGTTGAGTGCGCCAAGCCAGCTTAAGGGCGCCAAGCCAGCATCGCTGACGCTCGGCACCATGCCATTCACCACGGCCTTGAAGACACGCCCATTTTGGCAAATATGTTTGGGTTTATTTGCTTGTGGGTACAGCATGAATCTGCTGGGTACGCATGGCATGCCCATGTTGATGGATCACGGCTACGACTCAGCCACCAGCGCGTTTGGTATTGGTCTCATTGGTTTGGTCGCTATTTTTAGTACGATTGTGTTGGGTCGAATGTCAGATCTATTACCCAAACGAAATATTTTGGCCGTGATTTATTTGGTGCGAGGCCTTGGCTTTTTTGCGTTGCTTGCCGTCGGTACCCACTGGGAGCTTTACATCGCCGCATCAATCGGCGGCATCGTCTGGGCCGGCAGTATTGCCATGTCGTCGGCCATCTTGGCTGATGTTTACGGCATTCGGCTGGTGGGTATGCTTTATGGCTGGGCTTATCTGGGCCACCAGCTTGGCGCCACGCTTAGCTCTTGGCTCGGCGGTTGGGGCTACGAGACCTTTGGCACCCATTGGGTCGCCTTTGGTATGTCGGGAGCGTTGCTGATCTTAGCGGCAGCCGTCTCGTACCGGCTGCCTAAAAAAGGATTTAGCCTAGTGCCTGCTTAACGCACTGGCAGGACTGGCGCTTAAGGATTCAGGTGGTTTGGGTGTTCCATACGCTATTTCAGCTGAGAATTTCGGCCTAAAGTGCAATATGCTCAGGGAAGTTTGTGGGTCTTTCCTTTTCTTAAAGGTGGCAACCTTTTTGAATCTCTAGACAGGTGTCAAGCAGTGAAGAGTGCAGTGAAGAGTATGTGACGCGTGGGGTGTCCCCTGACTCATGTTTGACGTATTCGATGCTGTGTTAGTGTGAATTGCCCCAGGTTCCGAGGCTCGTTGGTTAGAGTGCCTCGCATTCAAAAGTCTGACAGGATTTTTGCTTGTCGTCATTCGCCTCTGCTTTTGCAGGTGCAATATAGCCAATAGAGCGCAGACGCCGTTGGTTGTTAAAGCAAGCGACCCATTCTCAAGTGCCCATTTCCACAGCAGCCTTTGTCTTCAATGGCTTCCCGCAAATGATATATTCGACACTGCCGTGTTCCGCGGGTGGTTTTTTGCGATTTTCTGTTGGGAAATGTGGCGGCTAAGCCCAACGATCCCGCCTCTTAGGCTTCGAGGCTTGAATTGGCATTTCGTATGATTGAGTCAGCTCCTGCCGCGCGCGCAACAGCCCAATCACCGCAGTGCTGGCGTGTCTCGTTTGCGTGGCAACAGGACGATTCAAAAGTTGCGTGTGTGAGCGCAGATGAACTCGCCCTTCTACGCGCAGAGAATGACCGAGCCAAAAAGGCTGGCAAAGCGCTGCGTGCGGATCAGTTAGTATAGTTTTACCGATAATAGTCTTAATAATTTTAGAGTGTCATCACATGCCTACTTCAATGATCGAATCCGCCATCTTTAAAGATATGTTTGGTACAGACGCGATGCGCCAAGTGTTCGATGATGCGGCGACCCTGCGTCGATACACCGATACCGAAGTCGCGTTGGCGAAAGTGCAGGGTGAACTGGGGGTGATTCCAAAAGCAGCGGCTGCGGCGATCGTGGCGCGAGCTGACTCAAGCAAGCTCGATATGGTCGAGCTCAAGCGTGAAACCGAAATCGTCGGTTATCCAATTTTGCCGTTGGTGCATCAAATATCCAAGATGTGCGGTACTGAGGGTGAGTACTTGCACTGGGGGGCGACCACACAAGACATCATGGATACGGCGACGGTGCTGCAGATACGTGATGGGCTAGCGATTATTGAGCAAGATTTGGACGAACTCGATGCTATTTTGGATCAGATGTCGTTGCAATATCGGGACGCTCCGATGGCAGGCCGTACACACCTGCAACACGCGCTGCCGATTACGTTTGGTTATAAAGCGGCTGTATGGTTGCTAATGGTGCGTCGTCATCGTGAGCGCTTGGCACAACTCAAGCCACGTGTGTTGATTGGTCAATTTGGCGGTGCGGCTGGAACGCTAGCATCTTTGGGTGATCAGGGAATCGCTGTACAACAAGCGCTTATGAAAGAACTTGGTCTTGGTTCAGCTCCCGTCACCTGGCATGTGGCGCGCGATGGCTTGGTTGAAACCATTCAGTTTTTAGCACTCGTGACGGGTTCGCTTGGCAAGATTGCTCTGGATATCATGTTGATGATGACCAATGAGTTGGGCGAGGCTTTTGAGCCCTTCGTCAAAGGGCGAGGGGCTTCAAGCACGATGCCGCAAAAGCGCAATCCGATTTCCTGTGAATTGATGCTCAGCGCTTCAAAGGCTGTGAGACAACACGCAGGTTTGGCTTTGGATGCCATGGTTCAAGACTTTGAGCGTGCGACAGGGCCTTGGCACATCGAATGGTCTGCGATCCCAGAGTCATTTATTTTGTCAGCAGGTGCTCTGAAGCAAGCTAAGTTTATGTTGAGCGGCCTAGAGGTTGACACCAAGCGCATGCTTAAAAATCTTGATTTGTCGGGTGGCTTGATTGTGGCCGAAGCTGTGATGATGGGGCTTGCGCCTCATATTGGTCGTCAGACCGCGCATGATGTTGTGTATGACGCCTGTCGGACCGCATCGATTCAGAGTAAAAAACTTGCCGAAGTTCTTTACCAGGATGAGACGGTGAGCGGCAAGCTTGATCGTGCGACGATCGATAGACTTTGCGACCCCGCCAACTATTTGGGTGTTGCCCCCCAGATGGTGGACCGGATGCGTGCCTGGAATAAAGCCTCATGACTTATTTGGTGCCGATGAGAGGAGTCGAACCCCCGACCTTCGCATTACGAATGCGAAGATATAGTATTAATTGAAATTTATAGAAATTAATATTCGTTAAAAAACATATAGTTAAGTTGCATCAAACTTCGGTAGGGGTGATAATGATTGAATAAATCCATTACCCATCCATTACCCAGCGAGGCGTGCGCGATGCCCGAACGATTGAACCTGACCAAAACAGCCATTGGTTCCATGCCATTTGTGCCTTCTGGTGAGCGCATGGTTTACGACGCTACCGTGCCGCAACTGGCGGTGCGCATTCGGGCAAGCAAAAAGGTTTATGTCCTGAGCTTTTATGACAAGAGCAGAGCCGCACGCATCAATCGCACTATTGGTGATGTTGCTTTATTCACGCCAGAGCAGGCACGCAAACAAGCAATGCAGATTATGGGGCAGGCAGCCGAGGGCGAGGACGT
>Ga0105050_10000068_pt1 | contig 120103 bp, 113 predicted proteins | sample FRY01_FD_78088 | JGI IMG/M metagenome (GOLD analysis project Ga0105050, IMG submission 78088) | Freshwater microbial communities from Lake Fryxell liftoff mats and glacier meltwater in Antarctica - FRY-01 | ecosystem: Environmental > Aquatic > Freshwater > Ice > Glacier meltwater ... | reverse complement strand
TGTAGCCAAATGCACGTTGACGACGAACGACAGAGGAGTGTGGATAAATAATATGTTCACGTGCAGGTAACTCCGAGAGTTTGATCATGCCATCTTCAACCCACTTGCCATATGGTGCACCATCTGCAAGCGAATCTTTGATCTCATCATCTTCAATAATGCGACCAGACTCAATATCAACGAGGAACATCTTTCCTGGTTGCAAGCGTCCCTTTCGCGCAATTTGCTCGGCCGGAATATCAAGTACGCCAACTTCTGAAGCTAAAACAACAAGTCCATCATGGGTTACCCAGTAGCGAGATGGACGCAAGCCGTTGCGATCAAGGACTGCACCCACTTGATGTCCGTCAGTAAAGACAACGCATGCTGGACCATCCCATGGCTCCATCAGCGAAGAATGGAAAGAGTAGAACTCGCGACGCTTTTTAGACATCGTGGTGTGGTTCTCCCACGCTTCTGGAATCATCATCAAGATCGCATGTGGAAGTGAACGTCCACCGAGATAGAGAAGTTCAAGAACTTCATCAAAGGATGCCGAGTCGCTGCCTGACATTTCTACAATTGGAAAGAGACGCGACATTTCACCAGGAATAACGTCACTAGCAAGGAGTGACTCACGTGCGCGCATCCAATTGCGATTTCCCTTAACGGTATTGATCTCGCCATTGTGAGCGATATATCGATAAGGGTGAGCTAATGGCCACGATGGAAATGTATTAGTGGAGAAACGAGAGTGGACAAGTGCTAATGGGGATACAACGCGTGGATCACTTAGATCTGGGAAAAATTCCTCAAGTTGGCCAGTGGTAAGCATTCCTTTATAGACAATTGTTTGAGAAGAAAGAGATGGGAAATAAATCTCGCCCGCTTGCTCTACTCGCTTGCGAAGAGCAAATGCCAATCGATCAAGGGCGATGCCACTTTCTTTCGTCTTGCTCTCCACAAAAAGCTGTCGGAACAGTGGCATTACAGACTTTGCTGTATTTCCTACTGACGCTGCATTTGTCGGCAAGTCACGCCATCCAAGAACGTGCAAGCCTTCTTCTGCTGCAATGGCAAGGACAAGTGAAGTGGGATCAAAGTAAGGAGCGATAAATGCAATACCAGTTGCATATGAACCTTCTGCTGGAAGTTCGAAGTTAAGAATTTCTTTATAAAATGCATGTGGAACTCGAATTAAAATACCGGCGCCATCACCACTATCTGGTTCTGCTCCTGCTGCGCCGCGGTGTTCCAAGTTACGAAGTGCTATTAACGCCTTCGCAACAATTTCATGTGTGGCAACTTTATTCAGAGTGGCAACCATCGCAACACCGCAAGCATCGTGCTCTTGCGCAGGGTTATATAAACCTTGTGCTGCGGGATAATTTGATGAAAGTGCCATCTGCGAGATCTCCTGTTGTCCGATATTCGTCACATTCGACGGGACAACGCTGACCCTGCACAAAGACTAGCAAGGCTATGCCACTATCGATAGTTCAAATCTATTGTGCTAACCGAGGTTAATATGAAGAAGTTGGCCAATCCCCGCAGTAACTGCCATACCAGCGGCGCCGCCCAACATCACTCGAATCGTTGGTCGCAATGGGTGAGTTCCGGCCGTTTTCGCGCTTAAGACGCCGGTAATCAAAAGTCCCAGCATGGCAAAGGAGACGATGGTCAGCGCAATCGCACCCGGGGTCGGAGCAAAAGCACCAGCAAATGGAATCAGACCACCCATCGTAAAACTTGCCGCCGAGGCCAAAGCTGCCTGAATTGGTCGCGCTTTATTCTGTGGCATTTGACCGAGTTCATCACGTAAATGTGCTTCGAGCGCATCATGGTCGTGCATCTGTAGCGCGACTTGGCTTGCTAATTCAGGCGTCAACCCACGCGCAATATAAATATGTGTGAGCTCAAGCAATTCGCCCTCTGGATCTATTGCGAGATGACCAATCTCAACTTTGCGATCGGATTCTTCCACATCAGTTTGTGAGCGAACCGAAACATACTCACCGACAGCCATTGACATAGCACCTGCCACAATCGCAGCAGCACCGGCAGTAATAAGAAACTTACTCTCACCTGGGTTTGCCGCCGTAACTCCCATCATCAAACTCGCAGTGGAGACCAATCCATCATTTGCGCCAAGAACTGCCGCGCGTAACCAACCGGCGCGATGAGCGCGGTGCTGGAGATTGCGCTGGTAGACAGATTCGAGACTCATGTTCGCAGGGTACCCGAATCGCCGCTTAAACCTACGACTCGACGCAGGCGCATGAAGATCACAATCGCAACAGCGCCGATGATAAAACTTACCCATTGATTCTGGCGTAATCCCAAGATTTGATTGGCAGTATCGATTCTAAGATTTTCAATAAAGAACCGTCCGAGACAGTACAGTGCAATATAGAGCGCAAAGCTCTGGCCTGAGGCAAGTTTTTTTCCAAAAATGAGAAGTGCTGCTGCCACAAGCGTGCACCAGATCGCTTCGTAGAGAAAAGTCGGATGGAATGTTGCAAACTCCACAAATCCAGATGGACGGTATCGGCTTGGAATTTCTAAGCCCCACCAAGTATCGAGTGGTCTGCCAAAAAGTTCGATATTAAACCAATTTCCAAATCGTCCAATTGCTTGCGCCAGCAAGATCCCAGGTGCAAGCACATCAAGAAATCGAGCAAATGGTGGAAAGTCCAGCTCTGACTTAAGGCGAACCTGTCTTCGGTATGCCCATGCGGCTGCAAGTGCCCCTACTGAAATTGCGCCCCAAATTCCAAGGCCACCTTTCCAAATTGCGAAAATATCTGCCGGTGATCCAGTGCTACCAAAAAAATCTCGTGGAGAAGAGATGACGTGATAAAGACGCCCGCCCAAAATTCCAGCCGGCACTGCCACGATTGCAACATCAGCAACGACTGAAACTAATTGCGGATTAATCGCACGCAATCGTTTATCACCCAGCCAGATTGCAACTGCAATTCCAGCAATGATGCATAGGGCGTAGAAGTGAACCGTCAGCGGCCCTATCTCCAGAAATGACTTAGCTGGAGAGGGAATTGAGGCGCGCAACATCTTTATGATCGCCAGAGATTAATTTGTTGCCACTTCGACCGCAGCCTTAAATTCTCCGAGGTCAAAGCCAGGTGATTGACGATTCCACACTTTACCATTGATGAATGTCGTCGGCGTTCCTTGTACGTTATACCGAGTCATTGACTCGGTCGCAGTAATAACATTCTTCAACTTCGATTTGTTGGTAACGCAATCTTCAAAAGCAGGTGAAGAGATTCCAATTTTCTTACCAATCTCGATTAAATTCTTTGTACTCAGAAAGCCAGAATTCTCGGTACTAGATTGGACAACATAAAGAGCTTTGTGCATATCTATAAATCTATCTTCATCAACTGCACAGTAGGCAGCATTTGCTGCAGCTATCGATTCATTATCTGAAGAGTCATTGCCGAGAAATGAAAGCGGATGGTAAGTAACTTGCGCCTTCTTCTCCGTAATCAAGGATGTGAGGTACCCACCAAGTGGATCTTCAAAAAGTTTACAGATGGGGCATTGAAAATCTTCAAAGATATCAATTTTTAGCGGAAGCCCTTGATTAAAAACAACTCCATCTCCATCTGCAGATGAAACAACCGCACTTACCGGACCAGTAGGGCTAAAAGAGTCAAGGGCGGCCAGTGATTGAGTTGAAATACTCTTCTCGCTTGTGAGGCTAAATCCGACTCCAACAGCGATCACAAGTGTGACCATTCCAATGACAAGCCAACGTGTGAACGGATCTCCACTTTGGGCCTTCACTGAATTCTTTACCTTCTTAGCCATGGTATCCCTCACTCGTAGTTTTAAATCTTTACCGAAAAACTTAGCCTAATTTACAACGATTTTGAAAGATAATTCCGCTATACGAGGAATTTCTTCTTGTGTTTATTGTGTAGACCCCGCTAACGACCCTCGCGAACTCCTAGCGATAACTCCCGCGCCAGGTGCTCAACAGCTGCCAGCCCTGATTCTTCGTCGGGTGCATCCAGGATTGCATTAATGAAGGCAGAACCAACGATGACCCCATCGGCATAGCCCGCCACCGATTTAGCCTGCTCCCGAGTAGAAACACCAAGTCCAACACTCACCGGTGTATCTGTCGTTTCACGAATTCGACCAACTAGATCCGATGCTAAGGATGAAACACTGGAACGAGTTCCGGTCACACCCATCAAACTCGCCGCATATACGAATCCGCCACATTGTTCTGTGACCATCGGAAGCCGACCATCTTTTGTGCTTGGTGCCACGACATAGATTCGATTAATTTCATGTTTATCAGTGGCAGCGATCCAACCAGCCGACTCTTCAACGGTGAGATCTGGCGTGATGACTCCGGAGCCACCATGAGCTGCGATTGCTTGCGCAAATTTTTCAGGACCGTATTTTTCAATCGGATTCCAATATGTCATAACTACCGCAGCGATGCCCAAGTCCGTGGCACACTTTAAGGAATCTAAGACTTCTTGTGCCCCAGTTCCGTGGCTTAAAGATTGCACTGCTGCCGCTTGAATAGTGGGCCCGTCCATGACTGGATCGCTATAAGGAAATCCAATTTCGATCGCGTCGACACCACCACGGGCAAATGCCGCAATAACTTTTTTACATCCTTCAATACTCGGGAAACCTGCTGGAATATATGCAATTAAAGCAGCGCGATTCTCGCTCTTTGCCTTTGCTAATACTTGATCAAGCGGTGTTGAAAGAGCCACCTTTAAAGTTCGATCCCAAAGTACTCAGCGGCCGTTGAAACATCCTTATCGCCACGACCCGAAAGATTAATGAGTAACGTTGCGGATTCGCCAAGTTCCTTACCAATAATCATTGCGCCAGCAAGTGCATGCGCAGTTTCAATAGCTGGGATAATTCCTTCGGTCTTGCAAAGAATCGAAAACGCTTCCATCGCTTGTGCATCGGTGATTGCGCGGTACTCAGCGCGACCGATGTCATTGAGGTATGCATGCTCTGGCCCAACGCCAGGGTAATCAAGGCCAGCAGAAATTGAGTGCGATTCAACTGTCTGACCATTTGCATCTTGTAAAACATAAGAGCGAGTTCCGTGCAGAACTCCAGGTGAGCCGCCTGAGATTGCCGCTGCGTGTCGACCACTTGCAACACCATCTCCACCAGCTTCAAGACCGATCAAACGAACGTCGTGATCGTCAATAAATGGATGGAAGATTCCAATTGCATTGGAGCCGCCTCCGACGCAAGCAAGTACAGCGTCAGGAAGTTTTCCGGTAAGTGCAAGAACCTGTGCGCGTGATTCAACTCCAATGATGCGATGGAAATCTCGAACCATAGTCGGGAATGGGTGTGGTCCCGCTACAGTGCCGAGAAGATAATGAGTGGAGTCAACATTTGTCACCCAATCGCGCATCGCTTCATTGATCGCATCTTTGAGAGTGCGTGAACCCGAAGTCACTGGGATAACTTCTGCTCCAAGTAATTTCATTCGAGCAACGTTAAGTGATTGACGTTTTGTATCTTCTTCACCCATGTAGACAACGCACTCAAGTCCCATGAGCGCCGCAGCAGTCGCAGATGCAACACCGTGCTGACCCGCTCCGGTTTCGGCGATGATGCGCTTCTTACCCATTCGCACAGTCAGTAGCGCTTGACCTAATACGTTATTTATTTTATGAGAGCCGGTGTGATTGAGATCTTCCCGCTTTAAAATAATACGAGCATTCCCAGCATGGGCAGCAAAGCGTGGCGCTTCGGTAATAATGCTTGGTCGACCAGAATATGTACGGTGCAGATGATCTAACTCGGCTGCAAATGTTGGATCAAGTTGTGCGGTGAGATGAGCTTGCTCTAACTCTTCGAGTGCACCGATGAGCGCTTCCGGAACAAATCGTCCGCCATAAGGACCAAAGTGACCCAGGATGTCTTGCGACGATTGGATTATTTGCTCATCAGTTGTCATGGCTTGAGGGTACTAGAGACCACGCAAGGTGTGCAGTGCGGAGATTGGCTCCCCCGCTCGAACCAGCGCCTCCCCTACCAAAATGGCATCAGCGCCGTATGACTGGGCGCTTTCAACTTCGCTGCGGTTTGAGATTCCTGACTCAGCAACTCGGATAATCTCACCAGGAATCCTAGGAATTAGGTCAGCAAAGGCGGCCTGATCGACTGCAAGCGTTTTGAGATTGCGAGAATTAATTCCAATAATTTTTGGTTCAATCTCCATCGCCCGCTCTAACTCGTCATGAGTATGAACCTCGACAAGTACCGCCATGCCAAGTTCAGTCGACATTTCGTAGAAGTCCTTTAATTGTGCAGTCGATAGCGCCGCCACGATGAGAAGTACTACATCGGCGCCATATGCGCGCGCTTCGTAAAATTGGTAATCATCAACCATGAAATCTTTCCGAAGAACTGGAATATCTACCGCATTTCTCACAGCGCTCAAATCTTTCAGCGAACCACCAAATCTACGTTCTTCGGTAAGGACGCTGATGACACTAGCGCCCGCTTCTTCATATTGCGAGGCAAGTGCAGCTGGATCAGCAATAGTGGCAAGGGCACCTTTACTCGGAGATGCACGCTTGACTTCTGCAATCACGCTAATGAGATCACCGCGAAGTAGCGCGTGCGCATCACGGACGGGAGCCGCCGCTCCCATCAATTCGTGAAGCTGAGCCAGTGGAATGCGTCGCTTTGCTAGATCCTCACGAACACCTTCAATAATTGAATCTAGAACACTCACGGCATCTCCTTAGTCGGATCTATACCGTGATCCTGTGCACTCCAAGTCGTATGTACTCGAGGCTTTCGTTCGTAGCGAGAAGAGATTGTAAATCGTCGGCTTATCAGGATTACTAGGGCGGCAATTACTACAGCACTGATTAAAATTGGGATTAAATTTTTCATAGCGCAGCCTGCATAACATTTGCAGCACTAATTGCTCCAAGTACGGCAGCGGCTTTATTTAAGCACTCTTGATTTTCCGATTCTGCAACGGAATCAGCCACGATGCCCGCACCGGCTTGAACGTAAGCCCGACCGTTATGAATCAGCGCTGTTCTAATTGCAATACATGTATCAACATTTCCGTTGAAATCGAGATAACCGATTGCACCACCGTAAAGACCTCTTCGGTGCGGTTCTAACTCTTCAATTATTTTCATTGCGCGAGGTTTCGGTGCACCTGAGAGTGTGCCGGCCGGAAACGTTGAAAAGAGCGCATCGACGCCACTCATCTGCGCAGCCAGAGTTCCGGTAACTGTGGAGACAATATGCATTACATGTGAATAGCGTTCGATACTCATAAAATCTACGACTTCGACGCTACCAGCTTTACAGATTCGACCTAAATCATTTCGCCCCAAATCAACCAGCATCAGATGTTCGGCACGTTCTTTAGGATCAGCAAGCAGCTCATCGCCTAACCGCTTATCTTCCTCTGGCGAATCAGAGCGCTTGCGAGTGCCTGCAATTGGATGAACTAAAACTTCGCCTTCAGTGACTTTCACCAGCGCTTCTGGGCTTGAACCAACAACATCAATGCCATCCTCAAATCGCAGCAAATACATGTACGGAGAGGGATTTCGAAGTCTTAACATCCGATACACATCGACTGGATCCGCAGTGCATTCAACTTCAAAGCGCTGCGAAAGAACTATCTGAAAGGCCTCTCCAGCCAGGATCTCTTCTTTGGCCAGTGCAATTTTTGCGAGAAACTGCGATTCGCTCATATTGCGATTAAATGAAACTTCCGGCGCACTAGGTAGCGTGGCAATATGTCCAACTAAACTAGAAGCAAGTTGGCTCTGCATTCGGTCAAGTCGCAACTGTGCATCTTGAAAAGCCTCATCGATTCTCTCGTTGCTGCCATCCCAATTAATTGCATTTGCAATTAAGGTAATTGTTCCATCGGTGTGATCCATTACCGCTAAATCATTTGTGAGCATAAAGGCGATCTCTGGTAGCGGAATATCTTTAACCGAAATTTCTGGAAGTTTTTCCAATCGACGAACACTGTCATATCCCATGTATCCAACGAGCCCACCAGTTAATGGTGGAAGTCCTACAATTTTTGGTGACTTCAAATGTGCCGATGTCTGGCGAAGGGCTTCGAGTGTATCCATATCGGTCGGAACTCCGACCGGCGGATTTCCAATCCAATGCGCCTTACCGTCTTTTTCAGTCAAAGTAGCTTGTGAGTGGGCGCCAATAAATGAATACCTTGACCATGCCCCACCATGTTCTGCCGATTCAAGCAGAAAGGATCCGATCGCGTTTCCGGTCAGCTTCCGATAAACACCAAGCGGGGTCTCACCATCTGCAAGGAGTTTGCGATAAACCGGAATAACATTAAAAGTTTTCGCATAGCCACGAAATTCTTCGATGTTCATCAATTCGACTCTTCTTCATTAGAACTTTTATTTGGAAATATTTCGCGATGGAAACAGGTGAATTCGCCGGTGTGGCAGGCGCTGCCCTCTTGGCTGACTTGGAAAAGAATTGCATCGCCGTCGCAATCAAGTGAAATCGAGATAATTTTCTGAAGATGTCCGGAAGTCTCGCCCTTTTTCCATAATGAGTTACGAGACCTGCTGAAATACGTTGCGTAACCGCTTTCGATAGTAAGTGCCAGCGAGGCCGCGTTCACGTAAGCGAGCATTAACACTTCACCTGACAAAATGTCTTGCGCTACTGCTGGCATGAGGTCTTCCGGGTTTTTTAGGAGATCTCGAATCTGCGCAGGAAGGTCCACGGGGATATTGTGCCCTAGCCAAGCGTGGTCGTGCGAATGGAATAACCGTGGGCTAAAAGATACTTTTTTACATCACTTATTCGGTGAATTCCGAAGTGAAAGACGCTTGCCGCTAGCAACGCATCTGCCCCAGCCTCGATGGCGGCGGCGAAATCTTCCAGCGAGCCAGCGCCACCACTGGCAATAATTGGAAGCGCAGAGATTTCACGAACTCGAGCGATCATCCCAATGTCATATCCGGCTCGAGTTCCATCTGAATCCATCGAATTAAGTAAAATTTCTCCAATACCTAATTGGGTTGCCTGTTCGATCCATGCCAAAGCGTCAAGATTTGCACTCGTTCGTCCACCATGAGTCGTCACTTCAAATCCAGAGATAGTTCGTGCACGTCGTGCATCAACTGAGAGCACGAGTACTTGGTTTCCAAATCTATCTGCAATTTCACGAATCAAATCGGGTCGCGCGATGGCAGCGGTATTGATCGATATCTTGTCAGCACCGGCCCGCAGTAAACGATCAACATCTTCAACCGTGCGGATCCCACCCCCGACTGTGAGTGGGATAAAAACTTGATCAGCAGTTCTGCCCACAACGTCGTAAGTTGTTTCACGATTAGCAACACTTGCCGAAATATCGAGAAAAGTTAATTCATCGATACCCTCTGTGTCATAAAGCTTTGCCATCTCAACTGGATCACCAGCATCTGTCAGATCTTTGAAATTCACGCCTTTTACAACGCGTCCCTCGTTAACGTCTAAGCAGGCAATTATGCGAGTTGATAGCGTCATTGGCGGGTGATCTCTAGCGCCTGCTCGAGTGTAAATGCCTGCGCATATAAAGCCTTGCCAACGATCGCGCCTTCGACACCGATTGACGTGAGATCACAGAGAGCTGCAATATCTGCCAAACTGGAAATTCCACCACTTGCAACAACTGGCATCTTCGTCTGAGCGCAGACTTCGCGTAATAAATCTAAGTTTGGACCCTTAAGCGTTCCATCTTTTGTCACATCTGTAACAACATAACGAGTGCAGCCATCTATTTCTAACCGCGCCAGAGTTTCAAAGAGATCTCCACCTTCTTGAGTCCATCCACGAGCGGCGAGAATATGTCCGCGGACATCGAGTCCAACTGCAATTCGGTCACCGTGTTCACCAATGATACGCGCCGTCCACTCTGGATTTTCAAGTGCAGCTGTTCCAAGATTAATTCGCTTACATCCAGTCGCTAGCGCCCGACGCAGTGACTCATCATCACGTATTCCACCTGAGAGCTCGACATCTATATCGAGTCGACCAACAACTTCGGCCAACAGTTCGGCGTTATCACCACGACCAAAGGCTGCATCTAGATCAACCAAATGTAACCACTCTGCACCTGATTTTTGGAATTCGAGCGCTACTTCAAGTGGTGCCCCATAGATACTTTCTTGTGAAAGTTCACCTTGTACTAGTCGTACCGCACGACCATCTTTAACATCAACGGCCGGTAATAGTTCGAGGTGCTTCATAAGGTGCTACTCCAATTTTTGATGAGGGCCAATCCTGCGCGTCCAGATTTCTCTGGGTGAAATTGCGTTGCACTCAACGTGCCATCCTCGACCGCAGCCAGGAATGGTGTTCCATGTGTTGATAAGGAATTGATTGCATCCGGCACGTTTTGCGCTGCGTATGAGTGAACAAAATAAAAGGATTCATCTTCAATGCCAGTAAATAGTTGCGACTGCGAATCAGAATTAATCGTATTCCAACCCATGTGAGGAAGAATGGGGGCAACTAATTTGCGAACACTTGTGGGCCATAAGCCAATACCAGCACTAATGCCATCCTCGTCGCTATCTTTAAAAAGTATCTGCATTCCAATACAGATTCCAAGCGTTGGGCGTTCTTTCTCCTTTCGCAATCTAATGATGTTATCGCCGCCAACAGCAGTTATCCCCTTCATGCAGGCTTTAAAAGCACCCACCCCAGGAACTACAAGTCCAACAGCCTCGAGTGCAATTCTTGAGTCAGAGGTGAGAATTACTTCATGACCCGAAGTCGCAAAGGCCCGCGCAGCAGAGCGCAAATTTCCTGAGCCGTAATCAAGTATTGCAATCACGAATTTAGAGTGATCCCTTTGTTGACGGAATTCCAGCCACGCGTGAATCAATCGCGACTGCATCGCGCAGCGCTCTAGCAACCGCTTTAAATTGCGCCTCAAAAACATGGTGCGCATTACGACCTTCAAGAACACGGATATGAAGTGCGATGCGAGCCTCAGCAACAATCGACTCCCAAATATGTTTACCGAGAGTTGTATCAAAAGTCCCGATGAGTTCTACGATTTCAGGTTGGCGATACACAAGATATGGTCGACCTGAAAGATCTACCGCGGCCTGAACAAGGACCTCATCAAGTGGAACCATCGCATCACCAAAGCGACGAATTCCTGCCTTGTCCCCTAGCGCCTCGCGCAGCGCCTGTCCAAATGCCAAAGATGTATCTTCAACGGTGTGATGTGAATCCACATCAATATCTCCTGATGTCTTTACGGTGAGATTAAATCCAGAATGCTTTCCAAGTTGTGCGAGCATGTGATCGAAGAACGGAACACCGGTATCAACGCTTATTTCGCCAGTTCCATCAAGGTTAATTTCGACAAGAACGTGTGACTCTTTTGTTTTTCGCTCAACCCGGGCTGTTCTCATTTTTTCTCCTTCGCTAAGCAATCGCTGAGTGCATCTATAAATTTCTTATTCTCGGCGGCGGTGCCAATAGTCGTTCTTAGGTAGCCTGATAATCCCACATCACGAATGAGAATCCCGCGATCAAGCATGCTTTGCCACAATTGCGGAGCCGGCATATCAAATCCTGAGAAGAGCAGGAAATTGGCTTGGCTTGGTAGTACCTGTAGTCCGAGATTCGTTAACTGCTCTCTGACTACTTCTCTATTTAGGCGCAGCTCCATGACACCGGATAAGAGTTCATCTTTGAAATCTAGCGCAACGAGAGCGGCGCTCTGCGTGAGCGTGCTGAGGTGATACGGAAGCCGGACTAAAAGCATTGCATCAATTACTTGTGGGTGTGCCACGAGATACCCCAACCGAGCGCCGGCAAAAGCGAAGGCTTTACTCATTGTCCGAATCACCACTACATGCGGATACTTAGTAATCAAAGTGGTTGCCGAAAGTTCATCCGAAAATTCGGCATAAGCTTCATCGACGACTAAAAGTCCCGTGACGCTGGCCGCAAGAGTTTCGATATCGGCGAGTGTAAGGACCTCACCAGTTGGATTATTTGGTGTTGTAATAAATGTAAGCGACGGATTGTTCTCTTTTATTTGGGAAAGAGCACTCGCGACATCAAGTGAAAAATTCTCTCTACGCACACCACTTATCCAAGGAGAGTTTGTCACTTTCGCGATCAAGGGATGCATCGAATATGAAGGAATAAAACCGATCGAATTCTGCTCGCCGAAGGCGAGAAAGAGCGATTGAATAATTTCATTACTGCCATTTGCCGCCCAAATATTGGCAGCGGTGAAAGTGGTGCCAGACTGTGAATTAATGTAACTCGCTAGTCCTGTGCGTAGCGCTACCGCATCTCTATCGGGATAGCGATTAAGTGTCGTGGAAACTTGCGATATCCGTTCACCAATTGCTGCAGCCAAAGCAGAAGAGGGAGAGAACGGATTCTCATTTGTATTAAGGGTGGCCTCTGCACTCACCTGCGGGGCGCCGTATGGAGAAAGCTCTTCGAGTGAGCTTCGAAGTGGAAGCCACTTTGGCCAACTCATTTTTTTTCCAGACGAGCACTCATCGCTTCACCATGTGCAGGTAAATCCTCTGCATTGGCAAGGGTGATTACAGTTTCGGCAATTTCATCGAAGGCACTTCGATCATATTCAATAAAGTGAAGTCCCCGAAGAAATGTTGCAACAGATAATCCGCTGCTATGGCAGGCACACCCACCAGTTGGAAGCACATGGTTTGAACCCGCTGAATAATCACCAAGTGAAACTGGCGTAAATGCTCCGATGAATACCGCACCTGCATTGCGAATCTTTGTCGCATCGTCGCGAGCATTCTCAGTTTGAATTTCAAGGTGCTCAGCAGCGTAAGCATTAACGACTTCAATTCCATGTTCGACTGAATCTACAATCACAATTGCACTCTGTACACCAGTGAGTGCGGTCTCAATTCGCTCGGCGTGCTTGGTGCTAGCAACTCTTATGAGTAATTGAGCTTCGACTGCTTCTGCTAGTGCTATCGAGGGCGTAACAAGTACGGCTGCAGCAATCACATCATGTTCTGCCTGACTGATGAGATCAGCTGCAACATGAACTGGATCTGCACTTGCATCTGCCAACACTGCAATTTCAGTAGGTCCAGCTTCTGAATCTATTCCGATTACTCCGCGAAGTGCACGTTTAGCTGCTGCCACATAAATATTGCCAGGGCCAGTTACTAGATCACATTTTTCACTCAGGCCCTCCATACCGTAGGCAAAGAGTGCAACGGCTTGCGCGCCGCCAACCGCATAGACCTCGTCAATGCCAAGGAGTGCGCATGTTGCCAAAATTGTTGGGTGCGGTAAGCCACCATGATCTTTTTGTGGCGGTGATGCAACGGCAATGCTAGCAACTTGCGCAATTTGGGCAGGAATCACATTCATCATGACACTTGAAGGGTAAACCGCACGACCACCAGGAACATAGAGACCAACACGATCCACCGGTATCCACCGCTCGGTGACGCTTCCACCGTCTACAACTCGCACTGTACTTTCACCACGAATTTGTTCGCGATGTACTTTTTTAATTCGCTCGATGGAGATTTCCAGTGCTGCTCGTACATCTGGTGCGAGTTCTAGTAGCGCTTTATCAAGTGCGACTTGCGGTACTCGAATTGACGGTGGACGAACACCATCGAATTCTTCTGCCAATGCAAATAAATCCTCAACGCTTCCATTTTTTACTCGATCGAGAATTGGTTGAATTAAACCCATAGCTTGATTTACATCAAGGGTTGCACGAGGGAGCAGGCCTTGATACTCGAATTTACTCAGTCGCTGACCGCGTAAATCAACTCTTCGAATCATGGCAGAAGTCTACTTTGCGAAGCGATTACTGGGGCTCGCTATTTTCTGCTGGCCTCGAGTGCGAGAAAGATTTGGAGCGAATCAACTTCGGACCAAGCAATCGGCTCCGAGAATACTCTTAAGGTCTGCGCTTAAACTTGGTGAAGATGTGACGAGCGCATCAATTTTCATAGTCGTGCTAGCCCCGCCGTCATTCACTTGTAGATGAACCTCACGTTTACCTGGATGCGAATGCAAGATCTCTTTCATCCGCTCCACAATTGGGGGCGTGCATTGAGATAGCGGCAAAGTGATCAGGAGTGGTCCGACTGGACCACTTGCGATATCAAGAGTGGACATTTCTAGCGCGCTAAATCGCACCTGATCGTCACGACGATCAACACGGCCGCGAATTGTGACAACCCGATCTTCGATCAGAGTCAGTGCGTATTGGTTATATGTATTTGCAAAGAACAAGACTTCTAGTGAACCTTCAAGATCTTCCACCGTAACGATCGCCCAGGATGATCCTTGGCGGGAAACTTTCCGTGATATCCCGGTAATTAATCCGCCGATTATGACGATTCCCTCTTGGACTCCACCATCGTCGAGCAAAGCGCTGATGGACATATCTGTATTTGAACGCAAAATATGCTCAACACCGAGAAGTGGATGATCAGAGACATAGAGTCCGAGCATCTCTCGCTCAAAAGCCAACAAGGTTGCCTTATCCCATTCACCTTGTGGAATTTCAATTTCAAGTCCGGTCATCATTGATCCATTGGCATCACCAAAGAGATCAAATTGTCCGATTGCCTCAGCGCGCTTGGTTTCAATCACGGCATCGATTGCTTCGAGGTGAATTGAAACAAGCGCTTTCCGATGATGGCCAAGATCGTCAAAGCAGCCAGCCTTAACTAGCGATTCGATCGTCTTCTTGTTACACACCTGCGCATCAACTTTTGCGAGAAAATCACCGAACGATGTGAAGGCACCTTTAATCTCACGCGCCAATTTAATCGACCCGACAACCCCTTCACCCACATTTCGAATCGCTGCTAATCCGAAACGTATATCGACACCGCGTGGTGTGTATTCAGCATTTGATTCATTGACATCGGGAGGAAGAACCTTAATTCCCATTCTTCGACATTCCGAAAGGTAGAGCGCTGACTTATCTTTATCATCCCGGACACTAGTTAAAAGTGCTGCCATGTATTCGGTTGGGAAATTTGCCTTGAGGTAGGCAGTCCAAAACGAGACCACGCCATAACCGGCTGAGTGGGCACGGTTAAATGCATAGTCAGAGAAAGGAATAAGAACTTCCCATAAACGTTTAATTGCAGTATCACCAAAGCCATTTGATTTCATACCCGCTTCAAAAGGTACGTACTCCTTATCCAAAATATCTTTATTCTTCTTACCCATAGCTTTTCGAAGTAAATCTGCGCGACCAAGTGAAAATCCAGCGACCTTTTGCGCAATCGCCATTACTTGTTCTTGATAAACAATTAACCCATACGTATCCCCAAGAATTTCATCGAGCGGTTCGCGTAGCTCTGGGTGGATCGCCTCGACTGGCTTTCGCCCATTCTTACGGTCGGCATAGTTATTGTGTGCGTTCTCTCCCATCGGACCTGGGCGATAGAGCGCAATAACGGCTGAGATATCCGCGAAGGAATCTGGCGCCATACTGCGAAGTAGTGCTCGCATTGGCCCACCATCGAGTTGAAAAACCCCGAGCGTATCGCCGCGACTGAGAAGTTCGAATGTCTTCTGATCGGCTAACTCAAGATCTTCGAGGACTACGTCAATACCCAAATTGAGTTTGATATTAAGTAGTGCATCGTCTAACACCGATAGGTTTCGAAGTCCCAGGAAATCCATTTTCAAAAGCCCAGTTGCTTCACACGCTCCCATATCAAATTGCGTGATAATCGCACCATCAGCTTCTCTGCGATGAATTGGAATTACATCTAGTAGCGGTTCACGAGAGAGAATCACTCCCGCTGCGTGCACGCCCCATTGACGCTTCAACCCTTCGAGGCCACGAGCAAGATCTACTACTCGCTTTGAATCAACATCGGTTTCGTACAAGGTTCGAAATTCGCCCGCTTCGCCATGACGAGCATCGTCTTTATCAAAGATGCCACCCAAAGTTATATCTTTACCCATCACCGAAGGTGGGAGAGCTTTGGTGAGTTTCTCTCCGATTGCATATGGGTATCCCAGAACACGAGTGGCATCCTTTAACGCTTGCTTAGATTTGATTGTTCCGTAAGTAATGATTTGCGCAACTCGGTCGTCGCCATATTTTGCCGTTGCATATCGGATCATCTCTGATCGACGACGTTCATCGAAGTCAAGGTCAATATCAGGCATAGAAATTCGCTCTGGATTCAAGAAACGCTCAAAGAGTAATCCGTGCTCGATCGGATCTAATCCTGTGATGCCGAGCGCATATGCAACAAGTGATCCCGCGGCAGAACCACGGCCTGGACCCACTCGAATACCGACATCACGTGCATATGAACATAAATCGGCGACAACTAAGAAATAGCCAGGAAAACCCATTTTGATCATGACATCTAATTCATAATCAAGCCGTTCGGTGTGGCCAGATGTGATGCGGTCTCCCAACCGCGCTGTTAGTCCCTTATGAGAAAGGCTGCGCAGCCAGCTATCTTCACTCTCCCCCGTTGGTACCTCAAAACGTGGGAGTAAGTTTTCGCCTTCACGAAGCGTGACGTTACAGCGCTCTGCAATAAGTAAGGTGTTATCGCAAGCCCCTGGAATATCTTTGAAAAGCTCACGCATTTGAGCGGCAGTCTTTAGGTAAAACTCATCGTTATCAAATTTAAATCGCTTTGGATCAGCAAGCGTAGAACCAGACTGAACGCAGAGCAGCGCTTCATGCGCAGCTGCATCTTCATGGAAAGTGTAGTGAAGGTCATTTGTCGCCAAGAATGGCAACTTGAGTTCTTTTCCTAATTTGAGAAGATCGTCTTTTACTCTTGTTTCGACATCAATCCCATGATCCATTACCTCTAGATAAAAATTTGCTGCGCCAAAAATATCTCGATAATCACTGGCAGCACGAAGCGCTTCACGATAATTACCCATGCGAAGACGAGTCTGAATTTCTCCACCGGGGCATCCTGTTGTGGCGATCAGCCCATCACTATATTTGGCGAGTAATTCGCGATCCATTCGTGGTTTGTAATAATAACCTTCAAGGGATGCCAGCGATGAGAGACGGAAAAGATTTGCAAGTCCCTGGTTATTTTCAGCCAAAATAGTCATATGGGTATAAGCACCACCACCTGAGACATCGTCTTCGCCACCGCTTGCCCACTGCACCCGCTTTTTTTCATGCCGTGATTCTGGCGCAACATATGCCTCGATCCCAATAATTGGTTTCACGCCAACCTTGGTCGCTTGTTTATAGAAATCAAAAGCACCAAAAACATTGCCATGATCTGTCATCGCAATTGCTGGCATTTCTTGCCTCGCAACTTCTGCTACAAGATCACCAATGCGCGCCGCACCATCGAGCATCGAGTACTCGGTATGGACGTGCAGATGCACAAAGGAATCAGGTGAGCTTGGAGTCATGGTCTGGCTAAATTAGCACTTATGGAATCACAGCATCGGATAGCAACGCCAGAGCAGCCTCAAGGTCGGCTGGATATGGAGCCTTGAACTCCATCGGTTCGTTGCTAATAGGGTGGGCAAAGCGCAACTCCATTGCATGCAGCCATGGTCGAGTCATCTGGAGTGATTTCGCTAAAACAGGATCAGCGCCGTAAATAGTATCTCCGACTAATGGGTGATTGAGTGCGCTGAAGTGGACTCGAATCTGGTGAGTGCGGCCGGTCTCGAGTTCAACCTTCACCATGGTCACCGATCTGTAGTACTCGATGAGTTCGTAGTGAGTAATACTCTCTTTACCCTCTGCGACAACAGCGAAGCGATGATCAACTTTTGGGTGACGATCAATTGGGGCATCGATTGTTCCGGTAGGTGGATCGATGTGTCCCTGAACCATTGCATGATAAATCTTGTGAACGCTTCTCGTCCGAAAGGCTTCCTTTAAAACTGTAAATGCACGATCTGTCTTTGCTACAACCATCAACCCACTTGTGCCAACATCTAAGCGATGGACAATGCCAGCGCGTTCTGCCGCACCTGAGGTTGAAATTGTGTAACCGGCGGCGGCAAGCGCACCGACAACTGTCGGTCCGTGCCAACCAGGACTTGGATGTGCAGCGCAACCCACTGGCTTATTAATAACTACGATGTGATCGTCGTTGTAAATAATTTTAAGACCAGCTAACGGAGTCAGCGGTATTGGATCCTTTACGATCATTTCTGGAAGCAACACTTCAATAATCTGAGCTGACTCCACTCGGTCTGATTTTCCAAGAGGTACTCCACCGCAGGTAATGTCGCCATCTTCGATTAATCGAACAATTGCCGAGCGGGAAAGCCCGAGTACTCGCACAAGAGCGCTATCAATTCTTTCGCCCGCTACACCTTCAGGGACGCTTAACGTTCGTAACTCACGAGTTCCTTTAGCTGCTGGTTCGCTTCGCTCCATTTTAAGACTCCACTTAATTCGCTGGCTTACTTGGACCAGTGGAGGAATCGCCATTGGATTGATCTGCTGACTGGAATGGTTCAATATTACGCGCAATTAGGATCACCGATAACACTGCTGCGCAGGAGATGGCCATATCTGCCACATTAAAGACTGGCCAATTTGGAAGTTCAATCCAATCAATTACATGGCCGTTGAAAAATGATGGCTCGCGAAATATTCGATCGGTGAGGTTTCCCAGGATTCCGCCAAGTGCTAATCCGAAGAGAATTGACCATGATTTACTCTGAATTCGAGGAGCAACATAGGCGATCGCTGTCACAGCCAAAACTGCCAATATTGTGAAGATAAATGTGAAGTTAGTACCAAGACTAAATGCTGCGCCAGGATTAAAAAGTAATCGCAATTGAAGAAATGATCCAAACACTTTGGTTTCTGTAACTTCACTTAAATTATTGAGCGCCCAAATTTTTGTAGAAAAATCGATCAACCAGATTAGCCCTGCAAAAAAGTAGAGGCGCTGCCAATGTGTGACGAAACGGAGGAGACGCACTATTAGCGTCGCTCTTCTTTCTGCTTACAAATCATGCAAAGAGTGGCGCGTGGAAATACTTGAAGTCGTTCCTTACCGATTTGATTTGAGCACTCTTCGCAACTTCCGTAGCTTTTGCGTTCGATCCGATCGAGTGCACGTTCTGTCTGTAAAACCATATCTCGAGCATTAATCACAAGTGACATTTCGTGTTCGCGCTCAAAAGTTTTTGTACCTGAATCTGCCTGATCATCGCCGGCGCCTTCACCAGAGTCTGCAATCAACTCTTCCATCTCGGTCTCAATAAGTGCGAGCTCTCCTTTGAGGCGAGCAAGTTCTTTGGTGAGTTCGGTGCGCATTGATTTGAGTTCGGCTGCGCTCCACGGAGCTTCACCAACTGCGGCTGTCACTGGAGTCGGCGCAGATTTAATTGGCTTAAGTGGAGCAATTTTCTTTCCACTCTTGACTGGACGCGGTGGTGGTGGCATCACAAGGCGTCGCTCTTCCACAATTGGCGCGGCCACTGGAGCAATTTCCATAGTTACTGAGACGGTTTGTGACTTTTCATCCACTGTAAGAGTGGGTTTTGGATTTTTGGAGGGGAACGGACGCCCAGGTGCGGCTTTTTTAATCGGAGCCTTAGCAGCTACCGCTTTTTTCGCCGGGACTTTCTTGACTGGCGCCTTCTTTACTGGCGCTTTCTTTGCGACTGCCTTTTCGGCAGCTGCCTTCTTTACTGGCGCTTTCTTTGCCGGTGACTTCTTCGCCGCAGCCTTATTGGCTGACGTCTTTTTAACCACCTTTTTTACTGACACGCCGCGCACCCTATTCTCTTTTCCGCGGACTACCAAATGTGCCACACGTGCGGTTTGGTCACATTGCTTGCTTACGGTCTGGCAGCGGGCGCTGATGAAAGGCTTATGAAGAAAGGGCTCTGCATTAGACTCCAACCCTTATGTCGACTCCATCTTTTAGAGCACTCCCAGCGCAGATTGACCTGCCTGCGATGGAGCACTCAATTCTAGAATTTTGGAAAACTGGCGAAATTTTTGATCGCTCATTAACAGCGCGTGCCGCAAATACACCTTGGACTTTTTATGAGGGCCCCCCTACCGCCAATGGAATGCCAGGCACCCATCACATTGAGGCCCGCGTTTTCAAAGATGTCTTCCCTCGTTTTCACACGATGAAGGGAAAATTTGTCACACGTAAAGCAGGTTGGGATTGCCACGGATTACCAGTTGAAATCGCTGTTGAAAAAGAACTCGGTTTCGCTGGCAAAGGCGACATTGAGAAGTATGGAATTGCAGAATTTAATGAAAAATGTCGAGAGTCAGTAACGCGACATGTTGGTGCTTTTACAACGATGACGCAACGGATGGGTTTCTGGGTTGATTTCGATGAAGCTTATTGGACGATGTCACCTGAGTATGTCGAAAGTGTGTGGTGGTCGCTTAAGGAAATTTGGAAAAAAGGATTACTGGTGCAAGACCATCGCGTTGCTCCTTACTGTCCGCGCTGCGGTACCGGTCTCTCAGATCACGAGTTAGCCCAAGGTTATGAAACCGTCACCGATCCATCTGTCTTCGTTCGCTTTCCAGTTACATCGGGCGATCTCGTAGAACTCGACGCTGCACTGCTCGTCTGGACAACTACACCTTGGACGCTGGTATCTAACACGGCCATCGCTGTTCACCCAGATGTTGATTACGTCGCTGCTCGCGTCACTACCGAGGATGTCAGTGAGGTGCTTGTAGTTGCCGAAGCACTTATTAGCGCCCTCAGCGGTGAAGTTGAAATCCTAAAGACTTTTAAGGGCTCATCGCTGGAACGAGTTACCTATAAACGACCATTAGATTTGATCGATATTCCTGATTCACACTTTGTGGTTCTTGCAACTTACGTCACCACCGAAGATGGTTCTGGTCTCGTTCATCAAGCCCCCGCATTCGGTGCAGATGATCTGCAAGTGTGCCGCAGTTATGGCCTGCCGGTTGTTAATCCAATTGCCCCGAATGGAACATTTCTGCCAGAAGTGCCACTTGTTGGTGGTCTCTTCTTCAAAGATGCCGATAAGCCACTAGTAAAAGAACTTAAAGCTCGCGGGGTTCTCTACAAACATCTCCAGTACGAACACTCCTATCCGCATTGCTGGCGTTGCCACACTGCACTTATCTATTACGCACAACCTTCGTGGTACATCAGAACTACCTCGATTAAAGATGCACTTATCCGCGAGAACGAAAAGACGAATTGGCACCCGGAGACAATTAAGACTGGTCGTTATGGTGATTGGCTCAGTAACAACATTGACTGGGCGCTTTCGCGCAATCGGTTTTGGGGAACACCACTACCAATCTGGCGCTGCGAAAATGGCCATGAGATCTGTGTCGATTCACTAAAAGAGTTGGGTCAACTCGCTGGAATGGATCTGTTGGAACTTGATCCGCATCGTCCCTTTGTTGATGACATCACTTTTTGCTGCCAATCTTGTAGCGACACTATGACCAGAGTTCCAGAGGTAATTGATTGTTGGTTTGATTCCGGAGCAATGCCTTTTGCGCAATGGGGATATCCTCATAAAGAAGGTTCACGCGAAAAGTTTGCAGCGGCTTATCCGGCAGACTTTATCGCTGAAGCGATCGATCAAACTCGCGGTTGGTTTTACACTCTTATGACAATTGGAACTTTAGTGTTCGATGAGTCCTCGTATAAAGATGTGCTCTGCCTTGGCCATATCCTCGATAAAGATGGTCGGAAAATGAGTAAGCATCTTGGAAACGTACTAGAACCTATTGCGCTTATGGATCAACATGGCGCCGATGCTGTGCGTTGGTACATGCTTGCTGCTGGTTCGCCATGGTCGGCTCGTCGCGTGGGGCATGATGCAATAAGCGACGTAGTTCGAAAAACTTTATTGACTTACTGGAATACGATTTCTTTCCATACACTCTATGCGCACGCCTCAAACTTTGAGTTGAGCCAAAGTCCTGATGTAAAAGATCGCTCACTTATGGATCATTGGATTCTCTCTGAACTTAATATTCTGATCGAAGAAGTTGATGCTGCTTATACGCAATTTGATTCACAACAAGCTGGTCGAGTCTTAGCATCATTTATTGATGATCTATCCAATTGGTATGTCCGTCGATCACGTCGCAGATTCTGGGATGGTGACACCAGCGCTCTTGCGACCCTGCATGAGTGTCTCGTAACGCTCACCCAATTACTGGCGCCAATGGTCCCCTTTATCTCTGAGCATGTCTGGCAAGAATTAGTTCGCCCAGCTGATGCAAGTGCTGCACACTCTGTCCATCTAACTGACTTCCCTGTTTCAAATACATCACTGATCAATCGAAATCTGAGTTCACAAGTTGCTATGACTCGCAGAGTTGTCGAACAAGGACGCGCTGCTCGAGCCGAATCTGGAGTCAAGATTCGTCAACCGCTACAAAGAGCGCTGATTTCGGCACATGGATGGAATGAACTTCCAGAAGAGATGAAGGATCAGATTGCTGATGAACTCAATGTGATTGAGTTGGCTGATATCGCAGATGCAGACGGTGACTTGGTAGATATTTCGGTAAAGGCAAACTTCAAATCACTCGGAGCCAAATACGGCGCTGAAGTTCAAACTGTGGCCAAGCTAATTGCACAAACCGACGCCACTGAATTGGTCAAGTCGTTACGCTCACTTGGCACGGCAACTCTTGAAAAATTCGAGATCGAACTCTCTGACCTTGTTGTCACTGAAGTACCAAAGAGCGGCTGGATGGTTGCCAGCAATGACGGCGAATCAGTTGCGCTAGATCTAGCAATGTCAGCAGCGCTGATCGAAGCCGGACTTGTGAGAGAAGTCATTCGTTTCATTCAAGAGAAGCGAAAGTCAGATGGTTATGAAATTTCAGATCGCATCCGTATTCGCTATAACGCGCCAGCAGAGCTATCGGCGGCGCTCGAAGCAAATAGTGGACACATTGGTGAAGAAGTTTTAGCAGTCGAAATTACTTTAGACCCAACGTTAACTATGCAAGAAGACGAATTAGGACTTACTGCTCATATTGAAAAGGTCTAGAGAAATAGTTTTACAAGAGTTGTAGCAAAATTAAGCACCAGCAGGATAACAATGAATGAGAGATCGAGCGAGATTCCACCAAGACGTAAAGGTGGAATAAATTTTCCGACAAATTTCATTGGTGGGTCTGTAATTACATAGACTGCTTCAAAAACAGCAAGTAAGAACGAATTCGGACGCCAATTGCGTGCAAACATTCTCACGTAATCAATAATCAGGCGTGCAAAGAGAACCCATTTGAAAAAAGTGAGCAGGGAGAGAATAAGAGACTTAAGCATTGCAATCTACCAAAGTTTCGATTAGCTCTGGTTGAAAAAACTTGCCTGAGCAAATGCTGCTTTATCTTCTGTGCGCACATTCACATTTGCTGGTGAGATGAGGAATACACGACTAGCAATTCTTTCGATTCCACCTTGAAGACCAAAGGCTAAACCACTTGCAAAATCAACTAGACGCTTACGCTCTGACTCGTCCATGTCATCAAGGTTGATAATTACCGGATTGCCTTGGCGATAATGCTCTGCCATCTGACGCGCTTCTGAATACGAACGTGGATGCAAAGTAATGATGTTGTATGAAGGTTCTGATTCTGCATCAAATATTTGTTGACCTGACGTAGCGCTACCAATAACAGTTACTCCATTTACTGGACGTGATGTCACAGCAGGTGTCGTTGCGACATGACGTACAACTCGAGGAGTTGTTGCTGGCTTACCTTTTTCGTTAACACCCTGGGGGCCATCTACGAGGCCGAGGTATTCCATTACTTTATTGAGTGCAGACATAAGATAATTTTATGGGTTCAGCGCTCGAGGACCGAGTATTTGGCTGCCGATCCGCACGTGTGTCGCGCCATGGGAAATTGCAATCGAAAAGTCACCACTCATTCCGGCTGACAGAGATTGAGCCATCGGATAACTGGCTTTAAACCTCTCATGAAGAATTGCGAGATCGGCAAAGGCGCGATCTGGCTCCAGTGTGACCGGTGGAACACACATCAGCCCCATGAGATTTAAATGGGCTAGTTCAACAACCGAGTTAGCAAGTGTGAAGAGTTCGTCACCGGCAACCCCCGAGCGAGCTGGATCTGAATCTAGTGAGACCTGTAGAAAAACGGAGAGTTTTCCCTGATTAATTTCACCACGGGATCGATCAAATTTTCGGGCGTGGTCACTTCGATCAAGTGAGTGCACCACATCGGCCCACTGTGCGATTGATCCAATTTTATTACCCTGAATCTGACCTTGAAAGTGCCACGTCCCCTTTACCTGCGCTGACTTTTCTGCGCCCTCATTACTTCTATTTTCACCGAAATTAATTACTCCTAGCGTTGCTAATTTCGCAACATCGGTTGCGGGGTAAGTCTTTGTAACCGCAATGAGTGTCACACTTTCTCGCAAACGATCGGCAGACCCACACGCATCTGAAATAAGACTTTCAACCTGATTTAAGTTGGTCGCCAACTCTTTCAATCGTAGATCTTCTTCGCGTGAGTTTGTATCTAAATTTTGCGTCATAGCCAAATCACGCCAACTTGACGTCCGGTCACGCCATCGCGTCTGTATGAATACAGTGTTGGCGTTTCGACGGTGCAACTTGATTCATTTTGAACGGCAATATCATCTAGGCGTAATTCATCAATTAGCACCCCAACAAGATCAAGTGTGTAGTTACCTCTTCCTGAAAGTGCGGCGGCGTGGGGATACTTCGAGGTCACTTGGAAAAAAACATCTTCTGATACTTCATAGCAATTCTTACAAATTGCAGGACCGACTACCGCAGTAATTGGACTGGAATCAAGTGAGCGCATCGTTTTAATCACTTTTGTTGAAATTCCATTCATCAATCCTCGGCGTCCAACATGGACCGCTGCAACACTGGTTTCGTTTCGCAAAAGAAGTGGAATGCAATCAGCCACCATCACAGCAAGTGCTAAGCCTGGGCTTTGCGTGATCAGCGCATCGGTAGAAGCAACAGGGCCATTGTGTTGGTTTACCACTGCGACGCGCTCACCATGTATTTGTTCCATGAATAAGACGGGAGCTCCAACCTCGAGCGATAAATCTGAACGAACTCTGGCAACAGACTGCGCATCATCACCAACATGATCGCCAAAGTTGCGAGAGAGAAAAACACCGGCGGAAGATCCACGGGTGTTATCTGTAAAAAGATATTTCATATAACTATTTCATAAAGTCAGGAACATCGATCTCATCCTCGGCGACAAGTTCTTCAAAGGTGACCCGCTTGCGAGGAGCGCTTTCATCAAGATCCATCGCCAAGGCCAAGGGATCGTTGCCGGGTAATGGATCTGCAACCCCGCCTAGGGTCGCCGCATTGATAACCGGCACCGAAACCTTCTTTGGCTCTCCCCCATCAAAGCCGGCAGCAATTACTGTGATCCGTACTTCATCACCGAGAGCATCATCGATTGTGGTACCGAAGATGATTCGCGCATCTGGATGAGCTGCTGCTTGCACTAGTTCGCAGGCCTCATTAATTTCAAAGAGTCCCAAATCAGAACCGCCAGCAACAGATAATAAAACTCCCATCGCGCCATCGATAGAGGTCTCTAGTAATGGGCTTGAGATTGCTAATTCAGCGGCACGAATTGCACGATTTTCTCCACGAGCAGAACCTATTCCCATAAGCGCAGAGCCAGCATCAGTCATCACTGTCTTCACATCGGCGAAGTCAAGATTAATTAAACCTGGCTGAGTAATGATTTCAGTAATACCTTGCACGCCAGAGAGAAGAACTTGGTCGGCACTTCTAAATGCATCAACAGCGGTGATGTTACGATCTGAGATTGCAAGAAGACGATCATTTGGAATAACAATGAGTGTGTCTACTTCGCTACGTAGTAATTCAATTCCTTCTTCGGCTTGGCTCGATCTAATCTTTCCTTCGAAAGAAAATGGACGAGTAACAACTCCGATAGTGAGTGCGCCAAGATCTCGCGCAATCTTTGCAACTATCGGTGCACCACCTGTGCCAGTGCCGCCACCCTCGCCCGCAGTAATGAAAACCATATCTGCACCACGAAGAATCTCTTCAATCTCTTCTGTATGGTCTATCGCAGCTTGGCGACCTTTTTCTGGCGCAGCTCCTGCACCCAAACCTTTTGTTGATGTCCGACCAATATCTAATTTCACATCAGCATCACTCATAAGTAGGTGTTGTGCATCGGTATTGATGGCGATGAACTCAACACCTTTAAGGCCAACATCAATCATCCGATTGATTGCGTTAACTCCCCCGCCACCAATTCCAACCACCTTGATGACAGCTAAGTAATTTTGCGGTGCAGCCACGTGAATCCTCCTTGTGAACTATAAACCTCGCCTTGAGACTTACGATTCAACTCTCTTCTATGGCCGTCAAAGTAGGGTGATTAGAGGTGTGAATCAATTACCGACTCGCTTCAATTTCTCACCTAGGCATTGAGAGTTTTTCAACAGCTAAAAAGCGTCACTTCACAATCGGAGCATGTGGCGCAGCAACATCTATCTCTAAAATTTTGCGATTTTCAGGCAAGGTTAAGATTTTTTCGACAACTCGAACTTTGAGACCAGATTGCGTTGCATCTCCCCATTGGATTCGAATGCTCTCTTTTTTGAAACTCTTTATCAGCGTGAAAGTCTGAACCGAGGTTGCCGACATTGATGAAATGCTCCCTCTGAAATCTTGCGGAAGTGAGGTGAATAGTTCATTTGCAGCAAATGCACTCTCTGGGCTTGTCGCCGAAATGCGCGCTAACTCTGGATTCGAATAACCAGGCAAGGTAAAGAGATTGCCTTGCTCGTCGATTGTTTGTCCTTGTTTTATCTGGGAATTAAAGAAGGCGATCGGCTCTCTTGGAATAATCTCAATTGTGACGCTTCCTTCGAGCCAATTTCGTGAGATGCGCGCTTCTTGAATCCAACTTATCTCAGCTAGCTTCCTTGATGTAAGTCTTGGGTTGATTCGAGCCAAATTCTCACCCAATTTAATATCACTCTTGACCTCAAGAACCTTCGATACAGCCGGTGACGGTGCACCGTCAATCCTAAGACTTTTAACAGTCAAAATATTGGACCATCCAAGCAGGTAAATTCCAGCCAGCAATAAAGAGGCTGCAATAATGAACGGAGCCTTAATCAAATATTTTTTTACCATTGAATTAATCCACAGGCGCGGAATTGGGGAACTTTCGAGCGAGTCCTTCAGCAATAATTGGTGCTAATGAGTTCACATCTCCTGCACCTAAGGTGATGATGACATCACCGGGTGCCGCCAGATTTACCAGTGCATCGGAGGCTTCAAGAAAATTGGGTATAAATCTTCCATGGTGCATAAGTTCCACAATTTGAGCAGAACTCACTCCTGGAATTGGAGCTTCGCTAGCAGGATAGATTTCCAGCAAAATCGCAACGTCAGCCAAATCTAAAGTTTTTGCGAATTGCTTCAAAAATGCTTGGGTCCGTGAGTAGCGATGTGGCTGAAAAATCACCAACAACTTTCCATCTCCAGAATATCTGCGCGCTGCGGTCAGAGTCACTTCAATCTCGGTCGGGTGATGCCCATAATCATCAATCAGGCGGACGCCACCAGCGCTAGCTTTAAGTTCGAATCTCCGACCAGCACCTCGAAAGGTTTTAAGTCCATCGAGCAGGCCACCTATAGCAAGGCCAAGTGATAGCCCCAGCGCAATAACCGCTCCAGCATTAAGTAGATTGTGATGGCCGGGAACGTTGAGTTCGATGTTACCCACTGCTCGACCACGCCACACCAATCGAGCTCGTGATCCCAATGGCAAAAGCACAATCTCATCAATTACTAAATCAGATTCAGGGTCGATTCCGTAAGAAACTTTGCTGGCAGCAAAATCCTGCTCTGATATTCCCCTTGAACCTAAATCATCATTACAGTAAATGAAAAAACCAGCAGGATCAATTGATTGAGCAAAGTCAGTGAATATGGCTTTCACATCAGCTTCTGTTTCAAAAAAATCAACATGATCATGCTCAACATTTGTGACAATTCCAGCAAATGGCCTGTATTCAAGGAGTGACCCATCAGATTCATCTGCCTCAGCAACAAAGAATTCACCAGTGCCTCGATGTGCATTTGATCCAGAGACGCTCAGTGATCCGCCAATTGCAAAGGATGGATCAAGTCCACATGACTGCAACGCGACTGTAAGCATCGATGAAGTTGTCGTCTTACCGTGAGTTCCAGCGACCGCAATGCTCTTGCTATCGCTCATTAAAACTGCCAACGCTTGCGCCCGAGTCATTATCGGCAGACCGATTGAGATCGCCTGTGCGAGCTCTGGGTTCGCTGAGGTGATGGCGTTGGAATAAATTATCAAACCCGCTCCATCAACATTTTTTGCGTTATGGCCGATTTCTATTGTGGCTCCGAGCGCCTTAAGTGCGAGCACAACTGAGGAATCTTTTGCATCGCTTCCCGAGACGCTCAACCCACGAGAAAGAGCGATCCGAGCTAAGCCGCTCATGCCAGCCCCACCAATACCGATGAAGTGAATTCTTAGCGTTGACCAATCCGCCAATGATAATTTTGAGTTCATTTATTTCTCTTCTTCAGTTGCTGAGAACTCAAGAATTGATGATAACCCAGCGCTACAATTTTGGCACTTGCTGGTAAATCGACTTGACTTCCAAGAGCGCTGCGATGAGAGCTCTTCTCTAACAACAATTCTATATTTTGAATCAGCCAAGGCGCAGTAAAATCTCGCTGATCAAGAGAAATCGCGCCTTCGGCTTTAATGAGATGCTGCGCATTCACAAACTGTTCGCCATTTCCATTTGGAAGTGGAATGAAGAGCGCAAATTTTCCAAGAGCTGCGACTTCCGAGCATGTAATTGCGCCACTTCTTGAGATGGTTAAATCGGCGGCCAGATATGCCTGCGCCATTTCATCTACATAGGCAGTGGCGTGATACTCCTGAGTGCTTACAGGTATGGAAACTCCACCACCAATTGAATGAAGTATCTGAATTCCTTTTCCACAAATCTCTTCCTGGGCAGCCTCAATCACACTATTAATTGCTTGAGATCCTTGGGATCCACCAAAAATGAAAATCAACGGTCTTGCTGAATCAAAGCCAAGATTTTTCTTCGCTGCTTTGCGCAGTTCGATCCAGCGATCTTCTCCCGCTGCTGAATTGGCTTCCAGCACTGTTGCCACATCCGCTCGGAGTGGAAGCCCGGTGATGAGCGCCCCCGAAAACGGCCCATCATGGATTTGGTTACCTACTGCAAGTGCTGTTGTAAATCTGGCCCCAAGTCTATTTGCCCATCCTGGTTTGGTATTTGCCTCATGAATGACAAACGGGAGTTTCAAAGTGCGAGCCGCTAGGTAAGCTGGCGCACAGACATAACCACCAAAACCAATTAATAAATCTGAGCCTTTCATAATTCGCTTTGATTGCTGGACTGAACGCAGGAGGTCTAGTGGAATTCGAAAGATCGCTAAAGTGAATCGACGCGGAACTCTCACGCGCTTAATAAGTGCTAATTCAAATCCCGCTGCTGGCACAAGAGTGGTCTCTAGTCCGCTACTGGTACCAAGAAAAGTAATCTGATCATCCGGGTATGTCTCTTGCCATAATTTGGCAACCGCTAATGCGGGTTGGATATGACCGGCAGTACCGCCGCCTGCAAAAATTACTTTCTTCGATTCCATTTATCGCTTACGCCTTTGTGCCAACGCCCTCTTCACCTCGTGTGAAATCTCTGGGTCACGCAGAGCGCCCCCGGCTAAAAATCCGATTCCCATGTAGGTTGCAGTAAGGGCTGACCCACCATAGGAGACAAGCGGAAGTGTTATTCCGACAACGGGGAGCAAACTCACCGCTGAGCCAATATTGATAATGCTTTGAATTGCAAACCATGATGCAATTCCAGCGCAGGCAAAACGCGTAAACGGATCGCTACTCTTCATTGCAATCCGAAGTGCTGAGTAAATGAGAGTTCCTAGTAGCGCTAATATGACCAGCGCGCCAAGAAGTCCTAACTCTTCGCCAATTACCGAAAAGATAAAATCTGTATGTGCCTCTGGCAGATTTCCCCACTTCTGACGACTGCCACCAAGCCCCACACCAAAAATTCCACCACTTGCTAGCCCCAACAAACTGTGAGCGGGTTGCCATCCTTCATTCTTGTATTCGGCTGGGTCAAAGGGGTTAAGAAAAACGCTAAATCTTGCTAATCGATGAGATGCAGTAACGATGAAAAAACCAATCAACATCGCACCTGCGGCAACTAACGTTCCGACCAGGCGAAGCGGGATGCCCGAGACAAAGAGCAAGCCTCCCAATATCACCATAATCACTGATGCGGTTCCGAGGTCGCGGCCCCACATAACTAGTGCGCTCACAACCAAAAAGCCGGGAGCAATTAGGGCCAAGACATTTACACGATTAAATCCAGCATTTACGCGGGAGGCAAGCAGAGCTGAGGCCCAAAGAATGAGTAGAAACTTGGCAAATTCACTTGGTTGCACATCAACAAATTTCAGTGAGATCCAGTTTGTATTTCCATTTACAGATTTACCAACACCTGGGATCCGCAGCGCCAGCAAAATAATTACCGAAATTAGTAATCCAAATCGTGCAAGTGCCTTCCACTGGCCCAATTTTAAGCGAGCAAGAAACACCGCCATCGGAATCGAGATCGTGAGGAATATGAATTGGCGAAAGACAATCGCAATTGAAGAACCGTTTATATCAAGGGAATGTATGGAAGATGATGAAAAAACCATCACGATCCCAATGACTGAAAGCACTCCGGTCGAGATGAGTAGGGCATAAAAAGGTGCGGCTGGATTATCAAGTACACGTGTTCGAACACTAATATTTGATTTACTCATCATTATTGATCTTCCTCACTGCCCTCGAATAACGCTCACCACGATCTGCATAAGAAATAAATTGATCCATCGAGGCACAGGCTGGAGCAAGTAAGACAGTATCTCCTGCGGTCGCAATCTGCGCTGCTGCTTCTACTACCGATTCCATAAATAAATTTGACTCACTCCCGCGGATATATTCTGAAGGTGGGTCAATATCGATCAGGGTGATATCTGGGGCGTGCTGTGCAAAGGCGGCTCGGAAAATATCTCGATCGGCACCAATGAGAATGGCAGCCTTAAGACGAGGGTGAGCCCGTATGACTAATTCTTCGACATCTGCACCTTTTGCTAATCCGCCGGCAATCCAAATTACAGAGAGTGCAGAAAGGATTGATGCACTGGCAGCATGAGGGTTGGTCGCTTTCGAATCATTGATCCAGGTAATGTCATCTTTCTTCGAAACGACTTCGATCCGATGTCTCCCGAGGGTAAATTTAGAAAGCGCACTTCTGATAGCTTCATGGTCGATACCAACGATTCGCGCAAGCGCAGCCGCAGCCAAGGCATTTAAAACATTGTGAGGGACTGTAGGAATAATTTCATCTATCTGGGCAATCAATGCTGCTTCCATCGGATCAGGTACAAATGCTCGATCAACTAATAGCTCCTCCACCACTCCTAATTCGCCAGGGCCGGGAGTCTTAAGTGAGTAGAAAACTTTGCGGCCATTCCAGTGCGTTGTGCGGGTGACGACTTCAGAATCTTGACCATTGAGAATTGCTGTCATACAACGATCCAGAATTGAGATTTTATCTTTGGCATAATTATCAAAACTGCCATGCCAGTCTGCATGATCATCAGCGATATTTAATATCGCAGCTGACATAAATTCAGCGCGTCTGAGCCAATGAAGCTGAAAACTCGAGAGTTCAAGTACTAGAACATCAAAACTCTCTACGCTATCTACGCTTTCAATTACAGTAGTACCAACATTGCCACAGGCGATACAGGTAAGTCCCCCAGCACGTATAGCGGCGGCAGTCATCTCAACTGTGGTCGTCTTTCCATTCGTTCCAGTCAATGCCAACCATTTTTGTGCCGGCCATCGCTCTTCTTTGATCGACCATGCAAGATCAATTTCGTTAAGAAGCGGGATACCTAATTCCCGTGATTTCTCAATCAGTGGATGGCTCTCGCGCCACCCTGGTGAAACAAGCACAAAATCGAATTTTGCGACATCAACATCTTGTGCGCCAATAACTTTAAATTCGTTCGACTCTACTAACGCCTCATCAACTATGGTGATGTGGGCATCTCGTTTACTCAGTGATTGGGCACAGGCTAGGCCCGTTACTCCCGCACCAAGAATAAGAATTTCTTTATTTTGATAATCACTTAAAGTAGTCATAAGGGTCGCTGGATTAACCAGCCACCCAGTCTGCATAGAAAAGTCCTAGACCAAGTGCAACACCAAGGCCGGCAATAATCCAGAAGCGAATCACAATCGTTACCTCACCCCAGCCCATTAATTCAAAGTGATGCTGCAGCGGCGCCATCCGGAAAACTCGCTTTCCGCCGGATACTTTAAAATAAAGAGTCTGAATAATTACTGACATCGTGATTATTACAAAGAGACCACCAAGGGGAATTAAGAGAAGTTCGATTCGCAACATTGTGGCCATACCAGCCAGCGCCCCACCTAATGCAAGTGATCCGGTGTCACCCATAAATATTTTCGCAGGTGAAGCATTCCACCACAAGAAACCAGTGCACGCTCCGGCAAAAGATGCAGCAAGTACTGCGATATCTAATGGATCGCGCACTTGGTAACAATTAAAGCTCGGATTTACCGCACAACTTTCACCGAATTCCCACACTCCAATGAGCACAAAAGAGATGAAGGTAAGCACGGATGCGCCAGTAGCTAATCCATCTAAGCCATCTGTGAGATTTACACCGTTGCTCGTGGCGGTGACCATGAGTACGACGAGAATAATTGCCAAGATCGGACCAAGGTTGAGTGCTGTATCTCGCACTATCGAGAGTTGGGTTGAGATGGGCGATAAGTTATTTTTATCAACAAATTGCAATCCGAGATAAGCAAAAACTCCAGCGACGGATACCTGGCCGAAGATTTTCTGTTTCCCAGATAGGCCAAGTGATTGTTTACGAGAAACTTTTAGCCAATCATCAAGAAAGCCAATGAGTCCAAGTGAAACTACCAAACCGATTACCAGCGCTGCAGAAGCAGTGATTGCATTTCCGCTCACTAAGTGCGCAATTAAGTACGAAGTGATTGAGGCAAAAATTATGATAATTCCACCCATAGTTGGAGTGCCACGTTTTGTGTGATGTGAAGACGGACCATCATCACGAATGATCTGACCGTAGCCCCGTTTTGCAAGAGCCCGAATGAGAAATGGAGTACCAAAGAGAGAGAGCAAGAGTGCAAGTCCGCCCGAAATGAGGATAGTTCTCACTTGACTTCCCCTTCTCTACTTTCGAAGTCTTCGTTCAAACTTCGGATAACTTCTTCAATACCAGCGGCTAAGATTTCGAATCGTTGCGAACGTGAGGCCTTAACTAAAATCACATCTCCAGGTTCAATGTTCCTTGCAACATCTAGCGCGCCTTCTTGATCGCCACAGATGTGAAGAGTTGTGCTGCCCACTCGGACCGACCCTGTTTCATATTCTGGTGCGTTGATGCAGACCAAATGATCTACACCTATCAGATAGGCAAGGGTGCCAATTCGTTGATGCTCATCAGCACTCGACTCGCCGAGTTCTGCCATTTTTCCCAGAAATGCCCATGACCGACCGCCACGTTCTTGCGCGAACAGGATGAGTGTTTTCAACGCCGCCTCCACTGCATCTGGGCTGGCATTGTAAGAATCATTAATGAGAACTACATCGCAAAATTCGTGAATTTCCATTCTCCATTTACTCGAAATCACGGCGGTCGAAAGACCTGTCGCAATCGAATCAAGTGGATATCCAAGAGCGGTTACGACAGCGGCGCAAGCAAGCGCATTGGCAACTTGGTGCTCTCCCACAATCCGAAGCCCTACTGCAGCTCGTCCCGCCGGAGTAACTAGATCGAAGTGAGCCCGACCCTCACGAATATCAATTTCAGTTGCTCGCACCGTGTCCTGATTGTTTTGCCCAAAAGTTATGACTCGGCCCTTGTGTAATTTACTCATAGCGGGCGTGAAGGAATCGTAATCCCCCAAAATTGCAATACCGTCATTACTTAAAGCACTAATTAATTCTGATTTAGTCTCTGCAATAGTTTCAATCGAACCAAACTCACCCAGATGTGCAAGTCCAACTCTGAGAACTACACCAATATTTGGCTTAGCAATTGATGCCAGAAATGCAATGTCTCCCTTATGCCGAGCGCCCATCTCAATAATACAAAATTTAGTCTCTGATGTGCATTGGAGCAGGGTCAATGGAACACCGAGCTCGTTATTATAATTTCCTTCTGGAGCCACAGTGGGTCCGTATTGCAAAAGTAAATGATGAAGCAAATCCTTTGTTGTTGTCTTTCCTTGCGATCCAGTTATCGCAATCACGGTAAGAGCCTGTAATTGATCGCGAATAAATTGCGCCAAAGTTGTGAGAGCTTGCGCTACATCCCCCACCAGAATATGGGTATGGGGGGTATCTCTCGATGAAATTGCTAATAACGCACCGTTGGAGAAGGCATCACTAATGAAGTCGTGACCATCTACTTTTTCACCAGCAAGTGCTATAAAAATTCCGCCTGGCTTAATCATCTTGGAATTGAGAGCGAACTCTCCACTTATTTCAAGATCGCCACCGACAAGTGTTCCTCCGACAATTGATGCAATTTTAGAAGCTTGCAGGGTAATCATCCGAGATTCCCCATTTCTTCCTTAAGTACACGACGATCATCAAAATCAAATTTTTCACCCAGAATTTCTTGCCCCAGTTCATGACCTTTTCCAAGAATGAGGACGGTGTCACCTTCGGTTGCTTGAGAAAGTGCGTAGGCAATTGCTTCGCGGCGGTCGGAGATAACCCGCGATGGTTGCGAGACGGTGATTCCGGATGTCATCTGAGTCAGGATGTGATCTGGATTTTCATTTCGCGGATTATCGCTGGTGAAAATTGCAATATCGCTTCCGGCAGCAAGTGCGCTCCCCATTATTGGTCGCTTTGTATTGTCCCGATCTCCGCCACATCCAAGTACCGAGATTAATTTTCCAGTAGTAAATTCTCTGGCAGCGGATAGCACGTTCGCAACTGCATCTGGCGTGTGAGCATAATCGACAATGGCTTTAAAGTTTTGACCAGCCTCGACAGATTCCATCCGCCCAGGTGCTCCAGTAAGTCCAGGTAGAAGTGCCGCAATATCTAACGGGTCAAGGCCGCACTCGGTAGCGATCGCTACCACTAATAGTAAATTATCAAGATTGAAATTACCGCGAAGTGCCGTTGCTGATTCAATCAATATTCCGCCTGCGCCACGAATAGTAAAATCGAATCCATGTGCGGTAGACGTTCTTGAAACAAAGTGCCAAGTAGCTTTTGGATTATCGCGTGCGACCGACACCGCTGGAATTTTTGAGTTTTCGAATAATCGACGTCCATAGTTGTCATCAATATTGATTAACGCCAAATCTGCATACTCAAGTGAAAATAGGGACGCCTTTGCTAAAAAATAGAGTTCCATATCCGGATGAAAGTCCAAATGGTCCTGACTTAAATTGGTAAAACCAGCGATCGCAAAGTGTGCACCATGCATACGTTTAGCCACTAGCGCATGACTTGAAACCTCCATGACTAGGTGGCGAAGATGACGTTCGCTCATGGCGGCTGAAAGGGCTTGTAGATAATCCGCCTCAGGTGTGGTTCGAGTGCTCGCAATAACATCTGTGCCGATCCGCGTCTCAACCGTTCCAATCAGTCCGCTCTCGCGACCAGATGCCTGGAAAAGTTGATACAGCAGAGTGCTCACCGTAGTTTTTCCGTTGGTTCCAGTAATACCGATACTTACCATTTCTTTCATGGGATTCTTGTAAAGATGAGCACTTACCAGTGCACCTGCAGAACGAATATTTTCAACAACAATGATTGGCAGCCCCTTGGCGATTTTAGCCCCTTCTGAATCGGTCAAGATTGCTAACGCACCATTGGCGATTGCGGTTCGAGCAAATTGAGCACCATGTGAATTTTTTCCCGGATATGCTAGAAAGAGGTCTCCTGGTTCCACATTCTTATCACTTGAAGTGATCCCAGTAAAAGTAAGACTCGGATCTAATTCAGAACTTGCACTGAGTAGGCGCACAAGTGTCTCAATGGTAATTGAATAATCCAGAAGTGGTCGCATGCGATTAGTTCTTTGCCATCGCTTGCTCAATTTTTAATTTTTGTAATTTCTTCTCTCGCGCAATCTTTTTCTCAACTTCAGATTTGTTGAGTGCAATTGGAAGAACTGCAGTTTGCGTTGGGGCAATATGTTGAGTTTGTAGGACGAAAGTCATCACTTTTTTAAATACTGGTCCTCCAAGTGATCCCCCGTAATAAATGCCTTTTGGCTCTTGGATCGTCACATTAATTACATATTTCGGAGCATCTGCTGGCGCAAAGCCAATAAAGGATGCGGTGTAGCCACGATAACAACCGCACTCTTCGTTATATCGTGAAGCGGTTCCAGTCTTTCCAGCTACTCGGTATCCTGGAATCGCCGCCGTTGGGGCAGTTCCCTTCGCCGAGACCACACTCTCCATCATTAGACGCATCTTGGAAGCAGTTGATTCACTAATAACTCGCGTTTGATCAAGACTCTTAAAGGGTGTGAAATTTCCAGAGTTATCACTGGTGCCGGCGATAACTGTGGGAGAAACTCGTACTCCACCATTTGCGATGGTCGCAAAGATGCTTGTTGCTTGCATCGCATTGACTGAATAGCCCTGACCAAATGCAACTGTTGGCGCAGTAGTGCCGGACCAATTCTTTACATCTAACAATTGACCATAGTTTTCACCAGGTAGACCAGTTCCAGTCCGAACACCAATTCCAAATTTAATGAGGTAATCGTGGAGTAGGTCGTTGCTGATAGTTTCGGCAATAAGAATTGTTCCAGTGTTGCTTGATTCAGCTAAAATTCCAGTGGTTGTGAGCTTCTGAAGCGGATGATAGTTATGGTCCTTAAACACTTTTCCAGATCTTTTCAGCTTATATGGAACATCGAATACCGTTTCTGGGTTTACCGTTCCTTCTTCAAGGGCTGCCGCGAGAGTCATTACCTTTCCAGTAGACCCAGGCTCATAAACATCTTGAACTGACGGATTTCTCATGAGATCAAGCGAGACAGTCTTTGTATTATTTGGATCAAACGTTGGCGCTGTCGCGTGTGCAAGTATCGCGCCCGTCTTTGGATCCATCACGATTACGGTGCCACTACTTGCACGAGCGCTCTTTACTGCCTCAGCAATTGCTTTTGAGGCCACCCACTGAATATCGCGATCAATTGTTAGCCGTACAGTGGTACCGGATTGCGCTGGAACAATCTCTGATTGCGAGCCAGGAATTTCTGCTCCCCTACCCTTTGCAAAGGAATAAGTTCCGGGTGTTCCAGTAATTGAAGAATTCATACTTTGCTCAATACCTGATGCTCCAAGACCATCTTTGCGCACAAAACCCACCAAAGATGAGACTAAATTTCCAGAGGGATATTCGCGGATAAAACCGCGCTCTTGGAAAAAGCCAGCAATTCTCATATTAAAGTCTTTGGAATCGAGCGTCTCATTATATTTTTCGATTGCCGCGGTTAAGCGATTCCATGCACTTGGCTGAGCACGTTCTAGCACTATTGAATATTTGCGATCTCCAGTAAGTGAATCCAAGACATCAACTTCAGCTAAACCCAAAATCGGTGCAACAAGCTGAGCAACTCGCTTGGGATCAGTAATCAAGGTTTGATCTACGACAATATTTATCGCAGAGACGCTGCGCGCAAAAGCAACCCCATTGATATCTGTAATTTCCCCGCGTGGTGCTGGAATGGTTCGCGTCGATTCCATCTCGATCATCGCTTTAGTCCTGTATTCGCTTGCTTGTATACCTTGGATTTGGATTAGTCGTCCAGCAAACAAAGTAAAAATGACGAGTAAAACCAGAAAAAGGGTTCTAATTCGATTTACTGCAAGATCAAAATTACCCACGCGTCATCTCACTATCTTCTGAGAGTGCTGAAGCCACGGGAGTCAGATCAAGAAAGACAGAACTCTCAGATGGCGCCATGCCGAGTGCGATCGCCTGATTGGATAGAGACTGAGGAGATGCATACATTTCGATAGTGCGATCGATTGCCTCTCGTTGATCAGCAATAATTTTAGCTTCAGATTTCAACTCAGAGAGAACAAAGGCATCTTGGGCCAAGAGCGTATTGATACCAAGGAGTGCTAAAAATCCAAGTGATGCAATTGAAGTTAAGAAAATTGCAAAGAACTTTTGAGTGGAGCGAGTTTTTTCAGAATCTTCCGGGACTAATCGAAGGAAGGCCTCCACGGATCGTGTCGTTACTCGTTCTCGAGTCTGCGCAGCAAGCGCGGCGATTGACATTAAGCAGCCACTTTCTCAATTGCGCGCAGGCGAACCGATGATGACCTTGGATTTTCGATTTGTTCTTGCTCTGAGGCTTTTTCACTCGCTTTGATGACTAGCGAAAACTTGGCGGCAAATTCTGGTAAATCCATCGGCAAATTTCTAGGGCTCTTCGATGTCGACGCTTCCACAAAAATCTCTTTTACAATTTTGTCCTCGAGCGATTGAAAGGACATTACGACAACTCGGCCGCCCATCTGAAGCAGATCGAGTGCCTGTGGCAGTGCGCGGGATATCGCTCCAAGTTCGTCATTAACTGCAATTCGAAGAGCTTGGAATGTTCGCTTGGCAGGGTTGCCACCGGTACGTCGGGTGGCAGCGGGGATACTCTCTTTTACAAGGGTGGCGAGCATGATGGTCGAATCAAGTGGAGCGATCGCTCGGGCTTTTACTATATTTTCAACAATACGAGTGGCAAATTTCTCTTCGCCAAAGTTACGCAAAATTTTAACGAGCGCTCCTGGCTCATAGTGATTAACAATTTCGTAAGCTGTGATACCGGTACTTGTATCCATACGCATATCTAGTCGCGCATCCTGCGAATATGAAAAACCACGGTCATTTTCATCTAGCTGCATAGATGAGACACCAAGATCAAAGAGTGCGCCTGTTATTTGGTGATAACCAAAAGATGTTGCTACTTCTGTAATGTCATCAAATACAGCATGAGCACTTTTGAATCTATCTCCAAAATGTTTTAGTCTTTCGGATGCAAGAGTCAAAGCACTCTGGTCTCGGTCAATTCCGATCACTGTGAGGTGCGGAAATTTCATTAATAACGCTTCAGAATGTCCGCCAAAACCCAAAGTCGCATCCACTACAACTGGATTTGATTGCGCTTCGATGGCTGGAGATAGAAGATCAATACAACGATCACGAAGCACTGATATGTGTTTCATCTCTTCTCCCTCATTTCACTTACTTAGTAGCGATAAATACTCTTACGTTGCTTTGCTCTCTCAACTCTGGTCACCGTCGGCCGACGGATCTCACATAAGCGACACCGGGGAAGTGGCGTCGCTTATGGCCTTAAAACCTAGGCATGGGGTCGACGGTGGCCACAATCGAGAGAGCTCTATTTAATTTTTATTTGGGTGAATTTATTTTTGATTAAAAAAGTCCTGGGAAAACCTCTTCCGAAACATCAGCAAAACCTTCTTCACGATCTGCCAAATATTTGTTCCACGCTTGTGCATCCCAAATTTCTACTCGTGTATTTGCACCAATAACAACGCATTCTTTTTCTAACCCTGCATAGGTGCGTAAACCTTGTGGAATCGTGACTCGACCTTGGCGATCAGGAATTTCATCGTGTGCACCTGCAAACATCACTCGCTGATAATCACGAGAGGCTTTTGCAGTTACTGGGGCTTGGCGAAACGTCTGTGTGAGAGTTTCGAATTCAAGTGATGGGAATACATAAAGACAGCGTTCTTGACCCTTAGTCATTACTAACCCTGTTGAAAGCTCTTCTCTAAATTTCGCCGGAAGAATAAGGCGACCCTTTTCATCAAGGCGGGGTTCGTGAGTTCCAAGAAACATGGACTAGACCCCTTCCCCAAAGGATGTGGAGGAGAACCTCTCCATATCCCCCACTTTACTCCACTTTCCTCCTTTTTCAACCACCCTTCCCCACTATTACCCCTTCTACGCCCCACTACTCCCTGCTTTCAAAAGGAGCAGAGAAGCGATAGGAGGCAGGAAATAAAAAACCCGCCTGGTGGGCGGGTTCAGGTGAGCGTAATTACGCTAAAAGCTGGCCTGCTTATTCGTTATTACGCTGATCCCATCGATCCTGCATACGATCGCCAAAACCTCTGCGAGCGCCCTTTCGACCACCAGCTGGTGCCTTAAATGAACCCATCGACGCTGATCCAAACCTGGAAAATGCACCCACGAGCAGCACTAACCCTGTGAGGGCGATCAGAAATCCAACAAGCCCGACGATCGTTATTTGTGCGACGAGACCAACAAATAGGGTCGCAATTCCGACTAAAACCAAGGCGATTCCACCCAATACTCGATTGCGTGAAAGCGAGATTGGTCCGGAGAGCGTGCTCACTAGCCGCGGATCATCGGCAGCCAGGGCTTCTTCCATCTGCGCAAGTAAGCGCTTCTCGTGATCTGATAAAGGCATATAGGTACTGTAGAACAACTTTTAACTTGCGGCCACTTTTCTCTTGGCTATAGGGGTAATTACCCGGATTTACTCAGAATCGCTCTCGCTGCCATCCACAAGGCTCCCTGGGCGAACGCTATCTCGCCCAAATCTAGCCTTTGCCGCATCTATGCCGCCCTGCACCTCACGCCAACTCGCCTCTCTACCACCCAGGAGAAGCTGCTCATGAGTTTCAGTATGCAAATTTTCAAGTGAGATACCGACTAAACGTATTCGTGCTCGGTGGATCGATAGACCTTCATAGAGCGCCTTGGCAATTTCGAAGATCTCGTGTGTCGTATCTATCGGTAGCGCTACGGTTTTCGATCGATTAATAGTTGTGAAATCTGCAAATCGAATTTTAAGACTGATCGTCTTCGCAAAGAGTGAGCGCTCACGCATTCGTGAAGATGCCCTTTCGCACATACGCAGAATCTCCTTTGTAATAATTTCTGGATCATCTATATCGCGATCGAATGTCTCGGCTGAACTAATACTTTTATCGGGCTCTTCTGGAATTACATCTCGATCATCGCGGCCCCATGCCAATTCGTAGAGTGATTCACCGGCGCCTTGACCAAGAACTCGAATAAGCGTGGCGCGAGGTGTCTGTGCAATATCGCCAACAGTGTGCAGGCCAAGTCGCTCTAGTACCTCATTTGTCTTTGGCCCTACTCCCCAGAGCGCTGAAACTGGTAGCGGATGAAGAAATGTAAGAACTCGATCTGTGGGTATCTGCAAAATTCCATTTGGCTTACATCGCTGTGATGCAAGTTTTGCAATAAATTTAGATGAGGCAATTCCAACCGAACATGTAATGCCCTCTTGTAATTCAACTTTTGCCCGAATAGCAGCAGCAATTTTTCGTCCATCTCCGAGCAATCGTCTTGCCTTAGTGACATCGAGAAACGCTTCATCAAGTGAGATTGGTTCTACTAGCGGAGTAAACGAGTGAAAAATTTCCATAATATGTTCAGAGACTTCGCTATAGCGTTTGTGATCTGGTGGGATAAAAATTGCATGGGGTGCAAGCCTTTGCGCACGACTAACTGGCATCGCTGCCTTGATGCCAAATTTTCTTGCCTCATAACTAGCTGATGTGACAACACCACGGACTCCTACGCCAATAACTACCGCTTTACCTTTAAGTTCTGGGTGATCGCGCTCTGTTACCGATGCAAAGAATGCATCCATATCTACATGCAGAATTGTTGCCTCGTGTAACTGGCCTTCTTCTTGCCTCATATGGCCACCTTACTGGTCTGCCATTTCTCATAGGCGATACGTAGATCCCATGCATTTGTGGCGCGTATTGAAATACCTTTATCCCCCGTGCGACGAGTAACGCCTTGCACGAGAAGTAGAGACGTTGAATAAAGCAGCCCAGCCCTACTTTCTTGGCGATCTGTGAAAAATGTTGAGTCACTACATCCATAGCCATCATCTAGCGTTAAGAAAATAACGCGACGTCCGGAACGAATCGGAGGTGTCTGTAGCGCAACTTTGATCCCTGCTACAAGAACTTGTGATGAAGAGCGTTGCTTGAGTAGATCACACGAACGTACTGCTCCAATTGCATTAAGAAATGGGGCGTAGAACTCGAGCATATGATGAGTGATATCCATCCCTAGTCGCTCGACTTCATGGCGCACCCGCTCACTTACATTCAGATCTGGGAGTCCGCTAGCGATGAGTGTTGGAGGGGTGAAGCCAAAGGTCATCTGTCCTCCGCCAATATTTTTCTTAGCCGGTGAACTTTCAATATCTCGAAGGTGGAGCAGAAGATCGCGATGATTAATACGTGTGACTATTTCAGAAGAGTGAGTCTTTGCCGAATCTATAGCGTGCAGTTCATCAAAGCCGCCGGTCAAAATCAAGGATTCGGTAACAGGTGATGAAGCCCCGCTGCGTGCAATGAAATCTGCTAGATCGAGATAGGGGCGAGCGTTAATAATTGATTTTATTTGAGCGCTACTTATTCCAGCGATGGTCGAGAGAGCAATCCGAATAGATTTTTTATCGTTAAGACTTTCAACTAGATAAGTAGCGCCAGACTTATTCACATCAAGAGTTGCAATACCAATACCTATCTGACGAGCCTCATCAAGGAGTAGCCGACGTGGATACATTCCGGGTTCATGTGTAAGTACTCCTGCTAAAAATTCCGCTGGATAGTGGGTCTTAAGCCAAGCAGATTGATAGGTAGGTAGCGCAAATGCTGCTGCGTGCGCTTTACAAAATCCAAAAGAAGCGAAAGCTCGTAAAATCTCCCAGATTTTTGTGACCACATCTAGCTGATATCCATTCGCTGTGGCGGCAGGGGAAAACCAGTCACATACCTCTTGCTGTCCCTCTTGCGAGCCGAGGTCTCGCCTCTTCTCATCTGCCCCAGCTAAAGATATTCCAGTCATGGTGGCAATAATTGAGATTACTTGCTCGTGAAAGACCACAACTCCCTCTGTCTCTTCGAGAATCGGAGCCAAAGTGGGATGAATAACATCGCGCGATGTAAAACCATGACGGGAGTTAAGAAAAGGAGCAATCATGTCACTTTTCACTGGTCCGGGACGAAAGAGTGAAATATCAATAATCAGATCGTTAAATGTACGTGGATTTAATTTTCCTACTAATTCACGCTGCCCAGGGCTTTCTATCTGAAAGATACCTAGCGTGCGAGTGGATTGAATTAATTGATATGTAGCCTCATCATCGAGTGAGACAGAATCGATATCTACTGCATCGGTGCCATCGGTTTGAGTATTTTTATTAATTTCCCGGGTTGCGTAAGCAATTGTTGATTGCATTCTTACACCCAGAATATCTAGCTTGAGAAGTCCAATATCTTCTACATCATCTTTATCAAATTCGACCATTGGGTATCCACTTGCATTAATGTGCAGTGGGATTCGATTAAGCAATCCACCATCTGAAAGAACAACCGCGCATGGGTGCATAGCTAGATGTCTTGGTAGTCCATCTAGTTCTTGAGCTAGCGCAATCGTCATTGCCATGAGTGGCGCTGAAGTATTAAGAGTTTTAAGTTCAGGGAGTGATTTCAGTACTGCCTCAATATTTCGTGCGCGCACATGAGGCATCGCCTTTGCCAAAATATCAATCTCGGCGCTAGGTAGCCCAAGGGCTGCGCCGGTATCACGAATTGCATGGCGGGCACGATATGTATCAAACATTGCAACGGTTGCTACTCGTGAGATTGCGCCAGGATTTGCAAGAGATGGCGATCCATAACGGTTAAAGACCATGTCATATATATCTAACCTACGATCTGATTCAACATCGATATCGATATCAGGCAGCGCCGCCCGTAAAGGTGAGCAAAAACGCTCCATTAATAAACCGTGGCGCATCGGATCAACCCCTGATATTCCTAGCAAATGACAGATTAATGAGCCAGCGCCACTTCCTCGAGCAGCTACTCGTATGCCTTCATCGCGTGCCATCTGTGCGATATCTGCAACTGTAAGAAAATATGATTCATACCCAAGGGATGCAACCGTTGCGAGTTCATCATCTAGTCGCAGTCGGGCTGCTTTAACTTCAAGATTTTTGCTATAGCGCCAATGAATTCCAGATTCGGCGCGGGAGCGTAACAAGGTACGCATCGATGCAGGTGACGTTGCGCCAACAATTTCAGGCTCAGGTAAGTGAATACCGCCAAGACCAATGTCTCGCTGGGCTGAAAGCAAGGCCCGCTCTGCCCATTGTCTAGTTGTCTTAAGAAGTGCTCGTGGTGTTGATTCACCTGCAGCACGTGCAATTTCACTAGCAAGATTTACCATCTGCTCACTATTTTTTAAATACGCTTCGGCATTGCGGCGTTCGATATATCGGTAATCCAAAGGAACAAGTTGTCTAGCGCAATCGAGTAGATCTGCAATTGGCCCATCTTGTTGATCACGCATTCGCACTGCATTTGAAATCACCGCATCAATATCATGCTCGCGAGCAAAGATAAGTGAGCGAGCAGCATGTGATGTAGATCCGGGGCCTTTGCCAGCAATCAGATGGGATACACATTCAATTGCATGATCTGCAAAAAAATCACGAGTGAGATTAAATACTTCCAGAGCTCTCTCCTCACGATGTGCCAAGAGTTCATAGCTCAGTGGTGATTGTGGGCCATGGAGAAGATGAAGTTGAGTGCTATGGCTACTAAATTTATTAAGAAAATCTAAGGTGATACAGGGCTTGCCATTGGTATCTAGATTCATATTCAGTCCTGTCATAAAGCGAACAAGATGTGCCCATCCCCCATCGCTATGTGCAAGAACGCTCACACGCGGGAGCTCTTTGCTTTTTTCTTTATCTACATTTTTCTTACTTGTACTTAGATTATTTGAAAGATCAATTGGAAGATTGATGCCAATAATCGGTGCTATCCCATTTGCTACACATGCTTTTGCAAATCGAATCGCCCCCGAAAGGCTGCTGCGATCAGTGAGCGCTAAGGCAGGCATGCCAAACTCGCGAGCGCGTTCGACAAGGTCGACGGGTTGAGTGGTTCCATATTTCATGGAGTAAGCGCTAGCAACGCGCAGGTGGATAAAGCTCATTGTGTGGAGCTCATTGTGTGGATGCTCATTGTGTGGAGCTCATTGTGTGGATGCTCATTGTGTGGATGCGAATCTGATTTAGACAGTACGAATAATCCATTGCCCCGTCACTTCATCGCGTTCAATTTCAAATGTTGTTAGCGCACCGATTGGCGCCGCTTCTACAGTCCATAACGCTCGCGCACCATCATCTGGGCGGAGGTGACCATCGCTGACGCGATTCCACCAACCGCCAGCCTCACACCATCGTGAGAGAACTGCATGGATGCGAAAGCGCCTGCCTTTAAAGGTGAACTCCACTGGCGTATGCGATCCATCGGAGAGAACCTCGTGGGAAGGGCGTATCTCTGGCACGCTCATTACAAATCTCCTCACTAGTCTCTTAGCTGATTAGCCGATCTTTATCCTCAAGTGTGGGTAACTCTGTGGATAATTCGAACATCTGTTCGAAAAGTAGTCCAGAGGACCGACAGGGTCAAGCCGCTCCTTCAACACGCTCAGATCGAGGTAGAGATAGTTGAATTTTCAACTATTCCGCTATCCTAAAGCCGTCACGAGATACAACGGAAGAAGGAGAAGAAATGAAGGCAGTCCTATTTATCGGCCAGGTGCTCTTTGCAGCCCTATTTATCCCATCAGGAATCGCTCACTTTGCAAAACTTGAGGCAATGACCGGATATGCGAAGTACAAGAAACTTCCTGCAGCAAAGCTAGGCGTATTGGCTAGTGGGCTCTTCTTCTTACTTGGAGGAGTTTTAATTTTGATCGGCACTTACGTTGATCTAGGAGCTCTTTTAATTGCAGTCACCCTTATTTTGGCAGCAGTTATCTTTCACAACTTCTGGCAAGAAACTGATGCAACTACAAAGATGAATGAACAAATGGCATTTACAAAAGATCTAGCACTTGCCGGTGCTGCCCTCATGATCTTCGCACTTGTTGCTTCCGGGGTTGTGGTAGAAAGTGATCTTCTTGTAAATATTGGAAGTATCTCGCTATTTAGGTAAGCCCACTTCTAAAAAGCAGGCCCCTAGAAATCTTAGGGGCCTGCTTTATTTTTCGGAAAGTCTGAAAGACTGGTTTCATGGAATTCCTTGGGGCCCTCCTTGCTGGATCAATAATCGGTAGCGTGCTCGGATTTGTCGGAGCAGGCGGAGCGATGCTGGCAGTTCCGATGCTCATCTACGGTTTTGGACTCACGCCGTCCCAGGCATCGACGGCGGCGCTAGCTATTGTCTGTGCTGCTGCACTCTCTGGCGTCAGTACAAAAATTAAGGGTAAGGAAATTCTCTACCGAGATGCCTTTGTGATCTGGGCTATTGGGCTAGTCACAAATCTTGGCTTCTCAAGTATCGTAAGTAAACTTTCCGAAGATTTTATTGGAATTGGATTTGCTCTGATAATCATTGGAGCCGGCGTCAGTATGTTGATCAAACCACTCTCTGATGTCTACCAGAAAATGAGCTGGCCAGTTCTCATATTTATTTCACTCATCATCGGCAGTATTACTGGACTATTTGGAATCGGTGGTGGCTTCCTTGTCATTCCAGTCCTTGTCCTTGGTTTTGGGGCAACTCACAAAGTAGCTGCTGGAACTTCACTGCTAGTAATTGCTATTAACTCAATTACTGCCTTGCTTGGGCGATATCAGTTATGGCCTGAAGTGAGTTGGCAAATTCCACTTATTATCGCTATCGCGGCCGTCATTATTGCACAGCTTGCTTCCCGCCTTCAATTGGGAATATCTGATGTGCTGCTTCGAAAAGGTTTTGCTTACTTACTTTTCTCAGTCGCAGCTTTTTCTCTGATTGAGATATTAGTAATTAATTAAATTTTCTTGCATCTCGGGTAGTGTGAATAGTCCTAGACAGATAACCAGAGAGCACAAGCATCACGATTGGGAAAAATAGCGCAGTTGGAAGTCCAGTAAATTCTGATATCAATCCCGTGAGGGTTGGACCAAAGAAGTATCCAGCGATACCGATAACTCCAACTCGTGCAATCGCGACAGCGGATGCGACTCCAGGTGTTTCACTTGCAGCCAAAATAAAGGCAGGAAACATTGGCCCAATACCGAAACCAACAATTACAAAACCAAGATTTATGATGATCAGCGCGATTAATGGATGAGATTGTGAAAGTGGGACGGCAATCACAATCGCGGTAGCCCAAGCAGCTGCTCCGATATAGGCACCTAGTTTGACTGTTAGTGCTGGGCCAAAGTGATCAAGTAATCGATCGCCAAGCAAACGGCTCACAATCATGGCAAGTGCAAAACTGGCAAATCCAGAAGCATTCACACCTTTGCCATAACCCATATCGTCACGTAACAAGATTCCAGCCCAGTCACTTGCTGCGCCTTCACCGATGAGTGAACCAAGTAATCCAATTCCCAATCCCCAGAGTGGAAGCACGCTCTTTCCAAAGAGTGGAATCTTTGCACTGGTCTCTTCTTCTCCCCCATCGTGTTCATCCAGATCAGGTGGCAGTAGAAAGAAGGCCGCTGGGATAAAGGCAAGACCAGCAACTAAGGCGATCACAACAAGATTTACATCATAGGAAACAACTCGCGCAATTGAGCCACCAATGACCGTTGTAATAAAGGCACCGGCGCTCCACATTGCGTGAAATTTGGACATCCATCGCTGCTTTGCAATTCGCTCGACAATAACGGCCTGTGAATTGAGGCAAATATCCATCAGCGAATAACCAAGACCCATTGTGAATAAAGCAAGAACAAGTGCCAGCGCCGAATTAGCAAGACCCATTCCGGCCAAACCAATTGGCATGATAAAGATTGCAACTTGTGTGACTTTGCGAGAACCAAAGGTGTGGATCATGCGACCACCTAGTTGGGCTCCAGAAACAGAGCCGAAGGTGCTGGCCAACAAGATAAATCCGAACTGCCCATTACTTAGCCCAATAGCATCTTTGATTTCTGGGATGCGCGGCACCCAACCCATGGAGACAGTTCCCATTAGCAAAAACATTGCGAATAAAGAAAAACGCGCTTGTCGCGCAATTTCAACAGGGATATCTGCGCGCAATCGTTGACGACTCATGAGACCTAACGCTAGCCCATTCTCGCCTGTCGTATCGTATTATCGAACTATGGAACATGATCTGACGAGTGCGGACTCTGGGAATTCAAAGGTTGTGATCGCCTATTTCTGGAAGGTTGGCCGCCGGTCAGTACCTACTGCATTTCTATCCATGGCATTTGATCGTTATTTTTTGCGCCGACTAAGCAATGTTCACTTTGCCAAATTACTCGGCACTGGTCGTGGTGAAACATTTACTCCGCGAGATGCAGATCTTGGTAGGTGGGGAGTCATCGCCGTAATCGATGAAGATTCGATTAAAAAATTTGACGAGTCTCGCATCATAAAAAAATGGCGCAAACATTCACTCTCTGAAATAACTCTTACGCTTGACCCAATTTCCTCACATGGGTTGTGGTCCAAAAAAAATCCGTTCGATTGGAGCATTACCCCAGCAGATAATTTGCCCGTGGTTGCAATAACTCGGGCACGGATTAAGTGGGCCCAAAATTTCCGGTTCTGGCGCGCCGTTCCACCAGTGACTGCAAGTCTGCTCTCATCACCTGGCCTGATCCGAGCGATCGGCATTGGCGAGGCACCCATTGGATTGCAGGGAACTTTCTCGTTATGGGAGAACGCAAAAGCTATCCGCGATTTTGCCTACAAGGGTGTCGAGCATCAACGTGCAATTGCTGCCACGAAAGAATTTGACTGGTATAGCGAAGAACTATTTTCGCGCTTTGCCGTGCGTAACATGCGGGGCTCGTTCGAGTAATACGATGCGCCACTTGTCCAAAAACTAGGGCAGAATTAGGACATGCTCAATCGCGATTTCACTCCACGTGTCAATCGTCGCCGGATATCGAATAAATTCAATTTTCTACTCGGATTAATTCTTGCTGTTGCAATTTTGCTTCAGATTCCATACCCGTTGCTATCAGGAAAAGCTTTAGAAATTCTCACGCTGCTTACCGTTTACTTCGGAGCAGCTGCCATGGTGTTACACGCGGCGCTATCCTTTGGAAGCAAATTTGCAGCGAGATATTTAGCGATCACTGTGACCTTTGCATTCTTTATTGAAACACTTGGCGTTAATACTGGCTGGCCCTTTGGAATCTACGAATACAGTGACACGTTAGGTTTATTTTTATTTGATGTTCCAGTTGTAGTTCTCTTTGCTTGGTCGATGATGGCTTATCCAGCGCTGATCGCAGCGCGCAAAGTGGCCGGCCGATGGGTTTTTCTTTATGGCGGCGCAGTCCTGATGGGATGGGATCTTTTCTTGGATCCGCAAATGGTTTCGGCAGGTCGGTGGACTTGGGATGTGCAGGGTTCACACGTTCCTTTTACTCCGGAAATCCCATTATCGAATCCCTTTGGGTGGCTGCTCTCTGGATTGACGCTAATCGCTATTTTGCATTTTCTGCTTCCTAAAGAACGTCGGAAAGAAGCTCCAAGTGTGACAGCGGTAGATATCTTTCTTGCCTGGAGTTTGCTTGGTGGATTCATTTCACAATTCTTCTTCTTCGATCGTCAAGGACTAGCGCTCTTTGCTGGACTAATTTATGGAGTAATACTTGCTCCGTACTTCTTTTCGCAGTGGCTCAATCGCCCGTAAGGCGCTATGAAAATACTTTTATCTTCAGCAGTTCTCATTAACTCAATTTTGCTCCTTTTTTCGCTCGTCAACGCTTTCTCGATCCGCCGCGCCACTGAGTCTGGCTCGACGCTAAAGAGCTTCTCGCTACTGATCCCGTGCAGAAATGAAGATGAAAATATTGAGGATTTGGTTGCCAATCTCGCTGCTCTTTCGCATCCACAACATGAGATTATTTTTATTAACGACAATTCTTCTGATCAAACTTTTCAACTACTTACTGCTGCAACTTCAAAAATCTCAAAGATGCGAGTTATCGATGCTCCCCCATTGCCATCTGGCTGGATGGGTAAACCTTGGGCGCTGCAACAAGGGTTGGGTGTTGCAAAAAATGAGTTCATCGTGACAATTGATGCCGATGTGCGACTGACGGCGAGTGCGCTGGAGAGCGTAGATCTACTCCTAGTGCAAAGTGGGCTGGACTTTACTTCTCCATACCCAGCACAAAATGCGGTGACTCTGCCAGAGCGACTAATTCAACCGCTACTGCAGTGGACATGGATGACGACTGTTCCGCTGCGAATTGCTGAAAAAAGTAGTAGACCCTCACTTGCTGTTGCTAATGGCCAATTTTTCTTTATCCGTCACAGTGCCCTGACCGCCATTGGTGGGTTTTCATCAATTAAGAATTGCGTTCTCGATGACATTGAGTTGGCTCGAGCCCTGCTGCGCAATGGTTTCAAGGGAGGGGTATCGGATGGCTCAAAAATAAGTCATACCCGCATGTACTCCTCATTTTCACAAATTAGATCTGGTTATGCAAAATCTCTCTCCATTGCTCTCGGCGGAATTTTTGGTTCAACACTTCTAATTTCATTGCTCATGGTTACTGGAATACTTCCCTTTCTCTTAGCTTTCAGTGGATCAGAACTTGCGGCAGTAGCGCTACTGATCGGCGTCGCATCACGAATAGTTTCGGCAGCCTCAACCCGTGGTGTGGTCATTGATTCTTTTTTACATCCAATTTCATCACTATTTTTTATCTATTTGATTATCTACTCGCTTTTCTTCCGCAGCAGAATTACTTGGAAGGGGCGTTCAGTATGAAATCTGTGCCAAAGAAAAAGAGCGTAATTGTTATTGGAGCGGGAATGGGTGGGATGGCCACTGCTGCTCGTCTTGCTAAAAAAGGGTTCGTGGTTTCACTTTATGAAGCTGGAGATCGCCATGGTGGTAAGTGTCGAACTGAATGGATAAATGGGTATGCATTTGATACCGGACCTTCACTTTTGACTCTACCTGCAGTGTATCGAGACCTATTTGCGCGAACAGGTGATGTACTAGGGCGGGTTGTTGATATTAAGGCGGTCGATCCATCTTTTGATTATAGATTTCATGATGGCACCAGTGTTCAATTTAAAAATCTCTCGCGCAAAGACACATTGCACGCAATCGAAAAATCCTTAGGTGCCGATGCGGCAACCGAATGGAACCAGATCATGACCCGGGCAGAGGCGATGTGGGATGTCTCGCGTGAACCATTTATAGAGTCAGAGTTAACATCAATTAGATCGCTTATTAAACGGCGGACGATCATTCGAGATTTAGCAATTATTGCGCCATGGAAGTCTATGCGTTCCTTACAAATAAACAATCCATACTTGCGCAAAATTATTGATCGCTATGCAACATACAGCGGATCAGATCCGCGAGTAGCACCTGCAGTCCTCTCCTCTATTGCATTTGTTGAGGAAGCATTTGGCGCTTGGCACATTACTGGTGGAGTAGGTACGTTAGCTGATGCTCTCTATCAGCGTTGTTTAGATCGTGGCGTGACTTTTACCTTCAACGCAAAAGTGGTTGAAATTACTCATGAGGATAATAGGGTTTCTGGGATCCGCTTAAGTGATGGCACTGTTATCTCTTCGGAGATAGTCGTATCAAATAGCGATGCCACTCTTGTATATTCAAATCTGCTCAAAGATCAATCAAAAGCAGTTCGCAAGGCGAGCAAGAAAATTACTTCAATGGAACCTTCGTTAGCCGGATTTTCACTTCTTCTTGGCTTAAAACCATCAAGTGATGAGAAGTTGCATCACCACACGATTCTCTTTCCTGAGGATTATGATGCAGAATTTAATTCGATTTTTACCCAGTATTTACCTGTGGAAGATCCCACCATCTATATCTGTGCACCACAGGATGAATCCATGGTTACGACCAATGGCCACCAAGCTTGGTTTGTCTTGGTGAATGCACCTCGACATGACCCAACTGGCAAAAAAGGTTTTGATTGGAGAGATAAGGAATTTGTTGATGCGTATGCGCAGAAAATCATTCACTTAATTGAAGCTCGCGGGATTCCTATTCATTCTCGGCTAGATCTTTTAGAGATTCGCACTCCGGCAGATCTCGAAAATAGCGTGATGGCGCCGGGCGGTTCAATTTACGGAACATCAAGTAATGGGGCCTCAAGTGCATTTAATCGTGCAAAAAATCGCACACCCATTGCTGGTCTTTACTGTGTTGGGGGTTCAGCTCATCCAGGCGGTGGGCTTCCACTGGTAGGTCTGAGCGCGGAAATTGTGGCTGAAGCAATAATTAACGAAGATGCCGGTGGGCGGCCATCATCACTTGATAGACACTAAAAAGTGCCATTGTTGTGAAAAAGTAAATAACAATCGGAGCGAAAGAAAAATCTAACAACACCAGCACCATAAAGATCGCGATCGCACTTGCACGTACCGGCCTCTCAGCAGGAGTAACCACACCAATCTCACGAAATCCAAGGGATGCCATTCGCGCTCGAGCGTATTCCTGAGTGCTGGCGATAACGAAAAGTGCGAGGGCAATACCAGGCTCGATTCCCCATTGATAGAGCATATAAAACCAGGCAGCTTCACTTAGTCGATCCGCTACGGAATCTAAGACCGCGCCAAATTCACTTTCGCTCTTTGAGATTATGGCAACACTTCCATCTACACCATCACAAAGAAGTGAGAGTACGAGAAAGAAAAGTGCAACCCAACTCAACGGGAAGAAAATGCCGGCACAAGCAAACGCCACTCCAAGAATTGTTAATGCATTTGGAGATATCCGCAGTATTACCAATATGCGGGAGATGCCATATGAAATGACCAACCAGCCCTTAACGATCCCCTTTATCTCTGCACCAAGATGCAAACCGCTCCAGATGCTAAAGAATTCTTGACGGCGCATTCTTAACCGTCATGTCTTAATTCACTAAATATTTCTTGGGTAGCAGTCGAAGCATTCATTGTGTAGAAGTGAATACCTGGCACACCGGCTGTAATCAATTCATTACAGAGATTGAAAGCTATCTCCACGCCAAGCTTTCTTACATCATCTGGATTCGATTCGATCGCAGCAAATCGTGCGGCAATATCACTTGGAATTGGCGTCCCTCCAAGTTCAGACATCTTGTTGAGTAACTTGACATTAGTTACGGGTAAGACTCCAGCGATAATCGGTAGCGAGGAGCCCTTCGCTGCTAACGCATCTACTAATCGTTTCCACTTATCTACCTCGAAGAAAAATTGGGTAGTAGCAAATGATGCACCTAGCGACTCTTTCCGTAGCAGCACTTCTATATCTTTTGCGAAATCTCCCTCTGAATTTGGATGACCATCTGGGAAGGCTGCAACGCCAACAGTAAAATCTGTTTCCGCCCGCGCCAGCGTCACTAATTCATCCGCGTAAGTTAAGCCACCAGGGACGGCAGTCCACGGTGCGCGAGGTCCACCCACTGGATCTCCACGCAGCGCTAAAATGCTCTTGATCCCAGATTCTTTATAGAGTCGTAATACTTCAATGAGTTCATCACGTGTCGAGCCAACGCAGGTTAAATGTGCCAACGTGGGAATATTTGTGCGTTTTGTAATCTCAGAAGTAATTCGAATAGTGCGATCACGAGTGCCGCCGCCTGCGCCGTATGTGACGGCAACAAAGTCAGGATTTAACCCTTTGAGTGAATCTAGCGTTTCCCATAATCGCTCTTCACCAGCGAGATCTTTTGGCGGGAAAAACTCAAATGAATACATTCGTTTCTCAAGTCGTAACTCCACGGTGTCAGGGTACCGTTGCCCCCGTGGATAGTCAGGTTATGGACGAGCTCGTATCGGTGCGTGAGCAAGTTCAAAGCGCCCTTGCCTCTTATCTTGTTTCGTCTCGGGCCCACCTCACAAAAATAGGCGCGCAACTCGCCCCAGTCTGTGACGGTTTAGAAGAATTTATTCTCGACGGCGGAAAGCGATTTCGCCCCCTCTTTGCATATGCAGGCCATATTGCCGCCGGAAAACCTGTTGGCGCTGCCGAAATAAAAGCCTTTGCAAGTCTAGAATTTTTACAAGCGTGCGCACTAATCCACGATGACCTGATGGATGCATCCGATACTCGACGTGGAAAACCAGCGATGCACCGTCGTTTTGAAAATCTGCACCAGGAGCAAGCACTCGTTGGGCTCTCCCAACAATTTGGCACAGCTGCGGCGATCCTTCTCGGAGATTTAGCACTAGTTAAGTCAGATCACATGCTTCATACATCTGGAATTTCATCTGAACAACTACTCGACGCTCTCGTTGTCCATGATGAGATGCGAATTGAATTGATGGCAGGTCAGTATCTCGATGTGCGTGAAGCGGGTGAAAAAAGTCATGACGTTGAACGCTCGCTTCGTATCGCACGATTTAAATCTGGAAAGTACAGTATTGAGCGTCCGCTCCATCTCGGAGTAACAATTGCGTTGCGGGATGAGTCAGTGCGCGCACCCCTCATATGGCGATTGTCAGAGTACGGATTACCGCTTGGTGAAGCATTTCAATTGCGTGATGATCTGCTCGGTATTTTCGGTGATCCTAAGGTGACTGGAAAGCCGGCTGGAGATGATCTTCGTGAAGGAAAGCGAACTGTCTTGATGGCCATGACTATGGAGCGAACGACAGATGCGGGACGTAAGGATCTGAGTGGCAGCCTCGGAAAACCTGATCTATCCTTCGAAGATATCGAGAGATTGCGATCTATCATCACCGATAGTGGCGCGGTCGAGAGCGTTGAAGGGCTGATTGAAAAACTCACCTTTGACGCTTTGACTGCAACCAAAAGTGATGAAATCGCACCACAATCTAGAGATTTATTGGTAGCACTTGCTGCCAGCGCAACATCGCGCAAGAGTTAAGGGCAGGAGCACACATGGTTGCACGAATCAAAGGTCCAACAGATCACATTGTGATTGTTGGCGCTGGACTTGCTGGACTCAGCGCAGCGCTGCGACTTGCGGGTGCTGGTCGAAAAGTAACTGTGATCGAACGTGAAAGTGTTCCGGGTGGGCGCAACGGGCTGCTCAACAAAGATGGGTATGCCTTCGACACTGGACCAAGCGTGCTCACTATGCCCTCACTAATCCAAGATGCATTTAGTTGTGTTGGTGAAGATATGAACAACTGGCTGGAACTTATGCCAGTTAAACCACTCTACCGAGCGTTTTATCACGATGGCAGTCAAATCGATGTTCATGCCAACACGGAAGAGATGGAAGCTGAAATTGCAAAAAATATTAGCTCGGCCGAAGCCCTTGGGTATCGCCGCTATGTTGAATTTGTAACCAAACTCTACAAATACGAAATGAATGACTTTATCGATCGTAATATTGATTCACCGCTTAACTTGTTAACGCCAAACCTTGCCCGATTAATTGCCCTTGGCGGTTTCCGACGACTTGCCCCTAAGGTAAATCAGTTTATGAAGGATCCTCGCTTACAGAAGGTCTACTCATTTCAAGCGATGTACGCCGGCGTAAGTCCGCAGCAAGCGCTAGCAATCTATGCCGTGATCGCTTATATGGACTCTGTCAATGGCGTCTTCTTCCCGAAGGGTGGAATGCATGCAGTCCCACGCGCTATGGCGGCAGCTGCCGAAAAGCACGGTGTCACTTTTAAATACAGTACTGAAGTCACCGGTGTTGAGGTTGTAAATAAGCGAGCTCGCGCAGTAACAACTGCCACGGGCGAACGCATCGAGTGCGATGCAATTGTGATGAACCCAGATTTGCCAGTGGTCTGGCGCGAACTACTTGGAAAAACTCCACGAAAAGTTAAGAATCTCAAGTACTCACCGTCTTGTGTAACGCTACTTGTTGGATCTTCAAAGAAATATGACCACGTCGCACATCACAATATTCACTTTGGTGAATCTTGGGAGGGCGTTTTTGATGAGTTGATTAAGAAGAAAACGTTGATGTCTGACCCTTCCATATTAGTAACAATCCAATCCAAAGATGATCCCACTCTGACTCCCCCTGGCAAAGAGTCCTATTACATTCTTTATCCAACACCGAATATGACTGCCGGCATCGATTGGACGAAGAAAGCTGGCCCATATCGAGATGAAATGATTCAGACGCTCGAAGCACGTGGCTATACAGATTTTGCAGATGGAATTGAGACAGAGGTAATGACTACTCCACTCGATTGGCAGAACCAAGGAATGGAAGCTGGCGCACCTTTTGCTAGCGCACATACTTTCTTTCAAACCGGACCATTTCGCCCACGCAATATCGCGGCTGGATTTGAAAATATTGTCTTTGCTGGCTCTGGCACCCAACCAGGTGTTGGCGTCCCCATGGTATTAATCTCTGGCCGTCTAGCTGCAGAACGTATTGTTGGCCCAGTCAAATAATGAATGAGTTAGATGCTGCAAAGATTTTTGAACCAGAACTTCGAAAATCATTTGCAGAATGTAAACGGCTCAATTCACTTCATGGCAAGACGTACTATCTCGCCACTCTCTTACTTCCTAAAGCTAAGCGTCCATTTGTCCACGCGCTCTATGGATTTGCTCGCTACGCAGATGAAATTGTCGATGACCTTTCCTCTACGCTCTCGCCATCCGAGAAGGCGACTGAGCTGCGCAGATGGAGTGATGGTGTTTTAGCGGGGCTGAAAGCAGGAACAAGTACAGATCCTATTGGAATGGCGCTCGTTGATACGGTCAATCGATATTCAATTCCACACCAACACTTTGTGGATTTCTTGCACTCAATGGAGATGGATCTCACCATCTCCACTTACAAGAATTTTGATGCTCTGATGGAATATGTCTACGGGTCTGCTGCAGTGATTGGCCTTGAAATGGTGCCAATCCTTGGAGCGCTTTCTGAGGATGCCTACGAAAGTGCCAAGAAGCTAGGAATTGCTTTTCAGTTAGCAAATTTTATTCGTGATGTTGGTGAAGATTTAGACCGTGGCCGAATTTATCTACCACTTGATGAGTTATTGCTATTCGGCGTGAATGAAGAGATGTTGTATAGGCGTCAATTAACGCCTGAGATTACCGAAGCGCTCAAGTTTCAAATAAGACGTGTGAGAGAACTCCAGCAAGAAGCAGACCCAGGGATAGCACTTCTACATCCGACAAGTCGTCCATGCATTCGAGCGGCTAGTGAACTCTATTGTGGCATCGTCGATGAGGTGGAAGCGATCGGATATGACATTTTCAAAAAACGTGCAAAAACATCGACCGCCCGACGATTGCGTGTTGCGAGCAAGGCTTACATTCAAGCCATCGCTGCACGAGGTGCGCTAGACTAAAAATGCGGGAGCAGATGGCGCTAGCAGCATCCTCTATGGGATTCTCTTTATCCAATGGGAACTCTATGCAAGTGCAGCCTTGCAAGTTGTCTTTGTCGCAGCAGCTATAGCTGGCTCATTGTGGATCTTGGTTATGTGGCTTTATATTATTCACAGGAGCGCTATCTCACTTCAGGGCTCTACGTAGTCTTTTCAATCATTGCAGCGATCGGATGGAAGAGTTGGTATGGATCTTATAAACGTACTCTCTGAAATCTGCCACAGTACATCGCAACCGATTATCGCAATCGATGGTCCGGCCGGAGCTGGAAAAACGACACTTGCCCAAACAATTTCACTTGCGCTTTCGCCAAGGATGAGCACGACAGTAATTCATATGGATGATTTGTATAACGGTTGGGACTTCGCCTTGGATGAGAATTTAACAAAGACGTTAGTGTGGCTAGCGCGCAGCCATAAGGATGAAAAACCGCTTAAATACTCCTCGTTTAATTGGGTGCTTGGCTCATTCGATGCCGGCAAAGAAATTCCAAGCTCGCAACTTTTAATTTTGGAAGGTGTCGGAAGTTCACAACGAAGTGTCGAAGAGTTGATAACGACATCCATCTGGTTGGATCTCGATCCACAAATCGGCTATCAGCGGGTTTTAGATCGTGATGGAGAAAATATCGCCAATTCAATGACGTTGTGGCTGGCTACTCAGGAGCAACATTTTAGAGTCGAAGATACGAAAGAACGGTGCGAATTCGTACTTTCGACATAAAATTGGGGACATGTCAGACCTTACCGGCGAATTAATTGATGGGCGATATCAACTCATTCGCCAGATGGACTCCGGGGGTATGGCGGTAATTTATGAGGCGTTAGATACGCGTCTTGATCGTCGAGTAGCAGTCAAAATAATGCATGCCCATCTCGCTCAAGATGAACAGTTTGTTGAAAGATTTATCCGTGAGGCTAAGGCTGCTGCTGCGCTGAGCCATCCCAATGTTGTTTCGGTGCAAGATCAAGGCTGGAACCAGGGTGGCCTGCCAGCGGTCTTTATTGTGATGGAATTGATTGAAGGTCACACTCTCCGTGATTTCTTAAGTGAACGTGGTGCAATTGCGGTACTCGATGGAATTAAATTTCTTTTGCCAATTCTTAGCGCACTTGGAGCCGCACATAAACTTGGAATTGTTCACCGAGATATTAAGCCCGAGAATATATTGGTATCAAAAGAAGGCCGTATTAAAGTGGCCGACTTTGGACTTGCAAAGGGACCACTCTTTGGAAGCACAGTTACCATTGAATCAAGCGTCATCCTAGGAAGCGTTTCATATCTTTCGCCAGAACAAGTCTCCCGTGGAATTGCAGACTCAAAAAGTGATGTCTACTCAGCGGGTATTACTGCTTTTGAAATTTTTACCGGCAAGAAACCATTTGAAGCTGATGAGCCAGTTCAAATTGCCTTTATGCATGTTAATTCACGCGTTCCTCGAATTAGCTCTTTGGTTAAAGACTTCCCAGCAGTACTTGATGATTTAATTTATGCTGCCACCAGCGTTGATCCAGATGAACGACCACGTGATGGTCAAGAGTTCCATAGACAACTCCAAACGGTTTCACATTCCCTCTCCCCTGCTACCCCACAGTTAAGCCTTGAATTAGATATTCCAATCGCGCCAATGCGCCCACAGGTGAAGAAAGATCGCTCAAAAAAGTCGCGTAATAAAATTACACAAATTACCGAAAAAATTTCTTTAACTAAACCGATAACTCCAATTTCAGAAAGTACTGAGCAGGTTAAGACTCGCAGAAAGGTCAGTAAACGGGTAAAACGAAATCGATTTATTGCGATTGTCCTAGCACTCTTACTAGCAGTCACGGGCTGGTGGGTATTGATTGGGCCTGGCGCTTCAATTAAATTCCCATCGGTAGTTGGAGCAACATCTACCCAGGCAACAACCACACTTGCCGGCCTTGGATTATCGGTCAGCATCACCGAACGTCGCTTTGACGAAGAGATTGCAAAGGGTCGAATAATCTCAACATCACCCGAGGCTGGTGATTCGATTTCTCCGGACGGAGTTGTAAATCTTATTGTTTCAAAAGGTGCAGAGCGTTATGCCATTCCCTCATTTTCAAATCTCACCATAAAGGTAGCAACTGCTTTAGTGGCGCAATCACCACTTAAACTTGGGGTTGTCTCGGAAGTTTTTAGCGCGCTACCGAAAGGGATCGTCGTCTCTGCTAGCCCCACATCAGGAACACAAGTCAAGCGAGATACCATCGTTGACTTGATTGTCAGTAAAGGTCTTGAAACTTTTAATTTGATTGGATTTGCCGGTAAAAACGGTGAGCAAGCCCTGAATGAATTAACAGAAGCAGGCTTCAACGTTACCGTTACTTACGTTTATGATGAGAAAGCTATGCCTGGCGAGGTGATAAGTCAGAGCCCAGCAGCCGGCTCCGCACTGATCAAAGGGGCGTCTGTGAATTTAATTATCTCCCAAGGTTCTGCCTTTGTCTACATTCCAAATGTGCTGCGTTCTACCGAAGCGCAAGCCGCCGCACTCCTTAAAGATCTTGGACTCAAAGTAAAGATAAAAAAGGTTATTAAGAGTGCGAAATTAGTTATTGGGATAACCCCTGCGATTGGTGCAAAGGTTAAACGTGGAAGTACGGTCGCTCTCACAGTAGGCTAGCCCGATGTCAGCAACAGCTAAAAAACTCCTGCCACGTATTGGCGCACACACACCGACAAGTGGCGGAATGGCAAAGCGCTCAATCGAATACGCGCGTGAGACTGGCGCAGAGGCGATTCAAGTTTTCACATCAAATCCACGCGGTTGGGCGATGCCTGAAACTAGCCAGGAAGCCGATGCACTCTTTCGAGAACGCGCCGACGAACTCGATCTTGAAGTTTATGTACATGCGCCCTTCCTGATCAATTTGGGTTCACCTACCGAAGGAACATATAAGAATTCATTGGCTTCAACTCAATACTCACTCAAACGAGGTCAAGAAATTGGCGCACTTGGAGTTGTTATTCATACCGGATCAGCGGTAAACGAAGATTTTGTGGCCAGCGCCTGGAAGCAGATCCACGATGGCATGATGCCGATTTTAAATGCACTAGAAGATGACGCGCCGTTTTTACTTCTTGAGCCCACTGCCGGCCAAGGTCAGTCACTCGTCAAGCGAATCGAAGATCTTGAACTTTATTTGAAAGCGCTGGAGTACCACCCAAAGGTGGGTATATGTCTTGATACCTGCCATGTCTTTGCCGCTGGACACGACATTGCAGTTAAGGGTGGAATGACCGCAACGCTTGATCTGCTAGTTGAAGTTGCAGGCCAAGAGCGTATCCAACTTATACACGCCAACGATTCGATGGATGTGTGCGGTGCGCTTAAAGATAGACATCAGAACATTGGCGAAGGTTTTATCGGTAAAGATCCCTTTCAAGAACTTTTGGCACATCCGAGCGTACAAAATGCGCCACTCATTCTGGAGACGCCTGGCATGGAACCAGAACATGGAAAAGAGATAGCCATGCTTAAGAAAATGCGAAACGGATAGTTTCTTCTATGCTTCAAAGTCATCAGCAACGTATTCGGCTAGCCCCCTTAGCACTCATTGCGCTTACGGCAGCATGGGGAATCTCCTTCGTGATCATGAAGGATGCAATCGAACGACAAAGTGTCAATAGTTTTCTCTTTACCCGCTTTGGCCTAGCCGTATTAGTGCTGTTCGTGATGAGGCCGAGTGTTCTACGAAAAATTGATAAAGACCTCTTCCTCAAAGCATTCACTGCCGGACTTGTACTCGGTGCTGGTTTTATTCTGCAGACTGAGGGTCTTGCTCGCACAGGTGCAGCAGTCACTGGCTTTATTACTGGTCTCTATGTGGTTGCGACACCTGTAATCTCGGCTCTCTTTTTGAAGAAGAAAATTTCCCTCTTCACGTGGCTCTGTGTGGCGCTAGCAACTCTTGGCCTTGCAGTGTTATCACTTCGTGGTTGGACCTTTGGATTTGGCGAGTTTCTGGTTCTTTTATGTGCAATCGCCTTTGCGGTACATATTATCCTTTTGGGGCAATGGAGCTCTGGTCGAGACGTTTATGCCATGACACTTGTGCAACTTTTGGCAGTTACATTCTTGACTGGAATTTTTGCTTTTATCGAAGGATATGAGGCACCGCCAGATAACGGCGTTTGGGGCGTGGTTATATTCACAGCAATTGCAGCGACGGCTCTCGGATTTATTATTCAAACATGGGCCCAGGCTTATATCGACACTACAAAAGTTGCGGTAATTCTTACCCTCGAAGTTGTCTTTGCAGCACTCTTTGCCTTTACTATCGGAGAAGAAAAGATGACAATTCAGATTGCTCTAGGTGGCCTGATGCTTCTGACAGCGATGTATCTCATTGTGTTAAAGGATGCGAGTGTCAATGATTGACCTTCGCTCAGATACCGTTACTGCACCATCTCAAGAGATGCGGGAAGTAATTGCTCACGCGAAAGTTGGTGATGATGTTTATGGAGATGATCCAACAGTAAATGCGCTAGAAGAGCGAGTTGCAAAACTCTTTGGAAAAGAGGCAGCTCTTTTCACACCTACTGGTTCACTCTCAAATCAGCTGATGATGCGTACATTGGTAAAGCCAGGCCAAGAAATTCTGGCTGAGACAAACTCGCATGTGGTTCGAGCAGAGCTAGGTGCTGCTGCAACTTTTTCTGGAATTACAACCCGCACCTGGTTGTCGCCTTTTGGACGACTTCGCGCCGAAGATCCGCTGGCTATCGCCGCCCCCGATGCTGGGCCTTATCTCGTCTCGACGGTTGCAATCGCAATTGAAAATACTCATAATTTTGGAGGAGGCACAGTCTCATCCATTGATGAGATTTCAACACTATACAAAGGTGCCAGCGATCGCGGTATCGCTATCCATCTAGATGGTGCACGAATTTGGAATGCACATATTGCATCGGGAGTAGCCCTGCACGAATATGGTGCTTATGCAGACACAATTAGCGTCTGCTTCTCAAAAGGTCTCGGTGCACCCGTGGGATCAATGGCGATTTCCACTCGCGCACGCATTGATGAGGCTCGAATTTGGCGAAAACGTTATGGCGCTGGAATGAGACAGATAGGTATTTTGGCAGCAGCAGCTGATTATGCGATTACGCATCATATGGGTGACCTTGCAGATGATCATCGTCGTGCGCACTACCTAGCAACCCAAATATCAGAGATAGCCCCAGGGACAATTGACCCCTCGACTGTTGCCACAAATATTGTTGGCTTAGATTTAGCGACACTTCCGATCTCCGCCGCCGAATTGGCCACCCGTTGCAAGGATGGTGGACTGCTCATTGGCGCACTGGGTCCAAATTTTGCGCGACTTGTCACTCATCGTGATTTTGATGATGCGCAATGCGAGCAAACAATTGAAATATTAAAGCGCGCCCTCGTGGCGAAGTAGCCATTCTTTCTTTTCAACACCGTAGGCATAGTTCCCAAGTGATCCCCCAGTTTTAACAATCCGATGACAAGGGACTACTAAGACAATTGCATTCTTTGCACATGCACTACCAGCTGCCCGAACAGCCGAGGCACTTCCTGCTCTGGCTGCAAGATCGGCATACGAGAGGACTTTGCCGGCGCCCACTTTGCGCATTGCCTTCCACGCATTCTGCGAAAACGTTCCACCCGATTGATTAACCTTAATCGCTGAAATTGACTTCAGATCTCCATCGAAGTAGTTTTCTAATAGATCACTTACAATCGAAATTCTTGAAACGTGTTTACTTGTTCGGTCGCTATAGGATGAATCGAGGCTTTCGCTGAGCGCTTGAAGGGATGAGAAATTTGCGCCAAGTAAAACATGTTCATCGCAGATGATATTAAGTGTGCCTATTGGGGTTTTGAGAGACGAGGTAAGTAGCGACACAGGCTACAAATTAGCGATCTCGCAACATTTGCGCAACCAAAAATGCTAACTCAAGTGATTGTGAGTGATTCAAGCGCGGATCACAGGCCGTCTCATAGCGTGAGGCTAGATCAGACTCGGAAATCTGTTCGCCGCCGCCAAGACACTCTGTTACATCATCGCCAGTGAGTTCGATATGAATGCCACCTGGATGCGTTCCGAGCGCCTTATGAACCTCAAAAAAGCCTTTGACTTCATCCATCACGTCATCAAAGCGACGAGTCTTATAACCATTTGCCGATTCAAAAGTATTGCCATGCATCGGATCACAGACCCAGAGAACTTGCGCTCCAGATTTGGTTACACCATCTACCAAGGCTGGCAGCGCTTCTCGGATCTTTCCGGCGCCCATGCGAGTAATGAATGTGAGACGTCCTGGCTCACGTTCTGGATCAAGGCGATCAATCAGAGCAAGTGAATCTGCAACGGTGGACTTTGGTCCAAGTTTGACTCCAATTGGATTGCGAACCTTGGCAGCAAAATCAACATGTGCACCATCTAATTGGCGAGTGCGCTCTCCGATCCAAAGAAAATGGGCCGAGACATCGTAAGGATTTCCGCTGAGTGAATCGATTCGAGTCAAAGCCTTTTCATATTCGAGAATCAGCGCTTCGTGACTTGAATAAAAGTCGACACTCTTAAAAGCTTCAGGATCTACTCCTGCTGAGATCATAAAACTGAGCGCACGATCGATCTCTTTTGCCATCTCGTCATAACGCTCACCCACGCTGGAATCACGAATAAATCCCTTATTCCACTCATGCACGCGACGAATATCGGCAAATCCGCCTTGCGTAAATGCACGTACTAAGTTTAGCGTTGCAGCCGATGTATTGTAGACATCGACAAGTCGGTGAGGATTTGGAGTACGGGCTGCTAATGTAAATTCGAGATCATTAACTGCATCTCCACGATAAGCAGGAAGAGTTACATCACCACGTGTCTCTAGATCATTGGAGCGTGGCTTTGCAAACTGCCCGGCCATCCGACCAACCTTGATGACCGGAAGACTTGAGTAATACTGAAGTACAGCTGCCATTTGCAGAATTGTCTTAATTCGATTGCGAATTGAATCAGCAGTTGCCGATACAAATGTTTCCGCACAATCGCCACCTTGCAACCAAAAGGCACGACCGGCTGCTGCTTCTGCAATGCGCGCCTTGAGATCATCACACTCTCCAGCAAAAACAAGTGGTGGTAGCGACTTCAACTTCGTGATTGCTGCGCCAACTTGATCGCTATCTGGCCAATTTGGTTGCTGGGCTGCAACTAACTTCTCATCAAAGAGGCCTTGCACGCTATTAAGGGAATTCATCATAATCCTAAGGATAGAAGGTGAAGGGAAGTTCTCGTATGAGAATTATCCGAAGAAGATTTCTGACTCTTTGTAGCGCTCGATTGGGACGGTTTTGAGCTTCTCGGTCGCACTGGCCAGTGGTACTCGAACAATATCTGTGCCGTGAAGAGCAACCATCTTGCCAAAATCGCCTTCAGAGACTGCAGTGATCGCCTGTAGACCAAAGCGAGTAGCCAACACGCGATCAAATGCTGTTGGTGTTCCACCGCGTTGAATGTGGCCGAGAACCGAAGTGCGTGCCTCTTTGCCAGTTCTTGATTCAATTTCCTTGGCTAACCACTCACCAATACCGGAGAGCTTTACGTGGCCGAAAGCATCGAGTTCAGAATCTTTTGTGATCATGTCGCCATCTTGTGGAATAGCACCTTCGGCGATCACGATAATTGGTGCGTAGGAACTCTTAAATCGCGATTCAACCCATTCGCACACTTTTTCAACTGAGAACTTAACCTCAGGAATTAAAATACATGATGCTCCACCGGCCATACCTGAGTGGAGCGCAATCCAACCCGCGTGACGTCCCATAACTTCAACGATCAGAGCACGGTGGTGTGATTCAGCGGTGGTGTGTAGACGATCGATCGCCTCCACTGCAATATTTACCGAAGTATCAAATCCGAATGTGTAATCAGTGTTGTTGAGATCATTATCAATTGTCTTTGGAACACCAATTACCTTGACGCCAAGAGCATCTAATTTTGTAGCAACGCCAAGAGTATCTTCGCCACCAATAGCGATAAGTGCATCAATTCCTTGAGTCGCAAGATTTTCCTTAATGCGCTCTACGCCATTTTCGATCTTAAATGGATTGGTTCGAGAAGATCCAAGAATCGTTCCACCACGAGGCAAGATTCCTCGTGTGCTCTCTAGCGTCAGCGGCATTGTGTAATTCTCTAGCGGCCCTTTCCAGCCATCACGGAATCCAACAAATTCATAGCCATACTCTTTAACGCCTTTGCGAACCACTGCACGAATTACTGCATTGAGCCCTGGGCAATCTCCGCCACCTGTAAGTACACCGATACGCATTACTTCTCCAAAATTAAAAACGGAGATTAAATCTCCCCAAAGATGTGGTCAACGTTGACGGGCACAGTCTAGCCTTCACTCATGGCTAATCAACTCATCGCAGGCGTGGATTCCTCAACTCAATCAGTCAAAGTTGTGATTCGTGACGCAGAAAGTGGGCAATTAATTCGCCAAGGTCGAGCTTCTCATCCTGATGGCACAGAAGTTGATCCAGAATTTTGGATGAGTGGCTTAGAGAATGCAATCAAAGATGCTGGTGGAATTGATGATGTAGCCGCGATCTCAATCGGTGGACAGCAACATGGAATGGTGGCACTGGATGAGAGTGGGAAAATTATTCGTCCAGCTCTACTCTGGAATGACACACGTTCATCTGAGCAGGCTCGTGATCTGAATAAAGAACTTGGTGGTGATTTAGAGACAGCACTTCAGGTTGGCTCAGTTTTAGTTGCCTCTTTTACTGCATCAAAAGTGAGGTGGTTGGCAGAGAACGAGCCAGATAATGCGGCGAAGGTTGCCGCAATTGCGCTGCCACATGATTGGTTATCGTGGCAATTACAGGGCGGAAAAGATTTCACCACACTCTTTACTGATCGAAGCGATGCATCTGGAACTGGATACTTTGATCCAACTACTTCGAAATATCGAAAAGATATCTTTGCAAAAGCTTTGCGATCTGATCGAGATATTTATCTGCCCCGAATTACCAAACCCGCTAGTTTCGGTGGAGTTACTGCCTCTGGAATCCCGATTGCAGCAGGAGCTGGCGATAATGCAGCAGCAGCGCTCGGCGTCCAGGCACTGCCCGGTGATGTAGTTATCTCACTCGGCACAAGCGGCACGGCTTTCGCTGTTTCGACTACTCCCACCCATGACCCAAGTGGTGCAGTAGCTGGATTTGCTGATGCCACTGGGCATTTTCTGCCGCTGGTATGCACACTTAACGCCGCACGAATTTTTGATGCCGCAACTCGAATTCTTGGAAAAACCCATGACGAAGTGGGTCAATTAGCAATGCAATCTGAACCTGGTGCCCATGGACTAACTTTACTGCCCTACTTCGAAGGTGAACGCACTCCAAACCGTCCAGATGCAAGCGGAGTTTTTGCAGGGATGAATCTTAATAATTCAAATCCACAAGATATCTCTCGTGCCATGATTGAAGGAATGCTCTCTGGTCTAGCAGATGCTGTCCAATCTTTAATTGACCTTGGAGTAGATATTCAACGAGTACTTATCATTGGTGGAGCGGCAAAAAATCCAGCAGTCGGTTCGATCGCTTCATCACTTTTTGCAAGGCCAGTATTAATGCCGCCAGCGGGTGAATATGTTGCAGATGGAGCAGCAAGGCAAGCAGCCTGGGCTTTACATGGAAGTCTCACTGCGCCGATATGGAATCTAGGTGAGGCGCAAGAAATTAGCGCAAAACCAACACCGCATGTTTTAGAAAAATATCGTCTTTTGCGTGATGCAACTATTAATTGGTGACGCGGATACCTTTTCCAACAACGACTACGCCACCATCTGAAATTGTAAAACGGGCACGATCTCGCTCTAGATCTACTCCGATTTGAGCACCTGGATCAACAATGACGCTCTTATCTAAAATTGCATGTCGAATAACTGCACCTGGACCAATTTTTACACCTGGCATCAAGACTGAACTATCGATGAAGGCGCCTTTTCCAACATGGACATCATAGGAAGCAACCGTTCGATTTACATGGCCACCAGAAATAATTGAGCCAGCCCCGACAATTGAATCTTGCGCAATACCTGACTCACTAAATTTTGCTGGTGGGAGTGAAGGTGGATTGGTCAGTAGCGGCCACTCGCGATTGTAGAGATTGAAAATTGGATGGATCGAGACTAAATCCATATGCGCATCGTAGTAGGAATCAATTGAACCCACATCACGCCAGTACCCTTTGTCACGTTCGGTTGCACCCGGGACATCGTTATCTGCAAAATCGTAAACTTTTGCTTCACCATTTTTGGTAAGCATCGGAATGATATTTCCACCAATGTCGTGGCGACTTTCTAAATCTTCCGAATCTAAGATAAGCGCTTCTTCCATGACATCGCGCTTAAAAATATAATTACCCATCGATACCAATGAGAGATCGGGATGTCCTGGCATTGCAGGTGGATCGATTGGCTTTTCATGGAATGCCTTAATTGTGATGCCATCTTCGGCTAATTCAATGACTCCAAAATCATGGGCTTCTGAGCGTGGCATCCGAATCGCCGCGACTGTAACGCCAGCACCTGTACTTAAGTGCACATCAAACATTTGGCTTGGATCCATGCGGTACACGTGGTCTGCGCCGAAGACCAGCACGTGACGTGGATTTTCATCCTGAATAAGATTGAAATTTTGCAAAATTGCATCCGCCGATCCAGTATACCAACGTGGACCGAGCCGCTGCTGCGCTGGGACAGGAGTGATGTAATTCTGAAGCAAGGTAGACATGCGCCAAGTTGTTGTGATGTGACGATCAAGTGAGTGAGATTTATATTGAGTCAGTACTGCAATTCTTCGCATTTCTGCATTTACTAAATTTGAAAGTACAAAGTCAACTAGACGATAAGAGCCACCGAATGGGACTGCAGGTTTTGCACGATCAGCAGTCAATGGCATCAATCGCTTCCCTTCACCGCCAGCAAGGACAATTCCGAGAGGTGTTTCAAATCGCGCCATATGCAAACGATACCGTTAGCGATAGATTTAACCTAGAAATAATGGAACAGAGATAATTGATCAGAGATAATTGAGCGGAGATAATCAACATGAGTGGCCTTCGAATTGGAATGGTTACGAAAGAGTGGCCACCAGCTATTTATGGTGGCGCTGGAGTCCATGTCCTCCAACTCACACACGCTCTTCGTAATCACCCAGAGATTTCAGTCGATGTGCATTGCTTTGGTGGTCCTCGTACGGATGGTGCTTTTGGTTATGACACTCCACCATCATTTGCGGATTCAAATCCTGCTCTACAAGCACTTGCCACCGATATGTTAATTGCTCACAATCTGGCAGATGTTGATGTTATTCACACTCACACTTGGTATGCCAACATGGCTGGCCACACCGCTTCTTTGTTACACGGCAAACCACATATAGTCAGCGCACACTCACTCGAACCACTTCGCCCATGGAAGGCAGAACAACTTGGTGGCGGATATGAAATTTCATCATGGGCTGAGAAATGCTCATTTGAAGCGGCCACGGCAATCATCGCAGTCAGCGATGGAATGCGAAATGACGTGCTTACTTCTTATCCAAGTATCGATCCAGAAAAAGTTGTCACAATTCGAAATGGCGTGGATACCCACGAGTGGTCTCCTATTGACGACCCAAGCATCGCCGAAAATTTTGGAATCTCTGGACCATATGCAATTTTTGTTGGTCGTATCACAAGACAAAAAGGTCTTGCCCATCTACTTCGGGCATGGGCGAAAGTTCCTGATGAATTTGGGCTTGTGCTCTGCGCCGGTAGCCCAGATGAAATAGGAATAGGAAAAGAAGTTGAGGATCTTGTTACCGAACTTCAAAAGGTACGTAAGAACATCTGGTGGATTAAAGAGATGCTTCCGAAATCGCAGTTAATTCCGCTGCTGACCGGTGCTGATTTATTCGTATGCCCTTCAATCTACGAACCTTTAGGAATCGTCAATTTAGAAGCAATGGCATGCCAGACTGCAGTACTCGCTTCTCGCGTGGGAGGAATTCCAGAGGTTGTCGATGACGGGAATACTGGGCGACTCGTTAATTACACCATTGATAGTAAAATTTTTGAAAGCGATTTTGCAGAAGCGATTACGGCCATGATGTCTGATCCGGCTGTATTGAAACTTTATGGAATCGCTGGTCGTCAGCGTGCAATCGAGAAATTTGAGTGGGAAGCAGTAGCTAACGCTACAATTGCGCTCTACCGCAGCGCGATCGCAAAATAAACTCGTTGCATAATTTGTACGAATTGGAATAACATTTTATGTCGCGTCGCACCACGTTAGTTTTTGCTTTAGTTGGTTTGCTCTGGGGTATTCCGTACCTATTTATCAAAGTCGCAGTTGATGAGGAGACTGGTTACTCCCCCGCTATCGTAGTTTTTGGCAGAGTTTTCATAGGGGCGCTGATTCTGATTCCCATTGCAATCAAAGATAAGACTATTTTCGCTGCCATTCGCGGATATAAATTTGTTGCCTGTTATGCCGTTCTAGAGATGATCATTCCTTGGATTCTTATTGGTACTGCTGAGCAGAAAATCTCATCAGGGCTGGCCGGACTACTGATTGCATCGGTTCCAATCTGGTCAACTCTGATCACCTATTTTCAAGGTGACAAAGAAGCGCTGCGATCAAATCGTCTGATAGGCATTGGTGTCGGTTTTATCGGCGTAGTTTTGATTGTGGGAATTGAGACTCTGACCGGATCTTCAGATCCACTCTCAATTGGAATGGTTATCGTTGCTGCAATTGGATACGCATACGCGATCATCATGATTCGACAGAAACTTCCTGGTGTATCAGGAATTGCGATCAATGGTGTTGCTATGGCCATCACTGCAGTTTTTTATCTCCCTTTCACTATTATTTTGTGGCCAGATCATCAGGTATCCGCTAATGCAACTTATGCGGTAATCGCACTTGGAATTTTTTCAACCGGTATCGCCTTTGCATTCTTTTTCTCACTCATCGCAGATATTGGCCCCACCCGTGCCTCAGTGGTTACGTATTGGAATACTGCGATCGCGGTTGTCTTAGGAGTATTGATCCTGAGCGAGCCACTTACTCTTGGAATCGCTGCTGGTTTACCGCTAGTAATGCTCGGCTCGTATCTTGTAAATCGTAAAGAAAAAGTCTAACTCGCTACTTCTGTGAAAATCCAAGCCGCTCCAGCAGCTTAGGGTCGCGCTGCCATTCTTTTGAAACCTTTACATGCAATCCGAGAAATATCCGGGCTGAGAGTTCACGCTCTATATCAGCACGTGCTCGCATGCCAATATCTTTGAGTCGCTCGCCTTTGTGACCTAAAAGAATTCCGGTCTGAGAATCTCGCTCAACATGGATAGTTGCATGGATATCAAAGAAGGGTCTCGATCCTTTCTCTTCTCGTTCTGACATTTCATCGATAGTCACCATGATTGAGTGAGGAAGCTCTTCTCGAGCATCGCGGAGAGCAGCTTCTCGGATCATTTCACAGATGAATTGCTCACGACCCTGATCGCTCTTCATATCGCCCGGATAGTAAGCAGGTCCGGCTGGAAGTTTCTTTGAGATTAACTCTGCAAGTAAATCTATTTGATCGTGTATAGCCGCCGAGATTGGAATGATTTCATCCCAAGTAAAGCCGACTGCAAGTTCATTTACGCCAAGTAATCTCAAAGCAAGATTCTGCTTGGAAATTAAATCTGTCTTTGTGACGAGTGCGAATTTCTTTGCCCGTGGATGCTTTGCGATTTCCTGCGCCAAGAACGCATCTCCTGCACCAGAAGTTTCGTCTGCTGGAAGGCACATCAAAATTAAATCAACAGAATCTAGGCTCTCTTCTACAACCGCATTAAGTCTGTGCCCGAGCAAGGTTTTAGGCTTATGGATTCCTGGCGTATCAACAAGAACTGCTTGAAAATCACTGCCATTTAAAATGCCCCGAATTGCATGACGTGTGGTGTTCGGATGCGGTGATGTGATCGCAATTTTAGAACCCACAAGTGCGTTGATCAGAGTTGATTTCCCGGTGTTAGGACGGCCGACAATGGCTACAAAACCCGAACGAAATTCACTCATGACGCTATTCTCTCATTACAGACGAACATTTACCTAAACTAGACTAGAGATCAATTCCAGAGCATCAGAGACCGATGTAACAATCTCAGCAGCACGTTCTCCGATAAGTCGGTGTGTTCCTTCAGATGTTGGAGAATTTATTGGACCTGGAATTGCCATTACTGGTCTCATTAACTCAGCCGCATCGCGTGCAGTTCGTAGCGAACCACTACGAAAGGCTGCTTCAACCACCAAGGTGCTCACTGATAAAGCTGCAATTATTCGATTGCGTGTAAGAAATCGTGACGGATAAGCAGGTATTCCGGGCATCACTTCACTGAGTAGCGCTCCAGTTTCGGCAATTTCACAAAAGAGGCGTTCGTTCCCTGCCGGATAGTTAATGTCGATCCCGCATGCTAGGACTGCAATGGTGATTCCTTCTGCAATGAGTGCACCTTTATGTGCCTGGGTATCAATTCCATAAGCGCCACCGCTCACGATCGCCCACTCACGGTCAACAAATCCGGCCGCAAAGTCACTTGCAATTCGTGCGCCATACGGAGTGGGATTTCGAGTACCAACAATCGCAATCGATTTCTGATTAAGTATGTCGCGATTTCCTCGCACCACTATGCCGATCGGCGGAGTGGCAAGATCATTTAGACCAACTGGCCAATCTTTATCATCAGGTGTGAGAAATATTCCACCTACCTTTTCAATTTCTTGGAGGAGGAAATCGGCACCTTCTGGAGCTAACTTCAACGCAATCTTCTCATTTTTAGTTGACCGGTAGAAACCATCTTTGAGTCTGAGCAAGACTTCGACCGCTCCGATTGCACGAATCTCGCTACTCCAAAAATGATCTCCGCCCTCAACGACGGCGAAGAGCTCTAATCGTGCACGGTACTCGGGGTTCATACAATTCCTCCTTCGCGAAGTGAGAATGCGGCAGTCACATCATCAAGTGTTGGCGTAGATCCTCCGCGTAAATCAGAGAGCGTCCACGCAAGACGAATAACTTTATGGAGTCCCCGAGCGGTCAATCTTTCGTTATCTAACTCATCGTGCAGAAAATTCATAGCTTGTCGTTCAGGCTTGAATGAGGTACGCAGAGCGCGACTTGGGATTTGCGAATTAAGTTGCCACCCAAGGCCATCAAATCTTGCTCGAGCAACTTCGCGCGCGGCAATTACTCGAGTACGAATCTGTGCACTCGATTCACCAAGTGTCTGCGAGGCAATATCGACTCGGCTCACAGGTTCAACCAGAATTCGCATATCGATCCGATCCATCAGCGGTCCGGAAAGTTTTCCAAGATATCGCCGCACTTGCAGTGATGAGCAAGTGCAACCTCTCCCTCGTCCGGCAAATTTTCCGCAGGGGCAGGGATTGGCAGCAAGTACTAAGAGAAATTGTGAAGGAAAAGTTATATTTCCAATGCTTCGAGCAATTGTGATTGTTCCTGACTCAAGTGGCTGACGAAGTGAATCGAGTACGCCCACTGCACACTCTGGCGCCTCATCAATAAATAGAACTCCGTGGTGCGCTAGTGAACATGCACCCGGTTTTATAGTGTGCGAACCTCCTCCAACCATCGAAACTCTGGTCGCACTGTGATGTGGTGCCACAATTGGTGCAAGTCGAGACATCGGTGAACGAGCCGAGAGAGTGCCAGCGACGGAGTGCAACGCTGTCACTTCTAAACTTTGATCCAAAGTTAGCGGTGGCAAAATAGTTGGAATTCGAGTGGCGATCATTGTTTTACCTGCACCCGGTGGCCCAATCAGTAATAAGTGATGTCCACCCGCTGCTGCCACCTCGGCTCCAAATCGTGCCGATGCTTGTCCGGCTACATCCTCGAAGTCCAGGTAGGATTCCTCAGTCAATTCATACGCTGGAATTGGCGTAGTGACTCCAGTGCCAGTTCGTAAAAAAATAAGAAGTTCACGTAAGGTTGGAAAAGCTTCGGTACGGATAGATTGCAAGAGTTGTGCTTCGCCGAAATTTTCAATTGGAACAATTGCTCGAGTAATTCCATTGTGATACCCCGCGATCAAGGCAGGGAGCACTCCATGCACCGTTCGAATTGAGCCATCGAGTGATAACTCACCCAAAATAAGAGTGGAATCAATAGCGTGCTGCGAGAGCGCTTCTTGTGCCACCAATATCGCAAGTGCGATACCTAGATCAAAACTTGAGCCACTCTTTGGCAGCCAAGCGGGTGAGAGTGAAACTGTAACTTTACGATTAGGCCATAACTCCCCCGAGTTAACAAGTGCTGCCCGAACGCGATCTCGAGATTCTTGCAGCGCTGTATCAGGTAAACCCAATAAGTTGTAGTGCGGTAAGCCATCACTAATATCAACTTCAATCGTGACGATATTGCCCGCTAATCCCACCAAACCCATCGAAGTTGAGCACCCCAACGTCATAGAATATTTTCGCGATAGTCGATCGAATGAGAGCCATCCGAGGCGATTAAAACCGCGGCCACATCAATCATAAATTCACTTCCAAGGCAGTGATGAGTTGCAAGCCAGGCAAGTGCAAGACGTTGCAGTCGCCGTGCTTTATCGCGATTAATTGCTTCGAGTGGATGGCCAAAGGCAAGCGAGGATCTAGTTTTTACTTCGATTATTCGAAGTATGCCTAAGCCATCACGGGCAACAAGATCTATTTCGCCTTCTTTAATTCGCCAATTACGATCTATAATCTCGTAACTTTGAGCCTCTAGAAATTCGGCAACTTTTAATTCACCAAATGTTCCTAATAATTTATTTGTTGGTACTTTTTTCACCTTGTTAGTTTTACCACTCATTGGGGCAGAATAGATAGCGGAAATATTGAACTTAAGCGATTGCCTTGCGCTGTGGGTAAATTAGAGAAGTCGCGCGATGTTGGCAAACGATCGTCGGTGCACCGGCGTTACCCCATGTTTTTCTAGGGCGGCAGTGTGAGCGGCGGTGATGTAGCCCTTATGACCAGCAAATCCATAGTCAGAATATTCCTGATCGAGTTGACGCATGATGCGATCTCGAGTGACTTTCGCAATTATTGATGCGGCGCTAATGCAGGTGACAACTTGATCGCCTTTCCAGACGGCTAAATTTGGTAGTGCTAATCCTTCGATTGCATATCCATCGGTGAGCACATATCCCGGGGTGATATCTAAGCCTTGCACTGCACGCCGCATTCCATCAAGGTTGGCAGCGTGTACTCCACGAGTATCGATTTCTTGATGAGAAATGATCACCACGCTGACAGATTGTGCACAATCGGTGATGACATCAAAGAGTTCCTCTCGAACTTTCTCAGATAATTCTTTTGAATCTCGCACTCGGGTTAATTGTGGTGCGTTGCGATCTTTTAAAATTACACTGGCCACAACTAATGGTCCAGCACAAGCACCACGTCCAGCCTCATCAACTCCTGCAAGTGGTGTTATCCCTGCTTCAGTGAGAAGTTCTTCGATTACCTTAGTCTCTGTCATTTGCTGGTATTCATGAAGAGAAATTTTACTTATTTGGAAAGAATTGGATTCTGCGATGGAACTAAGCCAATTCGGCTGAGCGGCCACATCTTTGCAAATACTTGACCAGTAATTCGATCAACTGGAACCATTCCATTATTGATGTCATCTTGATGCACACGTGAATCCCCACTTGCGCCACGATGATCACCCATCACCCACACCTTGTCTTTTGGAACGGTGATATTGAAATCTGTATCACTCGCAGAATTTCCAGCGAATATATAAGGCTCAGAAGTCGGTTTGCCATTAATGGTGAGAACTTTATTTTTTGCAATGACTTGGTCGCCAGCAATACCAATTACTCGTTTTACTAAGTACTGCTTTGCTGGGTTTGGAATGATTCCAACCAAAACTAATCCATCGCGAAGAGTAGATATGATTTTATTGTCAGAAGTTGACGTTATTTCAGGTAGCCATCCGGCGGGATCACGAAAGACCACTACATCGCCGCGATGGATATCATTTCCAATAAATGGAAGTCGATTGACGGCTACCCGATCTCTGATCTGAAGCGTGTTCTCCATGGAGCCTGAAGGAATATAGAAAAACTGAACCAGAAAAGATTTAATGAAAAGTGAAACGACAAGAGCAAGAATCACCAATACCGGAATCTCGCGAAAGAGTGATCCTTTGCGAATCATGGAAGGATGAAGAGACTATTCAGGAGTTTTTTCAGCAGGTGCATCTTCTACAACTGCTGCAACTGCTGGCTCTGCAACTGCCTCGGTAACTACTTCAGCTACTTCAACTGGAGCCTCAACGACTGGCTCTGCTGCAACTTCTGCAACTACTTCTGGCTCAAAAATTGGTGTCGAAAGAATTCCATCGCCGTAACCTTCAACGCCATCGCGCTTTTCGCGAATCTTGGCAGCCTTACCGCGAAGATCGCGAAGGTAGTACAACTTGGCCCTACGTACATCGCCCTTCTTGACTAGTTCAATCTTCTCAATAACTGGAGTGTGAACTGGGAATGTGCGCTCAACACCTACACCATAAGAAACTTTACGAATTGTAAATGTCTCGCGGACACCGTCACCCTGGCGACGAATAACAATTCCTTGGAAAACCTGGATACGGCTCTTTGAACCTTCGATAACGCGGACATGGATCTTGAGCTCATCGCCTGCGCGGAACTGTGGGATGTCCTTGCGAAGTGACTTCGCATCAATTGCATCGAGAATGTTCATGTGCTTCCTCAGATTTCTACTGTAAGTACTTCTTTTATTTTTGCGGCGCCATGTAGGTGACGCAGACGTCCTATCTTGCCATACAAGGGGCCTTGAGCGTAAATCGGCTAGGCAGAGGCTGCGAGCGCGCTGGTGAGCGCATCAAAGAGGCCTGGTCCGGCCGCTATCGTGAGCTTTCGCTCACCACTGCCAAGGTGGGTGATCTGTGCACCGGCTTCGGTGGCAATCAGTCCGCCGGCTGCCCAATCCCACTCTTTGAGTCCGGTTTCGAAATATCCATCAAGTGCTCCCATTGCAACATTGCAGAGATCAACTGCAGCAGCCCCTGTCCTGCGAATATCTCTGATGCGAGGCAGCAAATATGAAGTCATTGCGATCTGTTCGGTGCGATCTGCAACATCGTAGGCGAATCCAGTACCAAGAAGTGCGCGATCAAGGGCCACCCCAAAATTTGCTCGGATCGGAAGGTCATTAAGGAATGCGCCGCCGGCTCGGGTTGCCCGCCATAGCGAATCTGTAGTGGGTGCGTAGACAACCCCGGCAATAACACCGTGTTGATCGCGAGCCGCGATGCTCACATTCCAACCGGGTAGGCCGTAAAAATAATTCACAGTGCCATCAAGTGGATCAATCACCCAAGTAATTCCAGATTTACTTGTGCGCGCTGCACCCTCTTCCGCGATGATTCCATCATCTGGGCGGGTGGCAAGAATTGAATCAACAATTAATTTCTCAGCCGCCTCATCCATCTGAGTAGCAAAATCGATCGCTGTGGATTTTGTGGTTAATTCAAAGGCAGGTGGGCGAGTCATCAATAACGCTCCAGCTGTCTTGGCGCAGGTATAGGCCAAGTCACAGAGAAGATTGGCTAATTCTGGATTGTTAGCGGACGTTTCTGGGGTCATATCGATACTTTATCGGTATTCTGCGCAACATGAGTGAACTTCGGCTAACAGGCAAAAACCCTGATGGCACCCATCTCACTCTCACCAACTCAGATGGCGCAGATTTCACCGTACGAATTAGCGACACTTTGCGGGCTACGATTAATCAGCCTCGTTTAGTTGCAGTGGATTCCAACGAAGCAGATGCTCCGATGAGCGTCAAAGAAATTCAGCGACGACTTCGTGCCGGTGACACAATGGAAGTTATTGCACGCGAAGGAAATATTACTGTTGAAAAGGTTGAGCGATTTGCGGGACCTATTTTGCAAGAGCGTGTTTACATTTTAGATCGTGCCCATGAAGTCGTACTTCGTAAAGAGAGCGGTCGCGAGCAAGAGTCATTCCTCGAGATAGTGCTCGGGCGCCTGATCTCTCGCGGAGTAGATAGTGATTTACTTTCTTGGAACTCTTGGCGTTTGAGTGATGGAAGTTGGATGATCGAACTTCACTATCCAAACCGTGATGGCCATGGAAGTGCTACTTGGATTTTTGATCTCAGTCGTAGATTAATCACAGCCAGCAATGAGAATGGCCGCTGGATGCTTGGTGATGAACCAACGCCACGAATTCAAACGCAAGGGCTAGTAAATGCTCAACCTTCTCACCCATCAAGAGCAGTTACACCTGAACTTGGTGCAGTTGATGAGTTTGCGGAGTTTAGCGAACTAGATGAAATCGGAGAAGTAGTTGAGCGGCCGACCCCACGTCTCGTTGCACTTCGTGAGCCAGCTGGTGAAGAAGATCGTGCTGAAGGAATTAGCGCGCGTGCAAAAGTCCCATCATGGGATGAAATTATGTTTGGACGTCCAGCCCCAGTTGTGCAAGATCCAGATGAGGAACTTTTTCCTTAAGTCTTTAAGTGAGTGAAGGTGACTAGACCGTCACAGTAAGTAGCGGCACCGTTGATTCAATCTCACTGACTCCCCCGTGGTGTCCCACCATCGAACCCTCTTTCTCTGCTCGCTCAGGATCAAGTAAAACAAGTCCACCATGAGCTATTGCAATCACATCTCCCATTCGATCTTTAGCATCACTTGTTACATTTGTGCCAAAAATATTTTCGGTGATGGCTTCTTCGCGAGTCAGAATTGTTGCTCGCTGCCCAAAATATTCACGCCATCTGCCAGCAAGATCAACTCGAGCTTGCTGCGAATCTGATGCCTCGTTGAGATAGAGATGGCGGGCGCGAGGTTCACCTGCAATGGTGACCACCGAACTTGCTAATTCATTATCAAGACCAATCGTTACTTTTTCCTCAACATTTATCATGCCGTGGTCTGCGCTAAGCCAGAGCCGTGTGCCCTTGGGTAACACGTTAAGAAGTTGTGATAAAAATTGGTCAATCTCAATTAGCGCGCTGATCCACTTCTCTGAACCCACGCCATCACTATGGCCGGCAACATCAAGATCGTTCATATACAAATAGACAAAAGAAGGTGTTGCGGTAAGAGATTCAAGAGTCGCCGCAATGAGATCAGATCCAACATTTGCACCGCGATAGGTTGCACCGCGAAAGACGGCTTGGGTAAATCCAGTTTTTTCATAACGCTTTGCGGCAACGTGTGAGACCTGAATATTTTCATTACTTGCGCGCTGAAAGAGCGTTGGCACTGGCTGCCACATCAGTGGATCGACTCGCTCATCCCACTTGAGTGAATTCAGAACTCGTCCACCACTTCGAGGTACGCGTACTGTATAGCCGAGCATTCCATGAACTCCAGGAAGTTCACCCGTCATCAGTGTTGCCAGACTTGTGGCGGTGGTAGATGGAAAAGATGTCTGCAAAAGTTGAAATTTACTCAAACCAAAAATTGTCGGCACGAGATGGCCAAATGGGGTCAGAACATCTGCGCCTAGTCCATCAATGATAAAAAGAATTTCCCGACCTGACGGGCTACTTCCTATTCCAAGTCGATCTTCACTATCTGATAATCCAAGGGATGCAAAGATTGATGGAGTGATATCGGCTAAATGCACAGACATATGTTCTCACGGAGAATCATTTGCGCTAGCGGCGTGTAGGTGCGGAGATTTTACCCAACCTATTGGCACAATTCACGCCATGGCAACGACGAAGAAGACCGCAGCACCCAAAGGCAAGAAAGCTCCTGCTGGACCAAAGCCTGGTGAGTACGCTGGAAAAATTGTTGATATCGATGTTTCGTCAGAGATGTCCGAGTCATTCCTTGAGTATGCCTATTCTGTTATTTATTCGCGTGCACTCCCTGATGCGCGAGATGGCTTAAAGCCTGTACACCGTCGCATCTTGCATCAGATGGCAGATATGGGGCTACGTCCAGATCGTGGCCATGTAAAGAGTGCTCGTGTTGTTGGTGAAGTAATGGGTAAATTGCACCCCCACGGTGATGGCGCAATTTATGACGCACTCGTGCGCATGGCGCAATCATTTTCAATGCAACTTCCACTCATCGATGGACATGGAAATTTTGGCTCACTTGATTCTGGTCCAGCTGCAATGCGCTACACCGAAGCGCGTCTTGCTTCGGCGGCGCTGGCAATGGTCTCGGAATCAGATGAGAACACAGTTGACTTTGGTCCAAACTATGATGGCCAACTCTCTGAGCCACTCGTATTACCGGCGGCCTATCCAAATCTCTTGGTAAATGGCGGCGCTGGAATTGCAGTTGGTATGGCAACCAATATGGCTCCACACAATCTTGGTGAAGTTATTGCAGCCACTAAATACCTCATTGATAATCCAAAGGCGACTCTCAACCAATTAATGAAACATGTGCAAGCCCCAGACTTCCCAACCGGTGGTGAAATTGTTGGACTAGAAGGTGTACGTGAGGCATATGCCATAGGTAAAGGCTCCTTTAAGGTTCGGGCGACAGTTAAAATTGAGAAGGTAACCTCGCGCAAAATGGGAATTATTATTAAAGAACTCCCTTTTAATATCGGTCCCGAAAAAGTTGTGGAGCGAATTGCCGATCTTGCAAAGGCTAAAAAGATTCAGGGAATCTCTGACATCATCGATCTGACCGATGGTCAGACCGGAACCAACGTGGTCATTGAAATTAAAAATGGTTTTGAGCCAGAAGATGTGCTTGAGAAGTTATATAAATTAACTCCGATGGAAGATGCCTTTGCGATCAATGCAGTTGCGCTAGTCAAAGGCCGCCCGCAGACGCTTGGACTCAAAGAGTTGTTACAGGTCTTTATTGATCACCGAATAGAGGTTGTTACTCGTCGCTCTGAATTCCGGAAAGCAAAGGCCGCTGCTCGCCTTTTGATGGTAGATGGGTTGCTAAAAGCGATTATCGATATCGACAAGGTAATCAAGATTATTCGTGGAAGTGATGATGCAACAATCGCTAAAGCTTCGCTGATTAAGGACTTTAAATTAAATGACGAGCAAGCAACATATATTCTCGATATGCCACTTCGTCGTCTGACAAAGATGAGCAAACTTGAGCTTGAAAATGAGCAGAAAGAACTGAAGAAGATTATTGCTGAGTTAACTGTGTTGCTAAAAAGTGATGAGAACATCAGAGCGTTGATTTCAACAGAACTGACCGCAGTTTCGAAGTCATTTGCGACTCCTCGTCGCACTCGCATTGGTGCCTAAGCCGCCAATTTCCTACCCCTGCTCGTATGTGGGAGACTTCGTCAAATGATCTCCACTTCTGCTCTAGAACTTCGCGCCGGTGCGCGCCTCTTAGTTTCCGGGGTCAATGTCCGCGTAAATAGCGGCGACCGGGTGGGTTTTGTTGGGCGAAACGGCGCTGGAAAATCAACTCTTGCAAAAGTTCTTGCTGGTGAGACTCTGCCCGCAGGCGGCGGCGTTAATCGCACTGGAAAAATTGGTTATCTCCCACAAGATCCACGTACAGGTGAAGATCAAGGAACTGCGATCGATCGCATTCTTTCGGCCCGAAATCTCGATGAAATTGCACGCCGCATGACTCAAGTGGAAGAAGAACTCTCCACCACTGAAGGCGAGGCGCTGGAAAAGGCGCTCGAGCGCTACACCCGAGTCGATGCAGAGTTTCAAGCAGCTGGTGGATACACCGCTACCGCTGAAGCTGAAGCGATTGCGTCATCTCTTGGAGTATCGGTAGCCGTATTCCACAATGAAATTGCGACCCTCTCTGGTGGACAGCGAAGGCGAATTGAACTAGCCCGTATTCTTTTTTCTGGGGCAGAGACTTTGCTCCTTGATGAGCCAACTAACCACCTTGATGCCGACTCGGTGATCTGGCTACGAAATTACCTCACCCAATATTCCGGTGGCCTCGTCATCATCTCTCACGATGTGAACTTGATTGAGACAGTGGTAAATAAGGTTTTCTACATCGATGCCAACCGAAATGTGATCGATGTATACAACATGGGGTGGCGTCAATACTTGCTACAACGTGAAGCTGATGAACACCGTCGCAAGAAAGAGCGCGCTAACGCAGAGAAGAAAGCTGAAATTTTACAGAAGCAGGGCGAGAAGATGCGGGCAAAGGCATCTAAAGCAACTGCTGCTCAAGGTATGTTACGTCGCGCAGAGAAGTTGCGCAGCAGCCTTGATGATGTTCGCGTCAAAGATAAGGTAGCAAAGCTTCGCTTCCCAACTCCAGCGCCGTGTGGAAAGACGCCACTTTCGGGTGAAGAACTTTCAAAGAACTACGGCTCACTCGAAATTTTCACCGATGTTTCATGTGTGATCGATAAGGGCTCACGCGTTGTGATTCTCGGACTTAACGGTGCTGGCAAAACCACACTCCTTCGAATACTTGCTGGTGAACTTGAATCAGATACCGGTACTGTGGTGGCCGGACATGGACTCAAACTTGGTTACTACGCCCAGGAACATGAAATGCTCGATTTCCAACGCACTGTTCTCGAAAATATGATGTCCTCAAAGGATGATCTTCGCGAGCCTGAAGCACGCAATGTGCTTGGATCGTTCCTCTTTGTTGGCGATGATGTTCATAAACCAGTAAATGTTCTCTCCGGTGGCGAACGAACACGTCTGGCTCTGGCAACTCTTGTTGTATCAGCGGCAAATGTGCTGCTGCTAGATGAACCGACAAACAACCTTGATCCCGCTTCACGCGAAGAGATCTTGGGCGCACTCAGCGAATATCAGGGTTCGGTAATCATGGTTTCTCACGATGAAGGAGCGGTACAGGCCCTTAAGCCCGAGCGCGTGATTTTGCTACCTGATGGCGATGAAGATATCTGGAAAGATGAGTACTTCGACTTAGTTTCAATCGACTAAAGAGTGAGTTAAGCGTCGATCCGATCGCGATCGATTTCGGCAGTTGAAATAAACTCCTTGCGCGGAGCAACATCGTTACCCATCAACAGTTCAAACATCTTTTCCGCAGCCGACCCATCGCTGACCGTAATGCGCCGCAAAGTACGCGCATTGGGATCCATCGTAGTTTCCCGGAGCTGATCGGCATCCATCTCACCAAGGCCTTTATAGCGCTGGATCGGCTCTTTCCACTTCTTGCCCGCCTTAGTTAAATCCCCAGTGACTTTCTTCATCTCATCGTCAGAATATGTGTAGATGTACTCGCCTTTTTTACCGCCACTGCCCATGGTTTCAATTCGGTGAAGTGGTGGAATCGCTGCAAAAACTCGGCCGGAGTCGATCATCGGACGCATGTAGCGATACAAAAGTGTGAGCAAGAGACAGCGAATATGCGAGCCATCGACATCAGCATCTGACATCAAGATAAGTCGACCATATCTGGCATCGTCTAACTCGAAAGATTTTCCAGAACCAGCACCGAGAACTTGAATAATTGATGCACATTCAGAGTTATCAAGCATCTGAGAGAGCGAAGCCTTCTGCACATTGAGGATCTTTCCTCGGATCGGCAAGATCGCTTGGAACTCAGAGTTGCGGGCTGCCTTGGTGGTACCGAGTGCTGAGTCGCCCTCAACGATAAATAATTCGGTGCGATTGACATCTTCAGAGCGGCAATCGGCAAGTTTGGTCGGAAGCGATGAAGACTCAAGTGCATTCTTTCGACGTTGCAAATCTTTATGTGCTCTGGCAGAAATTCGAGTACGAGATGCACCCACCACTTTTTCCATGATCAGCTTGCCATTGGCTTTTTCAATCCGCTTAGTGGTGGCGAAAAACTCTTTCAGCTTCTCTGCCACAACGGCTGAAACTATTCGAGTTGCCGCAGCTGTTCCTAAAACTTCTTTTGTCTGACCTTCAAACTGTGGCTCTGACATTCGAACCGTCACAACTGCTGTGAGGCCTTCCATCACATCATCTTTTATAACATCAATTTCATTCTTTTTGAGGAATCCGGATGAGCGCATGGCTTCGTTAAATGCTTTCGTGATTGCGCGTTCAAATCCTTGTACGTGGGTTCCACCTTTAGGCGTCGCGATGATATTTACAAATGAGCGCAGCGTCGTATCAAAGCCCATCCCCCATTTGAGGGCGATATCTACTTCCATATCGCGTTCGACTTCAGTTGAAACCATGTGGCCTTTTTCATCAAGAACCGGAACTGTCTCTTGGTAATGCCCAGTACCGTAGATACGAATAACGCTTCCAACTGCTTCATCTGGCTGCAAGAAATCGCAGTACTCAGAGATTCCACCTTTATGGAAAAACGTCTCGGTAGTTGGAGTCTTAGAGCGATTATCGTTAACAATTAGCGTGAGACCAGGAACTAAAAATGAGGTTTGGCGTGCGCGTGCATACACTTCTTCAATATCAAGGGATGCTTCTTTTAAGAAAATCTGGCGATCACTCCACCATTTAATGCGTGTACCCGTGACCTTTGCCGATACTTTTCCAATTGTGCGAAGACCCGATTGCGGTATGAAATCTGCCTTGGGTCCATCTCCATCAAAAATTCCTGCTTCGCCGCGACGAAATGACATCCAGTAGATTTTTCCATTTCGATCAACTTCAGCATCAAGGCGCTCAGCTAAAGCATTAACAACTGATGCACCAACCCCGTGGAGTCCGCCAGAGGCAGCATACGAACCACCACCGAATTTTCCACCTGCATGCAATTTTGTCAGAACAACTTCAACTCCGGTCAGCCCAGTCTTAGGCTCTTTATCCACTGGAATTCCGCGACCATCATCATGGACCTCGACTGAGCCATCAGATTCAAGATTGATATCAATTTTCTTACAGTGGCCAGCTAAGGATTCATCTACCGCATTATCGATAATTTCCCAGAGGCAATGCATCATCCCACGTGAATCCGTCGACCCGATATACATTCCTGGACGCTTACGAACTGCATCTAAACCTTCGAGAACGGCGAGATCTTTCGCCGTGTAGCTATCTAGGGCTGCCGGTGCGGTGAGATCAAGTTCATCACCTGAGTTATTTTTGGCAGCCACGGTGACAAAGATTAGCCACCAATGGCAATGGGTAAGGCTAAGCGCGCCGAGATACCACCCTTTTAATCGGCATCACTTCACAATGTGTGATTAATCTATCCAAATCGCTAAAAATAACCTGAGACTCACCGTGCAGGGAATATTCTAAGATGGCATGATGTTCCATACAAAGTAAGACCTAGATTCATAGTTCACCAGCGTGGTGATCTTTAGGAAACGCAAGGAGAGCGCGATGACCGAGCAAGTAATCCTCGAAACCACACCTCTAAATGCACTCGATCGCTGCGATCGTTGCGGTGCTCAGGCATATGTGCGTGCGACCCTGCTCAATGGTGGAGAGCTCATGTTCTGCGCTCATCATGGCAAGGAATATGCCGATAAGTTAAAGGCAGTTGCGCTAAAGATCCAAGATGAAAGCGCGAAGCTGGTTGAGTCTAAATAATTATTGCTGAATCAAACCCTTGTGCGATCCATCGCACAAGGGTTTTTCTTTTGAAAGCCCACACCCGCAGAATTTAGGATTTTCAATCGTCTCTAAGACATTTCCATCGGCATCAATCATGTCGACAGTGGCGGTAACGCGAATAGATCCGCTCTTTGGATTGATAAATACGGTTGGATTTTTCGACATCGAAATTAACTCTTAATCGAGGTAATCACGAAGTGATTGCGAACGAGATGGGTGGCGCAACTTCGACATTGTCTTGCTTTCGATTTGACGAATACGTTCACGAGTAACTCCATGAACCTTTCCGATCTCATCCAAGGTCTTTGGTTGTCCATCAGTGAGACCGTAGCGAGCCTTAATTACATCGGCCTCACGCTGTGTGAGCCCGCCTAAGACCTGCATTAACTGTTCTTGCAAGATTGTGAAGGTTACTGATTCTTCTGGCTTGACGGCCTCTGAATCTTCAATCAAGTCACCGAATTCAGAATCGCCTTCTTCGCCAAGTGGTGTGTGAAGTGAAATTGGTTCGCGGCCATACTTTTGCACCTCGACCACTTTTTCTGGAGTCATATCTAACTCTTTAGCTAACTCTTCAGGAGTCGGCTCGCGGCCAAGATCTTGCAGCATCTGGCGCTGTACTCGAGCTAACTTATTAATAACTTCAACCATGTGTACTGGAATACGAATTGTGCGAGCCTGATCGGCCATGGCGCGAGTGATCGCCTGGCGGATCCACCACGTTGCATAGGTTGAGAACTTAAATCCCTTCGTGTAATCGAATTTCTCAACCGCGCGAATAAGGCCAAGGTTTCCTTCTTGGATAAGATCTAAGAAGAGCATTCCACGACCGGTGTAACGCTTTGCCAGCGAAACAACGAGACGCAAGTTCGCTTCTAGTAAGTGGTTCTTGGCACGCTTTCCGTCTTCAACGATCCACTTAAGCTCGCGCTTAAGTTTCTTATCAATTTTTTTATCATGCGTTAACTTCTCTTCCGCAAAGAGGCCAGCCTCCATGCGTGTTGCAAGCTCTACTTCAAGTTCGGCATTGAGAAGTGCTACTCGACCAATCTGCTTGAGGTAATCCTTAACCGGGTCAGCTGTTGCTCCGGCTGTCATCACCATCTGCTCTGGTGGAAGCTGCTTTATCTCCGTCTGGATTCGACGCGCTTGAGCGTTAAAGATGTCATAAAGCTCATCAACATTTTTGAGATATCCCTGCGTGATTGCCTCAGCAATAACACGAGCACCCTTTTCGGTGAAGTTATTCATGGAAAGCTGTTGTTGTACTTGACGGAAAGTCAGCGCCTTCGCATCTTCGGGATCGACATGACCCTTACCGACATACGGATGATTAGCATTCTTTGCGCTAATTGCCTCAAGCACAATGTTGGTATTTGCTAAATCTTTTTTATGCTTTGCTCGTTCAGTCTTTTCGCTCTCGTCTTCTTCTGCATCTGAATCCTGAAGTACGAACGACCCATCGTCAGTTTTTGCATCATTGACAAGGTTTACAACTCGGGCATTGGACGCCGCTGCACCTTCTTCTGCTTCCACAATTTCTAGAACTCCGGCAACCAGAGTTTCGACATCTTCAAGTTCAACTTCTTCAAGTTCAACTTCTTCGCCATCGATAGTTGTGACAACCTTCTTGCCATCTGCTCCAGTCTTTGAAGCCGTAACCGGTGCGATAACCTCTTTTGGCTTAATCAGATCAAGTTCAACTTTTTTAAGAATTCGGTTCGGGCTACCAAGGCCTTTTTTGCGTAACGTTTCTAGAGTTACTGGAAGTGAAACTGCGAGCGCACGGGCCTCATCAACTAAATCTTTATCAACTTTCTTTGGAATTCGACCAAGGGAAGTTACCCCACGTGCTTCTAGTTCGAGCAATACTTCTTTTTGGCGAATAACCGCGCGCTTGGCATCAACAATGATTTGCACATCTTTGGCATCGAGAACTTTCTTGAGCTCTATCTTTGCCGCAGCCTTCTTAACTGGTGCTTTCTTGGCAACAGCTTTCTTAGTTGGAGCCTTTTTCGCAGGAGATTTCTTTGCAACTGCCTTTTTCGCAGGTGCTTTCGCAGCCGATGTCTTCTTGGCCTTGTTTTTGAGCGCAGTAATTACAGCCACAGTTATCCTTTGGTTTTGTAAGCGATCTCGAAAATTTTCTTTTCGTTAATCGCTCGAAGTGATACCTATATTATACCGTGAATCGCTGCAGTCATCGCGTCAGATTCGACCAAAAAGCCATCGTGGCCGAAATCTGAAGAGATTGTCGCCAGTTTTTTCGCTTGAGGGACTAAATCTGCAATCTCTGCCTGTAGTCGCGGCGGAAATAAACGATCAGTATCGATCGAGACTACAAGTACTGGAATTGAAATTGAGCGTAAAGCCTCAACCACTCCTCCACGGTTGAGCCCAATATCGTGTGAGTTCATCGCCTCAGTCAGCGCGATATATGTATTTGCATCAAAGCGCTTGGCCAGCTTTCCTGCCTGGTGGTCGAGATAGGACTCCACCGCATAGCGTCCGGTGTCATCGCCTTGTAATTCGCGGCCAAAGCGCACATCCATCTCAGATTCAGTGCGATAAGTCAGGTGCGCAATTCTGCGAGCAATTCCCATGCCGGTAATCGGCCCCTCGAGTTGATCGTAATAATCGCCACCAGAAAAATTCGGATCACTTTTGATCGCTCGTATTTGAATTGAAGCGGTGCCAATCTGATCACCAGTAGCAACAGCAGATGAGCCGATGGTGCAAATTGCTTCTACCCGATCGGGGTGGTTGATCGCCCATTCCAGTGAGCGCATACCGCCGAGTGATGGACCAACGGCTAACTTATATTTCTTAATACCAATTGCATCGCTGAAAGCTACCTCGGCTGCAACCATGTCTCTGATCGTGATTGCTGGAAAACGTGATCCATATCTTTTGCCATCCGGTGCAACACTTGAGGGCCCAGTACTTCCTTGGCAGCCACCAATAACATTTGGACAGATAACGAAATATTTATCGGTATCAAAGGCAAGTCCTGGCCCGACCATATTGGGCCACCAACCGGGAACATCTGACCACCCAGTCATGGCATGTTGAATCAGAATTGCATTATCTTTTTTCTCATTAAGAGTGCCCCAGGATTGATAGGCAATCGTGATATCTGCCAGCGTCTGACCATTTTCTAAAAGCAGAAAACCAATTTTAATAAATTTACGATCGGCTGGATCGTCGCCTTCAAGCCATGCGCCGGTTACATTAAGTCGAGATGGGTTGCTCATTGAAAATCCTTCACGCGTTTGCAAATCAAAAAAAGATTTGCCTGGTCGTCACCCGGAGCACCCCACCGCGGTGGAGGGTTGCCGTCTAGTAAGCCGGGGCTTTTGATTACGCAAGGTAATCGGTCTAGAACTCGTGACCTAGGCCAATCTTAACTCACTAATACGCCCTGCTACTAGCCAAATATCCCAGCCGTGACCTTGGAGTGGAGTTGACTTCGCATTTTGGCGAAGGATTCAGGTGGCCAACCTGCGCTAAAGACGCGACGAAGCAGGCTCGCCAAAGAGTACTGCGGGTCATCCTCAAAGGCGCGATCTAAGCCTTGTCTTGCCAGCGCTCCATCCCCATTCTCGTAACAGATCGCAGAGACAAGGGTGGCCACTGGAGCGATGTACCCGGTGGGTGCACAGCGCAATAGGTGTAACCACATAGCCCGATAACTTTGGAAATTTTCAAGATCATGACAGCCGAGTGCAAAGTCGCGCACTTGAATATCACTTAGCCGTCCCAGAACATGTGCAATTAAATCGTGATCTTCGGAATGACCAAAAGAAATGAAATCTTGTGCCAGATCAACGATCGCAGTTGCACCATCACGTTGCATCGCATTGAGATCTGCACTTTTTGGATCAACGCCACTTGCGGCAACTCGCTCTTGCCACTGCTCTTCGTGCGCGAGCAGATTTGCCCGTACCGAATCGCTCAGTTCACCTAAGGATGCAAATGGCATTTGATGGCCAGCCATGACGCTTTCGGCAGCAATTCGAGATGAATCAAGTGGTGGAATGGGCCGACCACCGATTGGGCAACACAATAAATCATGGCAAATAAGAGAGCGATAGTTTCCATCTGAAATTAAGATTGATTCATAGATCGCAATTCCAGCTCGTGAGAGCCCTGCGGTTACTCGCGCCAGCACATCGTCACCATCTACTCGGTCTGTTGGCTGATAAGCCACAATGAGTGCTCCTTCAGCTTCATCAGCGCTGATGTGTCTGGCGTAGAGATCGAATATTTCATCTTGGGCATCGGTTGGATAATCAACTCGCATCGCCATTCCAACCGCATCATCTTTGATCGAGACTAAGACCAGCGAATCTGTTGGGTGATATCCAATCAGAAATGGAATGGCTGCCAGTAAATCGTGTGGACTTGTAAGTGTGGTCATTTTTGCTCAATTCTTAAATCTAGTTGGAGAGTTCACTACGGTGATGCTGACAATTGATGTTGTCTTTACTGTTCCGGTAATTGCACGAGTCTGTGCGTTATGTGTGTAGGTTCCATTCCATGTGGCAATTAGCGCCACCAAGTAAGTTCCAGATCGCGCATAGATATGAGTATTTTTACCGTTAGGAAATGGCGCACCTACTTCGGTGGTGGAGAGAAATGTTCCATCTCCGAAAGACCACATAAAGCTTGGGCGTAGCGCCACATCGACAATCTCACCAACAATTTTTACCTGTGTTGTAAATGATGTAGGAAGGTCAGTCCAGAAATAAACTGGAACGTCAACAAGTGGTTCAAACTCAGGTTGATAAGCAATACCTGCGGTTGGCAGCGCTTTAATGAGGCGATCCGAGAGCGATGCACTTTGTGCCACAACTGGCGCAGGGGTAGGGGTGCTCTTCTTCGGTACAACTTTTTTCGGCACCGCTTTCTTCGGTTGCACAGTCAGTTTTGGGGTTGGAGTTGGTTTCGGGACTACTTTTTTCGGAACCGCCTTTTTACTTACTTGCGGAGTTGGCGTTGTGGTCGTCTTGCTCCCACTGCCTTTTCGACCTTCGATAATGATCTTTCCATCCTGGGTATAGACATCGACGCAGGCAATTGCCTGACACTCATCTGCGTGGGCAGGAGAGAAAGTCGAGAGAGTTGTGGCGATCAGAGTTGTAATTGTTAATGCGGCAAATGAGTGCTTTTTCATGGGGCGCACGCTAGAAGCCACCGCCGTCAGCGCCGCACACTGTTACGCACTCTGTGGATGGATATGGCAATCTAGGTACATGGCAGCCCGCGACGGAGATGGATGGATCATCTGTAGTTGCGGCGGAAAACACTGGGGCAAATTTGGCGCCGCCGGGCTACTACTTTTTCGAGAAGGTGAAAACGGGCGCGAGATATTTTTGCAGCATCGTGCGCCATGGGTGCACAACGGAGATACCTGGGGCATCCCTGGAGGGGCACGTGACTCTCACGAAAGTATTGAAGAGGCAGCGGCGCGAGAAGTAAACGAAGAAACTGGAATCAAGCCAGAACACTTTAACCCCGTGGCACTGTTTAGTGATGATCACGGAGATTGGCGATATGACACTGTCATTGCACTAGCTCGTGAAGATATTGCAGCCGATGCCCCTAATGACGAGAGCCAAGAGATGCGCTGGCTGGCAGTTGAGGAAGTTTCGATGATGGTGCTGCACCCAAGCTTTGCAAAGAGTTGGAGTGAGCTACGCCAACTTCTCGATGACATCATCACACCAACTTAATTCATTGCTATCAATATGTGCGATCACAACAATCGTTTTTCCGGCTGACTTGAGAGCCTTGAAGATTTCAATTATTCGAGCGCGGCTGGCTAGATCCTGCGCCGCTAGCGGTTCGTCAAAGAGATAGATCAAAGAATCTCTAATCAATGCACGAGCAATCTCCACCCGTTGCATCTGACCGCCAGAAAGTGTGATTACTGATTGATCGGCGATATCGGTGATGTCGAGTGAATCTAAAACCTGATCGACCCGAGATAGCGCTGCCGAATTCTGACCCATTTCAATTACTTCTCGGACCGTAAATGCCAGCCAATAATTCTGACTTTGCGTCACTACACTTCGTATTTCTCCCTGCTCTTGCAAAGACAATGATGTGAGATCACTTCCGTTTAAAGTTATAGAACCACCGTGAATTGGTAGATCACCAGCGATGGCTGAAAGTAAGGTGCTCTTCCCGCATCCATTTGGTCCAACAATGGCAGTTATTTTTCCAGATTCGATTGCAACTGAGAATTGATTAACAATAATTTTCTCAGCTCGCATCACGGTGAGATTTTGAATTTCGATCATCGCCATACAAGTCCGCCTCGCTTAAGTGCAAGAATCAGAATCGGCGCTCCGATTAGTGAAATAATGAGTCCAATTGGTAGATCTTGCGGTGGTGCGACAGATCTCGCTGCAGTATCTGCGACGAGCAGTATGAGTGCGCCAACAAAAGCAGAAGTCAGAAAAAGGTTGCGGTGACGTGGTCCTACGATAAATCGCGCAATATGTGGACTTGCCAGCGCTAAAAATGAAATGGTCCCCACCGTGCTTACCGCTGTCGCAACAACTACTGAGAGAATTACAAATGCTTTCAGGCGCACTCGCTGTGGATTTACCCCAATGTGTCGCACCGCAAAATCCCCGAGTGAGAGCAGATCTAATCCGCGGGAGAGCGAAAAAGCCGCAACCACAGTTGCAATTAATACTGGGACTAGTAGATATAGATTCTCCGATGTAACCAGAGCGAGTGAGCCCAACGACCAAAATGAGACTGATCTGGCTTCTGGTCTAGCCACAATCGAGATTATCAACCCGGCCGTGGCGCTCAAAATTGCTGAGACTCCGATTCCGATAATAATTAGCTGCAACGCTGAGCGCGCTAGCGAGAATGTAGCCAGAGTTGCTGCTAGTGCACCCACGGCTGCAAAAATTACTGCGCTAATTGAACCGATCTCAGCGACGTTAAAGATAATTCCAATTAACACACCCACGGATGCACCGGCAGTTGTGCCAAGAAATGCTGGATCAGCTAGCGGATTATTAGTGGCTCCTTGTCCAAGTACACCCGCAATACCAAGGCTTGCTCCCACAACTATTGCAGCAGCGATACGGGGCGCCCGAATATCCCAGATGATTTGATGGGCAGTGCTCGTGGAATCAAAAAATGGATTAAAAATATAACTCCAGATATCTGGAATCGAAACTGCGCCAACCGAAAGTGCTGCCAGTGCCAAAAGTGGAAGCGATAAGGAGAGTGCGATGACTTTTCTCATCGACTTAATACCTTGCTAATCGAAAGCGATAATTTACTGATCAGATCAGGAGTACGTGGCCCAAAGGAGAGCATCAGCGAATCATCGACAGCCACTACTGCGCTATTTTTACCCGCTGGGGTCTGCGCAATACCTGGTAGCGCAACCAAACCTTCAACTCCACCCACTGAAGCCAATCCCTTACTCATTACGAGAAGGAGATCTGGTTGTAGCGCAATAATTGATTCAGCAGTTAGTGGATTAAAAGGATTCTTAAGTGTGGCCGCACCAACATCTACTCCCCCGATACTCTCGATCAGAGCATCAGCGCCAGATCCGATGCCACCAATGAAATAGATTGCACTTCCTCCGCGAAGATAAAGAAATGCTATCCGTGGCTTGTTGGTTAATTGAACCGAGGACTTAACTCTCTGATCCATAGCCTGAATTAACTGCGCCCCTGAAACACTCACACCGATTGCGCTGGCGACTTGGGTAATCTTTGCATCGACATCAGCAAGGTTCCAGCTTTGCGAAATCAATTTAATTGTGACTCCTGATTTCGCGAGTAGATCAAGAGCCGAAGCCGGCCCAGTTGATGAATCAATCAGAAGTAAATCTGGCTTGAGTGCCAAAATCTTTTCAGCAACAACTTGATGTCCCGAAGTCACTATTTCAACCGATTTGAGATCCTCATCAGTACTCGCAATATCTCGACCGATCAGAATCTTCTTGAGCCCCAACGCCGAAATAATTTCGGCAGAACCATTTGCAAGTGCAATCACGCGATTCACCGTCGGAATTTCAGTTGTTTGAATTGAAATTGTTTCCGCCACTAAAATTTCTTCGGCTAACTTGGGAGACGTTGCACACGCGGTCACGAGTGAAAGTGTGAGCCCAATTACACCAATGCGCTGCAACTTGACCCTAAATCTCATGGAGTAAGTCTCTCAAACTTCTGATTGACAATGCTGACTAAGTTGTCGGATAAAGATCACGGTCGGATATTTTAAGATCATCACATGAAACGCCATCGACTTGGACAGGTGCTGCTAAGTATTGCTCTCATTAGCGGCGTGCTTGCGGTGCCCTCGGCTCAGGCGGTGAAATCTGTAAAAGGATCAGAGAGTCAAACGTTAAGCGTTTCAACTGATCGGGTATCTGCCAATACTTCGGTTCGTGTGACGGGTAAAGGATTCGATGAAACGGTCGGAATTTACCTGGCTTATTGCGTATTGCCAGCCCAAGGAATGCCGCCTACCCCATGTGGTGGTGGCGTTAACAAAGCCGGGGTAGGTAACTCATCTGCATGGATTTCTTCGAATGCTCCACCATATGCAGTTGGAATTGCAGAGAGCTTTCTGCCCGGTGGCAGATTTAGTAAAACAGTTCGGGTCACAAAAAAGATTGGAAAATTTGATTGTACGAAAATTAAATGTGCCATCACGGTTCGATCTGATCACCTTCACGAGGGAGATCGCACCCACGATCTCTTTATTCCAATAACTTTTAAGAAGTAACGAATTTAACCCCCCCCAAATAAAAGGAGAACCATGAAAATCTCAATCAGAAAGATATCAGTTGCGGCACTTGCTGCAATTGTCTTGCTCCCTATTTTTACAGCGCCAAGTGCGCAAGCGGATACCTTTACCTTTCAAAGTAGCCCATTAACAAATATCAATCCGGCCTCACCAAAAATTAATGGTGGATTTGCCACATTTCCAAAAGGCGTTGGTTTATACATTCAACAATGCATCGCACCGGTAGGCACTGCGCGCCCAGCACTTTGCAGCGATACCGTCCAAGTGTGGGTCTCGAACTCTGGTGAAATGGGTGCAATCAAATCGACTGCTCCAATTTCGATCGAACTCACACCAACCATTATTGGCGGAGCAGCAACTGCTGACTGTACAAAGGTGCAATGCGGACTCTTCTTCCGTCGAGATCGTAGCGGCGGTGCTACAGATTTCTCACACGACAAATTTCTGCCAGTCACATTTGCTGCCGGTAGCGCAGCACCAGCGTTACCTGCCGATTCAGTTGTAGTTGCACTCAACGGCGTGACCCTCACCCGAAATGTTCCAACAACGCTTGGATATCGGGCACTGGCAAAGGTCGCTACAACATCGACATCAGGCTTACCTGTCACCATCACATCTCTGACTCCAGAGTGCTCATTTAGCGACGGGCAAATTACTGCACTTAAAGGTGTTGGGCTTTGCGCGCTAGATGTCCGAACCGCAGGTAGTGCAACTTATGCTGCAAGTCGTGCGAATTATCCTTTTATACTTGCATTAGGAGCTCAGGTATTAGCACCAGTAAACACTTCGGTGAAGAGCAAGAAAGTAGTCCAACTTCCAAGTGAGACCACCTTTGGTGCAGCCGTAACCTACAAATCTGGCAACAAAAATTGTCTGATTAAAGCAAATACACTGCAGATGGCGAAAAAAGGAACATGCGCCATCAAAGCAACAGCACCTGCGCAAGAGGGACTTTGGAAAGCACTTTCAATGACTCTTAGCTTTAAAGCGAAGTAGCATTCACTCGATCAGAGATCGCCTTAATGCCGGCGATGCAGAATTGTGAAGTTGTCGTAATTTCCTTTTCTGCATCGCAATCGGCTTCTATTCGCCGGGTTGCGCTATCTGTGGCACTTTGGATGAGTCCAAGAGCTTGACGAATATCAGTGATTCCGGCAGCGGTTAAGTGTGAGGAAAGTGGTGCTAGCAATTTTCTATGTGCAATTCCAATTGCAGACGAGTGCTCGCGCGGTAGGTCTACTGCGCTAAGCGTCTTGGCCAACATATGTCGCCCATCTGCCACATATTCAAGTGATCGAGTAATCCAAATTTCAATTGATTCATACGGATCTGCTAGCCCGTCAATTTGGCCGGAGAGATACTCGGTAAAATTAGCAAGTTCTTCAATAATTAGATCTGCCACAATCTCAGAGCTGCTTGCAAAGTATTCATAGACAGAGGTTCGAGAAAGGCCGGCGCGAGCTGCGACCGCTGCAACAGAGATGTCGTAGGCGCCAGTTTCAAGTGCAATTTCAGTGGCAGCGTTCATAAGTTGGCTACGGCGCCATTCGCGCTGCGTTGCAAGTGAATCTGTATTGATACGTGGCATCTTTCCTCCTCTTGTGACGAGGTTATCTGAAGTTCTTGTTCTCGGCGAGGCGAGTAACGCTGGCTAGAAAGTGATTCGTATCTACTCGGCTAATGAATCACGGAGCCGTTTAAGTGAATCACGCACGACCGCGGTATCTGAGGTCCGCCAAAGCGGTGGCATTGAGTTAAGCAGAACGCTTCCGTAGCGCTTTGTCACAATTCGTGAATCCAGAATCGCAACAACTCCTCGGTCTTCCTCACTTCTGATCAAACGCCCCGTCCCCTGCGCCAATAAAAGCGCCGCTCGAGGCATCGATATCTGCATGAAACCACTTCCGCCAGAAGCATCTGCTTGAGCTGATCGCGCCGCCATCACCGGTTCGTCGGGGCGCGGGAAGGGGATCCGATCGATTGCAACCAAAATGCATGAGTTACCTGGAACATCTACGCCCTGCCAGAGTGACATTGTGCCAAGCAGAATTGAAGTTTCATCTTTTGCAAATCGCTCGACAAGTGGACCCACCGCATCGCCACGTCGCTGGGTAATAATTGTGATCGGTAGCTCTTTGAGTACATCGCGAAGATGCGCATCAGCTGCCTCTACTCCGCGCCACGAACTAAAGAGAGCGAGTGTGCGACCACCCGCAGCATCAATGAGTTCGCCTAATTCGGTAAGCACTTCTTTGCTGGGACCATCGCGACCTGGCTCTGGTAAATGTTTAGGAAGATAGAGCACGCCTTGTGCAGCGAAATCAAAAGGTGACCCCACATCGAGAGTTTGAAAATTGGATGGATCAATATCGCCATCTGATTCATCGTCGTCATCTTCGTTGGCAGCACCGTGAGCAAGAAATCCGATTAACTTTGCCATCGTATCGAATCCACCGCCCACGGTAAGAGTTGCAGATGTAGCAATGACCGGCGTCTTTGTCAGCAGATTGTCTCGAAGTACTTGTGAGACTGAAAGCGGTGCTAGGTAGAGTGACGAGAAAGTTGGCTCATACCAAAGGACGTGCGATGAGCCCATCTTGAGTAATTTCGCAACGGTAGTAGTGATTTCTGTGATCGCACCTTTTACTCGGGCACGTTCGGCAATTGCATCCGGATCAATAATTGCTTCATCAGCTTTAATTGCTTCCATAATTGCAGCACCTGCTTCACGCACTTTGCGCACCGGTGATTCCAAAATACTTGGAATTTCCTCCAATCGGCCACTTGCCGCAAATTCACTCTTGACGCTATCGCCATAATCCGCCATGGCATCGTGGAAATCATCGGCCGCCTTGGTAAATACATCACTTAATTTTCCAGGCATATGTTTGCGCGCCATTGCAGCGGCACGTTGCACGCGACCCGATGTAAGTTCTTCGGTAACAGCCTGTGTCGTCCGGTCCATAAATTCATGTGCTTCATCAAGAATAACCGCATCGCGCTCTGGCAAAATTGGATGTGAATCAACGATTTCGATGGCAAGTAGCGTGTGGTTGGTGACAACAACATCAGCCAATTGCGCCTTGGCTTTCGCATTCACGGCAAAGCACTGCGATCCATATGCACAGGAATCTGCGCCAACACATTCTCGTCCTGATGTTGAATTCGCTAACCAGACGCGTCGATCGACTTCTGGGGCATCGTCGCGATCTCCCGATACACCCTTGGTCTTTGCCCACGCGATCAGCCGGGCGGCATCTTTTTCGAGATACGAAGCTTCGAGAACGAGTGCGTTATCAGGATCAACTTCTTCACTGTTCATTTTCTGTAGGCAGATGTAATTACCGACACCTTTATAGATCGCGTAGGTAATTTCTCGCCCAAGTTCCTTTTCCAGCGCTGGCACGACTGCGGGTAGATCTCGTTCTACCAGTTGACGCTGTAGGGCCAGCGTTGCCGTTGCGATCAGAACTTTTCGCCCATGCACCAGCGCTGGCACCAGATATGCAAGAGATTTTCCAGTACCGGTACCTGCTTGCACCATGAGGTGATGGCGATCGGTAAGTGCGCTAGCTACCGCCTCCGCCATTTCGATCTGACCTTTTCTAGCCGATCCACCGATTGCATCAACTGCCGCCTCAAGGGCTTTGCGAGTTGTCGCCGAAAGATCGCTCATGTTCGCACCCTAGCGAATCTTTCAACGCGCTATCTCTAGAATGTGGGCGAAAAATCATATAGGATCTCGCTTCTCGGTGGAAGAAATCAAGAGTTAAGTGGAGATGTGATGAAGAATGTAAAGCGCCAATTTCCAAAGGTGAGTGAGCTAGCGCCACTGCTTCGCTTTGCCCTCCCACAACTGCCTACCCGAAAAAATCGCTTAGCGAAGGCGTTGACGATTTGGGATCTACGTACGCTTGCTAAGCGCCGCACCCCAAAGGGCCCATTTGATTACACCGATGGCAGCGCTGAATCAGAGGTGACGCTCGGTCGCGCACGTCGTTCATATTTAGATTTGGAATTTAGACCAAATATTTTGCACAATGTAAAAGATATCGATACTAGCTGTGAGATTTTAGGTGAGAAGTTCGCACTGCCTTTTGGAATCGCGCCTACTGGCTTTACTCGCATGATGCACACAGAAGGCGAAATTGCTGGTGCTCGTGCTGCTGAAAAATTTGGGATTCCATTTTCGCTCTCAACTCTAGGAACTTCAACAGTTGAAGATGTGGTGAAGGCCGCTCCTAATGGTGTGAATTGGTTCCAGCTTTATATGTGGAAAGATCGCGAAGCAAGTATGAAATTGGTACAACGCGCTCAAGATGCAGGCATAAAACATTTAATGCTCACCGTCGATGTTCCTGCCGCTGGAGCACGACTGCGTGATGCCCGCAACGGTCTCACTGTTCCTCCACGGCTCACGATCAAAACGCTCATTGACGCTGCCCCTCGCCCTGAATGGTGGATCAATTTCTTAACGACTCCAGCAATCACCTTCGCTTCCATGTCTAATTGGGAAGGCACTGTTGCTGAGTTACTCGACTTTATGTTCGATCCCACGATCACATTTGAAGATCTCGAGTGGATTCGCGAGCAATGGGATGGAAAGTTATCGATCAAGGGAATTCAAACTGTTGAGGATGCAAAGATTGCGGCCAAGTATGGCGCTGACGCAATTATTTTATCTAACCACGGTGGGCGACAACTTGATCGAGCCCCAGTGCCGCTACACATGTTGACTGAAGTTAAAAAAGAGTTAAAAGATGATTTAGAAATTCATATCGACACTGGAATTATGCATGGAGCAGATGTCTTAGCAGCCCTTGCGCTAGGTGCTGATTTTGCATACATCGGTCGCGCTTATCTCTATGGCCTCATGGCTGGTGGTCAAGAGGGTGTCGAGCGGGTACTTACGATTATGCAATCAGAGATGGTTCGCACAATGAAACTTCTCGGAGTTAATTCACTGAAAGAGTTAGAGCCAAAACATGTTCGTCTACTCGAGACTTATGCTGGCTTAGGCCATTTACCTGAAGGGAAGTAGTCGGATGCGCATCGCTCGAATTGGAGAACTCGGCTTCGAAAAACCGGCCGTTGTTCAAGGTGAACAGTACATTCTTGTTGATTCCCTTATCTCAGATTGGTCGCGCGAAACTCTTGATGCAGGGGCTGTGGCTAAAGTGGCAGCATCTGATTTGTCGCCACTTCCGCGAGTGGCAAAAGGCTCAATTCGAATTGGTGCACCGATTAATCGTCCGACCAAAGTTATCTGTGTTGGCCTTAACTACTTAGGACACATCAAAGAGACAAATGCAGACACTCCAGCAGAACCTGTAATCTTTATGAAAGCGCCAGATAGCGTTGTTGGCCCAAATGATGACATTGTAATTCCACCAAAAAGCACCGCCACAGATTACGAAGTAGAGCTCGCAATTGTGATCGGCAAGCGTGCGCTCTACCTTGATTCACCAGCCCAATCGCAGTCACACATTCTGGGTTACACGATCTCGCAGGATGTATCAGAGCGCCACTGGCAGATTGAACGTTCTGGGCAATGGGTAAAAGGAAAATCATTCCCAACGTTTAATCCGATCGGTCCCGAAATTGTTACCGGAGACGAAATCAATCCAAATAATCTTCATCTTTGGTGCAGCGTCAATGGTGTGATGAAACAAGATTCAAATACTGACGATCTTCTCTTTGGTATTGATCACATCGTCTGGTACATCAGTCAATTTATGGAACTTTTTGCTGGCGATATCATCAACTCCGGTACACCTTTTGGTGTGGGACTTGGATTTAAGCCACCGGCTTATCTCAAGGGTGGCGATCTAGTAAAGACTGGAATCGAAGGTATCGGCGAAATAACTAATAAGTGCGTGGATTACCGACCTTAATGTTTAGGAAGATCAAAGATTGCTAGCGTGCTGGTAAAGCCGCCATCAATCTGGATATCGGTGCCCGTCACAAAATCACTTGCAGCAGATGCAAAGTAAGTTGCGATACCTTCAAAGTCTGCTGGACTCCCCCATCTTCCAAGTGGTGTTCTAGAGAGTACATGTTCAGGTAAACCAGGAACTGCGCGAGTCACTGAAGTCATCTCGGTCACGATCCAACCCGGCAGAATCGTGTTTACTTGAATGTTTTGGGCACCCCATGCTGCAGCCAAACTCTTGCCGAGTTGAACTACAGCGCCTTTAGTAGCTGAGTAAATCGGTGCTACCCCAAGTCCTTGAACACTCGTGAGTGAACCAATCAAAATAATTTTTCCACGTCCACGATTGACCATATGGGGATAGACCAATTGCGAACAAGCAAAGACTGCTTTTAGGTTGACATCGATTATTTGATCAACGATGTCACCTGTGTGCTCCTCTGGTCGCATCCGGATATTGACTCCAGCGTTTGCGATCAAAATATCAATCCCACCCAGCAGATCCACCGTCTGCGCCGTGGCCTGAGCTAGCGCTATCGAATCAGTGACATCTACTTCACACGTGAAAACTTTTGCACCGAGTGCTTCAAGTTCGGCAGCAGCGCTTGCATTCTTGGTGGAATCACGGGCCCAAATAGCAATTGTGGCTCCAGCTTTTGCCAAACCGCGCGCGCATCCAAGTCCGATACCACCATTTCCACCAGTGATAACTGCGACTTTTCCGGCAAGTGAAAAGAGCGATTCATTCATATTAGAGGTCAACCGACTTTCCTTTATCCATAGAGGCATACAGTGCTTCAACCATGCGAAGCGTTCCAATATTTTCGGCAACCGATGAGCGAAGCGTTGCCCCAGTTGAAATTGACTCCATCACCGATCCCATAGTTCCAATAAATGCATCAGGAAACCAGCGAGTTGTTACCGGGTATGGCAACCAGCCATCAGTTGGTAATACTTGCGAGTTCACTTCGATTGTATCGACGCGGCCATCTGGATAGTCATAAAGAAGTCCTAAGGTTCCGCGAATTGATCCCTTATCGCCATCAATTCGATACTCGGCATAGTTATCACCACCACGATTGACATGGTTTGCATGTACTACTGATGTGACTCCGTTAGCGTAGAGCGCAGTGGAGATGGTGCGCGTTTCACCTCGAGGGAATTGGCCGGCGGTTCGACCAGCGGCACAGAAAACTGTTGTGGCATCACCCAAAAACCAGCGAATCAAATCATGATAATGAATTGAATGAAGCATTACTTCGAGTCGATCGAGATCTTTGGCCCAAGGCCAGAGCTCCCACGGTGTCATGAGATTTACGGTGATGGAAAAATTGCTGACTGTACCGATCCAACCAAGTTCTACCATTTTATGGGCAGCAGCAACTCCTTCTTCAAAGCGAAGTTGTTGATTAACTGCGGCGACAATGCCCGCATCCTCTGCTTGTGCTGCCATCGCAACGCCTGCCGCGACCGTTGTTGCAAATGGTTTTTGAGCCAAAATATGTTTCTTTGCTGCTGCGACCTGCAAAAATATCGCAGGCTGCGCATCGGCAGGTACGGCTATATCAACCACTTCAACCGAACCATCTGCCAACAGCTCCGCAAGTGTTTTATAAACAGTCAGAATCCCATGACGCTTTGCCACATCTTTAGCTTTTTCATGATCAACATCAAAAATGGCAACAACTTCTAGTCCAGCTTTTTTATATGCGGGCAAATGTGCGCCATCAACGATTCCACCAGCACCACATATTCCAATTTTTTTACGGTGTTCAGGTTTAACTTCGAGACGAACAGCATCAGCAATTACCTGAAATTGTTCAATCACGGCAACTCCTTGCCTTCATTTTTCAGGTTCTCGGCTTGCGATGTGCGATAAAGAACTGTCTGAAGATGTTCGGTGTAAAGCACTAACTCCTCATTATCGGCTCGGAAAATCTCATAACTGACTCGAAAGAGCCCCATAGTTTCGTATTTAGGAGTTTTCTCTAACAGGGTTCGCATTCCGTAAATGGTGTCACCGATAAAAGTTGGCTTGATAAATCGCAACTTATCGTAGCCATAACTAAAAGTATTGACGTTGTTATGGGCAAAGAGACCCAATCCGTAGCTAAAGACCATCGCGCCAGGGACGAGTCGCTTCTTGAAAAGCCCATGCTCACGTGCCCAAATATCATCACCGACGTATGGATGCATATCAAGAACGAGTGAATTAAAGAGCATCACTTCACCCTCAGATATGGTGCGACGAAGTGATCTATCCACTTCACCGACGGTGTAATCCTCATAAAGTTTTACATCTTGGTTCCATACTGGGACGGCATATCTCTTGCCTTCATCGGGATTCGGATTTTTCATAGTCTGTCTTACCTCTCTACCTAGATTCCAAATTCTTTACGAATATGCTCTGTATCTTCACCCACGTGAGGTGCGCCCTTGGCGTGTTTAATGGTCTTGCCATCAATTCTCATTGGTGATCGCGTAGTTGGAATCAAAACCTGAGCACCATCTTTTCCAGTTCGTTGGGTCTCTTGCTTCATATCAATTGCTGCAAAACCTTCATGTGCAACAAGTTCGGGCAAAGTTAAAACTGGCGCACACCAGATGTCTGCGGCATCGAGAATTGCTAACCAATGATCGGTGCTATTTGTGGAGAGCTGGGCGCTGAGTTTCTTCATAATCCCTTCTTGATGGCTCCACCACGATTCAGGATCTTCATACTCACTCAAATCTAAACCTAATAGAGTTCCAAGAGCAGGAATTGGTGTCATTGCGATCGCCAAATATCCATTTTCTGTTTTGTAGAGACCGTAGGGTGCTGGTAAAAATGCATGCGCCGAATTTCCGGCACCGCGATTTACTACAACGTTTGGATCAAAGAGATTTGCTGAAATTAATTCAAATTGCAGATCCAGCATTGACTCCAGCAGGCTAGATTCAATGAGTCCACCTTTACCTGTGCGTTCACGACGAAGAAGTAGTGCAATCACACCACTTGCTACATGAGTCGATGTAAAGATATCTGCGACCGCTAGCCCCACTGGGATCGGTGGATCACCGGCGCGGCCATTAAGCCATGGAAGCCCCGAGATCGACTGCGCTAATAGATCTTGTCCAGGTCGATCTTTAAACGGACCCTCGGCACCGTATCCAGTTGCACTGGCATAGACAATCCGTGGGTTAATTTTCTTTACCTCTTCATAACCAAGACCCAGTCGCTCAATTACACCGGGACGAAAGTTTTGAATAATGACATCTGCCTGCTTGATTAGTTCACGCACTTCCCTCAGTGCATCCGAACTCTTCAAATCTGCGGCAAAGCTCTCTTTGTTGCGATTCATAATATGGAACGAGAGCGTATCTCCATCTTTTTCGAGACCGGCGAAGGCAAGGGTGCGCCCAATATCGCCAGTACCAGGTCGCTCAATTTTGATCACTCGTGCGCCTAAATCTGCCAACCGCATCGCAGCAACGGGGCCAGCTAAGAACTGTGAAAAATCAAGCACCAAGATTCCATTAAGTGGAAGGTCAGCTTTATCGAGAGAGTTAGTCGACATGGAATACCTCAGGAATCGTCGCCCACCACTGACCATCGGCACGATCATTTACTGGGCGTTGCAGCGGCATGCAGACATCCCACCACTCTTGCGTCTTTGGATCAGCAGCCATCTTTGCCATATCGCCATCGAAGTCACTTCCAACATATTCAAAATAGGAAAAGAGCAGTTCACCGTAGCGATAAATCGAGTAATTTTGAATATTTACCTCAGCAATTTTTGCAAGAACTTCTGGCCAGACGTCAGCATGAAGGCGCTCATACTCCTCTCGATTTTCGTAAGGCATTCCAATCACTGATGCATACCGTTGCATAGTCACTTCTCCAGTTTCTTTGCTAGAAATTACAGGTTGTAAAACGCTTTTGCGGTCTTGTGGCGTAAAAATGCTTGTTCTTCGGCACTATATCCTTTTATGACTTCAACTTGTGCTTTCCAAATTTCAACATAGGTATTACCAAGTGTGATAACCGGCCAGTCTCCACCCATCATGATTCGATCAGCACCATAAGTCTTAAGCATGAAATCAACATATGGTTGCCAATGCGCAACGGTCCAGTTTGCAAGATCTGATGCTGTATTAAGACCAGAGAGCTTGGCGTAGACATTTGAGAATTGTGCAATCTCTGCCATGGATGAGGCCCAGGGCTCCATACCTTTCTCGGCAATTGGAGGTTTTGCGAAATGATCCACCACAATTTTTAGCTTTGGGAATTTCTTCGCCATCGTGACGATATTTTTCGTATGCTCAGGTTTAATTGAGACATAATCAAGGGTAAGTCCAGCTTTTTCAATGTAGCCGAGTGTTTCTAAAACTGCTGGTCTTAATATCCACGCATCATCTGATTCATAACGAGGATTTGAATAGTCGTGAGTGAGATTTCGTACTCCTTTGAAGTATTTATTCTTTCCAAGAATTTCTAAAGCGGTACGTGCCTCATTTGGTCGATCGAAAGGAACCCAGCCGACAACTCCTTGCACAAAATCAGAATGGGTTGCTACATCGAGCATATAAAAAGTATCGTCATATGTATCTGCTGCCTGAACTAATACCGAACTTGTGACCCCAGAGGCGGGAATTTCAGGGGCCAGACGCTCAGGGGTGAAGTCATCAAAGAGTGGACCATAAGCCGGCAAAATCCAGCTATATTCGCGCTCACTCATAACCCACAGATGTTGATGTGTATCTATAAGTTCATCTGACATTTCCAGCTCCCTTTACTTTGCTATTGATTTTCTTTTACTACAGAACGCCGTAAGCGTTCCACACTTCTCGAACGCTCTTGCCTGCGAGTAAATCTTGCAAAACAGTTTTCTCGGTTGCAGCCCGAGCATTTGCAAGTTCAGTCACCTTCTCGAGGTGTGCCTGCGGCACGACAACTACTCCATCTGCATCTGCAATAACCCCATCACCAGGATGAATTTCGACGCCACCACAGATGATGAGAATTCGAGAAGCTACGAGTTTCATACGACCTTTGTAATCATAAGGAAGAGTTCCATTTCCAAAGGCAGCGAAATCAAGTCCAACTACTTGTTCGGTATCTCGCAAAGGGCCATCTGCTACTACCCCTGTTCCGCCGCGACCCTTTGCCGCTGCTGAGAAAAGTTCGCCCCAGAATGCCGAAAGTAGCGTGCCGCCAGTTGAAATCACAACAACCTCACCTGGCGCTAGCGAATCAAGAAAATCAATTGCATCACCATAGGGATCTTTGAGATCGTACTCACTCTCCGGGACGAATTGCATTGTGGCTGCAATTCCGACTGCTCGCATCCCAGGTCGCAGCGCCTTCACATTAGAATCCATAGCATTGTGGCGAATACCAACAACATCGAGTGAATCAGAGATCATGGCGCTGCGAACACGAGAATCTAAATTCCACATGGTCATTTCTTCCGCACCATATAAACGTGAACGAAGGCAATTACTGTTTCGCCACGTTGATTCGTCACACTTACTTGCTCATCCACAATCCCGTATTCATCTGGCTTCTTGGCATGATCCTTCTTGGATGCGATCGTTGCCTTGGATGTAATTGTGTCCCCAATAAATACTGGAGAAATAAATCGAACTCGATCATAGCCATAACTAAACGCTGCTTCATTGATTTCACCAGCCAGTGCTCCAACGGCTACAGAGAGAATAAGAGTTCCGTGAGCAACGCGTTGACCAAATTCTTGCGTCTTGCACCATTCGGCATCCATATGATGAGGGTAGAAATCACCAGTCTGACCTGCGTGTAAGACAATATCAGCCTCAGTAATCGTGCGCCCCATACTTATGCGCTCTGATTCCAAGACGTACTCATCAAAATATTGATGCACGACTTACTCCTTGACGTATTTCTCATACATAGATGCGATCTCTTCGACATCTTTTTTTGAAACCTGTTTGTGAACTAGTGCGCTGTGAATTACTAAAGAGCTCTGATACTGAACATCGGGCCACCCGAGCACGCGTGGTCGAACCCATGCACCCTCAAGCGTACGCAGAGTATTTCTAAAGAAATTGCTGCTTACCCCGTTGAGTGAATTATCTTTCCACGCCAGCAGATTTCCTGGCTGTCCCCCGTTATGTCCATATGTTGTTGCTTGAATTTCTGGCGAAGATAAGAGGATGGCTGCCTTGGCTGCTGCCTGCTTGTTGGCGCTCCCTGATGAGACAGAGATTCCAGCTCCACCCAGTTGGGAACCAGTTGCTCGTCCATCAAAGGATGGAACGTCATCATAGGCAAGAATATTTTTTCTAAATCCAGCGCGAGAGTAGTTGCTGTATCCATACATGCAGACTCCGTAGGTAAAGTCATCACTACCGCTTAGGACCTCAGCAATTTCAATCGGATTACTCTTTGCACAAAACTCTGGCACAAGTGTCGCAAGTTCAACCATGAATTCAAGAACTTCAAACGCCACCTCTTGATTGATATAGGTTAAATTGCCAGTAATCGGTGAACCTTTCTGCGCCATCAAAGTCGCAAAGGTGCTGAAGGCGTCCACAGGCTTGTGAGCCCACAATAGTTGCCCTGATTTTGCAATCTCAAAGACCTCAGACCAAAAAACCGGAGATCGATCCGTCCTATCTGGTCGAAATGCACTCACCTGCGCCGCTGTATCGATAGCTAGTGACCAATGTTTTCCTTGGTACAAATATGAGTTGTGTGATCGCCCCACGCTTGTTGATTTCAGATGGTGCATTTCATCTTGTGTTGCAAGATCTTCATAGGCAACTACCGCCTGTGCATGAACGGCATCAGGTACGTGAGGGTGATCAATCACCATCAGATCATAATTTTCGTAAAACTCAGATATATGTTGGTCACCGAAGGCTAAGAGTGAGCGGGCATCCCAGGTAATGGAAATACCACACTTTTCAATAAGCAGATCATTCGATTTTACCAGGCATTCAAGACCACGCTCGTGATCCCACGTCATCCCTTTGAGTTCTATTAACGACATTACTTACCTACGACTCGTAAAATATTGTCAGCAAACCAATCACGAACTGCTATTCCCTCATCAATATACTTTCCATAATTGAAAAATCCATGAATCATGCCAGGGCAATCTTTATAAACGACATCATTTCCAGCAATTTTCAACTTTTCAAAATATGAAATTCCATCACTACGTAAAACATCGTACTCAGCAGTGATCATAATCGTTGGCGGTAATCCTGTTAGAGATTGCGCACTATGTGGAACTGCATACGGATTGGCTCTATCGGCAACCCCATTGAGATACATATCCCAAAGCCACTTCATACCAGGTTGTGTAAGTCCATATCCTTGTGCATTTGGAACATCAGGTGAATCAACAAACTCGGGACCATTGCAGGGATAAACCAGCCATTGGTATGCTAATGTAATTTTTCCACGATCTCGTGCAGCCAGTGCTACCGCTGACGCAAGATTGCCACCTGCACTATCTCCGCCTACACCGAGGCGATCAATATCGATTCCTAGGCGATCTGCATTTGCAATCGTCCACTCAAGTCCTTCATAACAATCGTTAAATGGAATCGGGAATTTATGTTCTGGTGCCTTTTGGTAATTCACGGAGACAATGACGGAGTTAGTTTTTAGCGCCATCGATGCCATCTGGGCGTGATACTTTCCAATGTAATTAATGACCCAGCCACCACCATGAAAATAAACTAGCCCTGCCCGCTTGGCATTTGATGTAGCTGGTGGTGTGTAAATTGCAACAGCAATGTCAGCCGTTGAACTCGTAAAGAATTCAATTGCTATATCTACACGTGGATCTAACTCTCCCCCAAGATCAGGTTCAGCATGAGAATATCCGCGCGCTACCGTCGCACCCATCACACTTAAATCTGGAAGATTTGCGGCCTTGCCGCGCTCGAGGAAAGCAGAAGCTTGCGAGTTAAGTGTCATGAAAATACTATAGGATAATTATTGAACGCTGGCAAGGTCTTCCCAAACTTTATTTGGAATTGTTTTATCGAATTCCAAAATATTGCTTTCAACTTCGGCAACGCTTCGGCATCCAACCAACACTGATTTAACAGCAGGATGCTGGAGTGGGAATTGCATCGCAGCGGCGGTGAGCGAAACCCCGTGACTTTCAAGGACATCACGAATGCGTACCGCCCGCGCTAAAAGTTCATCCGATGCTGGCACATAATCAAATGTTGCCCCTTTGACTGGATTGGCTAAAATCCCTGAGTTAAAAACACCCGCTGCGATGATGTCAACGTTGCGTTCCACAGCAATCGGTAATAATTCTTTTGCAGCTCCTTGGTCGAGCAGTGAATAACGGCCAGCTATCAGCACAAGATCAATATCAGTCTCTTTAATCACCCGAGTAGGAGTCTCGCATTGGTTCATACCAATTCCGATCGCTTTAATGATTCCTTCACTGCGCATTTTAGCTAACTCAGGGAAGGCCTCAAAAATTGCTTCATCTGGATTGGCATCGGGATCGTGAATAAATAAAATTTCGACGCTATCTAGACCTAATCTCTCCAGCGAACTTTCCAAACTTGCCCGAACTCCATGTGCGCTGTAATCAAATTTACGTTCCACTGTGTTATCTGCATCGATAAAGAAGTCATCAATATCAGTTGTCGATGGGACAAGTAGCCGCCCAATCTTTGTTGAGATTACAAAAGATGAACGTGGCAACTCTTTCAGTGCGGCTCCAATACGGCGCTCTGAGGTTCCCTTTCCATAATGTGGTGCGGTATCAATGAAATTGATTCCAGCATCAAGACAGGCGTGAATTGTTTTGGTGCACTCTTGATCGCTCACTGATTTGTAGAGGCCACCGATAGCAGCAGTACCAAGTCCAAGTCGCGAAATCTGTACACCGGTACGAAGTGTGACCAGATCATTGTGCTTCATCAGGCACTTCCGGTTGTGGCATGCCCGCTGACGGCAGCGCGACCTGCCTCAAGTCGGGCTACCGGCACACGAAATGGAGAACATGAGACGTAGTCGAGGCCAACATTATGGAAAAAATCAATACTGCGTGGATCGCCACCGTGCTCACCGCAGATTCCCAACTTCATATTAGGAGCGACTCCGCGGATCTCGTCGCAAGCAATTTTAACCAATAAACCAACGCCATCTTCGTCAAGTGATTCAAAGGGGCTAAATGGAAGCAACTCAAGATCTAAGTAGCGAGGCAGAAATGATGACTCCACATCATCTCGACTAAATGCCCACGTCAACTGTGTCAGGTCATTAGTTCCAAAGGAGAAAAAGTCAGAATAGTCGGAGAGTTTTGCGGCAGTGATTGCTGCACGTGGAGTTTCAATCATGCTGCCGATACTGATGTGCATCTCTTCCCCAGCGATAAGCAAAACTCGCTCAACTTCGCGTTCGAGTGATGATCTAAAGTAGAGAAGTTCACGTTGTGAGGCAACGAGTGGAATCATAATCTCTGGTTGTGGGTCATATCCCTGCTTACGGACATGCAACGCAGCACGAGTGAGTGCACGTACTTGCATTGAGAATAGATCCGGAATTAATACACCAAGACGTACTCCACGAAGACCCATCATTGGATTCGATTCATGTAGGCGATTTACCGCCCGACTCAGTGCCAATTTTCGCTCATCAACTTCTTCGCCACGCTCTGCCGCTAGCGCTAGCTCTACAGCCAAACTCGCTTGGTCGGTAAGAAATTCATGTAAAGGAGGATCAAGTAATCGAACGGTCACAGGTAGGCCGCTCATCGCTCGCAAGATTCCTACAAAATCTCCGAACTGCAACTTCTCCATCTCTGCCAATACTTCTGTTCGCTCTTCGTCGGTAGTTGCAAGTACAAGGGTCTCGACAAGTACTCGACGTTCGCCAAGGAACATGTGCTCGGTACGAGTGAGGCCAATTCCCTGAGCTCCCATACGTCGTGCGATCTCTGCATCCTCTGGCGTATCTGCATTTGCCCGAACTGACATTCTGCGCACGCTATCGGCATGGGAGATAATCCGATGAATACTTTTAATCAACGGTGATGAAGTTGGTGCACCTGGATCAACAATCCCCTGCACGTACTCGGTCACAACGCTTGGCACAACGGCGACGGCACCTAAAAATACAGCCCCTGTCGTTCCATCAATTGAAATGAGATCACCCTCGCGGACAGTGACATCACCGCAAGTAAAATATTTTTCATCAACGAAAACTTCGATGCTTTCAGTTCCGCAGACTGCTGGGCGTCCCATTCCACGAGCAACAACAGCAGCGTGTGAAGTCTTGCCTCCGCGGGCGGTCAAAATACCTTGCGCTGCAACCATTCCAACCAGGTCATCAGGGTTTGTCTCTCGACGTACCAGAATTACTTTTTGACCCCCAAGGGCAAGGTCTGCCGCATCGCGCGGATCAAATACCACTGTTCCGACCGCTGCCCCTGGTGATGCTGCAATTCCTCGGGTGAGTTCACTTGGTGCACTCGCCTTATCAAATTGTGGAAACATCAGTTGAACAAGTTGATCACCATTTACTCGAGCTAACGCCTGATCAATTGTGATTGCGCCTTCGTCCACCAATTGAGTGGCAATACGAAATGCTGCTTCGGCGGTACGTTTTCCAACACGGGTCTGCAAGATCCAGAGTTTTCCTTGTTCAACCGTAAATTCAATATCGCACATATCTCGATAATGGTTTTCAAGTAGCGCCATAATTGCCTGCAGTTCAACGTATGCCTCAGGGTTAACAACACCTAAATGAGTAAGCGGGAAGGCATTACGGATACCTGCAACTACATCTTCACCTTGTGCGCGCGGAAGGTAATCTCCATAGGCACCTACAGCACCACTACCAGGGTCACGAGTAAAACAGACTCCAGTACCTGAGGTGTCACCAATATTTCCAAAGACCATTGCTTGAACATTCACTGCGGTACCCAGATCTGCGCTGATACGTTCGCGACGGCGATAAAGTTGTGCGCGTTCTGAATTCCACGAATGAAATACCGCCTCGATTGCGCGAGTAATCTGACTCCGTGCATCGAACGGGAAATCTAAGCCAGTGTGTTCTTCCACAACTCTTTGAAAAATCTCACCGATAGCCCGAAGTTGTGGCCCGTCAAGGTCCGCAATTGTCTTCCCGCCAGCTTTTTTAATAAATGGAGCACCAGCTTTATGAAAATGCTCTGATGGAATATCACAGACAGTTTTACCAAACATTTCAATAAATCTGCGGAATGAATCCCAGGCAAAACGAGAGTCACCAGTGATTTTCTCTAACGTAGTTGCAACTGCTGGCGACATTCCAACGTTAAGTACCGTCTCCATCATGCCTGGCATTGAAAATTTTGCACCAGAGCGAACTGAGACTAGAAGTGGGTTCTCGGCATCACCAAATGACTTTCCAATCTTTTTTTCAAGTTCCACAATGGCGGCATCAATTTCGACAAGTAGCTCTTTGCTTAATCCACCTGTGCGCAAATAATCTTGACAAGCCCGAGTCGTGATTGTGAAACCATCGGGTACTGGAATTCCAAGCGTTGCCATTTCAGCCAGATTTGCACCCTTGCCACCCAATAGGTCGGACATGGTGCGATTACCTGCGCTAAATGAATAGACCTTTTGGTCCATCAGTAATTACCTACTCCTTGATTGAGCCAGCAAGCATTCCTCGAACGAGGCGCTTCTGGGAGATGAGAAAGACGATCATGATCGGCAACGCGATCAATACACCGGCGAGTGCAATTTCAGGTTTATAGATTGGCACTGATGTAGCGCCAACTCCTGGGTTAATTGCTGGAGTTGAGAAGAAGAGGAAGCCGAGACCAATCGGCAAGGTGTAATTCTCACTCGATGGAAGCAGGATATAAGGAAGGAAATAATTTGCCCAGTTGCCAATAAAGGCGAAGAAGGCAAGGAGTGAAATCAACGGCCAAGAGAGCGGAAGTGCGATCTTGGTAAAGAGTCTAAAATCGTTACATCCATCTAATCTGGCCGATTCATAAAGTTCTCGCGGAATCGTTGTCGAGTAGTAAATGTATGAAAGAAATACACCGAATGGGTAGAGCGAGGAGACTAGGATCACCGCAATCGGCCTATCCATTAATGAGATCGCGTCCATCAATACGAAGATCGGCACAACGAGTGCCATCGGTGGAACCAACATAGTGACCAACGTTGATACCAAGAATGATCGCTTAAATCGAATATTCGAAGCTGAGAGTACAAAGCCGGCCATGGAGGCGGTAACCGTTGCTATTAACACAATTGCTCCCGTATACCAGAGCGAGTTAATAACCCACTTGAGAATTACGCCGTCATCAAAGAATTGAAGATTTTCCCAGGCTTTGAGGTAGTTTCCAAAATTTCCAAAGGCAAGTGGATTTCGTGTTGTGAGTTCGGCATCTTCCTTGCTTGGGGCAAGAATCAACCAGATCATTGGGATCAGGCTTATGACCGCGAAGAAGGTGAGCCAGATATTAACCAGCCATGAGCTAATGCGACTTTCTTGACGTAACTTTGTGCGGCGTGCCGCCTTAGATAGATTCATTAACATCAATTACGCCTCGACCTTCTGATTGCGAGTAACTTCAGCATCTTCAAACATATCCGTCTTGAAGATCACAACCAGGGCGCCAATAAGACTTGGGACCAAGAGCATGAGTGAGAGCGCCGACGCTCCACCAAAGTCACCAGATGTAAAGGCTAATTCAAAAGCAAGCTGATCAAGTGACCATGCTTCTGCAATTCCAAGATAAATACCCCGATTGAGCAGCTCAGGCTCTACGAAAATTTGAAGTCCACCCGCAAAGATAAGTACACCCATGTAGACAATATATTTTTTAATCAACGGTAATTTAATTTTCATCGCAATTTGAAACGCTGAACAGCCGTCTACGCGAGCAGCTTCAATCACTTCACCGGAGATAGATTGAAGAGAGCCGAATTGAATCAAGATCCAGTTACCAGCAATGGCGAAGAAGGCCATAAGTGCAAAGATATAGACCAGATTTTTGGTTTGCCAAATTTGATCACTTTTAGTCAGACCAACCCATGCAAGTGGTCCCTTAATTGGAGAAACGGTGGGCTGCAAGATTGCATACCAAACCAAAACTGCAACAGCGCCCGAAATTGAGGCTGGAACGATGTAAGCCATTCGCAACCACTTTTTCCATGCTGTTGGATTTACATCGAGCATGAGCGCCATCGCTATTACGAAGACAAGTGTGAATGGAACAAAGATGGCCATAAATCCAAGTACATTCCCAACAGCAGGAAGAAAACGGAAATCTTGCAAAACAATTTTAAATGCATCCCAACCACCATCTGGGTTGGTCCGTGACTCATGAGGCACTTCAAGAAATGCCATAATTACCGGGATTAGTCCGAAAGAGATAAGAAGAAATAGATATGGGATGAACATCACCCACATCGCAAAATTATTTTTATTCTTTATTTTCGTGTGCTTAGCCATCTGAAACAGACTCCCTGATTAATTTTCGTATTTCATTAATTATGCGAATTTCTAAAACGTATCTTGCTTTTGTAAGTGAGAGCGCGTTGACCAAATTTCTTTAGCCAACGCGCCCCACCAGTACTTACTACTTAGTTAGAAGTTACCTTGTAACCAAGTTGCTTTGCGAGATTTGTTGCATATGTTGAGAATGCTTCAAGGGCAGTCTGAGCGTTCTTAGATTTCTTAAGTTCGTTCGAGAATGTTCCTTCCATCGCACCATTTGTGTCATATGAAACAGGCTTTTCGCCAGCGAAGATCTTCTTAGACGCATCTAGCATCGCTGGATAAGGATCTGCTGCGTAGTACTTATCAGCAGAAACCTTTGCCTTCCAGAGTGCATTTCCCTTTGCTGAAGCTGGGAAGGTTGGTGCGCCCTTTGATCCATCTGGATTAGCGACATCAACAACGTTGCGCTTATCGCTGACCATGAAGATTGCAAATGCAAGAGCTTCTTTAGGGAACTTAGAATGTGGAGATACGGTGTAAATTCCGCCGCCCCATTCACCTGAGTAGTTCACCTTTTCGCCGGCCCACATCGGCATTGCAGCCGCTGTGATCTGACCTGCTGGTACGTTCCATGATCCTGCTGGACGGATTACGAATTCACCAAACCATGATGGTCCGATTGTCATAACAACCTTGTTGGCTGCTCCAAAATCTTTGATGAAGTCAGCATCCCATGGAGCAGAAGTTGAAAGTGTTCCAGCAGCAAGGAGATTATTAATCATGGTGGTTGCACGTGTGCACTTAGGTGAATTTGGAGCAATCTTTACTGCAGTTGCAGAAGTTGCTTGGTTCACAGGGCACTGGGATGGCCAGAGCCATGATGAATATGCACCTTGTGTTCCAACTGCACCAACTGAGTACCCTGGGTGGTTCTTACCAATATCAAGACCGATCTTTTCGAAATCAGCCATTGTCTTAGGGACTGTGTATCCAAAGTCCTTCATCAACTTGGTATTTACCCAGAGCACTGTCTGTGCAAGGTCATTCTTGACGCAGTAGTACTTACCGTCTTCTCCAAGACACCACTTGTTACCGGCTTCCATATCTTTCCAGAATGAAGCAGGAGCGTACTTATTGAGTGCTACTGCATTGTCTGCATCGCGTAGAACTGAAACGTCATTTGGTGGACCGAAAACTACATCTGGCCAACCCTTTTTCACACGATTGAATAGTGCAACCTTCTGTACGAGGTCGCCTTGTGCGTGAAGTTCAACCTTCACGTTTACTTTGCCCTTCATAATCTTTGCGTACAACTTTGCACCTGGTAGGCGCGGTGCATCTACCCAGATGGTAATTGATGGTGTTACCGCTTGAGCTGGCATCGCCATCACAGTTGTACCTGCAATTGCAGCGGCCGCAGCCACCGCAACTAGTGAGTACTTCTTCTTCAAAGTGTTCCCCCTCTGTAGGTCTGGCGATGGCATCTGTAGCCAGTCGTACCAGTTGCCGAAATACTATGGGTAGGAATAGTATTTCGTATAGTATTTCGACTAATTCTTTTTCAGGGGTTTCTACGATTTACGCATGAAATTGCCATACGTTATGAAGACGTTATAAAGACGTTATAAAGAAATGGAGCCGCCAAATGAAGATCACCAATGTAGAGGTTGTTCTAGAAGAACGGGCCGGCTTCTCCCCCGCCTTTGTTTGGCGAAAAAATCTTCCTGGTTCGGATGGCTCAAGTACCGGCGCCTGGCTTGTAATTGAAACTGATGCCGGAATTACGGGCTTTGCTTCGGCCCCACGAGGAATCATCTTTAAAGATTATGTAGATCGCAGATTTCGGGCAGAACTTCTTGGCCAGGATCCATTGCAGCGAGAGTACTTATGGGAACGCGCATGGGAACTTGATCGAATTGAAAGATTTGCACCGAATATGGCACACGTGGTTGATGTTGCGTTGTGGGATATTGGTGGAAAGCAAGCCAATTTGCCAGTCTACAAATTACTTGGTGGCTTCCGTGAATCACTTCCGGCATATGCCTCAACTGTTACATATTCTTCAATTGAAGAATTTTTAGATATTGCCGATCAAGCACTTGCTCTCGGGTATCCAGCAATTAAATTGCATGCATTCGGTGATGCTAAAAAAGACGCTCTGCTCGGTGAGAAACTTCGCGCGCACGTTGGTGATGACATTCCGCTGATGTATGACGGATCCGCTGGCTTTGATTTAATGGATGCTGTTTATTTAGGTAACGCTCTATATGACTCAGGATTTGCCTGGTATGAAGAGCCGATGCGTGAATTTAGTATCACCGCATATAAGTGGCTTGGTGAAAGAGTAAAAATTCCTTTGCTGCTCGGAGAAGTAACCGATGGGGCACATATGAGCGCGGGTGATTTTGCCGCAACTGGTGTGGCAACTTCACTGCGGACAAGTACTTTCTTGCGAGGCGGATTTACCGGCGCAATGCGTATTGCCCACCTTGCCGACGCGTATCACCTTCGTGCTGAAGTACACGGAATGGGACTTGAAAGTGCGCATCTCTGCATGGCCATCAAGAACACGACCTATTACGAATCACTCGTCTGGGGAAATCCAATGAAACGAGAATCTCTCGTTGATGCACAAGGTTTTGTCCATGGTCCAAAAGGCCCTGGTGTAGGTTACGAAACTCTCTGGGCCGAATCTGGAATTCCTGCCGGATTAGAAAGATATGTGAAGTAATGCCAAAAATTGTCGCGGTCGAATCATTTGATGTTCGCTTTCCAACATCAAAATCTCTCGATGGTTCAGATGCAATGAATCAGGATCCTGACTACTCCGCTGCATACCTACGGATCAAGACGGATCAAGCCGAACTTCATGGCGATTCACTTGTCTTCACAATTGGCCGCGGAAATGATATACAGATCGCAGCAATCGATATGTTGTCTCCGAAAGTTGTTGGGCTCACAGTTGAAGATGCATTCACTCGCATCGGTGATATCGCTCGCGATCTCAGCGCCGACAGCCAGATTCGTTGGCTAGGTCCAGATTACGGCGTCTTTCATATGGCGGCCGGCGCAGTCTTAAATGCTCTCTGGGATCTCTTTGCTAAGGCGAAGGGTGTGCCATTGTGGAAATTACTTTCAGATATGACCCCCGAGCAAATCGTCGATGCAATTGATTTTAGATACATCACCGATGCGCTCACTCGTGAAGAAGCCCTAGATATTCTCTACCGCGCCAATGATGCAAAAGTTTCGAATGAAAAGATTCTGCGCGAAAAGGGACTTCCTGCATATACAACATCACCAGGATGGCTTGGATATTCAGACGAAAAGATGCTCGACCTGACCAAAAAGGCAATGGCTGACGGCTTTGCGCTCATTAAATATAAGTGCGGTAAGTCAATTGCAGATGACCAACGACGCCTCACAAAGGTTCGCGAATTGGTAGGCCCAACATTTCCAATTGCAATTGATGCCAATCAAGTCTGGGATGTTGATGTTGCAATTACCTGGATAAATGCGCTGAAAGAATTTAAATTGCGCTGGGTAGAAGAGCCAACAAGCCCTAATGATGTGCTCGGGCACGCAAAAATTGCGGTAGCGGTCGCGCCAACTCCTATCGCTACTGGTGAGATGGCTAGTTCGCGAATTATCTTTAAGCAGCTACTGCAGTCCAAGGGATTTTCGGTAATGCAAATAGATGCCACTCGAGTTGCTGGCGTCAATGAAAATATTGCGAACATACTGATGGCCGCCAAATTTGGGGTTCCAGTCTGTCCGCATGCAGGAGGGGTTGGGTTGTGTGAGATGGTCCAACATTTAGCAATGTGGGATTCGGTGGCCGTTACCGGACATCACAGTTCTCGCGTTGTTGAATTTGTGGACCATCTCCACCAACACTTCCTCGAACCGGTATCGATAAAAGCGGGCCACTATGAAGCGCCACGACTTCCCGGTGCCGGAGCACAGATGCACCAATCAAGTATTGATGAGTACTCTTTTCCGGGTGGCTCTTACTGGAAGAATGAGACTCTCTAATGTCTAATGAATTTGCTGGTTTACATGCAGTAGTTACAGGGGCAGGTTCTGGAATTGGACTTGCCGTAGCTCAGCACTTTCAGGAGCAAGGCGCAACTGTCTACGGCCTAGATTTGGAGCTAGGTGGTATGGCGCCATTTGCAACTTTTATTAAGTGCGACATCGGCGATCCTGCTAGCGTAACTAGTGCCTTCGAATCTCTGGCTGCAAAAACTCAGGTTATTGATATCCTCGCAAATAACGCGGGTATCGGTGCGACTGGAACAGTTGAAGATGCCACTGACGATGAATGGCAAAAAGTTTTAAATATTAATGTTGTAGGTACATCTCGCGTCAGTGCCGCGGCAATGCAATTATTGAGAAAAAGTAAATCTGCGTCAATTGTAAATACCTGTTCAATTGCAGCCACCGCTGGAATTCAAAAGCGTGCTGTCTATAGCGCAAGTAAGGGGGCGGTCTTGGCTCTTACCCTTGCGATGGCGGCAGATTTTGTAAAAGAAGGAATTCGCGTCAACTGTGTAAACCCCGGAACCGCCGATACCCCATGGGTCAGTCGATTACTTTCCAAGGCCAATGACCCTGCGGCTGAGCGTGCCGCGCTGGAAACTCGTCAACCTATGGGCCGCTTAGTTTCAGCGATCGAAGTTGCTAGCGCAATTGCCTATCTAGCAAGTCCCCGTCAGAGCTCAACTACTGGCACAATTCTCGCAGTAGATGGCGGGATGCAGGGACTTCGCCTTCCTAAGTAGGACTCTTTTTCACTAATAGTCCATTGAAGATTGGCAGGTGGTGCAATGGCATCGAAGAAAGTCGTCAGTTCAACGACGAAGAGAACTCCACGCCGCTCTGTCCTCTCAGATGAAATTTACGAGATGATAAAAGCGATGATCTTCAACCATGAAATTGCCCCTGGCTTGCGAGTTAATATCGATGCACTAGCTCTGCAACTTGAAGTTTCACAAACTCCAGTTCGCGAAGCACTCGCGCGATTAGAGGCAGATGGATTAATCGCGAAAGAACCACTCAAAGGATATAAAGCCACAGAGTTGCTTTCTATTAAAGAGCTCAACGACCTATTTCAATTTAGATTACTGATTGAGCCGTGGGCAGCTGAGACTGCCGCGAAACTTATTGATAACACTGGAAAAACAGCGCTGAAGGCTGAGATGCAGAGTGCGAAAACTGCCATCAAATTTGCCGGTGATCATCAATTTGAGGCGCTAGCCGAGCACGACTCCCGATTCCATATGTTGGTCTCTAGCATCTCCGGAAATCAAACAGTCGCTGATTTTTACGAGCGCACACACTGCCATCTCCACTTATTCCGTCTATACATGGCTAACAAATTGCATCGCATTGATGGCGAATCACGAGCTGCCTTCGTGCAAGACCTTTTTGAGCAGTACTACCAAGGTGGTTCTGGGCAATTAGCGATTAAAGAACATGACGCAATTGCCAAAGCGATCCTTAATCAAAATCCAAAGGCTGCAAAGGCTGCAATGCATTCACATATTGAATCCTCACTTAAGAGATTCTCACCCGCCGCCGAAGCTGCCTATAAATAGCCCGCAGATACTCTTGCAAATAACGGAGTAATCCTTTAAATTATCCTATAGGATTATCGAGCAGAGGATAAATGATGCTTTCTAAGATCAAGAGTATTGAAATTCGTGCGTGCCGTGGCGGAGATGAACTCGAAGAACTCAACGCAGTCGCTGCAGTCAAACTCCCTGGCGGCTCTCGCCCAGATTTCACGGTTGTCACCGTAACCACAGAAGACGGCGTCACTGGAACTTCATTTGGTTTCGGTGCCCAAGATTCAAAAGCAGCAGCAGCAACCATGTCGCAGGTGAAGCCGTTTTTTATTGGGCGGAGCGCTCACGATTCAGCGAAAAATATGAAGGACTTTGAAATCTTTGATCGTCGGTGGAACCATGTTCCGATTTATTCCTATGCCCCTTTTGATAATGCATGTTGGGATATCGTCGGAAAGATGGCTCATCTGCCCGTCTATAAAGTTCTCGGCGCAGCTCGTGAAAAAGTTCCACTATATGTATCTTCGATGTTTCTAGATGGACCAGAAGATTATGCACGACAGGCACTCGAGGTAAAAGCCAAGGGATACAAGGGCTACAAGTTGCACCCACCAGGGGGCTTAGATCTCGACATCGCTTGTTATCGCGCAGTGCGCGCCGCTGTCGGTGATGATTTCGTACTGATGGCAGATCCAGTGATCATGGCATCGTATGAAGAAGCTCTTAAAGCAGGGCGCGAACTTGAGCGCCTTGGATACAAATGGTTGGAAGAGCCGTTGCTTGATGTCAATCTAAGCGGGCTAAAGAAACTTCGTGAGAAGTTAGATATTCCAATTTGTGGAACCGAAGTGATTGCTGGAAATCAGTATGCGGTAGCCCAATGCATTAAAGAGGGTATCGTCGATATCGTCCGTACCGATGTCTCATGGCGCGCTGGCATTACAGCAGTTATGAAGACTGCTCACTTGGCAGAAGCTTTCGGTGTGCAGTGTGAACTTCACACCACGATTTATCATGGCTTAGAACAAGTACAGCTACATGCTTCACTTGCAATCACAAATTGTGAGTACTTTGAAACGCTATATCCATTCGATGATTTTGAATTTGGTACAAAGAGCAAACTCAATATCGTTGATGGCTATGTAATGGCGCCAGAGGGCGAGGGGTTATGTATTGAGTATGACTGGGACTTTATTGATAAGCATACGGTCGCTGTTCTTTAGCGACCCGAAGGTATAGTTGCTGTTCTTTAGCGACCCGAAGGTATAGT
>Ga0105050_10000066_pt1 | contig 121209 bp, 104 predicted proteins | sample FRY01_FD_78088 | JGI IMG/M metagenome (GOLD analysis project Ga0105050, IMG submission 78088) | Freshwater microbial communities from Lake Fryxell liftoff mats and glacier meltwater in Antarctica - FRY-01 | ecosystem: Environmental > Aquatic > Freshwater > Ice > Glacier meltwater ... | reverse complement strand
TCAGCTCCCTGCTTAATAAGTAAGCAGGTCGATTGAACACCCTGGTCAATTTTCGTCCGGCACAACCCTCAAAAACTGGTCAGTTTTCAACCGGTGTCAACAATTCATTAGACTCTGTTGATCAAGTCATCCCATCCGCACTGTGCCTAGACTCTAACGCGATAGTTTTCAAAGTTTCTAAATCAGAATGCACGGCTCGAGCCAAGATGTTAGCGAAGCGGCAAGGGCTTTGACAGGCGTTCACAGTCAGGCTCATCGCTTCAAAATGACACGAGAATGTCACACCAAACGGCGATCAGTAATCATTTGAGTACAGCGTTTTTAGAGAGATGGGTTCCTAAAATCCTAAGCGCCATGCAAAGCGCAGGCTCGAATTCAAATAACGGTTGACGTGAGCCCACGGCTTCAGAATCCCATCCCTCTGTCGGCATTTGTGTTTTTACCGCCCTTCTTTTAACCGCAGACTAATTCATCAATTGAGTGGTCACATCAGCTCTTGGGTAAGGCAATGAATCGACCAGCCAAGAACCTGATTTACCACTGTCAAAAAGTTTTTTCAGATCAAGTGTGATGTAGTTGGTGCGGTTTTGATAGTTCGTGAAATGCCACTGTTGGTTGGTTAGATCTTTGATAGCGACCCATTGCGTGTAATCCGATACGATTTGATTGCCGGACTTGCTTGAAGACACACCCACAGGAATATCAACGTTGTTTAGAATATGAGCCACCAGCTGAACGTTATCTGTCCGTGTCTCGGGAACCGACGCAAAGTGACGCAGGAAGGCTGCTCTGACAAAGCGGGCGGGCGGCGTGTAATCAGCAGAAAGGCCAACCAAACCACCACCCTGACCGATCTCAGTCACGTTTTGCCCATTAACCTCAATGGTTGGGGTTGCAAAATTGGTCAACGATAAATAATTGCGCAAATTGTTGAGATGCCAATCGTAGGTTGGCGCGTTGGTTAAAACACTCGCCACGTTGTCATGAAGACGCATCTCACCTTTTACAAACTCGATAATGATACTGGCACCCGTTTTGTCAGTGAATACAAAATGCAACAATGGCGGCGTTGGTCCAGCGGGCAAGCTTGAGTCGTACCAAACTTTAAATGGCAGCACATTTGTTTTGAGCGCCTCAACGCTGTTGTACATACCAAGCGTCATGGTGCCAAACTCAAGAATCGACACGTACGATTTATCGGCTGCTGTCACTTTTTGATATTCAGTGAAACCAGGTAGAAAATTGGCGCTCATCGCTAACCCAGCGCTATTTTGTCCCTCAAGCAAGGCCGCTGGCCCGGGGATAATAGCGGGTGATATTCCCACAATCGCGTACTTGGTTTTTTGCGGCACCGCGGGCAGGTTTAGGGCAGGTGGCGCGCTCAGCTGAAATGAGGTTCCTGCCGGCATGCTATTGATCTGCCACTTCATCTCAAGCGCCCATTCCATCGTTCGACCGGCAATCACGGTACCGTCTTTGGCCGTGATGTTCACGGCCGTGCAAGCCAAAGAGGCGTGAGTAAAACTCATCAAGCTGAGCGCAACTATCCATTTTTTCATCGAAATCTCCTTAAATGAGGGCAAGTGTTTCAAAAACACTCGGCTAACGTACTACCGATTGCATGACATAGCAAACACTCCACATTCAACGCCGAGGGGTGTCACCACCCGCTGCGACAGCAACGGACGACTCTCTATCAACACCAGTCTTGCTAGAGTCATAAACCTCAGCCTCAACGCCTGCCTCTTAAAACCAGCGTTCGCCAAACAGTCAGGCTAACGCTCAAATTTTCCAAAAATCATGTCTGGCGCGCTTAGGTTGTGACGTGAAGGTGCCAGGCGACCTGCCCAAAACTCGAGTGCCGTGGCTCCTTTAAACGGCATGATGCTCTCTTCATGCCAACCAAGTTCGCCTGGCACACGCCAAGCCACATCAGCCACGTCTGCGTTTTGTCGGGTAACGTACATGGACCTTAACGACGCAAATGGCAGATCCTTTGGGATGCCTTGGACTGAAGCCTCGAGCACCATGTGTTCGCGAGTGACGACTGAAATCTTTAATCGACCCTCACCACCCGCACGGTACCGCATCACGAACTCCCGCGTTTCTGGCAGAAACTCAATCGATTCGAAAGCCACCACGGGGCGTGACAACATCTGCACCGGCCCAACCAAAAAGGAAGACCCGTAAGCCGTCCAGCGAAGGTCACCAAACGCCAAGGGCCGCGCACGCCAATACCCATCGGGTGGGTATAAAACCAATACTTCTTCAGCGCGATCATTTTGGCGAACCCAAACCTGGAGCATGTGCAAACCCTCCACGACCCGATCGCCAACCTTGACTGGCACATCATTTGGCCGCCAAAACGACGGGAAAGTGAATCCAGTGATCCAAAGATCAGCCGACTCATAGAAAGTTACCTGCCGCGGTGATTGAGCCGCAAAAACTGGATCTTGTGACATGTCGCAGGCCGTAAAATCAGGTGCATCCCTATCCACAACAATCATGCCAGCGTAGGCTGGATGAACAGCCTGAATTTGAAACCGGGTCAGCTGAGGTGAGGAGAACGTCAATTCAACGTTGTCTTTTTCAGCGCATAGCACTGGTTCACTGCGATTGGTCACTGCTACTGCCAACGGTTCGGCGACCGCTTGTGACGTTAAAGCCAAAGTAAGCGCAATGATGATTGGTACTTTCTTTAAACAATCAATGGCGCACGCAGGTGCATATTGGGTCATAAAAACTCACGATGTAATGGTTGCTAAAGTAGTAGCGGTTGCTTAGGCTCTGTTGATACATTAAAAAGGGTTGTATTTCATCCAGATTTCACCCGTGTGAATGTCTCTGTCGGTGCTGCTTTACTGGTGACAACTCATTAGCGTAACCACCCTTTGGTCAACACACATTTTAGAGGCTCGCGCCAAGTATCAGTTTCATGGCAGTGAAAGTATAGGACCGAAGGCCCCCCGCTGGTAGGCAACGTATTGCTGACGCCAAGAAGCCTCACTGCGCCTCACTAAACTCGAAAATTTGATGTGTCAGAACGGCACAACGAGGTTCAGCATCGAGAAATTTTAAATATTTGACAACGTCAAAACTTGATTTATTTCGACCTAAAAAGTTAGCGAAGCAATCCCCGATGGGGCACCAAATAGCATTGATTTATATGGGTTTTTTACCCTAAAAGCAGCCTATTCACCACTTTAACAGCCGTCTAGAAAAAACTAAAAATAGATGGTGAGGTGCAATGGGGCGATGGTGCAATGGTGCCATAGCGTGAGTGTACGGATCACACTGATCAAATGAAGGCGAAAGGCAGCTGCCTTGTGCCAGACCACGCCCACACTACGCCCACACTACGCCCACACCAAGCCCAACGACAAAGGCACAACAGGACCCAGATCTGAATCGTGCTGCAACCACGCCTCATCAAGCAAACTGATCGTCCATGCAAGCTGGGCTGGATTAAGTGAGGACTTGATCAAGTGAGGGCGGGCTTGGCACAGTCGTTATGAGTGCGTCCATCAGGCATTTTGTTTTCCGGGGCGAGAGAGTACGCGCCCGGGGCGCGCGCCGGTTGCCTTGCCATGATCCCAAACCAAAACACCATTCACTATCACCGCAAGAATACCTCGTGCCATCGCAATGGGATTTTCGTATGTCGCCACCTCGTCAACCGTCTCTTCGTCAAACAAAGTGAGGTCAGCATAGGCCCCCTCTTTGAGAACACCGCGATCTGTCAGCCCAAAGTTAACCGCAGTTAACCCGGTCATTTTGTGTACCGCCGTCTCGAGTGAAAAAAGGCCTAAGCCACGTCGATAGTGTCCAAGCACGCGAGGAAATGTTGACCAAAGCCTCGGATGCGGTGATGCATCGTGAGGCAAACCGTCAGAGCCAACCATGGTTGGTGCAAATTGCAGAATCTTTTGTACATCGCCTTCGTCCATACGGAAATAGATCGCGCCGGCGGGCAACAAACGATCAACCGCCTCAGCTTGAGACACCCCCATTTTCTCAGCGATTTTGTCCAAATCTTGACCGGCATACTCAGGCAAGGCTTTTGACCATGTCACGATGACGCGTGAGGATGTTTCTGCACGGCTCATCGAGAGCACGGTAGAGCCCGCCGTGTATGGATAGCAATCCAAACAGATCGGCTGCTTTGCCATGCTTTGGCGGATGAACTCGAGCGTCTCATCCGAGCGGCCATGGTTTTTTGCACCAACTATCTTGTGGTGCGAGATAACGACAGGCACGTCCACCTCCCGGCCAATACGGAATGTTTCCTCGAGCGAATCCATAATACCGTCGGCCTCGTCGCGCATGTGCGTGCAATAAAGACCGTTATATTCCTTGAGGGGCCGGCAAATTTCAATCACTTCTTCAGTGGGTGCGGCGACAGCGGGCTCATAAAATAGACCTGTTGATACACCGATGGCACCGGCCTGCATCGCCTCAACCACGAGTTTGCGCATCTCTTGAATTTGCTCAGTTGTTGCCGGCTTTTCCAAGTCATCCATCGTTGCCACGCGCAGCGTTGTATGACCCACCAACATCGCCCGATTGGTCGCTGAAGGCTCGGCGCGCAATGCATCCAAATATGCCTTGAAACTGGGGAAACGGAACCATCCTCCCTCATCGTCCAACAAGTTCAAGGGTGGCGTGACTGGGTCAGGAATAGGTCTGGGCATCGGGGCAAGAGACACGCCGCAATTGCCCCCAATGATGGTAGTTACGCCTTGGCTTACCTTCGGAGTCATCTCAGGGTTGGACAGCATCATGCGATCATCATGGGTGTGGGCATCAATAAAGCCGGGCGCGGCAACCCGTCCTTTTAAATCAATCTCTTTCTTTGCGGTGCATTCAGATAGATGACCTATTTGGACAATGCGATCGCCGTTAATGCCAATATCCGCATGAAAGCGATCAGCACCCGTTCCATCAATCACCATCGCATTTCTAATCAGCAAATCAAACTGTGTGCCCATTGCCTCAATCTCCACATAGACTCTAATATCAACAAAAAAGGATTAATCCACAATTTTTGCGCTCTTGAAACCAAGATCCCAGAACAAGCCTGCCTTTAATTGTAGCGACTCGCGTGCAACAGGACCGAGCATATGCTCTTTAGGCACGTGCTGAAAGCAAGCCGTGTACGAGTCTGGCAACCTGACAGTGCGGGCAGAGCCAAAACTCTCAAAAACGCATCGTTGGGTCGTTTGCCGCCCAGATTTGGCAGCTCATCGACGTCTTTGGCGATCGTTTCTGTGATCGAAGCAACTGCACCCTGGTAATAAGTCTTTCAAGCACGCCGCTTCAAAGACTAATATCTTTTTAATTCTATGATGCAAAATTAAGATGCTCAGCTTACTGAAGCGACTTGATATTGTCTGAAGACCGGCAAACGTTTTTGCGCCTAAGTCCTCAGGTTTGATGAAAGGAATACCACCATGCAACTGCAGGATCTCTCAACACCGGCTGCGCTCATTGAACGCGATCGGATGACACGCAATATTGAACGCATGCAGCAACGGATGAATCAGTTCGATGTTGCATTCCGCCCGCATGTCAAGACCACCAAATGCATTGAGATCGCCAGGGCACAGATCGCTGCCGGTGCTCAAGGCATTACCGTTTCAACGCTGAAAGAAGTTGAACAGTTTTTTGCTGCTGGGATTACGGATATTTTATACGCGGTTGGCATGGTGGCCCCTAAGCTCAAACAAGCGGCTGCGCTCATTAACAAAGGATGCAACCTAAAAATCATTGCCGACAATGCCGACTCAGCGAAAGCCATCGTTGCATTCTCACAAGCCAATCAGACGCCTTTCGAGGTGTGGATTGAAATTGATACCGACGGCCACCGATCGGGCGTGGATCCTGAAAGCGATGAATTATTGACCATTGGTCGGCTTCTACAACATGGTAACGTGACGCTCGGCGGTGTGATGACACACGCTGGATCAAGTTATGGCCTGCACACGCCAGACGCCTTGATGGCATTAGCTGAACAAGAGCGCCGCCTCTGTGTATTGGCGGCAACACGTTTGCGCGCCGCACACTTACCTTGCGAAAATGTCAGTGTCGGCTCCACACCAACGGCGCTATCCGCACAAACCTTGGCTGGTGTGACCGAAGTTCGAGCGGGCGTCTATGTGCTTTTTGATCTTGTCATGGCCAACGTAGGCGTTTGCACACCAGATGACATTGCTTTAAGCGTGCTGACCACCGTCATTGGTCATCAGAAAGAAAAAGGCTGGGCCATAGTGGATGCTGGGTGGATGGCCATGAGCCGAGATCGTGGCACGCAAAACCAACAGCACGACTATGGTTATGGGCAGGTCTGTGACAGCAATGGAACATTACTGAACAACTATCACATGAGCGGCGCAAACCAAGAGCACGGGATTATCAGTAACGTGAACGCCACTTGTGTAGAGGACATCAGCGCTCAACTTCCGATCGGGACGCAGTTGCGAATACTACCCAATCACGCCTGCGCCACCGGTGCGCAATTCCCTTCTTACCATGTCGTCGAGTCAACACCTAGCGGATCCCCCGAGATAGGACCCACCTGGTCGCGTTTTTACGGCTGGTGAAACACCGTCGCTTTGAAAATATTGGGGCAAACATTAAAAAACGATCAATCCTGCCATGTTACCAACCGAGGCGGACGCCCTCATGCCCCCTTCAGCCCGCTCCCAACAAAGCTGGGGGTTTCCCAAAAGCAATTGAAATTTTTTGATCCGCATTGCAAAGTTCATCCATTTGTCGTGACGAGTAAGAACCCTGTTGTTCACACCAGTCACTGTGATAAAAAACTTCATTGCTAATCTCATCTTGATTGGAGGTCGTTTTGCAAACGAATGCTGTTAGTCAATCTGCTGCCTTGCGTGGCGTGTGTGATTGTCACGTCCATGTTATTGGACCGCACGAACAATACCCACTCGTACCCGTGCGAAGCTATACCCCGTTGCATGCGACAGCAACCGACTTGGCAGCCATGATGCGTCGCTCAGGTGTTGATCGTGCGGTGGTGGTGCAACCCAGCGTACTTGGCCTAGATAACCGCTGCTCGCTTGATGCACTTGAGCATCTCACATCGCAAGGTTTAGAAGGCCGGGTCGTGGCTGTGTTACCCAATACGTTGCCTGCCAGTGAGTTGGATGATTTACATCGGGCGGGCGTCAGGGGGTTAAGGGTGAACCTGCAAAGCAATACGGGCGCTGGCCTGGCCCAAGCGCGTGAAGCCTTGCAAAACGCGATCCGTTTGTGTGAGCGCCATGCTTGGCATGTGCAGCTCTTTGTCAACCGCCAAATGGTTCAAGCACTTTCTTCAGATATCGAGAACGCGCCAATCGAAGTGGTTCTGGACCATTTTGCTGGACTTTCAGTCAGTGGGTGTGATGATGAATCCAGCCTTGCCGTTCTTCGGCTACTTGGGTCAGGAAACATCCACATCAAATTATCTGGCAACTATCGAATCACCGATGATGCCTTTGATCTTCGGTTAGCCGACCTCGCCCGTGATTTGGCTGGCGTCAATCCAGAGCATCTCATCTGGGGCAGTGATTGGCCGCACACACCGAAACACGCCGGACAGGCTGTTAACCATCCGACCATCAAGCCCTATCGGAGAATTGACACGAACCGCTTGTCTGGCGCTGTTTTTGAGTGGTTCGAGCCGCCACTGGCAAAAAGGGTCTTGGTCGAAAATCCCGCCCGGCTGTACGATTTTTCGTGTTAACTGCATCAGGTATTTTGCAGACCAAACGGGCACATACCGCGGCAACCCAAGCGTTGATTAAACGCCTTCGATGATTCGTATTTCACGAACAACCGAATTGGTGCCGAGCTTCTCGAGTGCCTCTTTATATCCGGGACTGTCATATGCTGCCAAGGCAGCATCTAGGCTCTCAAACTCGATCAACACGGTGCGCATTTGTAGCCCGTTTTCTTTAACGGCAGCTGGCATGCCACGCGCTAAAAAAGTCCCACCTGCGGCGCTAAGTGAAGGGCCTGCCAGTTTGGCATAGGCAGCAAGGGCATCATCGTCGTTGATCGACTGGTAGGCGCTGATCCAATAAGCTTTGGTCATGGTTTTCTTTAATCAAAAAACTTATTGTGCCACGTAAACATTATTTCCCAAGGAGAAAACGCCCAAATTTTTAATAAAAAAACAATGGTTTTATTGAAATTAAGCGCTATCGGTTAGCCTTTTTTATATGTGGGCTCTCCCTTGATATGCCAAGCCGATGCATGACTAGTGCCCCACCACGTGGTGCCGAACTGTCAAGATCCATTTAACGGACAGAATTTAGATCTTGCTATCTGCTTGCTCTTGTTCAATCTCAGCAAACACCTGCTTAGCCGTGCGAAATGAGTCGATCGCTGCGGGTGCCCCACAATAGACAGCAGTCTGCAAAAAAATTTCGCGAATCTGCTCGCGTGTTAAACCATTGTTGAGGGCGCCACGCAAATGAACCTTGAGTTCGTTAGGTCGATTCAGTGCCGTTAACATGGCCAAATTGATCATGCTGCGCTCTTTAAGCGTCAAGCCATCGCGAACCCAAACAGCGCCCCAGGCATGTTCTACGACGTACTGCTGTAGTGGGCCGGTAAAGTCATCGACGTTATTCATTGAACGGTTGACATGCTCTTCACCAAGCACTTTTTTTCTAACCGCTAAGCCCGCTTTGAAGGTTTCGTTCTCGTTCATCATTTCTCCAAAAGATTAATCTGGTGCGCTAAGCTCACCTCACCTATTGCTGTTTGTACTACGGGGTCGTCCTTCGTTGTTTAATATTAATAACGATGCCCAAAAAAATCTCATCTTTATGATTGGTCAGGAATGGATTTGAAAGATTTCGATGTCGCCCGAGAAGGCCCTTTGCATGACATCCGCGTACTCGATATGTCGCGTCTAGTCGCAGGCAATATGCTGTCGGCTTACTTAGCTGACTTTGGCGCTGATGTTATCAAGGTTGAGCGCCCCAATGCTGGCGATGACCTCAGGAATTGGCGCGAGGGCGGGCATGATATTTATTGGAAAGTCTATGGGCGAAACAAGCGCTCAGTGGTACTCGATTTACAAAGCAAGCAAGGCCTCTCAGACCTAAAAGCACTCGTGCCCACAGCGCAAGTGCTCATTGAAAACTTTGTGCCAGGCGGCCTTGAAAAAATGGGGCTTTCGCCAGAGATACTTTTAAATCTAAACCCTGCCCTATTGATTGTCAGAGTCTCTGGTTGGGGACAAACCGGGCCTTACCGGGAGAAGCCAGGCTTTGGCACACTCGTTGAAGCAATGTCGGGCTTTGCTCACCTGAACGGGCATGCAGACAAACCACCTGCTTTGCCACCACTTGCTCTGGCTGACATGATTGCTGGCATTTACGGTGCAGCTGGTGTCTTAACGGCACTGCGTGTGGCCGAAAAAACCGGTCAAGGGCAAGTGATTGATCTGTCGTTATTCGAACCCATTTTTTCAGTAATTTCATCTGAGGCTGCTAAATTTAAGGCCACGGGTAAGGTCAGCATGAGGGCCGGCAATCAATCCTCACACACAGCACCACGCAACCTATATCTCTGTCGTGATGGTTATTACGTTTCAATGTCGGGCTCCATGCAGGCCATGGCCTTGCGTATTTTTGACAGCATTGGTCGATCTGATCTCAAAACAGACCCACGCTTCATTGATAACGACGCACGTGTTCAGCATCGTGAAGCGCTCGATGAGATCATTGGCGAATTCATTGCAGCGCGCACACAGGCAGAAAATCTGGCCCTCTTTGAAAAAGCCGCCGTTACCGTCGGACCTGTCTACTCAGTGGCTGAATTAATCGACCATCCCTATGTGGTTGGGCGCGAGGCTATGGTAAACCTGCCTGATGAAGAGCTTGGGTATGTTCCCATGCACAACATCATTCCTCGCTTATCAGAGACGCCGGGCCAATTTCGTCGACCTGCCCCAAAACTCGGCCAACACACCCAAGAGATTTTGAACGAAATTCATCGTGACAAATTTAGTGCACCTTCAGACTTTTAACTTAAACCTTGATCGCAAATGGATCGCGTGCCATTTCTGAATAGTCGATCATGACGTTTTTCGGAGCCAAGTACTCATCAAGCGCCCATTCACTGCGCTCGCGCCCAAAACCACTCTCTTTGAATCCACCAAATGGCGCCTGCACCGCCACCGCACGGTATGTGTTAACCCACACACTTCCAGCGTGTATGGCTTTAGATACCCGCATGGCACGGTTGAGGTTAGTGGTCCAAATACCCGCCGCTAGACCATAACGAGAGTCATTGCCAATCGAAATGGCGTCTTCTTCCGTGTCAAACGGGATAATCGATAAGACAGGACCAAAGATCTCTTCTTGCGCCAAAACCGAGGCGTTGTCGACGTCTTTAAAAATGGTTGGCGCCACAAACAACCCTTTGTCTAAGTTGCCGCCTTGCGCCCGCGCGCCACCAACGAGCAACTTCGCCCCTTCGGCCACACCCGCTTCAATAGATCTCATCACGCGATTGAATTGGGGCTCGTTGGCCAAAGTACCCATTTCAGTTTTGTGATCAGTCGGATCCCCCAAAATTATCGTCTTGGACTTCTCGACGAGCTGATCAACCACTTGCTTGTAGATCGACTTTTGAACGAGAAGACGCGAGCCCGCAATACAGGTCTGACCTGTTGCCGCAAAGATGCCAGCAAACGCGCCCACCACCGCCTTATCGATATCGGCATCGTCAAAGATGATGTTGGGAGATTTGCCACCCAACTCTAGTGTGACCGGCACGAGCTCACGTCCCGCTTGTGCGGCGATCTCACGGCCCACGGCTGGACTGCCTGTAAAACTGATGCGATCAATACGACCCGATGTGAGCAACGCCTTGCCCACGCGGTGATCACCAGTCACGACATTGAAGACGCCATTGGGAAACCCAGCCTTTTCGACGAGCTTGGCAAATTCCAAGGTCGTCACTGAGGCGTGTTCCGACGGTTTGACCACCACGCAACAACCGGCTGCCAACGCGGGTGCGAGCTTGTTGGAAAGCAGTCCCATCGGGGAGTTCCAAGCCGTGATCAGCACCGCCACACCCAATGGCTCACGGGTCGCGTAATCCAAGATGTAGGGTTGATCCAAGGGGATGACCTTGCCCCACAGCTTATCGGCACTACCCGCAAAAAAACGGTACTGTCTCGCCGCAAAACCCATTTGACTCTGCGTTTCTCGGATGACCTTGCCGTTGTCGGTGCTCTCCAGAATGCCCATGCGCTCGGCATCAGCCTCAATCAAATCGGCAAGCTTATTTAATAATCGAGCGCGGTCTTTACCAGATGTCTTAGACCAAGTGGTCTCAAATGCCTTACGGGCCGCGCCAATGGCATTGGCCACCTGCGCCTCAGTCGCGGTCGGGACTTCGGCCCAGACCTGCTGCGTGTAGGGGTTAACCGCTGGAAAATACTCTTGCTGACTATCTGAGACCCAACGACCGTCAATAAATAACTGATACTTCATCTGTGGCACCTTATTTAAGTTTGTTTTTTGCAGCGCGATCGTGGCAAGCCAAATATTGCTCTAAAAAACCACGAGGTCACTCTTTGTCCATCCCACATTGTATGACGGGGTATGACGGGCCATGAGGTCAAAAGTCTCAACAATCAGAATTATCGATCAATCGGCTTTGCTTGAATTGTCTTTTTTCTCGCAACAAAAACGTTAAGCATGCCTCACAAGACTCAAGCAAACCGATCTTATGGCAACGGGTTGACTAACCCTAGTTTTCCTCACGCCTCTGGTCGTCTGACACCCACCTTGGTGGTACATTTTCTGCCATAACCCTGTCTCAAAGTACCAAGACAACCTGCAGCCTTAAACCAATGATGACCCTACTTCAAACCGAAGGCCTTTCAAGGCGCGTCTCGCCCGACCGTTGGTTGTTTCGCAAACTCAATTTGTCAGTCGCCGCCGGCGAGCAACTGGCTCTTCAGGGCGCATCCGGTGTCGGCAAATCAACCCTGTTAAACCTATTGGCGGGCTTGGAGCCTCCCGACGAAGGGAGAATACTCTTCAAAGGTCAGGACATGACCACCATGAGTGATGGCGAGCGACTGGCATTGCGACGTGACTCTTTTGGGTTTGTATTCCAAGCCTTTCACCTCATGCCGCACCTCAATGCCCTACAAAACGTCATGGTGCCTTGCCTACTGGCAGGGTTGTCGTTGGCCGAATCGAAGTCCCGTGCCGTTTCCCTTTTAACAGCACTGGGCCTAGGCGGGGTACTGTCGGCGTTTCCTGCGGTGCTCTCGGGCGGTGAACAACAACGGGTTGCCTTGGCACGCGCGCTCGTTCACCATCCCGAAGTGGTGTTAGCTGATGAACCCACCGGCAACCTTGACCCCGAAACTGCCTCGCAAGCACTTGATTTACTTTGCACAACCTGTCGAACTGAGGGGGCCACATTGGTCATGGTGACGCACTCGGTTGAGGCGGCACAGCGGCTCGATCGTCGCTTTGTGTTGACCCGCTGATGCTGTTTTATTGGCTTTTATCCTCGGCCTTTCGGGCTCAACCCGGTCGCTGGCTTATCGCCGGCTTCACCGTTGCCTGTGGAATCGCGCTGGCCGTGGCCATTCACACCGTTAACCGCTCTGCACTCAGTGAATTCGGCCGTGCGCTCGATACCATTAACGGCCAAGCCTCAGCGCAATTGGTTTTCGTCACTGGCGACATGCCTGACGCTGTGTTTGATGACATCGTGTCAAGACAAGCGGCACTTGGCATTCGTGCCGTCAGTCCCGTTTTGAGGCGGGACACCAACTTTTTGACGGTGCTCGGCATCGATGTGTTTCGTGCTGCACAAGTCACGCCCGCCTTGATGCCATCAGCGGCCTCGGGGCAGGCGCGACAACTCTTTTCAGGCGATTCGATTTTTCTATCGGCCACTGCCCTTCAGTCCCTTGATCTGGCGATTGGCGACTCGCTCACGCTATCCATTGACGACCAACAAGAGACCTTTGTCATTTCTGGCCTGGTGCCAGGCGCGGCTGGTCAAAGCCTCGCCGTCATGGATCTGGGCTTGGCCCAATGGCGACTCAACGGCATGGGTCAACTCAGTCGTCTAGACATCGTGCCTGAGCCAGGACAAAGCTTTGATGCGATTGCAGGCGCTGTCGAAGCACTCAATCTTGGCCTGAGCCTTGTCACCGCTGACGACCGTGATCGACGCATGTCAAACCTATCGCGGGCTTACCGCGTGAACTTAAGCGTGCTGGCATTGGTGGCATTGTTCACTGGGGCGTTTTTGGTGTTCACCACCATTAGTTTTTCGGTTTTGCGCCAGCAATCGCAATTGGCGCTACTGAGTGTGCTTGGCGCAAAACGCGAGTGGTTATTTGCCTTGGTGCTCACCCAAGCCTTGATTGTGACGGCCTTGGGCGGCCTGCTGGGTTTGGGCATCGGGTTGGGTTTGGCCTGGCTACTGCTGGGGATAGCCGGTGGCGACTTGGGTGGTGGTTATTTTTCCACAGCAGTGCCGCCACTGGATATCGACCCCATCGCATTGCTGGGGTTTTGGGTGTTGTCCTTGGCTGTGGGGGTTTTGGCGGGCTACTTTCCAGCGCGCGCGGCCACTAACGGCTCACCCATGGCGCAACTGCGCTCAGGCGCGGCGGAGCGCCTACTCAAACCCGTCTTGCATTATCGTGTGGCCATCAGCTTGGGTGTGGTTAGTCTTGTTTTGGCGTTCATGCCTGCGGTCGGTGGTTTGCCAATTGCCGCTTATTTATCGATTGCCTTTCTGCTATTTGCTGGCCTAGCCATCACACCATCGCTGGTCAGCCAAGGCTTTTATTTGTGCTCACAACGATTGTTGCGTGACCGATCCCGATCATCGTCTTTAACACTGGCGATATGGCGCTTGGCGCAAGCACCCGCTAGCGCCGCTGGCCTGATTGCTGGTGTGGTTGCCGCCCTGGCACTCACCGTTGCCATGGTCGTCATGGTGTCGAGCTTTCGCGACTCAGTCACGCTTTGGCTCGATCAGGTGTTACCCGCCGATCTGTACGCCAGCCTAAATGCCTCAGCCGTCGCTGATGCCGATGTCGATGTCGCTAGCGCCAAAGATGCCTTGGCGGCTATCGACGGCATCGAGCGCGTGACCTTCACATTACAGCAGGATATTTTGTTTCGGCCAGATCGCCCAGAGGTTGCGTTGATTGCAAGACCCATTGCCCCAGGTCAAGACGCTGACGTCTTACCCCTGACCGGGCGTGTGGTCTCGCAAGCGCTTGATTCTGTCACAAGCCGCACGAGCACACTACCCGAGGTCTATGTCTCCGAGGCCATGATCGATCTGTACGACTGGCGACCCGGTCAAGCACGCACCTTGCCAATGGTTGGGGTACCCAGCGGTCAGTTGTTAGTGTGGGTGGCGGGTGTTTATAGGGATTACGGCAGACAGCACGGTTCGGTGGTGATTGATCTGACAACGTACCAAGCACTGACCAACGACTTACGTCACACCGGTTTGGCCATTTGGCTGTCGCCCCAAGCCAACCCGGCTGAAGTTTTGGATCGGCTGCGTGCTGCCTTTCCGGACTATGCGGCACTTCGCTTCAGAAGCGCAACCGACCTACGCGCCTTGTCACTGACCATTTTTGATCGCAGCTTCGCCTTGACTTACGCCCTTGAGGTGGCGGCGTTGTTGGTCGCGCTATTTTCTGTGGCAGCTGGCTTTGCCGGTCAGGCCCTATTGCGACAAAAAGAATATGCCTTGGTCCACCACTTGGGTCAATCCACCGGCCAGCGGATACGCTGGATCACGGCTGAATCCGGTCTTTTGTTGGCATTGGCTGCCATCTGGGGAACAGTTTTGGGTCTCTTGATGAGTCAAATTCTGATCCACCGCGTAAACCCACAATCCTTTAACTGGACCATGCAAACCAGCCTACCCACCGTTGCCGTTGTTGTCTTGATGCTGTCAATTGTTTTGTTGGGTATCGTTGCAGCAGTCTGGGCCTCGCACAGAAATCTAAAACCCGAGCGTTTGGCCTTGTCATTGCGTGAGGATTGGTAATGAAGAGTCACGCTCGCCGATCGTGGTTAAAACAAGTGCTGGCGCTGTCGGCTTTACAACCCTTGGCCGGTTGGCCGGCATTCGCCTCGGACGAAGCAACGCACTACCCGGTGGTCGCGCCTCGGTCTTTGGTGTTTCCACGTGACTTTGGCGCACACCCAGACTTCAGGACTGAGTGGTGGTACCTCACAGGATGGTTGGATTCAGGTCCACAGCCGATTGGCTTTCAGGTCACTTTCTTCAGAAGTCGTACTCGTCACCCTGGTGATAACCCGAGTCGTTTCGCACCACAGCAATTGATGTTTGCCCATGCCGCGCTGGCTTTAACCAATGAGGGTAGGCTTCGACACTCACAAACCTCAGCACGCGTGGGACCGGCCGGCGTGTCATTCGACACAGCCGACACGGCCCTGCAGCTCTCAGGCTGGACCTTGAAGCGAACACCCAACGATCGCTATGACATCTTCATCCCTGCCGATGATTTCACACTCACCATCCAAGCCACACCCGCGAGCCCGCCTGTCTTGCTTGGTGAGTCTGGTTACTCGCTCAAAGGACCATCGGCAGCGCTGGCTAGTTATTACTACAGTCGCCCGCAGATGGCAGTCCAAGCCACACTAACCCTCAAAGACCGAATATCTGAAAACCGCTCAGCACCACAAAACCTGTCTGGCTCGGCTTGGTTTGATCACGAATGGTCTAGCAGTCTGTTGATGGACGGTGCCGTGGGTTGGGATTGGATTGGTATCAATCTGTTTGATGGCGGCAGCCTCATGGGCTTTAGGATCCGCGACGCCGCTGGTCAAACGCTCTTTAGCGAGTGGGATTGGCGCGACGCCCAAGGCCATCGAATCCCAGCAAAAGCCAATGCCGATTGGGTGCCCTTTGGCCGCTGGCGATCACCACGGTCATTGATCGTCTACCCCGAGGGCTTTACCCTTAAAACCCCAGATCAACAGTGGCAATTAAAAACACTCATGGCCGACCAAGAGGTTGACGCACGCGCCAGCACCGGTGGGTTCTACTACGAGGGTGGGGTTGAGCTGCTTGAAAACGGTCAAGCCATCGGCCGCGGCTACTTGGAACTGACCGGGTACGGTGAGCCGCTGCGGCTATGAGGCGGCTCTTCGAACATTTGTCGCACAGCACCAAGTCACGCGATTCCAACGTCTTACTTGGTGAATTGATCTTTTCAAGCACGCTACAAAACCTTTCACTCGGTGTCACCTTCTGTAGAGTAACAGCCGGTGACCCTGCGATTTGATCCAAGCGGGGCAACAGTTAGCAGGCCATCCCTTACACTGGTTCTCATGACAAAAAAAGCAACAAAACTCAGTAGTCTGACCCGCTGGTTACGGGATTACCGCGTTCTCTCGCGCTACCGAGCCCAATGGCTTCTAGCAGCCCTGTTCCTGCTGCTAGCGGCTGGCGCCACACTGACCGTACCACTGGCTTTCCGTAATTTGGTTGACACCGGATTAACAAGCCAAGCGATCAACCAACAGTTCATTAACCTGCTCATACTGGCTGCCATTCTGGCCGTCATGACGTCTTGTCGCTTTTACGTGATGTCTTGGCTCGGTGAACGCGTGGTGGCTGATATTCGCCAACGTGTCTTTGAAAACGTCTTGCGCCAAAGCCCCGCTTACTTTGAAACCCTGCAAACCGGTGAAGTGCTGTCGCGGCTGACAAGCGACACCACGTTGGTGCAAACATTGGTTGGCTCTAGCGTCTCGATTGCGTTGCGCAGCCTCGTGATGCTGATTGGTGGCATCACCATGATGCTCATCACCAGCGCTTGGCTAGCCGGTGTCATGATCGGACTGCTCCTTCTGACTGTTCTGCCCTTGTGGGCTCTGGGCCGTTACGTTCGACGCATGTCAAGAGCCAGCCAAGACAAAGTCGCTGATACCAGCGCCATGGCCGGCGAAGTCTTGAACGCGGTCACCACCGTGCAAGCTTTTGTGCGCGAACCTTACGAACAAAAGCGCTACCAGACAGCGGTCGAAATGGCCTTTTCTGTCGCCAAAAAACGCATCGCTATGCGATCAACGTTGACTGCCACCACCATTTTCATGGCTTTCTCAGTGATTGTCTTCGTGTTGTGGGTCGGGGCCCAACAAGTGACCGCTGACACAATGACCTTGGGCGATCTCACCCAGTTCGTGCTTTACGCCGTCCTGATTGCCGGTTCCATTGGCGCCCTTTCTGAGACTTGGGGTGACCTACAACGGGCCGCCGGTGCGACTGAGCGCTTGGTTGAATTGATGCAAGCCGAACCGGCACTGGCCATCTCGCCAGCACCAGGCCCTAGCGCAACCCCGCTAGTCACCCCATCAACCGTCAACCCTGTCAATGCGATTGCCTTTGAGACCGTGACGTTTTCTTATTCATCGCGGCCCGACTTTCTGGCCTTGAAACAACTGAGTTTTTCAGTGCCCAAGGGCGCGCGCTACGCGCTTGTTGGCCCATCAGGTGCCGGCAAAAGCACGCTCTTTGCCCTGTTGCTGCGCTTTTATGAACCCAGCAACGGCCAGATTGAGATCTTTGGCCAAGCGATTGCACAGTGGCCCGTCAGTGAGCTGCGCAATATGATTGGCATCGTGCCTCAGGAACCCGTGATTTTTGCTTCAAGCGCCATGGAGAACATTCGCTATGGCCGACTAGACGCCACCGATGCGGAAGTCATCGCTGCGGCCACCACCGCTCATGCCCATGGCTTTATTTCTGCACTGCCCGAAGGCTATCAAAGTTTTTTGGGTGAGCGCGGTGTGCGCTTATCAGGTGGCCAAAAGCAACGCATTTCGATTGCGCGTGCGATTCTTAAAAACCCACCCATTCTCTTGCTTGACGAAGCCACCAGCGCCTTAGACGCCGAATCCGAGCGCGAAGTGCAACAAGCACTCGATAGCGTTCTGCCCGGGCGCACCTCACTGACCATTGCCCATCGCTTGGCCACAGTCTTAAGAGCCGATCGCATTCTTGTCCTTGAAAACGGTCAAGTCTTAGAACAAGGCAGGCACGATGAGTTGATGGCTCAAGGTGGGCTTTACGCCAGACTTGCAAAGCTTCAGTTTGCGTAAAAAAGGAACCTCACGCCGCTGATAAGGTCTGTTGGTCATCGTCTCGCAGAGAAATCCCATGAACTCTGGCCGCGCTATCCTTTCAATTGCCATGCTCGCCGCCTTTGCCGATGGCACCAAAGACGACAATTAGCGCGAACACGTCAAACAATTTGCGCAACAACTCGGCGCAAGTTCAGTTGAACTCACGGGCGTTTATCAGGACGTTTTGCTCGGGCGAGTAATACTCGCGGACGCTGTTGCTGCACTGACTGAAGAGGGCCAACGCCGCTGCGCTTACGGACTGGCAGTTTGCGTTTGCGACAGCGATGTCGTTCGTTGTGAAACGCAATACGCATTCCTAAAGTATCTGCGTGCCCGCTTGGGTTTGGACGGTGACAAAGCCGTGGATAATGCCGCGCTCAACAAAACCATCCTCAACTACGCGATCCTTAATGGTGCGCTTGAATTGTTGCCGCAGTCTTGGGCATCGGTGGCCATCACTTCCATGCAGATAAAAATGGTCTACCGAATCGGCAAAGCCCATGGCCACGAACTCGATCAAGGCCATATCCGCGAATTTCTGGCCACGGTAGGGGTGGGCATGACATCTCAATACCTCGAACAATTTGGCCGTAAATTGGTGGGGGGCTTGTTGGGTGGCTTTTTGGGCAAGACAGGTAAAAAGCCGGGCGGGCAGCCGCCAGTGTGGCGTTTTTATTTGCGACAACCTATGCGCTTGGACAATTGGCCAAACGCTACTATGCTGGGGGTCGCCAAATGAACACCACACTACTGAAGCAAACCTTTGGCGAACGGCTAGAACCAGCTAAAAAAACTTCAAACCCAATACCTGCCCGACATACAAGAAAAAGCCCGCAACCTTGACGCCAGTTCCGTCCTTTCCATGGTCAAGGGCAACGACGCACCCATCTAAAATGCTGCCTCCGTAACAAACGGTGGCAGTAAATGGCGTTAAAGCCTCATTGGACCCTAGAACCGAAAGAGCAAGTTGGCGCTGACGCTTTGACTCCAATAGCCTTCACCCGCCTGTAAACCATACTGAGCGCGAACCTCTAGTGATTCTGACTCATAGGCCTGAATACCCAAGTTAAAGCGACCCAGAATGGTTGGTCCATCTGTCGTGACGTCGTAAGTGCCCGCACTAGACAGTCCGTTCACAAAGGCCATTTGTGTGGATACTTTGTTGTTTGGTAAAAAGCTGACACCCGCGCTCACAAACGCCTTGATCCGACGCTTGCCATCTGTGACGACATCAGTACCGTATTCGATCATCGGCGTAATGCCAATGTTGTACTGGCTGTTTGAATTGGCTTTCAGTGCCAAAACACCAGCACCTTTCTCGGTATAGCCGGGAAGGCGACTGTAAATCACATCAAAATCCACATACGGTTTGACATAGTAGTCACCACGCTCGAACTCGTAGGCTGCCCTAAGCCGTAAAGCCAACATCGTCATCGTACTGTCGCTCGTATACTGCTCTTGTAATGAGCCTGCTGCACCGTTGCCAGAAAGCTGCGGCGACCGATAGTTCTGTAACCAACCATGAGCCAAACCGACTGAGCCACCAAAAGACCATTGCTCAAACTTCTTTTTGAGCGAAACCGATGCGTTAAAAAATTCTCCGTTACTGGTGAGGCCTGTGGCTGTCAAATAATTGTTGGCATACCCCACTGAAAAACCAGTGCGCCAACTCCCGTTAATCTGTTTTTGTGCGCCCAAGCGCACACCACCAGTGGTGACGTGATAACCGAGATTAGACGAGGTCGCGGATTGCTCAGCAATACTGCCTGCCAGTTGAATCCACGTACAATCGGTCTGATTCAATTTGTAACCAGCTACGGTAACAGCGGGACATGACAAACTGTCAGACATGCCCGACGTGAACACGGTTTTCATTTGAATGGCTTGACTATTCAACACTTGGCCAGACAGCTGATCGAGCGCGGCTTGATAGCCAGAATGGTCACCCTTCTCATACTCATGAACATAACCAAATACCAACGCTTGGCCAGCACTGGCACCGTCCCAAGAACGCTGTAAGTAACCAGCCAATGACGATTGACTGCCTGAAAGACCGTACCCCAGCGGCTTAAAATTGGCTGAGGCAGACTTGGTCAAACCACTGTCATTGACCGCAACATCCCAATCAAACGCGTGCGAATCGCGAATAGAACCCGAATAAGCCAGTGTTTCAGCCAGCAAGAACGAATAACTACCAGGCAACAAGCTCTGGGTTTGCGGCACAAACTCCCCTGCTATGCGTGCAAGACCCGTGACCGTGACGAGATCATTGGCGGGTCCCGTCCCTACTGGGTGTACATCGATGTGGATCTCACTACCAGCGTAGGTTTTTAAGGAGCCATCGATCATCATGCCTTGTGTTGAGCCCGAACCGCTGGGAATCAGCACGCCAAAGTTATGTAACGAGTCATCGGCCACCATCAGTCCTGTAGCACTGAGCGAGCCGTAGTTATAAATCTCACCGGTGGCGTCTAAGCCCAACAAAATATTACCAACGATCGAACCGTAATTGGTGACTGCCGTGTAACCGTCAGGCGCATAAATGGCCCACTTATTTTTAGCCGCATTGGTCGTGTCTTCGTAGCCTGTTGGATCGTTTAAATATTGGTTGTTGACAATACTGGCCAAGTCAGTGGTGTTGATCGTATTGGGATTTTTTGATTGCCCTGTACCCCCGAAAATAACCACTGGGGTTGCGCCACCCGAGGTGGAAACGACACTTGTCCCCTCAATCGAAATCGAAACAACCTCGCCACTGCCCGTGCCTGTTCCAACCGAGGTTGTACCAGTATTGGATATAATGAGGCCCCCACCGCTACCGGTAGAGGCAGCCACCACCGCATCTGAACCCACGCCTGTCGTCGAAATTGTCGCATCGGCGACCACAATCGAAACAGACCCGCCATCACCGCCACTACCACTAGTGATCGTGGCACCTGTTGTTGGCGCACTGTTGTAGAGCGCTGCGCCACCACCACCGCCTATCGACATGGCCAACACCGCTGGCGAAGCTGCACCGGTAGTGTTGATGTGTGACGATATTGAAACCGAAACATTGCCACCAAATGGGTTGCTTGATGCCAAACCACCAAAAAAAACGGCACCTGTGTTTGACTTAACGGCTAAACCACCGCCACCACCAATTGATTGCGCCACCAAACCTATCGCGTTAAGCCCAGCGGTGTCGATTGTGCCACCAGACACCACCGTTACCGCATAACCAGCACCTTGCGCGGAAGAGTCTGACCCAAACGTGACGTTTTGCACAAACAAATCAGAAAGCCCCCCACCAGCCCCAATCGATTGCGCAACAATGCCGTGCGAGAAGTTGTTAGTTGTCGCCAATGAACCGTCTGTGGTCACACTGACTGTGTTGCCATCACCACCATTGTTACCTGATCCTAAAACCAACTGGCCCCCGGCATCCGTGAAGCCGACCACACGCCCACCACCGCCACCAATCGACTGAGCCAAGATCAACGACGCATACTTTCCGCCAGACGAAAGCGGTGCACTCGTTGTGACTGTGACAGCACCAGACTGGCCTTGATGGGTTGCCTCGCCGCCGAGGTTTCCATAGACTATCAAACTGGATGTTGCTGAACTTAAATTGAAAGCCAAGACCCCACCACCCGCACCCAAGGACTGTGCCGTGATGGCCGTAGAACCGTCCCCAGCAGTGGCAATGGATGCCCCTACGGTGACCGTCACGGACTCACCCGTGATTTGAGAGCCGATATCATTGGAACCCAACTGAAAATCGAGCGTGCCCGAACCAGACTCCAAGGCATTCAGGTGACTGACACCAAAACTACCCCCACCACTACTGATAGATTGCGCCAAGATGCCATCGGCAAGCGCACCGTGGGTGACGATTGACCCAGTCGTCGTCACACCCACGGTTGATCCGGTGCTTTTGGTGTAACCACCAAGCAAAATATCAGCGGCAAAATCACCACCGTTCAAAGCACTCGTGGTGATGTCGACGACACCACCGCCACTGGCAACGGATTGCGCCACAATACCCGATGATCGAACGCCCGAGGTGCTGATAGCGCTTGCACTGCTAACCGTAACCGAACCAGCGCTGTTAACGGTTGTGCCCGCACTTCCCAAGACAGCCGCGACAGCCAGGCCGTTGTTGGTATTGGCCTGCGCCAGCTGCGAGCCTGCCAAAGTGTATGAAGACGTTTGAGCCAGGCGTGAGCCAGATGCCGCGGCTTCTAGAACGACCTTGGCGACACCACCACCGTTGCTAATGGACTGCGCCAAGATACCCTGAGATTGATCGCCAACCGTGGTGATCATGCCCCCCGTGTCAAGAGACACGCTGGCACCAGCACCGCCACCACTACCTTGTCCACCAAGGACCAAAGACAAGCTGGCTGATCCGCCTAGCCCGACGGTCCCACCCGTGAATAGCCCGAGCCCGCCACCACCACCAATCGATTGGGCCAAGATACCCATGGACGCATCCCCTACAGTGGTGGCTTTCGATGTGCTGATGACCGTGCCGCTGCTGACACTTACAGCACCTGACTGCCCACTGGCTGACTCAACAGCGCCAAGCAAAAGCGAAAGACTGGTTTGCATTTGATCAAAGTTGTTGATGTGATGACGAACAATACCGCCGCCGGCACCGATAGACTGCGCGATGATGCCACTTGACCCTTTATTTGTCGTTTGCATAGTGCCATTGTTTGTGACTGTCACCGTCAGACCTTTGCTGGACGAACCGGAGGCCCCAAGCACTGCTGCCAGCGTGCTGCCTCGACTGGTGGTCACAGCAGCACCAGCAGTGCTTGCGCCAGACTCAATGCCTGCGGCTGAAGCACTCAACAAATTGGTGGGCGTGATGCTGGCTGAAGACCCGGACTGTGAACTGCCCGTGGTATCAGCTTGTTGATTACTAAAACCCGGTGCTACCGAGCCGCTACCAGAAAAGGAACCCATCCCGCCACCACCACCGATAGCTTGGGCCACAATCGCATCAGACCCTAGCCCTTGGGTAAAGATGGCATCGCCACTGTATACCTCAACATCACCTGAGTCACCGCCTTTCGCACCCGATTGCGCGCCCAAACCGGCTGTTAAACCAGAGGTCAATCCTGTATTGGCCAAGGACGCGAGCCGAGCGTCGCCACCACCACCGCCCAGTGATTGCGCCAAAATGCCAAGCGATAAAGCGTTGGTTGTGGTGATGTTGTTGTTATTGTTCACAAACACATCACCGCCTGAACCGCCACCAGAGGAGCCACCACCCAAAAACATGGCGCTTGATGCAAAAGGTGACCCTGAAAAGCCATCAAAAAGAGCCGTGTTACCGCCCCCGCCACCGATCGACTGAGCCTTGATGCCATCAGACATCATGCCTAGGGTACCGATCACACTAAAGCTATTGATGGTGATGATGCCACCACTGCCTGTTTTAGTGGCATAGCCACCCAAAGACATGGCCCCAGCAGAGCCATATGAAATGGTCGTCGATACGCCTGAGATACCTGCCAGAGAGGCTGTCACGCTAGGGCCTGCGGTACTGGTGCCTGAGCTCATCGTGTTGGCGTCGCTAGGCGGCATGCCACTGACACTACCAACAATCGCATTGATCACAGCACCTGACTGCACGTCGACATCTACGTTTAGAGAAAACAAACCCGTTAGGCCTTGACCACCACCACCGCCAATCGACTGACCAATAATGGCACTAGAACCATGCCCCTTGGTCTGAATCGAACTGGAAAAATACAGTCCCGTGTCAATATCAACGCTCGCGCCACTGCCGCCACTGCCACCCGTGCTACCGAGCGACATGGCGCCAGATAATAGACCACCCGCTGCGGTTTGTTGGTGGACCGCCGAAGCACTTCCACCACCACCACCGATTGATTGAGCATAAATGCCGGCACTAAATAGCCCTGTGGTCTGAAGAACAGACTTATCTGTCAGAAACCCAGCTACGCTGACACTGACTGAACCACCGGCGCCATCAGAGCCATCTTGGCCCCCCGCCGATAACGAAAACGTTTTGGATCCATAGGTCAAATCAACCCCAGAAAAAGCCGCGTTCCCGCCACCACCGCCAATAGAGCTGGCGTAGAGCGCCTCTGACTGCAGCCCCTCCGTGGTCACCGCGCCAGACTGCACCAGGTCTGCGCTACCACCGTCGCCCCCGCCGCCGGCGCTAGCGCCAAGACTGGCATTAAACCCCAGTGAACTGAAATTGGATGCATCGGCCGCATCAATCGTCAATGCGTAGCCCCCGCGGCCGCCGCCCCCGCCAATCGACTCTACTGAGACGCCAGTCGCAAGCAGGCCAGAAACACTCACCGTGCCGTAACTGTTAACGACGGCCGAACCGGCATTGGCGCCTGAGCCCCCTTGACTGCCTGACGTCATATTAAAAGTACCGGCCCGATCGGCAGAGCCCGCATCGAGCGTGACGCCGGACGTGCCGCCATTGCCACCGATGGATTGGGCTTGAAGACCCAAAGATAAATAACCCGTGGTGGTCACGCTGCCATAAGACGTGACTGAGGCGGTGCCACCTGAAGCCCCATCGCCACCGCTACCACCCAATGTGACTGATGGGGAAATCAGGCTCAATGAGACACCAAGGCCCATGCCACCAATGCCGCCGTCACCACCAATCGACTGAGCCAATAACCCTGTCGAGTAAGCGCCTGTCGTGCTGACACTACCCGTGCTGTTTTGAGTAATTTGTGAAGTCCCGCCTTTGCCACCCTTGCCACCTGGCCCCCCAAGCGTCACTGTCGAGGAAACCGTTGAGGCAGCGACCGTCGCGCCGATGGAAATACCACCCATGCCGCCGTGCCCGCCAATTGACTGGGTCGACAGGCCAATGGCGCGATAACCGACCGTGGTGACAGTGCCATTATTGGTCACCAAAACATCACCCGCCTTGCCGCCGTCACCGCCATCGCCACCCACCGTGACGTTCAAAGGAACGCCCGTAGAAACACTCCCAGCGACCGCAAAACCGCCCACACCACCTCGACCACCAGTCGACATGGCAATAATGCCATTGGCTAAGGCGCCAATCGTAAGCACGTCACCGCTATTGGTAAGCGTCACCGAGCCACCCGTACCGCCGTTGCCATCGCCGCCACCGACAGTGTCGCTAATAGATCCTGTACCCGTTACGCTGCCACTGACCGCAATGCCGCCGTGTCCGCCACCCGCGCCGTGGGATAAGGCAAGAATGCCTCGGGTAGACATCGGCGTGAATGACGGATCGTTATAAAAATTCAGACCAGTTGTGATCACACCATCATTGACCACGGTGACTGAGCCAGCCGTACCACCTCCGCCACCATTGCCGCCAACGGTTGCACTGAAATCGCCAACCAAAGCCACATCGCCTGATGCGCTTGAACCGCCAGAACCCCCACCGCCACTGATCGACATGGCTGAAAGCCCGGCACCGCCAACCCCGTAAGCCGTCAGATACCCTTGGTTGGTGACAGAAACAGCGCCACTATTGCCACCCGTGCCACCATTACCACCGACCGTGACAGATCCCGTGCTACCCAAAGAAACCGCGCCGCCCGCACTCCATCCGCCTCGTCCACCACCGGCACCCACCGAGATCGCCTCAATCGCAGGGGAGTCATTACCATAGGTCGTGATCGAGCCCGAGATGGGCAGGCCGCTTGACGTGTTGTTGACCGTGACATCCCCGCCGTTATTGCCAGAACCGCCTTGACCACCAATGCTGGTCGACCCAGAAAACGCCAAACTGACCGAGCCATCAACACCCAAACCACCATGACCACCACCACCCCCGACCGAAAGGGCCAATATGCCTGCCGAACGAGCACCACTAGTGACAATGACACCTTCAATATTCTCTGCAATAACGATGGCGCCCTTGCCACCATCACCGCCACTGCCACCAATCGATTCGCTCGAGCTAAAAGTCGAGACCGACCCACTCGGCAGATAATCAGGAATATACCCAGTGATGCCGCCGCGCCCACCACCACCACCGACTGACAACGCTTCAATACCCGTGGACAAGCTGCCTTGAGTGGCGATCGAAGAACCGGCAGTATTGACATAAACATCGCCGCCCGAACCACCCGAACCACCCGAGCCACCGATGGCCACCGATGAGCTCACCAGTGCAGAGGCAGACAACGCCACGGCGACGCCACCCGTGCCACCGCCACCGCCCACCGATTGCACAACCAAACCCGGAGATTGTTCACCGAATGTGGTTACCGATGACGAAAGGTTAGTTGAAAGTGTTCCAACGCCCGAACAGGCAGAACTTGCGGCAGAAGCAGAGCCTGATTGACCACAGTTAAGCCCGACCAAGCCACCGGCGCCACCACTACCACCGCTGCCGCCGATTGCAGTCGAGAGATTAGCGACGCCGGCCGATGCGGCAACGGCCCCCCCACCGTTACCACCGCCACCGCCCACACTGTGCGCAAAAGCGCCAGCCGCAACGGACTCAGTTGTCTGCAACACACCCGTGTTGAAAACCGAAATATCACCCCCGTCTCCGCCATCGCCACCGCTGCCACCAATGGCTGTCGCGCTGCCTGTCGAGAGTTCTACGGCTGAACCGCCGCTACCACCGCCACCGCCTACTGACAGAGCGAGTATGGCGTAAGCACCGCCTGAAGAACTCTGAGCAACGCTCGCGGCACAGCCACCACCTGTACAAATGGTCCCCGTGTTCGTCACGCTGACGTCACCACCATCGCCGCCACCACCACCGCTGCCGCCCGTGCTGCTACCACCAATCAGGCTTGCGCCCTGCGCCATACCGCCTGTGCCACCGCCGCCACCCACCGACAAAGCCAGAATGCCAATGGATTGTTCAGCCAATGTTTGGATGCTGCCGAAATTGTCCACAGTGACCGAACCGCCAACCGCACCGGGCCCACCCGTAGCACCCAACTGATCCAATGCTGAGCTGTGACCCGCGTCACCCCCGCCGCCACCCACCGAGAGGCCTGCCATGGCCATTTGACCGACGGAATTTGTTTGTAAACTAGCAGTGCTGGTATTGGACAGTAAAACATCGCCACCGCTGGCACCAAAACCAGCCGATGGGTCAGGCGCGGGGACAAAGCCTTCACTGTTACCAGAATCTCCGCCATAGCCCCCGACGCTTATGCCCATCATGGCATAGCCAAGCAGGGTGCTAATTGTTCCGTAATTTGATAGTGATACCTTACCGCCTACCCCACCACCAGAGCCATCACCAGAAGGACCATACACAGTGTTTTTATCGTTGCCGCCAGCGCCACCTCCACCGCCTTGACTGACACCGTACAGCCCTGGTGCGAAACAACCGGCGCAATTCAAGTAGACATCACTTGGTTCGCGGTCATACTGACGCATTAGCGTCATTATGCTTCCATAGTTTTCAAGGGTTACAGATCCACCTGCCCCACCAGAGCCGCCATTGCCGGCCCCATCCGAATCACCCGAATCGCCACCCGTGCCGCCTTGCCCGCCAATCGAAGTAGCAAGAATAGCGCTGCTACCCACAGTTAAGACTGGGGAACTGGTGCTACTGCCGTTATTGATTGTGATTGAACCGCCCGTGCCACCATCACCGCCACCACGACCAGAGTAGCAAGTCGATCCATCGCCACCAGTGCCACCCGAACCGCCCGTTGATTGAATCATGGCCACACTATAAAAATCGGGCATAGAAACGTCAGTGGTAATCGAGATGCTTGAATCTGAAGGTGTTTTGCCAACATGGCCATCATTGGGGGGGGCTTCTGCCCCAAAATTGCAATCGGCATCAGAGCCATTGCCCCCATTTCCGCCAGCCACTGCACTGTCCACATATGTCGGGAGATAGACGGAAGGCACCATTTGGGCGTTGGCAACAAAACCAAATCCAAGTGCCATATACAAAAAAAATGCACCAATCCCACGCAATGCAGTCATAAAATATTAACCCGTGCAATGGAATGAAGTGTTGAACTCAGCTTATTTGCTGGAGTTTTTGACAAAATTAAGACAGCTGCGTCTGGCTTTCAGGATCCACCTTCTTAGCACAGAACCCAACACGAGGCCTAAATTGAATCAGACTATTTGTTTTTTATTTACCCGATTCACCTTACCTTAGTCTTGTCGTGAGAGAAAGCTAAACAGGCTAAAAAAATCGCCACCATGACAAACGGTGGCGGCATACCATATCAAACCAGAATCAACAATTACTCCAAGAGTTCGTTCACATCCTTGCATTCACCGCTCGTGACACGAGTTGTGGTGATCTGACCCTGGGCCCCGATATAAAGTCCAGTGCCACCCGTTTCCGCGCGAACTTGCGGCGTGTATTTGGTCATATCACCCTCACCAGTGCCGTAAAGTGACTTGCCAGCCAAGACCAGTCTTCAACACCACCGAAGTCCAACGTTATGTTGCCCAATGTCTGGCAAAGCAACTGTAATGATGATGCCGCTGATCTCGCCCTTGTCACCCTTTTCAGTGGTGAACGGCGCTTCAAAAGCCAGCATGTCGCCATGCGAGCCATCCGCTGCACCCATATCAATGTGCTTGATGGTCGGCTGCGCATAAATAACGGTGAAAATCTCTGTGGCTGGCTTGCTAGTAAAAACTGGCGTACTAACCGCCAACGAAAAGGAAGTTTTCTGGTGATTAAAAAAAGGTTAAGTACAAAAATTAAGCACCGTAATTGAATGCAGTGTTTGAGTTTGTTGAGTATGTATGACAAACATTGTTTCGATCACACGCCAAGCGAATCACTGACACCGAACAATGTCAGAGCACCCAAAACAACAAATATGGCAGCGGCCACGCCATAGGCCAAACGCATGGGAATGCATGCTGCGAATTTATCACCTACAAACACGGCGGGCATATCAGCAATCAACATACCCAGCGTCGCCCCCAGCACAACCATGGCGGGCGCTGCGTAATTCGCTGCAAGCGCCACGGTAGCAATTTGGGTTTTGTCACCCGTCTCAGCCAAAAAGAAAGTCACTAAGGTGGCGCCAAAGACACCCCAACGACGCGTCAAGCGCATGTCACTGTCTTCAATTTTGTCGGGGATCAGCACCCAAATCGCCATGCCGATAAATGACAACCCAAGCAGCCAGCGCAACCACTGGGGGCTTAGCGTCGCTGTGATCCACAAGCCAAGCACACAGGCTAACGAGTGGTTGAGCACGGTCGCCACCAAAATGCCTAGAATGATCAGGATGGGTTTTTTGAATCGCGCTGCCAACAAGAAAGCAAGCAGCTGGGTTTTGTCACCCATTTCGGCCAAAGAAACGACTGCCGTTGACACCAAAAATGCATCCATACGTGTTCCAAGACCGGAGCGAAGACGATTGACCATCGCCCCGTCCGGTCAAATCGGAGAGACTATGATCAAAGGTCTTGCCAAGTCTAGAACCGCGCGCGCCATGGCTCTTAAGCCAAGTCTGTTGACGCGCGCCTCAGGCAACTCGCTGAGCGGTTACTCCCCAATGATGTCTGAACTTTATCACACGCCATCCGAGCGCTTTTTTGCTCAGAACCCCTTGCTGATAGAAAACAGTGCACCCACACGGCCCGCTGGGTGACCTTGCGTACTTAAGAAAAAGTTGTCTGCAGACGCTCCCACCGCACTGAGGTCAAACACCCAGCCACTGAGATCTTTTGAAATACCCGCCTTGTAATCAAAATAACCGCTGAGGCTGTTGCCGTTAACATCAACCGCGTTTTTCAAAGTCTGATACCCGGCGTGCAAGCCAATGGCCCAGCCACTGCCAAGATCAATCGAACCACTGGCATCAAAATAAAACGTGTTCTTCGAATCGACACCACCGAAGTAATTGCTCGGTGCGTAATAGACCTTGAACGATGCTGGTCCCTTGCCAATGCCGACGTAAAGTTCGGTGGTGTTGGGCGACACAGCCATGTCGGCACCTGGATAAACGTACTGAATCACACCCAAATCGAGCTCTAGTCCTTGCCCAATGTCACCTTTCCAACCACCGTAAAAGTCCATTTCAATCGAAGTACCGGTTGTCCAACCCACATTGGAGTTCCAGTTACCGAGATAGAAACCCGATTCGTGACTCAAGTCAATGCCGCCTTGAACGGCTGGCTTAAAGTTGGTTTGCGTATAACCACGGAATCGATAGTCGTTGGTTACCGCCAGATTGCCTGAAAGCGTTAGACCACTACCCAGATCGGTTCCTTCAGCCTGAGCGGTGGCCATGGCTGCCACAAACAAAGGCGCACTCAAGAGGCAAGCAGACAAGCGTTTGATTTTCATTTGGCATTCCCACGTCGTAAATTTAGGTTGTGATTCATTGGCACAACCACCCGAGAAGAAATCGCGAGCGCTTTAGATAAGCACATATCGTGCCAATGTTTTTTGCCACTCACTGCCCTATGTTTTGTTGTCATCCACGGGTAACAAAATGGTGAGCGCTGGGTTTTCTGGTGCCATCTCCACGTTTTTGACTATTTCTGGTCTTTTTATGCGCTCTTTTGGCGATTCTTGCACCATTTTGCAACAAAATGTAAAAGCCCGGTCATTTGAAAGGCCGGGCTTCACCAGTTACTGCTTGAGCCGACAGCTTACGGTTAAGCCGCCAAGTCGAACCGATCAGCATTCATCACTTTGACCCAAGCGGCCACGAAGTCTTTTACAAGTTTCTCGTGGTTATCATCCTGCGCATAAACTTCAGCGTAAGCCCGCAGGATCGAATTTGAGCCAAACACCAAATCAACCCGAGTGGCCGTCCACTTCACTTGACCCGTGGCTCGGTCACAAATGTCATAGCTGTTGCGACCCGTCGGCTTCCAGGTGTAAGCCATGTCGGTCAGGTTGACAAAGAAGTCGTTGGTCAACGCACCCACTCGATCGGTGAACACACCGTGCTTTGAACCACCATGATTGGTGCCCAACACTCGCATCCCACCGATCAAGACCGTCATTTCAGGTGCCGTCAAACCCATCAGTTGCGCCCGATCTAGCAATAACTCTTCCGCACTAACTGTGTAGTCCTGCTTAACCCAGTTGCGAAAACCGTCATGGATCGGCTCAAGCACATCAAAAGAATCGACATCAGTGGCTTCTTGAGTCGCGTCCCCACGTCCAGGCGAAAACGGTACGGTGATGGTGACGCCGGCGGCTTTGGCTGCCTGCTCAACGCCCACGTTACCCGCCAACACGATCACATCAGCCACGCTGGCACCGCACGCTTGGGCAATCCCTTCAAGCACCATCAAAACCTTTGACAAACGCTCAGGCTCGTTACCTTCCCAATCTTTCTGTGGCGCCAAGCGAATCCGTGCGCCGTTGGCACCACCACGCATATCTGAACCACGATAAGTGCGAGCACTATCCCAGGCGGTGGCAACCATGTCGCTGACATTCAAACCACTGGCTTGAATTTTGGCTTTGACCGCGGCCACATCATAGTCAGCCCGACCGGCTGGCACAGGATCTTGCCAGATCAAATCTTCGGTGGGGACGTCAGGACCGATGTAACGTGCCTTCGGACCCATGTCACGGTGCGTTAATTTGAACCAAGCGCGGGCAAACACCGCAGAAAAATAATCAGGGTCTTTGTAAAACCGCTCAGAGATCTTGCGATAAGCGGGGTCCTTGACCATGGCCATGTCCGCATCGGTCATGATCGGATTCAGGCGAATCGACGGATCTTCCACATCAACGGGCTTGTCTTCTTCCTTGATATTGATCGGTTCCCACTGCCAAGCACCGGCTGGACTCTTCTTTAATTCCCAGTCGTAGGTAAAGAGCAAGTAAAAGTAGCCGTTGTCCCACTTCGTTGGGTTAGTGGTCCAAGCCCCCTCAATTCCACTAGACACCGTATCGCGCCCAATGCCACGGCTGGTTTTATTAAGCCAGCCAAAGCCTTGATCTTCCAACTCAGCGCCCTCTGGACTTGGACCCAGCAATGCCGCATCGCCATTACCATGGCATTTACCCACAGTGTGACCACCGGCTGTCAAAGCGACGGTTTCTTCATCATTCATCGCCATGCGAGCAAAGGTCAATCGAACGTCATGCGCGGTGCGCAAGGGATCGGGTTGTCCACCCACGCCCTCGGGGTTCACGTAGATCAAACCCATCTGCACAGCGGCTAGAGGGTTTTCTAAGGATTCACGGACCTCGCCCTCACCCTCATAGCGGTTGGCGCTGAGCCATTCCTTCTCTGAGCCCCAATAAATATCTTCTTCGGGCTGCCAAATGTCCTCGCGACCGAAGGCAAATCCGTAAGTCTTCAGTCCCATGGACTCATAAGCCACATTACCCGCCAAAACAATCAGGTCGGCCCAGCTCAGTTTATTGCCGTACTTTTTCTTGATGGGCCACAATAGACGGCGCGCCTTGTCAAGGTTGACATTATCGGGCCATGAATTCAAAGGGGCAAAGCGCTGGTTACCTGTTCCAGCCCCACCACGGCCGTCAGCCACGCGGTACGAACCGGCGGCATGCCAAGCCATACGGATCATCAAGCCACCGTAGTGACCCCAGTCGGCTGGCCACCAGGGCTGGCTGTCAGTCATCAATTGACGCACATCTTTTTTCAAGGCAGCGACATCGATCGACTGAACCGCCTTGCGATAGTCAAATCCAGCCGTCATCGGGTTAACCTTTCGGTCATGCTGATGCAGAATGTTGAGGTTCAGTGCCTTAGGCCACCAGGCCATGTTGGACTGACTGGTTTCTGTGTTTGCACCGTGCATCACAGGGCATTTTCCTTGGTTTGACATCGCTATCTCCTTGTTGGCTTGCTCAAATGATAGATTATTTCAATCATGGATAATTTAATAATTGTATTTACCTATTTATCGGATAGCCACTCGAGGTTGTGTGTTTACAAGCCCCTTGGTCTTGACTCTTAGGGTTAATCCTAGCACCACAAACAAACGTTAAACAGAATCCTTAAAAAATGACACATCGGGCGATCGAGGCATCTGGCGAGAACAGGTGGCCCACTGTTACGATGAGCATTTGTTATTTCATCACTGGTCGCCATGAACGAAAGTCTGGTATTTGCCCAATTCGGTCTGCTCGCCACCCTCGGTTGGCAAATCTACCAGCGCTGGGCGAGCCTGACTTGGGGCACAGCCGTCGCGCTGTTGCTGGCCATCGCCGTCACATTGGCCATTTGGACACTCACCGTGAATCGCCCTGGTAATTTTCGGATCGTGCCAGAGCCAAAAGCCGATGGACAGCTCGTGACAAGCGGCCCCTACCACTGGATTCGACATCCCATGTACACCAGCCTACTCTTAATGGCAGCAGCATTCGCGCTGCTGATCGACGGTTGGTGGGCTTGGTTTAATTGGGGTGCACTTTTTGTGGTGCTATTGTTTAAGCTAGCCATTGAAGAACATTTGCTTAAACAACGTTACGGCGTATATAAAGACTATCAAGCGCGAACAAAGCGCCTCGTTCCTTGGGTTTTTTAAGAACACTCCGTCACCTGCACCAAAAAGGTAAAGCATCATGGCACTGAATTGTCGACTAGGCGACTTGGCAATCACCGTCAAGTGCGATATCCCAGAAAACTTGGGGCGGATTGTCCGAATCATCGCCTCCAATGGCATTGAAAACTGGAGCGAACACGGTCCGTTGCACACCTGGGAAGTTCAAACCCTGTCTGAAACCGACTCATTGACCTACATCATCAAGGGACGCGTCACGCAAAAGTGCCAAGGGCCTGTGCCTGACGCCTTCTTGCGCCCTTTGCATCCACCGACTGATGAAGAGGTTTTGGTTGATAGCCTGCCCACTGAAAAAAGTCTGGCCTAGGCCCACATTGCCATTGGCTGCATTGACACCATTGACCCCAATAGCGCCGTTGCCTAGCATCGAAAACATTCAGTTAAACGATTGATCGGGAGCAGGTAATGGGACGTCTACAAGACAAAGTGGCATTGGTCATGGGCGCGGGCTCGGTTGGGCCCGGTTGGGGTAACGGTCGCGCAATCGCTGTGCGCTTTGCCGAAGAAGGGGCAAGCCTTTATGCCACTGACCTCTCCTTGCAAAACCTGCAAGAAACGCTGGACCGCGTTCAGGCCCTTAACGGTCATATTCAGTCCGCCCCGTGCGACGTCACCAGCCACCAACAGATCGAACAAACCGTCAAAGCCTGCTTGAAGGCCTACGGCCGGATCGACATTTTGGTGAACAACGTTGGCGGCTCAGCGGCCGGTGGCCCTGTGGAAATGAGCGAAGAGGTCTGGGACAGCCAGGTCGACCGCAACCTCAAAAGCGTTTTCTTGACTTGCAAACACGTACTACCCATCATGCAACAACAAGGGTCAGGCGCCATCATTAATATCGCTTCGACGTCTGGTATCCGCTGGACGGGGTCTGCCCAAGTGGCCTACGCGGCCACCAAAGCTGGCGTTATCCAGCTCTCGCGTGTGGTTGCCGTGCAGTACGCGCAAGATAATATCCGTGTCAACACCATCATTCCGGGTCAATTACACACTCCCATGGTTCAGACAAGGCTGGCTGGACAACGAACCGGCGGCGATGTGCAAGCCCTCTTGGCGCAACGCCAAGCGCGCATCCCCTTGCCCTTTATGGGTGACGGCACCGACACCGCCAATGCGGCTGTCTTTCTAGCCAGCGACGAGGCTCGGTTTGTGACAGGAACTGAGCTGGTGGTCGATGGCGGTATGTCCGTTCGCTGCGGCTGACTTTAAGGCCTGCCATGTGCGCCGTTGGTTATCATGCCTCCCAACAAATCGACATACATTCAGACCAATATTGAATAACAACGTCAGGTGGGCGTTTTACCACCGCGTGGATCGGGAGAAAGCTGTGCAAAAGTATCAAGCGTGGATTGACGGACAATGGGTGGACCCCGCAAGCGGCGAATGGTTTGAAACAGAAAATCCCTACACAGCAGAGCCTTGGGCACTGATCCCGCGCTGTAACGCCGAAGACGCCGATCGCGCCGTACAAGCGGCCTATAGCGCCTACGACAAAGGGCCTTGGGCTGACATGACAGCCAGCCAGCGTGGCGCGCTCTTGCGCAAGCTCGGTGACTTGTTATCAGAAAACGCCGAATGGCTGGCCGACATCGAAGTGCGTGACAACGGCAAACTCAAAGCTGAAATGTATGGTCAGACGCAATACATGCCGCAGTGGTTCTACTACTTCGGTGGCTTGGCCGACAAAATTGAAGGTGCGGTGATACCGGTCGACAAACCTGGCATGTTTAACTTTACGCACCACGAACCACTTGGCGTGGTCACCATCATCACGCCTTGGAATTCGCCATTGTTACTGACCACGTGGAAGCTCGCGCCAGCATTGGCAGCCGGTAACACCGTCGTGATCAAGCCCTCCGAGTTCACCTCGGCATCGATCTTGGCCTTCATGAATTTGGTCGAACGCGCCGGCTTTCCCAAGGGTGTGGTGAATGTGGTCACTGGTTTCGGTCACGAGGTTGGCAGTGCCTTGGTTGAACACCCAAAGGTTGCGCGCGTGGCGTTCACGGGTGGCGAGCCCGGTGGCATCAAAGTCTACGAAGCCGCAGCCAGAGGTTTAAAGCCCGTTTCTCTCGAACTCGGCGGCAAGTCGCCCAACATCATTTTTGAAGATGCCGACATCGACAACGCCGTCAAAGGTGCCGTGTCGGGTATTTTTGCAGCCACGGGACAAACCTGTTTGGCTGGCTCGCGCCTGTTGGTGCATGAGAGCGTGCACGACGAAGTGGTTGAAAAGCTCTTGGCTTTGGCCAAAACAGCCAAAATGGGTGACCCCATGCAGCCTGGCACGCAAGTCGGGCCAGTCACGACTCGCCCCCAGTTTGAAAAAATCATGTCTTACATTGAGATTGCCAAAGCAGACGGGGCACATTGCGCACTCGGCGGCAAGCCCGCAAGCAATCAGTCGACGGCGGGCTGGTTTGTGGAACCCACCATTTTTACGGGTGTCACCAACGACATGCGCATTGCCCAAGAAGAGGTGTTTGGTCCTGTACTGTCGATTATCAAATTCAAAACCGATGACCAGGCTGTGGCCTTGGCCAACGACACCTTATATGGTTTGGCCGCTGGCGTTTGGACACAGAACATCGGTCGTGCCCTGAACATGTCCAAGCGCATACGGGCCGGAACCGTCTGGGTCAATGCCTACCGCGTGGTGAGCTACATGTCGCCCTTTGGTGGCTTTAAGCGTTCAGGTATTGGACGCGAAAACGGCCAAGCCATGATCTATGAATACTTGCAAACCAAAAGCGTCTGGATCAATACCAACAAAGACATCCCCAATCCATTTGTGATGGGTTAATGTGCGACCGACTCAAGAATCAACATCCAGGCCGTCCGCTGAAAATGAAGTGAAGCCTCGCGGCAAGCGTGGGACTTCACCCAATTACCACCGCACCGACTGGCAGGTCATCAAAGACCTGCTGCCCTACTTGATGGCCTACAAAGGCAGAGTGGCGTTGGCTTTGAGCTTCATGGTGGCAGCCAAGTTCGCCAATCTTGGCGTGCCGATCATACTCAAAGACATGATCGACACGCTTGACGTCTCATCAGCGACAGCGGCAGCCTTGGTGGTACCCATCGGCCTTGTGCTCGGTTACGGCGCTCTGCGACTCATGACCGCCATCTTTACCGAATTAAGAGAAGCCCTGTTTGCGCGGGTGACTCAACACGCCGTCAGACAAATTGCGCTGAACGTTTTTAATCACCTGCACCGCCTCTCGCTGCGGTTTCATTTGGGGCGGCAAACCGGTGGCGTGAGTCGCGACATTGAACGCGGCACGCGCGCCATTCAAACGCTGGTTTCGTTTTCGCTTTACAGCATCTTCCCGACGTTCATCGAGTTTTCTTTGGTGTTGGGCTACCTTTGGTACTTCTACGACATCTGGTTCTCGCTGATCACCTTAATCTCGCTGGTGCTCTACATCATCTTTACCGTCATCATCACCGAATGGCGCACACAACTGCGCCGAACGATGAACGAATTGGACTCTCGCGCCAACCAAAAAGCAGTCGACTCGCTGTTGAATTTCGAAACCGTTAAATACTTTGCCAACGAACATTTCGAAGCCAATCGATACGACGAAAGCCTGCAGAGCTATCAGAAAGCGGCCATCCTCTCACAAAAGACACTGGCTGCTTTAAACCTGGGCCAACAAGTCATCATCACCGTGGGCTTGATGCTGATTATTTGGCGTGCAGCCGCCGGTGTGGCCAACGCCAGCATGACGCTCGGGGACTTGGTATTGGTCAACACGCTGATGCTCCAACTCTACATTCCGCTGAACTTTCTTGGTGTGGTGTATCGAGAGTTCAAGCAATCCACCGCAGACATTGATCGGATGTTCGGATTGTTAAACGAAAACGAAGAAATCGCTGACAGTGCCAAGGCGCAACCACTGGTCATTAAAAATCCCGTCATCGGCCCGAAAGTTGTGTTCGAAAACGTTCGGTTTTCTTACGAAGCCAAGCGCACCATTCTTGAAGACCTTTCTTTGACCATCGAGGCTGGCACCACCACTGCCGTGGTGGGTCGCACTGGCGCTGGCAAAAGCACGCTATCGCGGTTGCTGTTTCGCTTCTACGACATACAGGGTGGGCGTCTTTTGATTGACGGTCAAGACATTCGCGACATCACGCAAGCCAGCTTGCGCCAAGCCGTGGGCATCGTCCCACAAGACACCGTGCTCTTTAACGACAGCATTGCGTACAACATTCGCTATGGCAAACCCTTGGCCACTGATGCCGAAGTGCACGAGGCCGCGCGCGCGGCTCAACTCGATGCCTTTATTGCGCAGCTGCCAGACGGCTACGAGACCTCAGTGGGCGAGCGTGGTCTCAAACTTTCTGGCGGCGAGAAACAACGCTTGGCCATTGCCCGCACCTTGCTCAAACACCCCGCCATGTTGATTTTTGATGAAGCAACCTCAGCACTTGATTCACGCACGGAGCGCGCACTGCAAGAAGAGTTAACCAAGTTAGCGCGCAACCGCACCACACTGATCATTGCTCACCGACTATCCACCGTCGTCAACGCCGATCAAATCATTGTCATGGATCAGGGCCATATCGTCGAAAGGGGTACGCACCAATCGTTACTAACGGCTGGTGGCACTTACGCCAACATGTGGAATATGCAACAACGACAAACCGAATCGGTCAGCCGCTCTCCAGGCGAGGGATAAAAAACACTTCGCACCCAGGGGGTAGCACTTGGGTATAAACGATCTCATGAATCACGCCGTCAATGGCCACGGCAGTGTCTTCTTCAAGCACCTCACCAATGCCGGGGAACCGTTCATTGAGTGCGCTCAACAACCCCCGCATGTTCGTCACTGGCAATTCAAACGTGATTTCACCACTGGTAAACGGTGGCATCGCCCCGGTGAGCGTGACGCGCACCGGGGCTCGCAAAAGTTTGTCTATTGCGCTCAGATTAGGCATCCACTCAGGCACCCACTGCCTCATCGGCATGGGCATCTAGCGCCGCCAAAACAACGGGCGGTGACATCGGTAACGCGTGTTGACGCACCCCAGTGGCACCACGCAAGGCATTGGCAACAGCAGCCATCACCGGAACGATATTGACCTCACCGGCGCCTTTGACACCAAATGGGTGATTTGGATTTGGTACCTCAACAATCAAGGCCTCGATCATGGGCAAGTCTGAGGCCACCGGCACGCGATAGTCCAAGAAACCTGTGTTTTCAAGCTGACCTTTGTCGTTATAGACGTAAGTCTCATTCAAAGCCCAGCCAATGCCTTGCACCACACCGCCTTGAATTTGTCCTTCGACATAGCTGGGGTGGATGGCACGCCCAACATCTTGCGCAGCCACGTAGCGCAGGATTTTGACGGCACCCGTTTCGGGATCGACTTCGACGTCACAAAACTGAGTGGAAAACCCTGGGGCTTGGCCACCCGCATTAAGCGCGACTTCGGCCACAATTGGCCCGCCAGTCACCGCACGTTTAGCCGCAATGTCCTTCAGGCTCAAGGGCGCTTTGTCACCTAACGCCGCATCTGTCAGGTGCGCCGCACCGTCTTGCCAGGTCACGGCTTCGAGTGGCACATCCCAGATCATCGCTGCGCGGGCGCGCATGTCATCAACAATTTTTTCGCAGGCTTGCACCACTGCCATTCCAGTAGCGAAGGTCACACGAGAGCCACCTGTTACGTGGGTATAACCAATTGAGGCCGTGTCTGAGACGGTTGATCGCACCGACTCATAAGGCACGCCGAGTGTTTCAGCCGCCATCAAGGCCATCGAGGCCCTTGAGCCGCCCACATCCATACTGCCTGATGCAATCGCCACAGAGCCGTCTTCACTGACATGCACGGTCACGGCTGACTCGCCACCACCGTTGAACCAAAAGCCTGAGGCCACACCGCGGCCCTGATTCTTACCCAGAGGTATTTTGTAAGCCGGGTGTGCCATCAGCGCTTCGATGGTTTCTATGAAACCGTCGTAACCATGTTTTGGCCCCCAAATCGTGGGCGAACCTGTTTTGACAGCATTTTTCAGGCGCATGGCCAATGGATCCATGCCGATGCGCCGTGCCAACTCATCGACCACACTCTCAACGGCAAATGCAGCAATTGGCGAGCCTGGCGCACGGTAGGCCACAGCCTTGGGTCGGTTAGACACCACGTCATAACCGACAGCACGCGCGTTTTCAATTTCATACACAGAAAACGCACACATGGCAGCGTTCATGACAGGTGAGCCTGGAAATGCACCAGCCTGCAACTTAAATATTCCATCAGCGGCCACGATCTTGCCATCTTTGGTGACACCCATTTTGACCGTCATCGAAGAACCAGAGGTGGGTCCTGTGGCGCGAAATACCTCTTCACGCGTCATCACAACCTTGACAGGCAAACCAGTTTTTTCCGACAGCAGCGCGGCCACAGGTTCAACGTAAACCACCGTCTTGCCACCAAACCCACCACCAATCTCAGCCGGATGCACCAGCAAATCACTGATGTTCATGTTCAACAGTTTTGCCGTGTAGGCACGAACCATGAAGTGTCCCTGGCTCGATGACCAAAGCTCACACTGACCATCCGCGCCATAGCGCGCGAGCGTGCCATGGGTTTCGATGTAGCCCTGATGCACAGGCTCTGTGGTGAAGCTCATCTCCACCACTTCATCTGCCATGGCGAAACCTGCGTCGATATCACCGGCCTTGAACTCGGTGCGACGAGACACATTCGAAGGCTTGGTCGGCGCAGGGCTCACGCCGCGTGTGGTCATGTTGTCAAACAACAGCGGCGCATCCTCTTTCATCGCATCATCAACATTGATGACATGAGGCAACACCTCGTAGTCAACTTTGATCAGTTTCAGTGCCTGGTCAGCAATCGCCGCCGTGGTGGCTGCAACCGCAGCCACCGGGTGGCCATCAAAAAGCGCTTTTTCACGCGCCATGACATTTCGTGTCATGTGCCAATAATTCACCTGGACCCGATCAGGACCAATGTAATTAAACGGTTGCTCTGGCATATCACTACCCACCATCACGGCCTTCACACCTGGCAAAGCAAGCGCTGCGCTGGTGTCAATTGAACGGATCAGCGCGTGGGCATGTGGCGAGCGCAAGATCTTACCCCAGAGCATGCCTGGCAACGCGTAGTCGGCACCATAGCGCGCCTGCCCCGTCACTTTGGGCACCCCATCGGGACGCACAGGTCGTGTACCCACGACTTTCAAATCTAACATTGGCGTATCGGTCTTTTTAAGCATAATTAAGCGCCTCTCATTTCACGGGCGGCGTCGAGCACCGCTTCGATGATTTTGTTGTAGCCCGTGCAACGGCAAAGGTTGCCAGCCAACCAATAGCGCACCTCTTCTTCAGTCGGGTCAGGGTTGCGCACCAACAGCGCTTGGGCTGCCACTAAAACGCCAGGCGTACAGATACCGCACTGCAAGGCCGCGTGCTCTAAAAACTTGCGCTGCAGGGGGTGCAGTTGATCACCTTGGGCCATGCCTTCAATGGTTTGAATCGATTTGCCCTCAGCCTCAACCCCCAAGACCAAGCACGAACAGACCAAGTCGCCGTCAAGTGTCACGCTACAGGCCCCACAATCACCCGTGCCGCAGCCCTCTTTGGTACCAGTCATGTCGAGTTCGTCACGCAAAACGTCTAACAACGACTGACGCGTCTCGCACAAAAACTCGACTGCCTCGCCGTTAATTGTGGTGGTCACATGTTGCTTGGCCATATTAATTATTCTCCTGAGCCCGTTTGAGGGCTTTAAGTGCCGTGCGTCGGGCCATCACGCCCGCGAGTTTGATGCGAAAAACGATCGTTCCGCGCTTGTCGTTAATGGGTTTGGCTGCCGCTCGAGCAGCAGCTGCCATTTTTTCTAAGGCGGCCTCATCAAGCGTTGTGCCAATTAAGGCTTGTGCGGCTTCAGGCACTGAAATGGCGGTTGCCGCAACGGCACCCAAAAAGACCCGCGCCTCAGTGCAAACGCCTTTGGCATCCAAAGTCAGGTTCACACCAGCGCCAACAACAGCGATGTCCATTTCTGTGCGTGGCGTAAAGCGCATGTAAGCACTGCCACTGCGAGCCGCTGGGGTCGGGAAAAAGAGCGACACCAACAACTCACCAGGCGCCAGCGCAGTTTTACCAGGGCCTTGTGGCATCTGTTCAACGGGGATTTCCCGACGTCCGTTTGGCCCCTCAATGCTCGCGATAGCACCAACAGACATCATGGCAGGCACGCTGTCAGCGGCCGGTGAGGCGTTGCAAAGATTGCCACCCATGCTGGCGCGACTGCGCACTTGAATAGACCCGATCCAGTTGGCGCCATCAATCACACCCGGAAAGGCCGCAGCAAATTCTTTGTGCTTCAGTAAATCCATACAGGCCACGGCCGCGCCCACGCGCCAGCCATCCGCTTCTTGGCGCACGGAAACGATTTCATCAATCCCCTTGATGTCAACAATCAAGCCCGGTTGCAGTCTGCCCGATCGCATCTGCACCAAAAGATCTGTGCCACCGGCCAATACACGGGCTTGGCCCGATGCGTTAGCCAAAAGAATAGCCGCCTCTTTGGCACTAGATGGCGTCTCAAAACGAATTTCAGTTGTCATTGTCTTTCCCATAAGTGGGTTTGCATGCTGTCCGAACAAAGTATTACTTCATTCTATGCCACTGTCCCACCTGTTGCACAGACCCATGCTCAAACCATGGTTTTACAAAATGGAAACCATACTTTGCTACTATGGACAAGGATTTTAATGGTCTACCCCCTAACCCCTGAAAGGAACCACTCATGACATTAAAAGGTAAAGTCGCTTTGGTCACTGGCGCTGCAAGTGGCATAGGTAAAGAATGCGCTTTCGAAATGGCCAAAGCAGGCGCCAACATCGTGATTGCTGATCTGAACATAGAAGGCGCACAGGCTGTGGCAAAAGAAATTGAAGCGCTCGGCGTCAAGGCCATGGGTGTGAGCATGGATGTCACGAGCGAAGAACAAGTGAACGCCGGCATCGAAGCAGCCGTGAAAGCGCTCGGTAGCATTGACGTGCTGGTTTCAAATGCAGGCATTCAAATCATTCACCCTGTCGAAGACTTCCCATTCGCTGACTGGAAAAAAATGTTGGCTATCCACTTGGATGGCGCTTTCTTGACCACCAAAGCAGCCATCAAGCACATGTATGCGAGCGGGCGTGGTGGCTCGATCATTTACATGGGCTCGGTACACTCGCACGAAGCCTCAAAGTTAAAGTCAGCTTATGTGACTGCCAAGCACGGTTTGCTTGGCTTGGCACGCGTGGTAGCCAAAGAAGGTGGTGAAAGAAACGTTCGTGCTTACGTGGTTTGTCCTGGATTTGTCCGCACACCTTTGGTTGATAAGCAAATCCCAGAGCAAGCCAAGAGCTTGGGCATCACTGAAGATCAGGTCATTAAAAACGTGATGCTCAGCCAGACCGTAGACGGCACTTTCACCACCACCCAAGACGTCGCCTCTGTTGTAAGCTATTTGGCAGGTTTCCCCACGGCTGCCTTGACTGGCCAGTCTTTTGTGGTCAGCCACGGGTGGTACATGCAATAACATCGAGATGGAGCGCACGGGCAATTATGGCTGATACATATCACTTTCAATTGCCGGCGCTACGTGCGGCTATTGCCGAATTGGTCAAAGGGTTCGGCAGTAGCCCCACTGAAGTTGATCTGGTCACTGACAATCTATTGGCCGCCAACCTGACTGGTCACGACTCGCACGGCGTTGGCATGCTGCCTCGCTACACCGAGTCTTTTCTTGAGGGCGGCCTCAAACCCAATGCCCACATCGAAACACGCATTGATCACGGCGCCCTTTTGGGCCTAGACGGTCACAGCGGTTTTGGGCAAGTGGTCGGTCACGAGACGATGCTGCTTGGCATCGAACGCGCCAAAACCCACGGCAGCTGCATCTTGGCCCTGGGTAATGCCCATCACCTTTGCCGCATCGGCGCTTGGGCCGAGATGGCCGTGGCACAAGATCTGATTGCGATTCATTTTGTGAGCGTCTTATCGCGCCCCGTGGTGTCACCATGGGATGGTGGTGACGCCCGTTTTGGGACCAACCCGATCTGCATCGGCATTCCCGTCAGGGGTCAGCCACCAGTGATTTTGGACTTTGCCACCAGCGTCATCGCCCAAGGCAAGGCCCGCGTGGCACACAACAAGGGTGAAGCCCTCAAACCCGGGCAAATCATTGACGACCAAGGTCAACCCACCACCGACCCCGTGTTTGCTGTCAAAGCACCCATGGGTGCCTTGCGCACATTTGGTGAACACAAGGGCTTTGGTCTGGCGCTGGTCTGTGAGTTACTCGGTGGCGCACTTGCCAATGCCATGACCTTACGTGAGCACCCAACCAGCCGGCGCATTCTTAACGGCATGCTGACGATTTTGATCGACCCGCAAAAACTCTCACCAGGTGATCAATTCGGTCAAGAGTCTATGGCGTTCATTGAATGGGTCAAAGCATCACCCGCCATGGCGGGTACTGATGGCGTCAAAATCGCTGGTGAACCCGAGCGTCAAGCGCGGGCTGAGCGTCAACGACACGGCGTGCCGGTGGACAGCAATACTTGGCGAGACATTTTGTTGGCAGCCGAAAAGCTTGGACGCGATCCGCAATTGATTCAACGGCTGGCCCAAGCCGGCTAATAACAACAGGCCCCATTGGCAGTCAGGCCGGCTGCTTACGCATAAAGGCTGAGCGTGTGCACAGGCACACCACTTCACCGCGTTGGTTAATCCCCGTGTGCTCGAACACCACAATGCCGGCCATGGGGCGGGACTTACTCTCGCGCAACGACACAACACGGGTTTGCACTCGAATCGTGTCACCATGGAACACAGGATTGGGAAACTGCGTGTTTTCCATACCAAGGTTGGCAATGGTCGTGCCAAGGGTCGTGTCATAGACCGAGATACCGATGACAAGCCCCAAAGTAAACAGGCTGTTGACCAGCGGCTGACCAAACTCGGTGTCTTTGGCGAAATTAAAATCAATGTGCAATGGCTGTGGATTCAAAGTCATGTTGCAAAACAACATGTTGTCTGACTCCGTCACGCTGCGCGTGATCTCGTGCTTGAATACGTGATTGACCTCAAACTGCTCAAAATACAAACCGGCCATGATCGCCCCCCTGTGTTTTTTTCTGAGTACTTGGTACGTGTTGAGTGGTGTTTATAGAGTGGTGCTTATAGATTGTTGCTTATAGATTGTTGCTTATAGATTGTTGCTTATTGATGGGTACTGATTGCTTGGTTTTAATACGATTTTGGCAGCCCCAACACCCGCTCAGCGATGTAGCACATCACCAACTGCGGACTGACGGGCGCAATACGTGCAATCAGCACTTCGCGCAGGTACCGCTCGACATGGTATTCCTTGGCATAACCAAAACCACCGTGTGTCATGACCGCCTGCTGGCAGGCATTAAACCCAGCTTCACCAGCCAGATACTTGGCCGCATTGGCTTGGGCACCGCACGGTTTGCCTTGATCAAATAGGCTTGCGGCCTGATACACCACCAAATTAGCGGCCTCGAGCTCCATCCAATTCACCGCCAACGGGTGCTGGATGGCTTGGTTTTGACCGATAGGACGGTTAAACACCACGCGCTCCTTGGCGTAATGCGTCGCCCGCCGAAGCGCAACTTTACCCAGCCCCACCGCTTCAGCGGCAATCAAAATACGCTCCGCATTCATACCGTGCATGATGTACTTAAAACCCATCCCTTCTTGGCCAATCAAATCCTCAACAGGGACTTTGAGACCGTCGATAAAGAGCTCATTGGAATCCACCGCCTTGCGGCCCATTTTTGGGATTTCGCGGGCCGTGACATAACGTCGATCGAGATCGGTGTAGAACAGGCTCAAGCCATCGGTGTGGCTTGTGCAGTCTTCCAGCGGGGTGGTGCGCGCCAAAATCAGCATTTTGTCGGCGACTTGAGCCGTCGATATCCACACTTTGGTACCACTTAAGAGATAGTGGTCGCCACGGCGCTCAGCCTTGACCTTCAATTGCGTGGTGTTCAAGCCCGTGTTGGGTTCAGTCACCGCGAAACAAGACTTTTCTGAACCGGCAATCAGCGGCGGCAACATGCGCTGCTTTTGTTCTTCAGTGGCGAACTGAACCACGGGGTTAAGCCCAAAAATATTCATGTGAACCGCAGAGGCGCCACTCATGCCAGCACCCGACTCACTGATCGCTTGCATCATGATCGTGGCTTCGGTCATGCCCAAGCCAGAACCACCGTATTCGGTTGGAATACAGATCCCGAGCCAACCACCGTCAGCAAGTGCTCGGTGCAACTCGTGCGGAAAACCACCCTCGTTGTCACGCTTTAGCCAGTAGTGCTCATCGAATGGCTCGCAAATTTTTTCAATCGCTTCTTTAATACTTAACTGATCATCGCTAAATGAAAAATCCATGATTCCCCCTTCCGGCTTTGGTGTGTATGTCGCCACTTTTGCCTGAGTTTACTTGATGGCGTGGGGTCAAAAACAAGCGAGCCCTTGGTCAATACCAAGGGCTCGCCTAATCAAAACAAAACTCAAAAATGACTGAACGGATAATTACTGAACCGCTTGAATGGCGCGAATGTTGTCAGCACCAAACTCGGTGGCGAACTGAGCATAGGCTGGTGCCACGGCGTCTCTAAAGGTTTGACCATTGACTTGCTCAACCACCAGCATGCCGTCGTTTTTAAGAATCGCAATGCCATTGGCTTCGTCGTCATTGACCTTTTTGCGTTGCGCGGTTGATCCCGCTTTAGCCGCTGCCATGAACACCGCTTTGTCAGCCGCTGACAACTTAGCCCAAACCGACGGCGACAAAATCAACACAGCAGGCGAATAGACGTGGTTGGTCAAGGATAGGTGTTTTTGCACCTGAGAAAACTTTGACGCCAAGATCACTGGAATAGGGTTTTCTTGGCCGTCCACTGTGCCCTGTTGCAAGGCGGTAAAGAGCTCAGGAAAGGCCATCGGCGTTGGCAAGATACCAAACGTTTTATAGCCTTCCATGTGTACCCGATTCTCCATGGTGCGCATTTTTAAACCATTGGCATCAGTGGCTTGCACAATCGGACGGACATTGTTGGTCATGTGCCGAAAGCCGTTTTCGGTCCAAGCCAGGCCAACCAAGCCCTTTTGATTCATTTTGTCCAACAGGCCTTGGCCGATGGGGCCATCCATCACTTTTCGGGCGTGATCATAGTCACGAAACAAGAACGGAATATCCACGATCCGAGTCTCTGGCACAAAGTTGCCCAGCGGACCGGTTGACGTGTTGACCAAATCCAGCGTGCCGAGCTGAACCGATTCGATCATTTCACGCTCACCACCAAGCGCGCTACTCGGAAACTGCTGGCAGGTGTAGCGGCCTGAGGTCCCTTTCTCGATTTCTTCACAAAAAACGGTTGAACCCACACCGTAGTGAGATGTTGGCGATGTGGCGTAACCAATTTTTAAAACAGTTTGGGCTTGAACACCACCCACGGCGCCAGATAACAAGGCACTCAAGGCAAGTAAGCGCAGGGTATTCACGGTTTTCAACGACGTCTCCTGAAATTGATGGCCCAAGGGACCATGTCTACAAACCAAACAATTGTTACACCAACGATACTTCAATCTGGCGAGGTTTTAGGTCAGCGTTTTCCCTTTCAACCGCGCAATTTCAGCCCGGGCTTTGTCTGCCTCAGCCCTCAACCGGCCGAGTTCTTCGGGCGGCGTGCGATCAGGATTGGAATAATCGAGCTTCCAGTCGGGATCTTCAGACCACCGCTGGGGTGATTGCACGGTCGTGCGCGCACTCGGCGCACATGCCAGCAAGTCCAAAGCCAGTGATAGCGTGAGCGCTTGCGAAGCGGCATCATGCGGTTTACCCGCCGCATTGCCTAATGGAAAATCACTGAACAAAAATCTGGGCACACCACAATATTCTGGAATGTCTTTGGCACAACCCATTAAAACCGTTGCGATGCCGTGGGCCTCCAAATAGCGTGCGATCAAACTCAAGGACTGGTGGCACACGGGGCAGTTGGCCACCAACACCGCGGCCTCTACGCCATCGGCCTGACAGCGACGCCATATTTCAGGGCAATCAACCTCAATCGTTTGCCGCTGGCTGCGATTGGTCGGCGCTCCATGAAACCGTGCACTCAGTTTGCCGATCCGGCCTTGCGCGGCAAAACGCCTGAGCATCGGCAAGGCAAACCACGCGTTGGGATCATCCATGGGTGAATGTTGGCGATCAATGGCCACATGCGTGATCCGCACATCATGGTCTAGCGCTGTGTCACCCGAATAGACCTCGTAGAATTTGGCGCGAGCGTTGTAAGGCGCACGTGGCGCCTGATCACCATTGGCAGGGTCAAACGGCGAGGCCGTGGTGATCAAGGTCACGGTTGTGGCAGACAACGGTTGGCCCAAACGCGTAAAAGGCACTTCAAGATAGTGTGCCCAGCGATAGGGGTTGTCATACCCCAACGCCAAATACCAGGCTCGGGTGCGCGCCATGTACGCAAGCGGCTGATCTGACTCCGGCGCAAAATTCATGCTGTCAATAACGGTTTTCATGTCAGTGTTCATGCCAAAGCAGGCGTGCTGTAACCAGACACAAATGATTTGGGCAGACCGCCTTCGGGTGCAAACACATGGCGATCAATCTTACCAATATTGCCACCATAGGCATGAATGCTGATTGAGACTCGGTCATCGAACGCGTTGCTGACCTTGTGCACATCGCCAATCGTCGGAGAAACAAACGCCACGTCACCCGCAGACAGCGTATGGGATTGGCCAGTAGCCACAGGTCGACCATTGGCATCGCAGGCAAAATCTTGCACCACCTCAGCCCCGCGAAGCATGCCAATCACGCCCCACACGGTGTGGTCATGAATGGGGGTCACTTGGCCTGGGCCCCACACAAAACTCACCACCGAAAAGCGCGCCTGCGGATCCACGTGTAAACAATACTGTTGGTAGTAATGGGGGTGTGGCAGGGCTAGGTTTGCTGGCAACCAATCATCTTGCGCCACCAAATCCCGCATGGCGGCCTCTAAGCGTGGCCAAAAGTCGGGCTGTTGCTCGTGACTACTGGCAACCAAGTTCTCTAGGGTGCCCACAAAGGTTTTAAGGGCTGGGGCTTGTTGGTGTGTGGTTGTCATTGGCATCACCTCTGTCTTGAGTTCATCGTTTAAATTACCCGCCAGCGCGGTACTTGGCAATGCGCGCTTTCAAACCGGTGCGAGTCAAGGTACGCACCACATCAGCCAAATCTTGATCACGGGTATCGGTTGTCAGGGCGACATTCAGACTCGCACGCGTTGCCGCATCCAAACCGACTGACGTCTCACCCAATACCGCAATCGTGTCAGGCCACTGGCCCAGTTCCGTGCACTGGGTGGCCAGACCAAGCGTTTGCGCTTGAAAAGCGTCAATGGTTGCGGCCACCTCTTGAATGCGACGGGCTTGATCCATGCCAATTAAGTGGCCTAAGCGACGCGTACCGAGCAACAGACCAAACTTCAACCCTGGCATGCGAAAGCTTGCGTCTGCCGTTGCCACACGGTGCTGACACGCCGACCAAAGATCCACACCGGCACCAAAGTTCTTACCTTGTGCGAGCCCCAAAGTTAAGGCTGGCCAATGGTAGATTTGCTGCAACATCTGTTCAATGCGCACAAACCGCCACAGCAAATCCGCTTCAGTTTGCTGCTCAGCGTCAGCAAAATCAAACCCCGCACAGAAGCTTTTGCCTTCGCCGCGAAACACCAGCATCGGTACCTGTGGTGTTTGCATGGCTTGCGCCAACCCAGCTAACAGTGCCTCGACCATCTCGGCACTCAAGGCGTTGCGTTTGTCTGGACGGTTTAAAACAAACGTCCATAACCGTTCATGACGCTCCACACGGACCACTGAGGCGGGGCTCGTTAGCATCAGACACTCTTTCCAAAAATTTCGTCATTGTGTTCGCCAAGCGCAGGTGGCCGACGGCGAATCGGACTGCCTTGCCCGTCAAAGCGAACCGGTGAGGCAAAGGTTTGGGTTTTTACGCCATTGGGCAACTCAATGGGTTGCACCCACTGCATGTGCTTAACTTGCTCATCAGCCAACACCTCTGAATAGGTGTTAATCGGTGCACACGGCACACCAGCGGCTCGAAACTGCGTGAGCCAAAATGCCGCGTCTTGTGCTTCAAAAATGGTCTCTAGTTTTGCGCGCAGGCCGTCTTGGTGACGCGCCCGCAGGGTTGGCGATTCGTATTGCGGGTCAAGCGCCAACGCAGGCAAGGCCACAACTCGGCAAACCGATTGCCAAAGTGCGTTATTGCCAGCAGCCATACCAAAGTAACCATCACGGCACTTGAAAGCTTGATAGGGTGCGTTGCGTGGGTGTGCTGAACCCAAACGAACCGGATCTTTGCCACTACCAAAAAACTCTGACGTTTGCAGGGCTGCAATACCCAAGGTGGCGCCAAGCATCGGCACATCGATATGCGTGCCTTGCCCCGTTTGCGCCGCATTGCGTAGCGCACAGACCACTGAAAAAGCCGCATACAAGCCAGCCGAAAAGTCCGAGACAGGTACGCCACACTTAACAGGCGGGCGACCCGGTTCGCCCGTCACGCTCATCAAGCCACTCATGGCTTGTACGGTCAAGTCAAACCCACCCTCAGCGGCCCTAGGGCCTGTCTGCCCGTAAGCCGAAATCGAAGCCATCACCAAACGTGGGTTGATTGTTTTTAAAGTTGCAAACCCCACACCCAGTCGATCCATGACCCCAGGGCGGTTGTTCTCCACCAAAACATCCGCCTCTTGAATCAGCACTTTGAAGCGCTCGACATCAGCAAGCTGTTTGAGGTCAAGTGTGACCGAGCGTTTGTTGCGGTTTAGCGAGGCGAAGTTCTCACTGAACCCCTCAGAGATGGGCGGCCAGCTGCGCAGCGTGTCACCGCCCTTGGGGTTTTCGACTTTGATGAGATCAGCACCCATGTCAGCGAGCAACATGCCGCAAAATGGTCCTGCGGCAACGTTGCAAAGCTCAATGACTCGCACGCCTTCAAGTGGCAATGGCTGCACTGGGGTTCCCCTCTAGATAATGGACTGATGTTTCAGTTCATTATAGGCAGTGGCCTTAAGCGACGCCGTCAACCACCACCATGTTGAAGTCTGATGCACCCATGCGCTCAATTTTGGCATCTTGATATTCCATTGAGTTATAGAATTTCACAGCTTGTTCACGGCTCTCAAACTGGTTAACAACCACGCGTTGGTGGGGCATTGAGCCTTCGAGCACTTGTGGATTGCCACCACGAACCACGAACTGACCACCGTATTTTTGGCTGGCCAGCGTGGCTTTGGCACTGTACTTGTTGTACTTTTCTGGATCGGTAACGGTGACCATGGCGATGACGTAAGCTGACATTATCTTGCCCTCAAAAATAAGTGGTTAACAGTTAAAAACCAAAAACTAACACGCTGTCGGGGTGTTTAGCGCCGTGTCACCAACCAAACACCACAAACCGTCACCGCGATGCCAAGCATGACCCACCCTGTCAACGCCTCACCAAACAACCACCAAGCCATCACCGCCACCGTGGGTGGGGTTAAGTACATCAAACTGCTCACGCGTGTTGCTGCGCCTTGGCGCAGCAACACAAACCACAAGCTCATGGCACCGATAGACAACGGCAAGATACTCCACAACAAGGCCCCAATCAGTGGCACCGTCCACTGAACCTCAATCGGCTCAAAAGCCAGCATCAAAATAGCGGTCACCACGCCGCTCGCCGCGTACTGAATCACTGTGCCGGCTCTGAGGTCAAACATCGGGCAAAACTTTTTTTGGTAAAGCGTGCCACCCGTAAAAGAAAGTAAGGCAATCACGCACAGCGCAGTGCCAGCAAATGTCACTCCCTGAAACCCTAACTTTTCTGCCAAAACAATGGCCACACCACCCAAACCAAGCACCAACCCAGCCCATTGCCGGACACTGACCTGTTCGGCCACGCGTGCGGCTAAGAAAGCGGTCAGCACCGGTTGCAAACCCACAATCAAGGCGGCGAGCCCCGCGGGCATGCCCAATTTAATCGCCGTCCAAACCCCACCCAAGTAACCCAAGTGCAACAACAACCCTGCCACGGCGATGTGGCCTGAGGTTCGCCACGTTGGCCAGTGCATGCGCCACCAGATGGCCAACGGCAAAAGCAACAGCAACACGCCGACAAATCGCATGGTTAAAAATGTCATCGGGTCGGTGTAGGGCATGCCATAGCGCGCCACAATGAATCCCGTGCTCCATAGCAGCACAAAGAATGGACCGATCCAAATGAGCGGCAGCGGTTTGGCAGACACGCTCATTAATAATGGTTCTTATTCAATTTATTTTAATCAGTGGTTCAATGAATGAAGTGAGGATGAGATCACAGACGTTGACATCCTCCCCACCCTGAAAGAACGAGGTTTCCTAGGGCACTTCGCAATGATTGACGTGTGACCTGCTTGGTGGTTCTCTTTTTGCATCGCCAACGCCTTGTTATGGACGAACCGGCATGAGCCAGCGAAGCGGCGCACGTCGCGCACTTGCTCGCCATCTGGCATCCGTTCGTATTTGTAGGCCTGTAAGCATTGCATGGTGCAATTATAGTTTGGTCTTTGTACTTGAAGCTGTACTCGCTGAATCTAGAGCCGATCTTGACGCTGGTCGCTTTGTAAAAGAAACCGTTGCCCAGCATATTCGTCGGATCAATAAGCTCAACACAAAGTTGGCAGCATGACTTGGCAGTTAATTTTCACTGACCGATACAACCACAAAGCTGCCAAGTTCATAAAGCAACACCCAAAAGCAGCAACTCAGCACACCAAAACACTTGAACTATTAACCGTAGACCCACATCACCCTCCTCTGCGACATCACGCACTTAAGGGAAAACTTAACGGTCTGCACAGCGTCTCGATCAACCTCAAATACAGGATTACGCTTGAACTCATCATGACTGAGAACGAAATCATTCCAATCCATGTTGGCGATCATGACGAGGTTGACTAATTGATCGGAAATACATGGTTCGAAAAAAAATTGTCACAGAACGAAAATAATCCATCATTTTATTAATTATCGAGATTAAAATCCAAACCGAAGCGGTATAGGTCGTTTCACGTTAAAGACAAGGAAAGTGACATGAAATCAACACGTCGTCAGTTCATGATGGTCTCTGCAGTCAGCGTTGCAACGTTGGCTAGCGCTAAGGTGGCTTACGCACAACCAATGCTTGCCGAGACAGATGCTCAAGCCGTGGCTTTGGGTTACGTCGCAGTCGCCGCGAACACCAACAAAGCCAAGTTCCCTAAGTACGCGGACGGCCAGCGTTGCAGCAACTGCCAACTCTACACCGCCAAGACCGATGTCGCCGGCGCCTGTAGTATCTTCCCTGGCAAGCTTGTCGCTGGTCCAGGCTGGTGTAATTTGTGGATCAAGAAAGCGGGCTAAGCACTTAAACGGTCAACCGGCTTTTTAGCCGGTCTATCGATTTGCCGCTGATTGATTGAAAGCCGTTGACTTCGTCCACGGCTTTTTTATGATCACCGCTCTTTTTAATGGTTCTGCCAAAGCGACACACACCATCAGTTTTAACCCGTCCAACTGAGCCCGCCAAATCCTTCAACCACCCGCGCAAACTCAACCATTGGCATCAAACGCGCAAAAGCGTGAGAAACACGCTCGCCATTAGGCCCACATTTAAGTAATATCAAAGTTGGTTACTTGGGAGATTAAAAATGAAAAAAATACTTTTGGCATCGGGTCTGTCGTTACTGGCGGCGAGTGCCACATTTGCCACGCCTGCCAACAGCGAGGTGATTGCCACTGGCGCGCTTGTTAGTCTGTGTAAAAACACGGCAAATGCCGCTGAGCAAAACTTTTGTCATGGTTACAGCCAAGGCGTGTACGACATGTACTTGGCCAGCCGCCACCCCAAAACAAACCCAGCCTTTGTCTGCTTTCCCAACCCAGGTCCGTCACGCAACGATGTGATAAGTGCTTTTATTGGCTGGGCAGAAAACAATGCGCAGTTCTCTAAAATGGCCGCCGCTGATTCAATCATGCGCTTTTTGGCCGGCACCTATCCCTGCAATAAATAAGCACGGTTCAGTCACTGATCACGATGAGGAAATCAAAATGAGCGTTATCAAACGAAGTTTATTCGTCTTACCCGTTGTGGCTGCTTTTGCACTGGGCGGTTGCTCAAACATGACACAGGCCCAACAACGTGAATTGTCTGGTGGTGCCATTGGTGCGGCAGCAGGTGCTGGCATCACGGCCATTGCTGGCGGCAACCCCATCTGGGGTGCCATCGGTGGCGCCGCGGTCGGCACATTGGGTGGATTCCTATATAACAAGCACGAGACTGGCAACTGATTGAGGCAATCGTCTGATCGCCAGTCAAACAGCCTCCCGCTTTGGAGGCTTTTTTTTGGTGCGGGTTGACTCGCAGGGTTTCAAGAACCGTCAACCGCGCGTTGTTAATTCGGCACAAACACCTGTTTCTGACTATGATTGCACGTTAGGTTAAAGAACACGCACACTAAGGAGGTCGCCATGTCGACTCAGTACACACCAGAAGCCACGATTGCCCACTGGATTGACGGCAAAGTGGTTCACGAGTCCGGCAGCCGTACTCAGGACGTCTTTAACCCCGCCACCGGTGCGGTGGTCCGCCAAGTCGAATTGGCCTCAGCCAAAACCGTGATGCAAGCCATCGAATCGGCCAAAGCAGCCTTCCCCGCTTGGGCCAATACCCCACCGATTCGTCGTGCCCGCATTTTGGATAAATTCCTTCAGTTTTTGAACCAGCACAAAGACCATCTCGCAGCCATCTTGACCCAAGAACATGGCAAAGTGTTCTCTGATGCGCAAGGCGAAGTCACGCGCGGCATCGACATCGTCGAATTCGCTTGCGGTGCACCTCAACTGCTCAAAGGCGACTACACCGAACAAGTCTCAACCGACATTGACAACTGGACCGTGCGCCAGCCGCTCGGTGTGGTTGCTGGCATCACGCCATTTAACTTTCCATGCATGGTGCCCATGTGGATGTACCCCATGGCGATTGCTTGCGGCAATACGTTTATTTTAAAGCCCAGTGAGCGCGACCCATCCGTGTCGCTCTACATGGCTCAGTTGCTCAAAGAAGCGGGTCTGCCTAATGGTGTGTTTAATGTGATTCAGGGCGACAAGCTGGCTGTTGACACCCTCATCGAGCACGAAGAAGTCCGCGCCTTGAGTTTTGTGGGATCGACACCGATTGCCCAATACATTTACCAAACTGGTGCCTCACACGGCAAACGTGTGCAAGCCCTGGGTGGCGCCAAGAACCACATGGTTGTCATGCCCGACGCTGACATGGACGCCGCCATTGATGGCCTGATTGGCGCCGCTTACGGCTCAGCGGGTGAACGTTGCATGGCCATTTCAGTGGCCGTGTTGGTCGGCGATGTGGCTGAGCACATCGTGCCACGCTTGGCCGAGCGCGCCCGAGCACTGAAGATTGGCAACGGCATGCAACCAGAAAACGAAATGGGCCCTGTCATCACGCGTCAAGCGCTTGAGCGCATCGAAGGCTATATCGGTACTGGCGTTGAACAAGGTGCCACGCTGGTGGTTGATGGCCGTGATACCAAAGTCAGTGGTCATGAAAACGGCTTCTTTGTGGGTGGCACTTTGTTTGATCACGTCACCCCAGAGATGACCATCTACAAAGAGGAAATCTTCGGCCCAGTCTTGGTCTGCGTGCGGGTTGCCTCGCTTGAAGAAGCCATTGCCTTGATCCACAGCCATGAGTTTGGCAATGGCGTGTCGTGCTACACCAGCGATGGCCACGTGGCGCGTGAATTCAGTCGCCGCATACAAGTGGGCATGGTCGGGATCAACGTGCCCATTCCAGTGCCCATGGCATGGCACGGCTTCGGCGGCTGGAAAAAGAGCCTCTTTGGTGATATGCACGCCTATGGTGAAGAGGGTGTGCGTTTTTACACCAAACAGAAATCCATCATGCAGCGATGGCCTGAAACCATTGGCGCCGGTGCCGAGTTTTCGATGCCAGTGGCCAAATAAACGAGCGCACCGCAACCCGACACAGGCTTTGCACTTAACGTATTGAGGTTGTTTTGAAACGAGCGGTTTGTCTTTTAAGTGGTGGCCTAGACTCGACCACGAGTCTGGCCATCGCGCAAGAACAAGGCTTTGAGGTCTATGCCTTAAGCTTTCGGTACGGACAACGCCATACCATTGAGCTAGACAAAGCCGCGGACTTTGCGGGCTTGCGCGGCGTCAAACAACACGTCGTATTGGATATTGATCTGCGTCGTTTTGGTGGTTCAGCACTGACTGATGACATCGCCATCCCAAAGACCGGCGACGAAGCCATGATTGGACACGACATCCCTGTCACCTACGTGCCGGCACGCAACACGATTTTTTTGAGTTTTGCGATGGGTTGGGCCGAAGTGCTCGGCGCGCGCGATGTGTTTGTGGGCGTTAATGCCCAAGACTACAGCGGTTACCCAGATTGCCGCCCCGCTTTTTTAGAAGCCTTTGAAAACCTAGCCCAAGTCGCCACCAAAGTCGGTGTGACTGAATCCGGCCAGGCCTTAAAAATTCACGCCCCACTGATCGCCATGAGCAAAGCCGACATCGTGCAGCGCGGCACCGCGCTGGGCATTGATTTTGGGGAAACCAGCAGTTGCTATGACCCTGGTGACCATGGCAAACCTTGCCTTCGATGTGATGCCTGTGTGTTGCGGGCTAAAGGCTTTCGGCAAGCGGGCATCACGGACCCCCTGCTCACCAAATTTGGACTAAACCCATGAGCCCGCGCGCAGGCGAGTTGATGGCCGCCGCCGCTTCGTTTGAAGCCGCCTGCCATGTGCCGTGTCTGCCTACCCACCATCGCGCCCACGGCCTACACGGTCACAGTTTCTTAGCTGATGTGCGCTGCGTGCCCGTTGAGTCAGGCGCCTACTGGCCCGGCACCGAAGTCGATCGCCTCCAAGCCGAGCTTCAAGCGGTTACCCATCGGTTGGATTATCAGCACTTGAACGAACACATTGCAATGCCCACCGACGAGAACATCGCTCGCTGGATCCGCGCGCAACTCGCCTTGCCCCAAGCCTCAACAGTTGGGGTTCAAAGCACCGCCCACAGTGGCGTTGATTTGGATGAGCATGATCAAGCCCACCTTTGGCGACGCTATATTTTTCAGGCGGCTCATCAACTGCCGCATGTGCCGGCTTGGCACAAGTGCGGCCGCATGCATGGGCACGGCTTTGAAGTCATTTTGCATGTTCAGCAGGCGGCGACTGGACGCGACTTTATTGTCGACTATGACGAGCTCGATCGGCACTGGGCCCCTCTACACGCGCAACTCGATCATGCCTGCCTAAATGACATTGCCGGCCTAGACAACCCGACTAGCGAAACCCTTTCGGCCTGGATATGGCAAGCACTCAAACCACAGCTGGCGGCTTTGTCTTGGGTGACTGTCTACGAAACAGGCAGCTGCGGGGCGCACTTTGACGGCCAGCACTACCGCATTTGGAAAGACCTCACCTTAGACAGCGCCGTGCGCTTAAAGCGGGTACCCGACAGTGACCGGCGAGCCCGCATTCATGGCCATACCTTTACGTTGCGCCTGCATTTGCATGCGCCACTAGACACTGTGTTGGGTTGGACGGTTGATTTCGGTGATGTCAAAGCCGTGTTCGACCCTATCTTTAAGCAACTCGATCACCGCCCCCTGCATGAAGTCGTGGGTGATCGCGATGCTGACACGCGAACGCTCGCACATTTCATCCGTGAACTGGCCCAACCCGCTTTACCGCAACTCGACCGCTTGGATCTCTACCAGACCCGAGGCTGCGGTGTCATCTTGCACTGGGGCGAACTTGGCCCAGCCCTGCCGGTCTAACCGCAATGGGCTATAGCGTCAAAGAAATGTTCTACACCCTGCAAGGCGAAGGCCGCCAGGCGGGCCACGCAGCCGTGTTTTTACGCTTTGCGGGCTGTAACTTGTGGTCTGGTCTCGAACGCGATCGCGCCCAAGCTGTTTGCCAGTTTTGTGACACGGATTTTGTAGGCACTGATGGTGTTAATGGGGGCAAATTCGCACACCCAGAAGCATTAGCCGATGCGGTGAACAGTTACTGGCCAGATCAGACAGCGAGCAATAAATTGGTGGTGTGTACGGGTGGTGAACCGCTACTACAACTTGATGCCCGTTTGATCGACGCGCTACACGCCAAGCATTTTCGGATTGCAGTCGAAACCAACGGCACCATCAAAGCCCCAAACGGTCTGGACTGGCTTTGCGTGAGCCCAAAATCTACCGCCCCACTGAACCAGTGCAGTGGTGACGAATTAAAGCTTGTTTACCCACAAGTAGACGCACCCCCAGCGGCATTTGAGCACCTCTCGTTTCAACACTTTTTATTGCAACCCATGGATGGCCCAAACCAGCGTGCCAATATGCAAGCCGCCGTTGATTACTGCTTGGCTCATCCCCGTTGGCAGCTGAGCCTACAAACACACAAGTGGCTTGGTATCGATTAGGGGGCTTTTCTGAGGCAGGCTTTCGTGCGTTTGACAGCTTGTTGGTCGCGCCACGAAAAGTAGCTGCGATAAATAAAAACGCTTAGCACCATGCCCCAGACCATGCCTGCAAACATACCCGCCAACATTGCACCCAGATTCAAATTGCCGTCGTTGCTTTGTTGAATCACTTGCACAAAAAAAACCGCGCCTAGCGTCATACCCAAAAGCATCCAAGCCGAGCACATCACGTTTTGAGCCAACATTGAGCAGAGCTTGCGACATTCTGGTCGTAAGAGCCGCAGACTGGGAATCGCCGCCAAACCGCCAATCAACATGCCCACATGCATGTAAGGCATCAGCACCACGTGTAAGCGTAAAGACTCGAACAGCGACAAGTTTTGGCTGCTTGAACAAATAGAGGCAATGATGGCAATGGGTGTGCGCTGAAAATCAAAAAACAAACCCACCAACATGCCTCCAAAACCAAGCGATAGCATCACGTGTGGCGGCGACAAACCCATGGACTGAGGTCGCAATCGCGACAGCACATAACAGCCGCCACCAACACCAAGCAAGGCCAAGTAAGAAATCGACCACCAGTTGCCAGTGGGTCCTAAATTAACGTAAGCCAGCGTCAGCCCGACCATGCTGACCAGCGTCAGGGTCACCAAGGCATTGGTGTTGCGTTGAAAAAAAGAAACTTGCAAAACACTTTCTCCGGGGCACAAAGGCAAAACTCGCGCTAGGGTCTTGTGCTGATATCTTCGGTCATTTTTAACGCTTATGCAAAGTTTGGCGTCAAATTTATTGTTGCGCTTCATGCCATTTAACGTAAACCCTAGGGAATCGCAAATTCGATAGTCAGCCGGCAAATTGACCGTTACAGTAATCACATCATTTTAAGAACACTTGAGACATCAATAATTGGTTATGCCATCTTGGGCACTCTGCTGAGCTTGCCTTCAGGTGATGGATTGCGGTTGTGGGTCGCTCGAGTCAATATTCAACCAGTAAGCTTGCTTGATCACGGAGACACGCATGATTCCACCAGAGTTTGAATACCACGCGCCCACGACATTGAATGATGCGGTCGCGCTTTTAAATGAGTTGGGCGAGGATGCCAAATTATTGGCTGGTGGCCACAGCTTGTTGCCAATGATGAAGATGCGGTTTGCTGAGCCCCCGCACTTGATTGACTTAAATCGAATCGAACAACTTCGCGGCATCAAAGAATCGGGTGGTGTGATCACCATCGGCGCCATGACGGTTGAAAACGAGATTCTTAACTCCGCTTTGCTCAAAGAAAAAGCTTCTTTGTTGCCCAAAGCCGTGAAGATGATTGCCGACCCACAGGTTCGCAACCGCGGCACAATTGGCGGTGACATCGCCCACGGCGACCCTGCCAACGATCATCCCGCCATTATGATGGCCATGGATGCGACCTTCGTCGTGACAGGCCCCAACGGCCAACGATCAGTAAAAGCCGTGGACTTTTTTCATGGCACTTACATGACCGACTTGGCAGAAAACGAGATTCTCACCGAAATTCAAATCCAAGCACTATCGCCAAACACTGGCACGGCCTACAACAAACTCAAGCGAAAAACTGGCGATTGGGCAACGGCTGCCGCTGCCGTGGTCATGCAAATGGATGGTGATACCGTCACCATGGTGCGCATCGGCCTGACCAACGTGGCCGACACCGCCATCCGAGCCTACGACGCCGAAAACCTTTTGATCGGCAAAACGTTGTCGGCTGACACCCTCTCGCAAGTGGCTGTGGCGGTTACTGCCATTTGCAACCCCGCTGAAGATTTGCGTGGTGATGCCGAATACAAGACCGCCATGGCCGGCGAGATGACCAAACGTGCGCTGCTTGACGCAGCCAGCCAATTACGCGGATAAGACCCGCCTGAACCTGTTATTTGGAGAGAACGATCATGGCTAAGAAACTCGTCAACATGACCATCAATGGCAAGAAGGTTGAAGAAGCCGTCGAGCACAGAAATCTACTGATTCACTTCCTGCGCGAGCAGTTAAATTTAACGGGTGCCCACATCGGTTGCGAAACCAGCCACTGCGGCGCCTGTACCGTTGATATCGATGGCCAGTCAGTCAAGTCCTGTACACACCTGACCGTGCAATGCGAAGGCAGCGACATCCTTACCGTCGAAGGTCTGGCCAATAACGGCGTACTGCACGCCGTCCAAGAGGGTTTTTACAAAGAGCATGGTCTGCAATGTGGGTTCTGCACGCCAGGCATGTTGGTGCGCAGCTATCGCCTCTTACAAGAAAACCCCAACCCCACGGAAGAAGAGATCCGCGTTGGCATTTCAGGCAACTTGTGCCGTTGCACCGGCTATCAAAATATTGTCAAAGCCGTGCAATACGCCGCCAAAAAGCTGCAAGAAACAGCCACCGCTTAAGCGAATCGAGGAGACAACAACATGAATGCACCACTACAAGACCGCGAAGCAGCCCTCATGGGTATGGGCGATTCGCGTCTGCGTAAAGAAGACGCGCGATTTATCCAAGGCAAGGGCAACTACGTCGACGATATTAAGATGCCCAACATGGTTTTTATGGATATCGTTCGTTCGCCCTTGGCGCACGCTCGCATCAAAGCCATTCACAAAGAAGAAGCATTGAAGATTCCTGGCGTCATTGCTGTCCTGACTGCCGAAGACCTCAAGCCATTAAAGTTGCACTGGATGCCCACGCTAGCGGGCGATGTCGCAGCTGTTCTCGCTGATGAAAAAGTGCACTTCCAAATGCAGGAAGTGGCTGTCGTGATTGCGGAAAACCGTTATGCGGCTGCTGACGGCAAAGAAGCCGTGCAAGTCGAATACGAAGAACTTCCGGTGGTTATGGATCCCTTTTATGCACTGACCGCTGATGCACCGGTGCTGCGTGAAGACTTGGCAGGCAAGACCGAGGGTGCCCACGGGCAACGCAACCACCACAACGAAATTTTCACGTGGACAGCGGGTGACAAAGCGGCTGCAGATCAAGCGTTTGAAAACGCTGCTGTCACTGTCAAGCAAGAAATGATGTACCCCAGGGTACATCCCTGCCCGCTTGAGACTTGCGGCTGCGTGGCCTCATTTGACCCCGTGCGTGGCGACTTAACGACCTACATCACCAGCCAAGCCCCACATGTGGTGCGTACGGTGGTGTCGATGCTTTCAGGTATTCCCGAGTCAAAAGTACGCATTATTTCGCCTGACATCGGAGGCGGGTTTGGTAACAAAGTGGGCATTTACCCCGGCTATGTTTGCGCCATTGTGGCCTCAATCGTATTGGGTCGCCCTGTCAAATGGGTCGAAGACCGTATCGAAAATCTCTCATCAACCGCTTTTGCCCGTGACTACCATATGACCGGTGAGCTTGCAGCCACTGCTGATGGCATGATCCAAGGTTTGCGTGTCGATGTGGTGGCTGATCATGGCGCCTTTGACGCCTGTGCTGATCCCACTAAGTTTCCAGCCGGTTTGTTCCACATTTGCTCAGGCTCCTACGACATTGCCGCAGCCCATTGCTCAGTCAAGGGTGTCTACACCAACAAAGCCCCCGGTGGCGTTGCTTACCGATGTTCGTTCCGTGTGACCGAAGCGGTTTATCTGATTGAACGCATGGTTGACGTCTTGGCGCAAAAAATCGGTATGGATAAAGCCGAAATTCGCGAGAAGAACTTCATCCGCAAAGAGCAATTCCCATATAAGTCCGCCTTCGGTTTTGAGTATGACTCGGGTGACTACCACACCGCTTTGAAGCAAGTGCTTGATGCGGTGGACTACAAGGGCTTGCGTGCCGAACAAGCCGCCAAGCGCGCTGACCCAAACAGCCCCACGCTCATGGGCATTGGCTTGGTGACTTTTACCGAGATTGTCGGTGCGGGACCCAGCAAAATTTGTGACATTTTGGGTATTGGCATGTTTGACTCCTGCGAGATTCGGGTCGACCCAACCGGCAGCGCCATTGCACGTATGGGCACTATTTCTCAGGGCCAAGGTCATCAAACCACTTACGCACAGATCATTGCCACTGAATTAGGGATTCCATCCGAGGTCATTCAAGTCGAAGAAGGTGACACCAACACGGCACCCTATGGTTTGGGCACCTATGGCTCACGCTCCACGCCCGTGGCGGGTGCGGCCATTGCGTTGGCTTCACGCAAGATTCACGCCAAAGCCAAAAAGATAGCAGCGTCCCTTCTAGAGGTCGGTGAAGACGATCTCGAGTGGGAAATTGATCGCTTTAAAGTGCGTGGCAATGACGATAAATTCAAAACCATGAAAGACATCTCATGGGCAGCTTATCATCAGCCACCTGAGGGTTTGGAGCCGGGTCTTGAAGCGGTTCATTACTACGACCCTCCCAACTTCACTTTCCCCTTCGGGATCTACTTGGCCGTGGTCGACATTGACCGTGCCACGGGTGAAACCAAAATCCGCCGCTTCTATGCGCTCGATGACTGTGGCACACGAATCAACCCGATGATCATTGAAGGACAAATTCACGGTGGCCTGACCGAAGGCTTTGCCGTTGCCATGGGTCAACTGTTGTCATTCGATGCCCAAGGCAACATCCAAGGCAACTCGCTGATGGACTATTTCCTGCCGACCGCTGTGGAAACACCACACTGGGAAACCGACTTCACCGTGACGCCTTCACCACACCACCCCATTGGGGCCAAAGGCGTGGCCGAGTCACCTCACGTGGGCAGCATCCCAACCTTTACGTCAGCCATGGTGGACGCTTTTTCCCACGTTGGCGTCACGCATATCGACATGCCGCACACGGCTTTCAGAACCTGGAAAGAACTCAAAAAACACAACCTGAACCTGAACTAAAGGTTGCACTCAAGGAATTATCCGAATGGAAGTAACGATTGATAAGCAATACCCGATTCCTGCCAGCGAGCAAGCATGCTGGCAGGTGTTGTCTAACATTACTGAACTGGCCACTTGCATGCCCGGTGCCACAATCACCGAGCAAATCGATGCGACGCACTACAAAGGCTCAGTCAAAGTCAAAGTGGGACCCGCGACTGCCGCCTTTGCCGGTAACATCGAAGTGCTCGGTGTTGATGAAGCTGCCAAGCAAATCCGTTTGTTGGGTAAGGGCGCCGACAAGGGTGGCTCATCGGCCTCGATGGAACTCACCGCTTCGCTGGCTGTACAAGACGACAACAGCGTGAATTTAATTGGCAAGGCCGATGTGATTGTGAACGGCAAGTTTGCGCAGTTTGGTGGTCGCATGATGACTTCCGTGTCAGACATGATCCTGAAGCAATTTGCGGACAACTTCTCAATCAAAGCACAAGCAATTAATAATGTCAGCTCAGCCAAAGCTGAAGCGGCATCGAGCACGGCTGACACCGTTGATTCAACCGTGTCGCCAAAGCCAGTTCAAGTCCCTAAAATGCAAAGTGAGCTCAACGGCTTGGCGATCGCCTGGATGTTGATCAAAAACTTCTTTGCGAGACTGTTTGGCAAATAAGGGGCGGGGCTGATGAACGTCAAAGACATCGCCCAACGCTTGGCGAAAGCGGGTTATGTGGCCGATGACAGCTTGGCTGAAATGGTTTGGATGGGGCTCACGATAGAGCGCCCCATCTTGCTTGAAGGTGAAGCTGGGGTCGGCAAAACGGCCATCGCACAGGCCAGTGCCACGGCTTTGGGACGACCATTGTTCCGTCTGCAATGCCACGAAAGCTTGGACTTAAACCAAGCCGTCTACGAGTGGAACTACAGCCGGCAACTGCTTGAAATCCGGCTTCGTGAGGCCGAAGGTAGCGGTCAACACAGCCTGCGCGAAGATCTCTTTAGCGAATCATTTTTGCTGCAGCGACCCTTGATGCAAGCCATCACCTCGGCCGAACCAGCGGTGCTATTGATCGATGAGATCGACCGCGCCGATGAAGCCTTTGAAGCTTATTTGCTCGAAGTCCTCGGTGAATTTCAAATTTCCGTGCCTGAACTTGGTACCATTCGCGCAACCAGCCATCCCTTGGTCATTTTGACCAGCAACGGCACGCGTGATTTATCCGACGCGCTAAGGCGCCGTTGCTTGTTTCACTACGTCGACTACCCCACTTTGGCACGTGAGTTGACCATCGTCAAAACCCTGATACCAGAGGCGAACATTGATTTGATTCAGCAAGCGGTTCTTTTTATTCATCAACTGCGCAAAGAAGATCTCGATAAAACGCCGGGAGTGGCTGAAACGCTAGACTGGATTCGCATTCTTTGCGCCCGTGACTTCAAAGCCTTACCTGATGATCCACAAGCCTTGGCCAGCAGTCTGAGCGCACTTTTAAAAACGCGGGGCGATCAATGGCAGGTTTCTGATGCTGTGGTGACCAAACTCATGGGATCAGGCCAGCGCGTAGGGGTTGACGCTGGGGTTGCGATGCCTCGTGCTTAAGCCTGACCGTGCTAACTGACCCAACCTCAAATGCACCAGGGCCGGCGCAAAGCATCCGTGACTTTGCCCACTATTTGCGCGAACATGGCTATGTGATTGGCTTAGCAGAGTTGCAAGCCATGGTCCAAATCACTGTCTTGGCTGGTGTCGATCAACCTCACCATATTGAAAAGTATTGGCGGGCGATCTGTGCCTCTTCGCAAAAACAGTGGCTGTTATTTACCGATTTGTTTAATGCGTATTGGTTTGCTGACCGGATAAAAGGCAGCGTTAAGTCCTCACAAAAAAAACGCCAGGGCAAATCTTTACCTGAATTGATCCTGGAAATCCAAGGTGATGGTCAGAGCCAACCCGGTGCCGGACAACAAGGGTCTGTTGGGCTTGCCAGTACAAACAGCAGTGACCAAGAAAGCCCAAACGAACAATCACAAGGTGGCGCCAGCCGTGTCGATCCCTTGGTAGAAAAACCCTTGGGCGACTGGTTACCGCATGACAGTGCGCAGCTCGATAAGCTCATCTATCCGCTGCAAACACGCCTAAGGCGTAAGCTCATCGCCCACTACCGACGCAAGTCACAAGCCCCACGCCTTGACTTACGCCAGTCGATCCGTAAGGCGGCCAGCACCGGTGGTGAATTGATCCGCTTGCAAACCAAAACCCGCAAAACGGTCATGCCAAAGGTTTTTATTCTGGTTGATGTCAGCCAGTCGATGGAGTCGCATGCGGCCTTCTTTTTACGCATGGCCCGATCGTTTTGTCAGATCATGCAAGCGCGTGCCTTTGTGTTCCACACCGCCCTGATTGAGGTCACACCACTGCTCAAACGCGACAGTGGCCGGGTACAAGAAAAAATCAATGCCGTGACGTTTGGGTTTGGTGGTGGCACACGCATCGCCACCAACTTACTGTCTTTCCTCTCGCAGTGTCAGCGCGGCCCTGATGGACAACGCATCCGTGGTTTAAGCCGTCAAGATCTGGTGTTTGTTTTAAGTGATGGCTATGACACTGATCCGCCCGATCAACTGCCTGAAGCGATCAAAGCCATTCGACGAACGGGGGCTGCGCTTTTTTGGTTACACCCCACTGTTGGCATACCGCAATCCAAAGCCATTGAAGCCAGCAAAGCCGATATTTCAGGATTTATGGCAGTCAGCCACTTAAGTAGCCTAGAAGGCTTGGTCGAGTTGACCCTTAAGCGCCAGCGGCCTGATAATGGTGGTCATCAGCAAACCAAGGAGCCTGCCTTGACACAATCAGCAGCGTCATCCTTGAACGGGCCAAGCGCCCAAAAGGAGCAGTCATGGGGTGCCTACTAAAACAAGGTGGTGGTTTGTACGCACGCATGCGTATTGGTGCGGTGTTGCTAGCCGCTGGCCAAGGCAGTCGCTTGGGCAATCAACCCAAGGCACTGTTGGAACTACAAGGCGTGCCCCTGATTAATCGTCACTTGATTGCCCTCAGCGGTGCGGGTGTTGACGAAGTCGTGGTGGTGACTGGGTTTTATCACGAGCAAGTTGAACCACTGGTTGAACAGTTCCCCGTACAAATCGTTCGCAACTTGAATCCCGGTGCTGGCCAACCGAGCTCGGTTCGGCTGGGCATTGAAACCCTGGGCGACAAATTTGACGCGGTCATCATGGTGCTCTGCGACCAACCGCTGGTGAGTGCCAACGACATCACAACACTGATCGCGGCCTTTAAGAAACGCTTGTTTGGTGAAATTGTTATTCCACAAGTCAATGGCACCCGAGGCAATCCCATTGTTTTGTCTGGCGCAGCAATTGCTCAGATCTTGGCTGAAGACCAAAACATGTATTGCCGCAAGTTCATCGATGAACACCCCGAGCAGGTGAGTTACTTCGAAAGCGATAATCAACATTACGTGACCGACATCGATACGCAGGCTGACATCGAAAAATTTGAACAAAATACAGGTTGGACATTGACCTTACCGGACCAAAACCCAATAGCTGACTCAGCGCTCACACCCAAAAGTGTGGTCAGCTCAGAGCCGGCCTACCTTGCGCTCAGAAGACGACACGCGGTAACTTAAGTCACTGAAGTTCTTTACGGCAGATTCACACCATGGCTCACATTCATTGGCCAGTACCGCTAGAAATGCATCAAAACGAGGCGCACAAAGATATCAACCCCACGCTCGCCCGTGCCTTTGAAGCCATGCGTGCCACAGACTTGGCGCAGCGATCACCCGAGCAGCAGCTGCCGGCTTTTTATGCCAGCAACGATAAGTTGCTTGAACGGGTACAACTGCCCGAGTTTCAGTCGCTGATGGTTTTTATCGCCAACGCCCTTCAGAAAACCATCATGGCCGCCAATAGTGGTGTTTGGCCACCTGGACGCATGAAACTGCAGCTACAAATCGTGGGTTGCTGGTTTCAAATTCAAAATGGCATGGCCTTTCATGACATACACACACATGGCAATTGCTCTTGGTCGGGGGTGTACTACGTGCAGTCTGACCCAGACGAGCAGCGTCGCGCTCATCCTCAGCTTGGGGACATGAATGGCGTGACACGTTTCTATGGGCCCTACAGTCAATGGCTAGGCGGGGCACACATGGATGTGGGCAATGCTTACCTGCAAAAAAACACGCTCGATGTGGATCCCTTACCGGGTCGCTTGGTGCTTTTTCCTTCATATCTCGCGCACAAAGCCATGCCCTACGAGGGCGTATCCGAACGAATTATCCTGTCATTTAACGCCCAAGTTCATGCTGCCGGTGGCGATAAAGTCTTCAATTACGACGCCACTTAATCCCGTAACGACCTGCGGACTGCTTGCCTTAATTGTTAAGACCCGCAGGCGTGGCCCAAATCGGTACCAGTAACTGGCTACCCACAATGATCGTGTCACTCTTCAAATTGTTAAGTGCCCTTAAGATGCCAAGGTCAACTTTGTACTTGCGGCCAATCGAAAACAACGTGTCACCCTTTTTAATGGTGATGGATTCAGTCGGTGCTGGTTTTAGCGGTTCAATCGGTGGCAGCTTACGCACGGGTGGGGGTGGCGGTGGATTGACTTTCTTCTCGGCTTCGGCCGCGATGAATTTTGGTACCGTCAGCGGGGCCTCAGGCGCCTGGATACCTGACCAACAACGACCTGCGCGTGTCGGCACGGCAATATCCATCCGAGACAGCGCCGACTGCGTCGATGGTGTGGACTGTTCGAGTAAGTATTGATAGTCCTTTGCCAACTGCAAAAGTTCAGTGCGGCCGGTGATGTCATAGCGGATGGTGATTTCCGTAATATTCAATTCATCTAGGCGATCGGCTGCGGCTGGAAAGTCAGTTGGTGTAAAGACTCTGGCGCCGTCTTGAAACTCTTCTAACAAAGTGGGTAACCCGAGCGGCCCAGGATAGCGCTTTGTCAATGTCATATTATCAACTTCAATTTCAAGCGTGGTCTCACCGCACTGATCAGGTGACCACACAAAGCTGTCGTTGGCTTGCATATTAAGATTGCTCAGCTCAATGACAGCATCGGCACATTGCATGACCAGCGTAGCGGCATAAGGTCTGACTTTGGCCGTCGGATTAACTGATAGTGGATAGGCCGCCAGAGAAAGCTTAGCTGACTTCTTATCACTGGCCGCAGCACGCTGCTGTTTAACCAACTGCGAAACCCGGGTGGTGACCGCCTGATTCAGAAAATCCATGAACTCACCTGAAAACGGCATTTGATAATTTTTATACCTGGTCGCACCAAAGCCGCTAGCACCTCGGTTGATAAAGTGCTTACCTGGCCCGTCAACAAAAGTCCAAACGGTACCCTGTTCACCGAACAATTGCGTACTGGCCTCTTTGGGACTGGTTGCCAGTTGACTTCTCGAGATGACATTTCTCTCCCAGTCTTTTTGAATTTGACAAGAGGCCTGTTCCAAAATGTAAGTCGCTAAGATATCGACCGGCCCAAAAATCACCTGCCAAATGATTTCGTTTTCTGGATTGTCGTATGTCGAACTCTTTCTAAATTGCACTAGGTTTTGTTCCAATCCACGCAACGCAGACAATTCGGTTGCAAGGCCAGCAGAGCCCGAAAAATAGCTTTGGGCCATCTTGAAATCAACATCAATGCCCCCTTGTGCTTGAACCGCCGCGGCTTTCAAAGACTTGATAATGTCCTCATAACTGTTGATATCTTTACTCGCCGCCTGCACAGCACCAACCAATGAAACACCACCCGTGTTGACATTCGGCCGCAGCCTGCCAGCCGTTGCTGTGTTGATGGCACTCACAATATTGGCCGCATCCTTTAAAGGCGCATTATTGATTGCCCGAGACTGGACATCCTGAAAATACCGCACAAAGGTGAGCCACTCGGGTGAATCTTGTTGAGACAATCCTGAGAATTCGTCATTGACCTTCTGGAAGAACAAGTAAAAGGGGCTGGCCTTTGTACCTAACGTTGAAACAACATCACGCCATGCCGGCTCCATCCCGACCACATTGCCGCCGCTATAAAAACCTCGAGCGAACTCACGCCACGCATCAAAACGTTCTCGTTGATACTGCGTGCGGAAAAAATCCACTTGGCTCACCGATTCAGGACTATTGTCTAGCGCAGCCAGCAACTCTGTTAAGAACCCATCAATTTGTTGACCACCCGCTTTGGTCAGTCCCGGTGCAATGATCAGGTCATCGTTTTGCAAGACATCTGGACGCCAAAAATTAACGGATTGAATCGAGGCAATACTCGGTAGGCTGTTGGCCCACTCGACCAACCACGGCATCTGGCGCTTATCAAAGGCCACCTTGGCGATTAAGGCTCTGTTTTTTTTCAAACTCATCTTGAGATAAAAATCATCACTGTCAGACCAAGCAATGGCTGCAGACACCAACTCACTGAGGTTTGCCCTAATCTCGTCGTTAAGCGCTAAATAAACAGCACTGGCCTGATGTGGCACTTGCGGCATGGCTCGCAGCTGGTCGTAATTTGCCCCGTTGATTCGGGCTATCAACATGTTTGAATAGCGCACAGCCGCCAGAATGGCATCCGCTTTCTTGACAGGGTCATCACCCTCCATCAATTGCTGACCGACTTGATTAACCCCAGTCGATCTTTGCTGTATCAAGCGAAATTTACGGACAAACAGTTGCTCTAGCGTTCGTTCCAGCTGCCTGACATCGGGACTAAATGCCAGCCAACTGGCTCGCCAATCTGTTCGTTCAGCCATCAGTACCCTCACGGTTTGCAACAAGGTTGACAAATCGTCTAGGTTTTTTTGATGTGCTTTTGGGTCTATATCGTCACCGGACTGTGCGTCAACTGTTGCACCACCAATGCTCATCGCATTGGTGAAATTGGCTGGGATTTGGCTGTGTATGCGATCAATCGTTGAGGCTGTCGTCTGAAAGGAGACCAGCACAAAAACAGCAAAAGCGAAACAGACCAACAACCACGAAGTCAGGGCCATGTTTCTGCTGACCGTGCGCCATCGACTGACGATCCGACCCGACAAAAACACATCACGTTCTTTGGGCAAAATTCGCGCAAAAACATCATGAATAAACAAACCTTTTTGACCCGTGAGCGCAGGTTTTGCCGTGTCTGAAGCGCTCGCCATCAGCGCACTCAAGCGGCTGGGCAAAGAGGCCTCTTGTCGACCACTGGTTAAAAATAAGCCCCTCAAATACGGATGCTCAAGGTATGGGTTCTCACCGAATACCGAAGCCAGAAAAACTTGCAGCCCCTCTCGCAGGCGCTCAATCTCGCCAGGCAACATCAACACCTCGGGCGACATTGAAACGCCTCTAATGGCCATGTCTAGCCGCATCGTGCGCAAACGCTCACTGATCGTGTCAATGGCATGCGCTGCAAAGTTGCGCTCATCGCGAACGTCATCACCTGACTCGTGCAAGTAACCCATCGCCTCTTGCGACTCAGCATCGGTTAACTGAGCAACCCACTCGGTAAAGCCATATATGCGATCGGCTTTGGTCACCATCACATAAATTGGAAAACGCTTTTCAAACATACGCATCAAATGATCAATGCGCTCACGCAAGGAACGACCTTGGCGCTCGAGCAACTCACTGTCACCGGACAGCAAGGCATCGGCTGAAACAACGACCACCAACCCATTGAGACCCTCGCCAGGCCTGTATTTCGTAAATAGGCTCAGCAGGTAATGCCACTCTTGTAAGTCTTGATCGGTGCCCTCAGGTGAGACGTAGCGACCTGCCGTGTCTAAAACAATGGCATGGTTAAAGAACCACCAATCACAATTGGTGGTTTGAACGATTTGTTTGGTCTCAGCCGTTTGTCGCAGCATGCTGCTTAAGCGTGACCGGGTGATGGCTGTGGTCTTTCCAGACCCTGATTCACCAATGATCATGTACCAAGGCAAAACATACAACGGATTACCAAACCGTTTGAGTTGCGACTGCTTCAGTAACTCAATAACGTCCTTCCACTTTCGACCCAAGACCGTGCTGAAATTGTCAGTTCGAATACCAATTTTGGTGGCTGCGCTCTGCGTGGCCAGCAGCTTGGACTTGGTTCGTGAAATCACCCAAAAGCGCTTGATGGCTTTGGTCCCAAAATAAAGGCCAAGCACCCCAAAAAATACCGCAAAACCACCCCACGCTGGCCACGCCATGTACAAAACGAAGAGCCAACTGATGATGGCCAATAGCAGCAACAAAACAATGGCCAGTAGCGCCTGAAGGATCGTTCTCATGGATTCAACATCTGGTTAATCGCGTTAATCTTCAGTGACAAGTCGTAATTGAACACCACGACCAGTAAAACAACAGCTAGCACAGGCAGCCCCACACCGAGCCACAAAAGGCGTCGACGACTGGACTGTTGACGACGTTTTGGGCCTGCTCCTGAAATCACTCGGTAGGCTTCTGGAAACAGTTGTTTGTCAACAGTACCCTCTACAAAAACACCCTGCGGGCGCAACAATCTGTAGTTATCCAAGCGCAACTGAACCAAAGCGGGATCGTTCGGGTTCTGAGCGTAACGACCCAGAAAATTCATACAAAGACACAACACAAAAATTTCTCTGAGTTCATTGTCTTCGGGTGCCAGCGCCTGCAATCGATCAAAAAATGTCACCCCAGCCAACGTCGTGGCGTATAACTTGCGAGCCAGCATATAAGCACGCCAGACGTGCGTTTCACGCCAGGCGGCTAAGTTGGCCAGCCTCTCGTCACTCCACGCCACAACCGGAAACAAGGCGTCACTGAAGCGATCATGTGCCACTTCGTTGATGAGCGCTTGTTCTCGAGCGGCTTGAATGAGCACTTGCAACTGATCATGTACTTGTTGTGCATCAGGATTTGTCTGGCGCTCAATGCTTCTGACATAGGCCATGATGGGAATAAAAAGGGGTGATAATCCCATGACTAGCCTCTAGTAACCACGATTAAGGCCCGCAAATCATCAGGAGCGTCGGTCCAATACAATGCCACGCCACCCTCTGTTTCGACCTGTTCCCACTCAGCACTGATTTGCTCAATACGGAAGTATTTGGCGTCGGCTCTTCTGGGCAGGCCCTGTGGTGGCCCAGAAAGGGCTATCAAGCCAAGGCCCGGTAATGCGTGATCTATCAGTTGAGGCAACACGCTTGTTGCGGCCAAACGCGAGGTCGCCTGAAACTCAGCGTCGTCTACATCGCGGATAGTCTCAGACTGCAAGACCAAAAAGAATCGATTGCGTGTCGCAAAAAACTCTTTTGGAATGTTGCCGGAGAAGACATCGCCGTTTTTGACCATTACCACCCGCAGCTCGGGACCCACTGCCACATCGGACAACATCTGCGACACCAGTGCTTTGGCTTTACCAAAACACTGGCCCAAGTCGCGATGATCATAGCTCGGTAGCCCATCTTCTAGACCAGCGCGACGACCGTATAAATCCAGGCGCTGTGAAAACGTACTCATCTCACCCACACACACTCTCAACACACCGTAGACATCCCAGGGGTGTACGTTTTCTGCTTCAAGTATGTGGGTCAACATGGGGACTTGTCGGTTCAGGACCTGAACGGCTTGCATCATCATCAGAAAATTAGCGTCAGGGGTATCCTGATTGTTATTCACTGGTGACTTGTACTCCTCAAGTTGCCGAACACGTCCCAACATATCATCGCGAATATCGCGCACCACTGTTTTTAAGTAATTCGACGCACTCAGCGCATAGACCGCTGGCACCTGATCCACAACAACCCGCGCTTGGTCGCCATTGCGTTCTAACTTGACCACAAAAAACAACTCGTAATCATCAAGCTTGGCAAGCTCACTTTCGAAAAAGATTTTGGTCACATGGACAATCGTTGGAATCGGTGCGTTGGCACTGTTACTGTAAGCATCGCGCGACTCATCTGGATTTGAGAGCGATGCAAATCTTGTTTGCACCGATTCGAATTCACCCTGTGAATCAACAACCGTCACGTTGGGTACGGCGGGTGAAAAACGCCGAATACCCAAATAAACACTCAATGGCTCATCAACGTCAGTCCACACGCTATCAAAGGATCTCGGGGTGAGGATGGCGTTACCAGGAAACTCAAGGTAAGTCTGATCAGGCAACAGCAGTTTGAATTGCCTGATATCAACCACACGATTGCTTAACGCCGGCTCAGAAATTTGCAGTTCACCCAAACCCCATGGGAAGGGGCTGGTCATTCTCATGATGGGTTGGCGGCAAAACTGCTGATACATTTCCATGTGCTGAAAATGTTGCGGTTGTAAAAAAAGCCCTTGATGCCAGAAAATGCTTTGTCTTGTGTCCATTATCTTGAGGCCCTCATCGCCCTAACTTAATCACTGCGCTTGATTCTTGCGCCACTTGGTTCAATACCTCTTGAGACAGCTCGACTTCCAACTTCTCGTTACTTAACGGTACTGTTTCGAGTACCACTTTTTTATCGGCGTCGTAAGTCAGACTCTTTGCATTGATAATTCGCTGGCTACCCAACACCATTTGCAAGGTCAGAATTGCGGGTTCGGCTGTGTAATCTTTGGAGATCAAACCAGTCGATTGAACATTCAAAGGAATCCGGTAATACCGTGCTGATCGAGCGGGGTCAAAAACGTAGTAACCCGCCACAATACCGACAAACTTGGCGTTTTGAACACGGTCAATTTTAAGCAGCGTCCGTGTGTCGGGCTGGATCACGTAACGATCCAATTGCAACACAGCTTTGGGTAGATCGCCCGATGCCAAGGCGTGACTGACCGCCGCAGGGTCACTCATGAGTTGGACGAAAATCTTCTCGTCTTCGACTTGCCACACCCCAAGCACCAGCGAATGTGAGCGGTTGGCGTAGAAATTAAGATCTGTTTGCGCTGCCAACTCGAGCCAGATGCCTTCTTTTTCGTAGGACCAACTGACCTTGGCTTTTGCTTGATCTGTTTTTTCTTCCGTTGATTTTCCACCCAACGAAGAACAACCACCGATGGATATCGCCATGGCAAACACAACAAGTGTACGGCTGATAAAACGCATACGTTCAATCCACCACAGTAAAGCACAAGGCTGTAATATCAAATGAAATCCTGTGCGGTCGGCATAAATATTCTTGCGAGCTTTTCAATGCCTTCATTGTTTCGGTATCCCCATTTTACGACCTGCGTCGCATTGTTCCTCTGTGCGGCACCACTGCCGGCTTATGCACAAGCACCAGTCGGTCGAGTGGTGTCCGTTACCCAAGAAATGCTCACCCATCAATCTCGTCCCCAGGTCTGCTGGCAGACCATCGTTACCGCCCGTGACAAAGCCATTCGCGAACAACAAAACACGCCTTGGCTTACCAAATACTGGCAACCTATCCTCGGTGCCGCACTGGGCGCACCCATTGCCTATTCACTGACCAGCCACTACGGCGCCAGCAGCCAAAAGTGGATCTGGCCCACTGTCGCCGGCGGCGCTATTGTGGGCGCTGCTGCGGGCCCTGGCGCGACCGCTGGCGGCTATGGACTGGCAAGCCTCGCCTACGCCATTTGGCCAACATCACTCGCCCTCACCATCGGCTTTGGCTTAGCGGGCAGCATCTTGGGTGACCTGGTCTGGAAAATGATTTTTCCACCCGACCCCAAAATACCCGAAGCACCAAAACCTGGAAAATACCTGGCTGAACAAGTCTTTTTCCTAGAAACCTCTTGTACCCAAGAAACCAAAACCACACGCACCGCCTCAGGCTATCTCGTGAAGTACATCCACGAAGGCAAGACCCAATCTGCTCGGGTCAAGTACTACCCAGGCCGACAAGTGCCTCTAGCCAGTGACGGCCGACCACTAGACGAGCTACCCCCCTCAATCAGCACTACCCAAAAATAACCATGGCCTGACTTGGCGTCATCATTGACCCAAAACAATTGCCTTTGTTGGATTTGGCAGGATCCATCATGCGTACCGCCGGTTTGCCTTTAAGGGTCACTTTCATACTGCCGCTGGTGAACTGACACTCGCCTATAAACGAGCCTGAAATAACGCCACCCGCCACCCCTGGCTCGTCTCCCGAGCTGATGGAGACTTTCGAATCTAGGTTCAGTGACGGACACCCCATCACCAACACTTGTGTCACGGTCGGCATGGCCATCATGGTCATGGCGATATTGACGTATGGAATAGGAATAGGCGCTGCCGGTGGCGCTGGTGTCTTACAAGTATCCAAATAACAAATAATGTCACCCGCTTGTATTGTTGCAGCATACATAGATAAACCCCCTTTAGCCCAAATCGATTTTTTTACCGTCGATACGAACGTATCCTTGGGCTTTAACTGTTACGTGTTCAGCCTCAACTTTGTGCTGTCCGTCAACCAACAAACGACTGCGACCAGCCTGCACTTCATCCAAACCCTCGACTTTACGCCAACTGCTGGTGATCCTTGAAATCGCCGTGCCAATGTGACTCGTCAGCGAGGTGGCAATCAACGTCGCTCTAACCACATGCAATTCCATCGTTTCAGACCAACTTTTCCACTGCGACACTCGCACAGTCGCCGCTGCCGCATTCATTTCAAGATGTGGCGCGACCAAACTGATCGAGTGCTCACCCTTCAGGGCGATTTGACGAGCCTCAATATCCAAACCATCGGTTGAACTGTTCAAGGTCACCCCGCCAGGCAACACCACAGCGCCTTGATCTTCCCTGTCACTTTGCAATACGGCAGTGATGAAACCCACCTCGCCTTCACCACAATCACAAATCAACACCACATCACCAAGCTGCGGTTCAATCAAACAACTGGTTGCACGCTTTAAACGCAGCGCCACGGTCTCTTTGACAAAGAACCACTGGTCAGCGCGCCCGGTGATCGTGGCCGTGCGCAGGCCAATCACCGAATCGGTGCTCGGTGTCTTATGGCTTAAGAGTGGCTTGGCAATCATCTAAAAATCCTGTTATTGATTTGTCATGGGTATCGACTGGCTCACCGTGGCATCTGCCACAAATCAGCATGGGTCCTGAGCGCATCTTCTTTCGGACTGTTCACCAAAGTGGCGCCCAACCACAAGGTCTTTTGTTCAGACAGACCATACAAATGACAGGCGTTAAATTGTGTTTCAGAAAAGTCACTGCCATCTAATTGCGCCATTGATAAATCACAAAACCGAAAACGGCTCTTGGCAAAAATCGCTTGTGTGATGTCGGCTTCTTTAAAAACGGTGTGTTTGTACTGGCAATCAGCGGCATTCACGTGTTGCAGTTTCGCACCGGTACAGTCGACCTGATCGAGTTTCGCACCACTAAAATTGGCGCCTGACAGGTCAGCCATCGAAAAAACAATCGCTGACAGCGCCGTGCCAGAGAAATCTGCTTGACCCAGCTTGGCTTGCGTGAAATTCACCTGACTGAGCGTCAAACCAGAAAAATTAGCCGCTCTCAGATCAGCCTTATTGAACAGAGCCATGGTCAATTGGCAACCTGAAAACGACTGTCCTTTCAGCCCTGCCTCAGTCAAGTAGCACTGCGTCATGTCAGTGTCTCGAAAAATCGCCGAACTGAGCTCTCCGCCTTGAAAGGATGCGCGGGTCAAATGGGCACCTGTGAAATCAGTCGCCTTGAAAGAGCCTTTAATGGCACTGACACGTTCAAACGATACCCCGGTCATCTGCGCGTGATCAAACTGGCAATCGTCTAACAAAGCCGAATACCAAGTCGAGCCCGAAGCTGCCACGCCAGAAAAATCCACGCCTTTGGCTTGTACCTCAGCGAACTGCGCCTGAGATAACACGGCCTTAGCAAATGAGGTGCTTTGTATGTTGGCCGCTCGCCATGTCGATGCCGTCAACGTCGCCCCTGAAAAGTCACAGCTCTCGATGTCGCAACCCTTGAAGTCACTCTGGCTCAAATCAGCCTGAGAAAAGCTCACCTTGTTTAAGCGCAAGCCTGCAAAGGATTCGCCAGCCAAGTTTTGGTGACTCAGGTCGACCCCCGCCATGGCGCCGTCCATCAAGTGATCACGCCAGTCAGACATTGTTTGCTCCAATGCGCGCTGCTAGGATGGTGCGAGCGATATACGCGTCTTCTAACTGTACGTTCAAAAAGACCGTGTCTAAAAAATTGGCGCCATAAAAGTTACACGAATTCAAACAGGTATTGGTCAGCTTGGCCTGTGCAAAAGAGGCCTCCATCCAATTGCTTTTTGAGAAATCCGCATCAGACACGATTGCCTTATCAAAGCTTGATTGCTTGGCCACCACGCCACGCATCGTAACCATCGACATTTGCGTCTGTGAAAAATTAGCCCCTTGCGCGCTCATATTATCGAAATTCGAACCCGACAAATTGGCGCCAATCCAGCAGGCACGAGTCATGCAAGCACCCGTAAAATTAACGGCAGTGGCCTGGGTGCCATTGTCAGCGCTACTATCGGCCAGATCAGCCCCTTCAAAGTTGGCTTTGTGCAACTTTGCACAAGAGAAAAAAGCCCCTATGCAGCTGGCATGAGACAACTCAGCGCCGGTTAAGTCCGCACCAGAGAAATTGGCTTCGACCAATTTGGCACCCGTTAGGTCCGCTTGAGCCAAATGGGCCCCCGTAAAGTCGGCTTTGTTGGCAGACACGCCTTTGAGGCTCGCGTTGCGCAATTGCGCACCAGCAAAGTTACCACCCGACATGTCTAGGCGCTCGAGCACAGCATCACCAAAAGACGCCAGAGCACAATCGGCACTCAGCAAACAGGCCTTTGATAGATTCGCGCCATGAAATTGTGCACCACTTAAGCTTGCCCTCACAAAACTCGCGCTCGACAAGTCTGCGGCTGAAAAATTGGCCTCGGTTAAGGCGGCTCGATCAAACATCGCACCGCGCAAAAGGCTGCCAACGAAATTGGCGCCTATCAACACAGCCCCAGAAAAGTCCATGCCCGACAAATCCAATCCCGAAAGATCAGCGTACGCTAATGTCAGGTCACGACAATCGGCGCCAGCCTGTTGTTGCTGCAAAACCGACTGTCGTGCCAAGCGCGCGCCCGCCGCATCGCTTAGAGCAGCCACTGTTTGATTGCTGCCATCCGGTTCTGCTTGCACAGCCGAGCGCGCAAACGCTTCGATCCGATCAAAAAAAACACCAACCCCACCCGCTGATTGCTCAATCAACAGGGCCAACTCACGGGTCTGTGGGTTGCTTTTTAGTGCGGTTAGGATTTGAGCCTGGGTCATGCCTGATTGCGACATGTGCTGGACAAATCGTTGCCTTTGAATGTCAAGCTCAGCCAAGAGGACCGTCAATGTTTTGTTTTCTTGGTCAGCACTCGGCGCAAGGCCTGCGGATGACGATTTCTCATCAACAGGATCCTCATTGAGCTTGGTTTTAAAGTTCCACAAGTAGTCCTTCGCCACAGCGGGCGAGCTTTGTAGTGATTCAAGCTCGGCATAAAGCGCCACCACATCCTTGCCCTCTGGATCATCGACCTCAATGACGGACCGATAAAGGGCGATCCCAGCCCGTTGGTCAGGCATCAAAAAAACCGACTCTAAGCGCGTTTGCGTTTCACCGAAGTGGCACTCGCCTTGAACATCGAGCACCGCACCAAAGACCCGCGCCCGGCAATTGGGCAACGTGCCTTTTAGAAGAGCGTGTTCGGGATGCATGTTTTGCACAACAACCGTCTCATTGCCCTGCCAATAACCGCTCGCACGGCGCTGATCCTCGGGCGCGGCTTGAAAAAAAGTGAAGTCAGTTTTTATGGGCAAATGTGGCCAACGGGTTTTGACCCATTCATCGTCAAAAAGACCCAAGTACTGAGTGCGTTGTGGCATGTCAGGGTAATAAGGCCAAAACCCCGCGACATAGCCAGTATCACGCGACGCGTGCATCAAAGCAGATGGCAGCTCAACATTGGGTAGGGGGTGGATTGATTGGCCAGCTTCGTTTTGTACTGCGATAGCTGCTTTGCCGTAGGGGTTTAAGGGGCAGGACTCACCGCCATAAGCTGTTTGCGGCGCGATCGGCATGCGTACAAACGGTGTGGGAGCAGTCACCCCACCGCCTGGCGTGAAAAAACGCTCGCCAAAGACCGCCAGCTGCTTGGACAGTGCACCAACCGAAACTGCTGCATTGAGCGGCTGTTGTGCCTTGGCATCCCGCAGATAAGCGGCCCCAAACACCAAGTACTCACCGCGCAACTTCGGCCAGCCCTCATCGAAGACCGCGTAACCTTTCACCGCTGGTGAAATGATGTCCCACACGCCGGGGGCCACCGCCGACTCAGACCCACCCTCAGGGTGCAGTCCAAAGCGGACCAGCAAAGCAACAGACAGAGCGTACTTACCCGGCGCCAAAGAAAAGGCCCGGTAAGTGATCTCGGTGTCAGGTGCGGTAAAAATCTTCACATCATCACCTTCAGTGCACTCCCATTAATCGCCACCCCAGCCGCACTCACGGACACGCTGCTTGAGCCGTAGCTGAGCGTGGCGCTTGACGAAGATACCTCGACTTTGGCGCTGGAAAAGGCCAAGGAGCTACTGGATGTCGAAAGCGCCAAACTGCTTGACCCCACTTGGCCTTTGATTGCACTGCTTTCAACCGATACTGAGCCAGAGCCGCCTGCGCCAGCGGTTTCAAGCGCCAACTTTGATGAACTCATGACCATCGATGACTTGGCCGATCCATTGACTGTTTGCACCGAATACTGAGAGGCCGTGTGCGAACTGCTGGACTCTTGACTACTGGACTTGGCCGCTGTCACGTTTATGACCGCGGCCGCGACATCGAGCGTGGCATTACTGGTTGTCGCTTGCATTGACACAGCCGCCTCACCGCTAAAGCCTGTGACGTATTGGCTGGTTTTGGTGAATGCCCTGTTGGCGGCATCTGCAGACAAGGTAAAACCTGTGGGAGACATCAAAAGACCTGTTGAACCGTTTTTGCCATTACCACCACGCGTACCCATGAACGTGACTGACCCATCATTGATGGTCATGGCGGCATATGGATTCATGTTCTGAAAAGTCGAAATCAGTTTGGGTAACGCCGTTTTGGTGATGTCATCAACGACGGCGGCCAACTCTGTCCCCAACTCATCAGCGCTTTCCACGCCCAGCTTGCCATCTTTTTCCAGATGTATATCGCCCGTGGTATCGGCAATGACAGACTTCACGGCTACAAAACTACTCGATAGCGACGAGACCTTGGTAAAAATCGCATCATTAAGGTAATCAGACAAATCACTAAATACGCTGGCATCTGACGACCCCGCGGTCACTGAAAAAGATTGTTCATAGCCGCCACCGCCCGCTTGAGCGATCTGAGCGGCCATGCCCTGAGCATAGCGAATGTCATCGACTTTATAAATTGACGCTTTGCTATCGGCACCGACTCGATTGGTCTTGCCTTGTACAAAGGTCGAGTCCATTGCCGCAGCAATGCCTTGCACATTACCTTTGGCAAAGGCAATACGATTGCCAAAGAGCAAGCTTATCTGCTCGCCGTTGTGCTCTTCGTAATCGGTTCCCTCTGATATTTTTGCAATGCCGTAGGTCGCTACCATCAAAAATTCTCCTTCATCGTGCATCGGTGCTTGTCAAAGCGCTTGTCACTGCACTTGCTGCCAACCCAGTGACTAGTCCGTCTCTTTTTGTTTGGGAAACTGTCCCATATACAAATAAGTCCCACCCGAAGGCGAGTGAATAGTAATGCCTTGGTTATTGCTGTCATCTTCCAAGGCGATGACGTTGCCCGATACCGTTTTAAAACCATTGGATTGCGAGTTTTGATCAATCACCAGATTGGGATTTTCTGAGTTCGAAACATTGCCAACAATGACCGGTTGATCTGGATCGCCAGCTAAAAATGCAATCAGCACTTCGGTGCCCTTAAGCAAAGGAAAGTGCATGCCATGCCCATTGCCACCATAAGGCTGCGCCAAACGCACCCAGGCTGAACCCTTGTTCGCGGGCTTGTCTGACAGGTCGTAGAGCAGTTGCACCTTGTATTGCCCGTAAGCGTTGAGCTCAGCGGTTTGGCCAGATCCTTCGCTGTCAATCACACCACTAAGCAAGCTCGAAATGGCGGGTTTGGGCGTGTGTACTGGGGCACGAAACTGTTGTGAGGATCGGACCGCTGTAAATGTCGAAAAATAAACCGATGCGGATTCACCGCCAGCATAGGCGGTTGTCTGTCCCGCGAGCACAACACCGGTCTGCGACCCCTTGTGACGAACGCCGGTGATCAAAAATTGACCATTGCATTCGCTTTGATAATGACCTGATAGGTTTAAAAAATAACCCGACCGAATGCCAACCGCAGGCCCTTCGCCTTTAAATGTCTCTGCTTGACAGGCCAACTCATCAGCGCGCACGTTTGCCAGCCGGCTCACCTCAGATTCAGTGCGGAGATTGTCGCCGTAAAACATCACTTGACCCGCGTGACCGTTGGTGACCGTTGTTTGCGCTTTTAAATTGTCCGCCAAGGCAGCTTGTCGGTAATTAAAGTCTTGAACAACAACCGTTTGAAACACCTGCCGTCGTTGCCAAGAAAAGGCAGACACCGCTTGATCAAGTTGTGCGGTTTGAATGTTTTCTCGGGGCACATAGGAAAACGCAATTGCCTGCGCCGGTTGCGCCTCTTTGTAGTCAACAATGGCCAACTGCAAGCCATTACTGGTTTGCTCAAAATAGTAATAAAGACCTTCTTTCTCCATCCATCGACTGATGAAATCTAAAGTGGTCTCCTGGTACTGGCACACAAAGCTGCGGGCTCGATAGGCTGCTGCGCTCTTGAGCACCACCTTGAAATCATTGCTCGAAATGCCATTGTTACGAAGCAATGTGGCAATCAAGTCAGGGATAGATTGCTCATCTAAGTAAACCTCGTTAATTTTGACAAGTGATAACTGCCAAACCGAAGGCACCAACACCACCCGATAAAAAAAATAACTGTCGACCTGGCCCAATTGCTCGACTTCAGACAGAATGCCGTTGTAGGGGGTGTATACCGATCCAGTGGTCGTCCTGATCGCAAAAGTCGCTTCATTGCTGAGTAGTTGACTCAGATCTGTGCTTGATGCGGTGGTCACTAGCGTGATATCAAAACGAAACAACGTCGAGACACCCTCGTCACCATTGAACGCAACCACATCGAATGCGGGTGCGTTGGGTGCACTGGATTTAAAGGCAAAGCGCAACTCTGCACTTAACCCCGAAAAAATATCCGTCATCTAGAGCTCCGAATCACTCATCAAACCACAATCCTCAACATAAGAAGAAATTCAAAATCCTGTTACCGCCTTAGTGTTTCTTTTGTCCTTGGCGTATCGGTAGATCAAAAAACGTAAAGGCCGACTGCTCGTACTCATCGTGCAATAACCAAGTGTCACGGCCCAATCGAGCCCAACGGCTACCTGACAATTGTGTCGGTTCGGCCGCACCTTTCAGCAATGACAGTTCTACGCGAACCGGCAAAGGCTCGGTGAGGTAGTAGTCGACCAAAAAGTGCAACTGTTCATAACGCTTGCCGCCAGGCAAGAACTGTCTAAAAACAGCCTTGTCGACTTCACTCAGGCTAATGGTGATGCCGCTAAATGATCGACAAAACTGACCCACATGACTGTCTTGCCCAAGCACACAAGCCTGCCTGCCGAGTTGAAAGGTTTGATCCTCAGCAATCTTGACCCATACTTGTTGCAGCTGTTTGACCTCAACGTCAACGTCCGGAAAGCAAGCCTCAACCACGGCTTGTAAACCTGCCGCAGAGCGGGTTTGTTGGCTGAACAAAGCCCCGCAGCGCAACAACAAGCCATGACCCACATCCACTTTTCGACTTGAAGCCGGTATGCCAACAAAGGCGTACAAAATATCCAACATGGCGGTGTCGTCGTACTCAACGATCCGCAAACTTGCACGTGGCTTTAACCACGCTCTAAAAAAAATGGGATAGATCGACTGCGCAAAAATATCCAAAAACTCTCTATTAACCGAAAACCCGTCAGCCAACTGAACCAACAACTCTTCGGTGTAGTGAGTCGGTAACGGGGACGTTACGCCGTAGAGGCCAAGGAAATTGGCCGTTATCTCATACCCACCATCGGCTCGCGCCTCAATCTTTTGGAGGTCTGTCCCCGGAAACCCCAAACCCAGTGCAGGCCTTGTCTTAAGACGGTTAGCCAACACCGAACCTTTAGCGGGTGACAATAATCGCAACAATCGGTTGGCTTGAAAAAAAGTAAATCGGTCACCCCTTGCGAGCAACTGATCCGTTAAATCAACGGCTTGTTGCCTAGCATCGGTGGCCATTTGAATGAGACTCCTGTGTTGCGGTCGATAAGTTCAAATCGGGTGTAAACATTGATGGTCGCAAAACTCGCAAAAAAACGCGCCAAGACACTACCCCATAGATAAAGCGACCCGATAGAGGGCCAAAACGTTTGATCACAACGCAATCGAACCGTTTGCCCTTGCACCACGGTTCCCCTGTAGATTCGACTCTCGGCAACAACCTCAAGGTCCAACATGCCATCGATTTGCCGATCATTGGCTGAACGTTTGGTATGGTCATTGGTGCGAAAGCCAGCATAAAGACGAAGCAACGACTGCAGGGTATCAATCGAACCCAATGACATGAAATTCATGGCAGCGTGGGCAATACACGCCCAGAGCAGTCGCTCATCGGTGGGCACATCAACCGCGCCTCTAATGGGCGTTATGTTGCGAAAGGAACACCGCTCAGGCGACGTGTTGGTCGGTCTAGACACATCACCCAGTTTGAGTGCTTCAGGCAACCAACGATTAGTGCATGTCATGTCAATAGAAAGGGTTTCCGTGCTAGGGATTTCAGATTTTTGATAGGCCACTGAAATGTAAGTCTCAACCCAATCTCCTGTGCTGGCGCGACGAACCGTGGTTCTATACATGGCGTCTTGTTTAACTTGCCCAAATTGCAGCAAGGAAAATGGCACGTAGCGCGTCTGTTGCACTTGGCCTTGCCGCAGTCCTGTTACCCCATCGAGCGAATAGATTTGGTAATGCTTCCTTGCCACGCCATCGGGTAAGACCAAATACTCATGCGACTCATGATCCAAGTTAACAGGCTCGGCAGAGACTTTAAACAAATTGACGGCTGGCGTGACATGCAACATGAAACTATTACTGGTGAGTTGCGGTATCGGATGCGGTGATTTTTTTAAACGAAGCTCAATCGAAAATGCTTCAGTCTGAACCACAAGATTGCGCTTATGCAAATCGGCAAATTCAAAGAAAAGAAATTTTTGTGGGAATGCCAACAATTCACGAATCAAGCCAAACGTGGGTATGCCGTTCTTAGGCTGGGGCAGTAACGCCTCGTCAAGCCCCGGAAATCTCATACTACTGGTCAAGTCACCGCGATTGCCCTCGCCGTCAACCAACACCACCGTGTCGCAATAAAAATGCAGCAGCATGAAAATCATTGCCGCAGACTCTTCACTCTCACCGAGAAAAAATTTGATGCTGTTTGGCAGTTGAACGCCTCGAGACGTTGAGCTTGCGCGTAACTCAAGGCGAATCACGGGCTCACCGGAAAACAATTGATCGACGCTCGCACTGTTCAGGCGCAGTTGATTGACCTCGAGTTTGGTCGTGGTTCTAAATCGGCAAGAAACACCATCAACAGGATTCGCGGCCAATTCGGTGCCTGCGGCAATCACAACAGACTCTTTAAGTACGGCCTTGGGTTCAAATACCACCATGGTGGCAGCCGGAATGGGTCGCAAAATGTGCGGCACCAAAATGGCGCACAGTTCTTGGGCTATTTCAGGAAACTCATCATCGAGTTTTTGAATGGTCAAACCGTTCAGATAAGCCACGCCCTCGAGTAGCCGCTCGACGTCGGGATCTGTTGAGGTTGCACCCAACATTGGTGCGAGGGCGGGGTTGGCGTGAGCAAACGCTTGAGCATGCTCGCGAAGCCTGCGCAACTCTCCAGAATAGATGGTCTTGAATTCAGTTGCCATAAATCGATCACAGATTAATTGGTCGACAATACAGCAGAACACGATTCGCACCAAGACAAATCCGGTCAGATTCGCCACAAGAAAAGAGCGTCTGAGTCAGAAACTTGTTTGCAAGCTTTTGCAAGGTATTGCAAGCTTTGGCAAGCCGCGGTTAGCAAGACATCAATAGAATCAAAAATGTTTATGCGCTAGGCATCACTTGGTATACTGTTTCGGTTACTGACCGACACGGATCGCTGTTATCTTCTGTTGTCGTTCTTTGCGTTGAATGTGAACAGTAATGCCAATCAACAAACCACTAAGGAGTACTTCTCATGGCTAGTGAAGGTTCGGTTGCCCCAAAAGAACGGGTAAACATTACATACAAGCCAGCAACTGGCGATGCTCAAGCTGAAGTTGAACTGCCACTAAAAGTTCTGATCCTTGGCGACTTTAGTCAACAAACCGATGAACGCCCAGTCGAAGAACGTGGTGCAATCAACGTTGACAAGGACAACTACTCCGATGTTTTGAAAGCGCAAAAGCTATCGCTGGACATGTCAGTGCCCAACAAGCTGATTGCCGACTCAGAAGACAACATGGCTGTTAGCTTGAAGTTCGATTCACTGCGTGATTTTGAACCAGACGCCATTGTTGCCAATGTGCCCGAACTTAAAGAGATCCTCGACCTCCGTAATGCACTCAAAGCACTCAAAGGCCCTTTAGGCAACGTGCCTGACTTCCGCAAGAAACTCCAGGCACTGGTTCAAGACGAAAAAACGCGGGCGGAGCTCCTTAAAGAACTCGGTATCGAACAAAAATAATCAGAGGGATTGGCACACATGAGTGAAGAAGCTAAAAAAGAAGTAGGCGCCGCAGGCGAATCCGCTAGTGGTTCGCTATTAGACGAACTACTGGCATCGAGCAAGGTCCGTCCCGACGGTGAATCCTACGACATCACCAAGCAAGGCATACAGACGTTTGTGGCATCTTTGTTAGAACCTGGCCGAGTCACTGACCGGATCACAGCAGGACTGGCCGATGAAATGATCGCCGATTTGGATAAAAAACTTTGCCGGCAAGTTGACGCCATTTTGCACAATGCTGATTTTCAGCGCTTAGAGTCGGCTTGGCGCTCACTGAAGTTTCTGGTGGACCGCACCAACTTCCGTGAAAACATCAAGCTTGAGATCTTAAATGTCAGCAAAGAAGACTTGCTTGCTGACTTTGAAGACTCACCCGAAATCACCAAGTCAGGGCTCTACAAAACATCCTACACGGCTGAATATGGCCAATTTGGTGGCCAGCCTTACGGCGCAGTGGTCGCCAATTACGAATTTGGTCCTGGCGCGTCTGATATCAAGCTACTGCAATTCTGCGCATCAGTTGCCGCCATGTCGCATGCCCCTTTCATTTCCGGTGTCAGCTCGTCATTCTTTGGGCTTGACGATTACACCAAGCTGCCCGACTTGAAAGACTTGTCTTCAATTTTTGAAGGCCCTCAGTACACCAAGTGGAAAGGCTTTCGTGAAAGTGATGATGCACGTAACGTTGGATTGGTTGCCCCGCACTTCTTACTTCGCACGCCTTACGGCAACGACACCACCCCTGCGAAGACTTTTAACTACGAGGAAAACGTCAGCGAAGGCCACAATAAATTCCTATGGGGTAACGCCGCATTTGCGTTCGCATCGCGCTTGACTCAAAGTTTTGCTGACTATCGCTGGTGTGCCAACATCATTGGCCCACGTGGTGGCGGTGCCGTGGACGATCTGCCAATCTACAACTACGAGGCCATGGGTCAAATTCAGACCAAGATCCCAACTGAAGTTCTGATTTCTGAACGCCGAGAGTTTGAATTGGCAGAGCAAGGCTTTATTGCGCTGGCCATGCGCAAAAACAGCGATAACGCGGCATTCTTTTCAGCTAATTCTTGCCAGATGCCGAAGTTCTTTGGTAACAACAAGGAAGGCAAAGAAGCGGAAACCAACTACAAACTGGGCACCCAACTGCCATACATTTTTGTGGTCAACCGTTTGGCACACTACATCAAAGTATTGCAGCGTGAAAACATTGGCACATGGAAAGAGCGTGCCGATCTAGAGACCGAATTGAACAATTGGATTCGCCAATACGTGGCAGACATGGACGCCCCAGGTCCTGAGGTCCGTAGCCGTCGTCCCTTGCGTTCAGCCAAGATCGAAGTTCTTGACGTTGAAGGCGATCCCGGTTGGTATCGCGTCTCGATGTTGGTGCGTCCTCACTTTAAGTACATGGGCGCCTCTTTCACGCTTTCCCTCGTCGGCAAGCTTGACCAGAAATAATTAAAAAGCGGTACCCATCAGGGTACCGCTTGACCACCACGCTGCTTTCGCAGCTTAGTGAACCTAGGAGATATATAAATGCCAATGCCAGGATTTTTTTCGTTAACCGGTGCCAAGCAAGGCAAAATTGAAGGCAGCTGCGCCATCGAGAAGCAAGAAGGCAAGATTCTTGTTCAAGCCGTTGAACACACCATTGAAATCCCACGCTCCATTCAGACTGGTTTGCCCACTGGCAAGCGCATTCATAACCCACTGACGATTACCAAAGAAGTGGACAAGTCCTCACCCAAGCTATTCCAAGCGTTAACCTCTGGTGAGCAGTTGACTGATGCCAAGTTGGAATACTACAAAATCTCAGCCCAAGGCGAAGAAACGCTCTACTACACCGTAGAGATCAAGAACGCCATTATCACGTCGCTGCGTAAGTACTATCCCGTCTGCTTGGATGACAACAACAAAAGCATGGGACACATGGAAGACGTTTCTTTCACGTACGAAACCATCATCGAAACCTTCACACCCGATGGTATCGAAGCCCAAGACTCTTGGTCAGCACCCAAGTAAGTCGGTCAATATCAACCCTCCAAAAGGCAGGCATCTATGGCTCGAGCTTGTCTTTTGGATCGTTTGCTGCAAATTGCCAATCCGCGTGCCATTGCTGGCATGTCGCCCGAACGTGTGGCTCAACAGTCCATCATGCGGCATCTGACTCATTTGTTAAACACGCGCAAAGGTTCTGTGCCGATTGACCCGGATTATGGCCTGTCTGATATGAATAACATTGCAGGATCGTTTTCCTCCGGCACGAGCGAAGACATCTGCATCGAGATCATTGAGCAGATCAATCGCTACGAGCTGAGACTGTCAAACCCAAAAATCAGTAGCGTTTCTGAAATCCAAGACATCATTTCTTTGAAGTATGAATTGAGTGCTCAAATCATTGGCAGTCAAACTGTGCTGGCCAATGACAGTTTTTCATTTTATTTGCGGGTTAATTCGGCTGGCCGAGTCAGACTAGAACCGCGGCGAGACCGGTAGCTGCCAATTCGCAGCGCCCCAACAACCAAACACTAGGCGGGTAGGCTCATGCAAGTAGTTGAATTCAAGGGATTGGTCGATAGGCTTAATCCAGATTGCCGACAAGCATTAGAAAACGCAGCCGGTACTTGCGTTAGCCGCTTGCACTATGAAATAACCATCGAGCACATGCTTGCCCGGCTGCTGGACAATCCAACAGGCGACATCCAGTTAATCGCCAAGCAATTAGAGATTGACCCAGGGCATTTTGCCCGAGCTTTAGAGCATGTGATTGAAGGATTCAAGACAGGCAATAGCGGTCGCCCCCAATTTTCAGAACTGCTACCCGAATTGTTTGCTGATGCGTGGTTGATCGCATCGGTTGAGTTGTTTGAAACAAGCATCCGCTCAGGCGCCTTGTTTGCCGCTTTTGTGGCGCGCTCAACTTTTTATGCCAGTGGTGCTTACACGACGCTACTCAAAAACTTAGACAAAGCGAAGATCATGCACGCGCTGGCCATCGTTGCTGGCAAATCAACTGAAATGGCTCAAGGCAGCGGTCATCTCGGTGCTGCTGCTGGCCCGGCTGGTACACCCGCCGGTGGCTCAGCCATTGCCCGCTTTTGCGAGGATTTCACTGCCAAGGCGCGTGATGGCAAGATTGATCCCGTCTTTGGGCGGGATGCCGAAATCCGTCAAATGGTCGACATCTTAGCCAGGCGCCGTAAAAACAACCCCATCTGTGTTGGTGATCCTGGTGTTGGCAAAACTGCCGTGGTCGAAGGGCTCGCACGACGCGTTATTGAAGGCGATGTGCCCGACATCTTGGCCGGCGTCACCATATTGGGCCTAGACATGGGTGCGCTTGAGGCCGGTGCTGGCGTCAAGGGTGAATTTGAAAATCGTCTGCGCGGGGTCATCACAGAAATCAAGGCCTCTCCAACACCAATCTTGCTTTTTATCGATGAAGCACACACCCTTATCGGTGCGGGTGGCGCGGCTGGCACCAATGACGCCGCTAACTTACTGAAACCAGCACTCGCCCGTGGTGAACTTCGCACCATTGCCGCCACCACTTGGAGCGAATACAAAAAGTATTTTGAAAAGGACCCTGCACTCGCGCGCCGTTTCGAACTGGTGAAACTCGATGAACCCAGTGTGGCGATGGCAGTACAAATTTTACGCGGTCTCAAAGACAAATACGAAGAAGTGCACCAAGTCATTATTCGTGATGACGCGTTGCACGCCGCGGCCGAGCTATCAGACAAATACATTACCGGCCGACAGCTGCCTGACAAAGCCATCGATCTTTTAGACACCGCTTGTGCGCGCATCAAAGTCAATTTGTCTTCAAAACCAGATTTCATTGAAGACTGCGAACGACAATTGCAAATGTTGGCACGTGAAAAACGTGGGTTACTGCGAGACCAAGACAACCGAATCTTGGTTGATCTCAATCGCCTATCAGAAATTGATCAACAAACAGAGTCCTTTGAAATCGCACTCGAGCAGATGCGCGCTAAGTTCGAGGCGCAACTCACGAGCGCCAACAACGTCTTGGCGCTCAGACGAGCCTTGGCCAGCGCTAAAAAAGACACGTCAGCCGCCGCTGATGAAGCCGTCGCAAGCGCCGAGCAGGCACTTGATGAGGCTGAAAAAACGTTCGACACCCTCCAACATGAGGAAAAACTTGTTTTTATCGATGTCTCACCCGACACAATCGCCAAAGTCGTTTCTGACCGAACAGGCGTTCCTCTCGGGAAAATGATGCGCGATCAAGCCTCAGCCGCCCTGACCATGGAAAGCACGCTCAACAGCCGCATTAAGGGGCAGACCGATGCCATGTTTGCGATTGCTGAAGTCATGAAATCAGCCCGATCGGGGCTTCGTGACCCCGACCAACCCATGGGTATCTTTTTATTGGTGGGCCCATCAGGCACCGGTAAGACCGAGACGGCATTGACCGTGGCCGACGTTATGTTTGGCGGCGAGCAGTCTTTGGTATCCATCAACATGAGCGAGTTCCAAGAAAAACACACCGTTAGCCGCTTGGTGGGTTCGCCCCCAGGCTACGTCGGCTACGGTGAGGGTGGCGTGTTGACTGAAGCGGTCCGCCAGAGACCCTACTCAACGGTCTTACTGGATGAAGTCGAAAAAGCACACTTGGATGTTGTTAATCTGTTTTATCAAGTGTTTGACAAAGGCGTGCTGTCCGACGGTGAAGGGCGTGAGATTAACTTCAGAAACACGGTCGTGTTTCTAACGTCAAACTTGGGTTTAGATGTCATTACTGAGCTTTGTCATGGCGATGAAACACCAGATATCGCGACTATCACGGCAGCCATTCGTCCCATTTTGTCCAACCATTTCAAGCCAGCCCTCTTGGCGCGCATGACCATTATCCCGTTTTTAACCCTATCTCAGTCTGTTTTGCGTGACATCGTGGCCATCAAAATCGACAAGATTGCCCAGCGCATGTTGCACAATAACAAAATGATCTTAGAAACAACACCTGCTGCGCTAGACATGATTGCCTCTCGCTGTACTGAGGTTGAAACGGGGGCTAGAAACATTGACTTCATCCTCAAAGGAACCGTCTTACCCATGCTGTCAAATAGCCTTTTAGACAGCATGTCTGGAGACAACACATTCACGCACGCCAAGCTCGACGTTTCGGCCGACGGTCAATTCACCGCCGTGTTTCGCTAAGGGGTGTCAGAAATGGCTAACGGTTGCGTTTGGATCATTGGTATTGGTGAGGTTGACGGCGTGGCACAAACCGTGGCGGCGCAGCTTAAGCCCTATGGCTTGGCCATTGAAGGTCAAAAATGGCCTGTCGGTGAAAAGCAAGCTTGGCTTGCAAGCGCTGACGCGGCTGCCGCTCAGGCGGCTCAGGTGGTCATTGTCGTTGCCTCAAAATCTGATCATGACGAACCCACCACCCGTCGAGAGCTCGCTTTCTTTAGGCTGGCTTTACAAACACAGCTCGGTAAACCGGTGGCTGGCTTTGTGATTTTGACCGACGCCCCCGAGACTAGAAACACCCTTTCAGCAAACACTCCATTTTCTATCTTGGGCGACTGGGAAGTGGTTTCCGGTGGAAACTGGGCAGCCAAGGTTGTGGCTCGGTTCCATGCGCCACGACAACCCAAATGGCCCGTCAAACTCGGCCTTATCGCTCGTGAAAAGCTCGGTGTTTGGCTAACCGTTAGCCCCCTTGCCAGTCAATCGGCTGAGGGCTGCTTGGTTGGCGTCAGCGGCAATGAGGCTGACATCAGCTTTCACGCCGTGGGTCCTGCCGGCGGCTTACCTGAAACATCGATCAATGAATACGAGCTCAAAGGCATCGAATTTGAAGCTGGTGGTCAACCGTTCAAGGCCTGGGCACTACAAAACACCATTGGCCCTGACCAGGCCTACTACGTTCGCCTTGAGGGTGAACCAAGCGTGATTGCTGTTGGTCAATTGCCAAACGGCCAAGTCGATGGCGTTGATCTCATCGCTGTCGCTTAAACAATCACCTTACCCTGAGACTGATACACAGCCATGAGCCTTGATTTTGATGCGATGTTACTGCCCATCTCTGATGCCGCCCCTGGTGGCTCAGACAATCGAGAGTCTGAGGCTTTTGAGCAGATGAACTTGGAGATGGAAAAACTGACGAGTCTCACAAGCGACGGCATTCCAAACTGGATCAAAATTGAGCAACTGTCTAGCCAGTTTCTTCAAACACAAAGCAAAGATTATTTGGTTGCCGCTTGGTTAGCCGAATCGTGGGTCCAACGTAACGCCATGCAGGGTTTGGCATGCGGGTTGTCACTTTTGGCGGGCATGGCTGATCAGTTTTGGGACACGGGCTTTCCAACCGTGTTGCGCCTGCGCGGTCGACGCAATGCGATTTTGTGGTGGGTCGAGCGAGCCACCAAATGGCTTGAAGCGCAACACGAGGTTACTGTGACCACTGAGTTGTTAGCGCAGATGTCAACAGCTGCCAAAGCATTGGACCAAACCCTTTCAGATAAAGACCCTGATGCGCCTTCCTTGGCGACCTTAATCGGTTTCATCCATCGCCTGCCTGTTGAAGAGCCACCAAAGGTTGAAGAGCCGGCTACCGCTTTGCCGGCTGGATCAGCACAATCCGAACCAAACGCTGCCAACTCACCAAGCAACGCCGCGATAGAGTCACCGCTAAGCCAGACCAATCAAACCCCTGCTACCACCACATCCGCCAATACAACCAAACTAGGCACGCTAGAAAAACCGAGTCAAATCAATAATTTCGATGATCTTGGGGCTGCCTTAAGACCCGCCCAAGAATATACGGCAATGCTCGGACCAGCGCTCTATGCTTTCGACAACTCGAACCCACTGGTGATTCATTTCAGTCGATTTGCGGCACGCTCTGGTATTTTTAAACTGCCCAATGCCACTGGCGGCAAAACACTCATCAGTTGCCCACCCTCAGCCATTCGTGATGCCTTTGAAAAAATCACCAACTCAAAAAATCCGCAGGGTATCGTCGACTTTTGTGAGTCTCGGATAAGAACATTCCCTTTCTGGTTTGATCTGGACTATCAGTCGTTTCGGGGTTTCAGCATGATGGGGGTGGCTGGCAACCTCATGGCCCACACGATCGCGGAAACGTTGCTGAATTTTATGGGTCGTTTACCCAATATCGAACAACTGACTTTTTCAGATGGCACACCATTTGCCAGTATCGACACCTTGGCGTGGATCAAGCGATGCCGCCAAGAGCGTTCAGGCAGTGGGCCGACCGATGCCTTTGAAGCGGTTAAAAACACGGCCATGATGACACTGGGTGAAGGCAATCTTGAGCAAGCATTGACTGAGCTGCAGACCTTTATTGACAACACTCGCAGCAAACGTGATCAGTTCCGAGCGCGGGTTGAGTTGGCAAATATCTTGTTAACAGAGCGCCCGACAGCGGACTTGCGGGCATTGGTGCAACCACTCGTGGAAGACTGTACACAGTTGCAGCTCGATCAATGGGAACCGTCGCTTGCTGCACAAGCCTGGGCACTTAAATTCAGGGCTGCACGTCAAGTGGCAACCAACAAATCGGCTGAGATCACTGAAGATCAACGTGCGGCCGCACGCCTAGAAGCAGCCACGGCTTTGAAACACCTGTCGATCACAGACTTTTCTCAAGCCGCCCGGCTGGCTTGAGAGCCACACCGAGTGCAAACTTGATTGCACCTAGCGCTCACACACCATAACGGGCACAAAAAGTACGATGCCGGTTATGTGACGACTAAGCCAACCGCCTAGGTGTGGTACGCCACAACCAACTGATTTTGGGTACCCAAGCCCTGGCCACCGACGGTCACTTTGTCGCCAGCCTTTAAAAACTTCGGTGGCTTCATGCCCAGACCAACCCCAGGTGGTGTTCCCGTGACAATCACATCACCGGGCATGAGCGTCATGAAACGGCTCACGTAGCTGACGATTTCAATCACGTTAAAAATCATTTTGCTGGTTTGGCCTGTTTGCATGCGCTCACCGTTCACGTCGAGCCACAGGTCAAGATTATTGGGCTCTGGCAGCTCGTCTTTGGTCACCAACCAAGGGCCTAAGGGTCCAAAGGTGTCACAACCCTTGCCCTTGTCCCATGAACCGCCGCGCTTGAGTTGATACTCACGCTCGCTAACATCATTGGCCAAAACATAACCTGCGACGTATTTCAAGGCGTCAGCCTCAGAGACATAGGATGCTTTGGACCCAATCACGATTCCGAGTTCAACTTCCCAATCCGTTTGGGTCGAATCTTTGGGCAGCATGATTTCATCGTCTGGGCCTTGCAAACAAGACACTGTCTTGGTAAAGATGATGGGCTCCTCAGGAATAGGCGAACCGGTCTCAGCCGCATGGTCTGAATAGTTCAGGCCAATCCCCAGAAACTTGCTCACCCCAGTCACCGGACACCCCAAGCGGGGCTTGCCCGAAACCACCGGTAAGGTCCAGGCATCCAACGCGCTTAATTGCGCCAAAACGTCAGGCGACAATTGCGCTGGCCCAATATCAGGAATCACATGTCCCAAATCCCGCAAAGTGCCTTCAGCGTCAATCAAACCAGGGCGCTCAGTGCCCACATTGCCATATCTGACCAGCTTCATTGCCTGTCTCCCAATTTTTTGTCAAATGCCAGCCACATGAATCAATGACTGTTCAACCGTCTAAAAATTAATAGCCAACCACCATGCCATCACGACGCGTGTCCGAACCGCCCACATACGCCGCCGTGTCACCATTGTCAGACTCAATCCGTGCGATCAATTGCGCACTACCAAAATCCAAGCTATCAGTGGGTTTCACGGTCGGCGTGTGGCCCATCGCTTTGAGTGCCTCAATCACCGTGTGAGGCCATTGCGCTTCCATGATTAACTCACCATGGTCATCGATACGCCAGCGTGGGCAATCAGATGCGGCCTGAGGGTTCAAGCCCTCAACCGCCTGCCTTAATGTCAACTGTAAGTGACCTTGGGCCTGCATGTTGGCGCCCATCACGCCAAATGCCATCACAGGTTTGCCGTCGCGGGTCATGAATGCCGGAATGATGGTGTGCATGGGTCGCTTGCCACCAGCCATGGCGTTGGGATGATCAGCATCCAACTGAAAACTCTTACCGCGGTTATGCAGCGAAATACCAGTACCGGGTACTACCACCCCCGAACCAAACCCCGTGAAGTTTGATTGGATATAAGAAATCATCCGGCCATCGGCATCGGCCGCACACAAGTAAATGGTGCCGCCAGACTCAGGCTGACCCGCCTCGTAACGGCCTGCTTTCTTGGGGTCAATCAAGCTCGCACGCTGCTTCAAATAGGCGGGGCTGAGTAAGTCTGCCGCTGAGACCTTCATGGTTTCAGGCACAGAAATGTGTGCGTACAAGTCAGCAAAAGCCACACGCATCACCTCAATTTCCAAGTGTGCACGCTCGGCCGAACCCGGTTGGGTTTGATCATAAGGCAAGTACTCAAGCATACCCAATGCAATCAGCGCCGCAATGCCTTGACCATTGGGCGGAATCTCATGCACATGCACGCCCTTAAAAGCCAGCGAAATGGGATCAACCCAGCTGGTTTGGTGCGCCGCCAAATCGGCTTCGGTCAGCGCAGCACCATGCACACGAGCAAAATCAGCAATGCACTTGGCCAATCGGCCCTCATAAAACGATCGTCCTTTGGTTCGCGCGATTTCACGCAAAGTCACCGCTTGGTCAGCAAAGCGCCAAATCTCACCGGCCCGGGGCGCACGACCACCAGGCATAAAAGCCTCAAATCCGGGTTGTGGGGCCAGCTCCTCAACGGATATCTCCCACTGCTTGGCAATCACAGGACTGACGGGAAAGCCGTCCATCGCGTGCCTGATGGCATCCACGAACAGGTCTTCAAACGGTAGCGCGCCAAACTTCTCAGACAAGTCTGCCCAAGCCGCCACTTGACCGGGAACTGTCACCGTTTCCCAGCCACGAAAGGGCATCGCTTTCAGGTGCTTAAAACGCTCAAGATTCCAAGCCGCCGGCGAGTGACCGCAGCCATTCATGCCATGTAATTTCTTGCCATCCCACAAAATCGCAAAGGCATCACCACCCAAGCCATTCATCGTGGGTTCCACGACCGTCAAGGTAATGGCCGCAGCAAGCGCAGCATCAACCGCATTACCGCCGCGCGCAAAGGCAGCCGCTCCCGCTTGCGAAGCCAAGGGTTGCGAGGTGGCAATCATGTTTCGGGCAAAGACAGGTTTGCGATTAACTGAGTCGAATGAAGAGAGATCCATGATTTAAACCAGATGAATTGTGACCAAAGAAGCCATAAGGATAATTCAGCGGCGAGCCTTTGACCACTAAGATACTGACAAACAACTTCAACACACCCGTTTTAGGACCAAACTGATTAAAAAAACACCCAAAACAACCAAACGTTGGCTTAACGTTTTTTAAGTTATCACTTCAACCTCAGTTAAGATCTGATGACATCTACTTTTTGAGTTACCCATGACCTACCTGCTTGCATTAGACCAAGGCACCACCAGTTCTCGGTCGATCGTGTTTGACGAGCATGGCCAGATCCGGGCAATGGCTCAAATCCCCCTCACGCAGCACTATCCCGAGCCGGGTCAGATCGAACACGACCCAATGGAAATCTGGCAAGCCCAGCAGAAAACGGCGCAGCAAGCCATTGCTTCAGCGCGATTAACACCCAACGATATCAGTGCGGTTGGCATCACCAATCAACGAGAGACGACCGTGCTGTGGTCGCGCTTGACCGGGAAACCGCTGGCGCATGCGATCGTTTGGCAAGACCGCCGCACCGTTGAACAATGTCGAGTGCTAAGCGCTCAAGGACATGATGCGCTGATTTACCGCAAAACCGGATTGCTGCTTGATGCCTATTTCTCAGCCACCAAACTGGCCTGGCTCTTAGATCACACCCCCAGTGCCCGCGAACAAGCCGCTCGCGGCGAGCTGGCATTTGGCACGATTGACAGTTGGTTGACTTGGCAGTTAACCGGCGGTGCGGCTCACATCACCGATCCCAGCAATGCGAGCCGCACCCTACTGTTTAATATCCACACATTGCAATGGGACGATGAGCTAATGGCGCTATTCAATATCCCGCGCTCAGTTCTGCCTGGGGTCGTGCCCAGCGCCCATGTCGTGGGTTTAAGCACAGTGGCAGCCCTCGGTGCGGCTGTGCCACTGGCCGCACGAATCGGCGACCAACAATCCGCCACCGTGGGGCAAGCCTGCTTCACGCCTGGCATGGCCAAAAACACCTACGGCACGGGTTGCTTTTTGCTCATGAACACCGGCAACACCCCAACCGTCAGTCGTCATCGCTTGCTCACCACCGTTGGTTGGCAATTGCCCGAGGATCAGCGTTCAGGAACCGATCACAACAACGGTCTGACGTACTGCCTTGAAGGATCTGTTTTTATGGGTGGCGCCACGGTCCAATGGTTGCGCGACGGGCTGGGATTAATCGAATCAGCCGATGACATAGAAGCCTTGGCCGCGAGCGTGCCTGACACTGGCGACGTGATGCTGGTGCCCGCACTCACGGGCCTGGGCGCCCCCAATTGGGACGGTGACGCGCGCGGACTAATGGTCGGCATGACGCGCGGCACCACCAAGGCCCACATCGCACGCGCCGCCCTGCAAGGGATTGCGCTACAAGTCACCGATGTGCTGACCGCTATGCAAGGTGATGCTGACACCGCGTTATCGGAAATGCGGGTCGATGGCGGCGCTAGCGCCAATAACCTGCTGATGCAAATGCAAGCAGACTTGTTGGGTATTCGTGTTGTGCGCCCAAAAGTCACCGAGACCACTGCACTCGGTGCGGCCTACTTGGCGGGTTTAACCATCGGGGTTTGGGCCGATCACCACGCTTTGGCCAGCCATTGGCAAGTCGATCGTGAGTTCGACCCACAATGGTCAACTGACCAACGACAGAGCACACTAAACCGCTGGCAACAAGCCGTTGATCGGGCCAAAGGTTGGGTCTCAGAAGAGAGGCAAAACCATGGTTGAAGGGGTACCTGACGCCGAACCCAGGTTACCGCTCACCACTGACCGGGCGGCCCTCTTAAAGCAAATTGACCAACAAGGCCAGTACGACTTGGCCATCATTGGCGGTGGTGCCACAGGGCTCGGTGTGGCACTTGATGCCGCCAATCGCGGCTTCAGTGTGTTGCTGGTTGAAGCCGAAGATTTTGCCAAAGGCACCTCATCGCGCTCAACCAAGCTATTGCACGGTGGGGTGCGCTACTTGGCGCAAGGCGATATCCCGTTGGTGCGTGAAGCCTTGCACGAACGCAGTGCCGTCATGCACAACGCCCCCCATTTGGCGCAGCCACTGGCCTTTCTCATGCCCTGCTACCGTACCTGGCAGATTCCTTTTTATTGGACTGGCTTAAAACTCTACGACGCCTTGTCAGGCAAACACGGCCTGGGCCCCACCCAAGTACTGAGCTCAGCGCAAACCGAACGGCAACTGCCCAATGTGCTGCGCACGGGCCTGAAGGGCGCGGTCAAATACTGGGATGGCCAATTCGATGACGCCCGCTTGGCGCTTGCCATCGCACGCACAGCGGCAACCAAAGGCGCGCACTTAATCAATCATTGTCGCGTGACCGAAATCCATCACGATGGGGGTCGCGCCAGCGGCTTGGGTCTTAAAGACGCCGAAAGTGGTCGTGTGCTGACCATCAAAACCCGCTGCTTGGTCAATGCCACAGGCGTCTGGGTCGATCAAGTCCGAGCTGACGATGATGCCGCGAGTCAACGGCAAACCGTGCCCATGGTCGCCCCGAGCCAGGGGCTACATGTGGTGGTCGATCGTGCATTCATGCCTGGCGATGTCGCTCTCATCATCCCAAAAACCAGTGACGGACGGGTGTTGTTTGCCGTGCCGTGGTTGGGCAAAGTGATCTTGGGTACCACTGATACCCCGCGCTCAACACCAGACCCTGAACCCAGGCCATTTAAAGAAGAGCTTGACTTCATTTTGCGAGAAGCCGCACGCCACTTGCAACGCGCACCCGGCCATCAAGACATTCGAAGCCTTTGGGTGGGCTTAAGACCTTTGGTCAAACCCACCGATAGCCATCACAACAGCCAGGCCACCAAACGCATAAGCCGCGAGCACACCATTGTGACAAGCGCCAGCGGGATGGTGACCGTGACGGGCGGCAAATGGACCACCTACCGCGTCATGGCTCACGACACGCTTGTGCATTGCTTCAAAGAAGGTTTGCTGGCAAACCAAGGCGCAGATCAGACTGCTGAGCTTTTACTGGTTGGGGCTCAAACGCAAGGACCTGTTACCCACAAAATGAGCGATGCACCCGGCTTGGCGCAGTATGGCGACGAGCAATCGTCTGTTCAGTCCATGCCTGGTGCACATCACATGCTCGCGACAGGCTTGAGCGAGGCGATGGTGCGTTTTGCGGCGCGCCATGAATACGCCCGCACCGTTGAGGATGTGTTGGCCAGACGCCACCGGTTGCTGTTCTTAGATGCGGCCGCCGCACAACGACTGGCACCCATCGTGGGCGAGATTTTGCAGTCAGAAACGGGGCAAGATCCGAAAACCGAGGCCTTTGTGACCTTGGCCCAACAATATCAAACCTTGCCCGTCTAGACTTATTGCGGCGTGAGGACTTCGAGGCCACCCATGTATGGCCTTAAGACCTCGGGCACCACCAACGAACCATCGGCTTGCTGGTAGTTCTCTAGAATAGCGACCAAAGCCCGGCCCACCGCCAAACCCGAACCATTCAAGGTGTGAACATATTCTGGCTTGCCTTGCTCGGGTCGAAACCGCGCTTGCATACGCCGAGCCTGGAAGGCCTCACAATTCGATATCGAGGAGATTTCGCGCCAGGTGTTCTGTGCGGGGATCCAGACCTCAAGATCATAGGTTTTGGTCGAACCAAACCCCATGTCGCCAGTGCATAACAACATCACGCGATACGGCAAGCCCAGTTTTTGTAGCACGGCTTGGGCGTGCTCTCTCATTTGCTCAAGCGCATCATAGGACTGGTCGGGGTGCGTGATTTGAACCATCTCAACTTTGTCGAACTGGTGCTGCCGGATCAAGCCACGCACGTCACGACCACCGCTACCGGCTTCCGACCGAAAGCACGGTGTGTGGGCGGTAAAACGCAGCGGCAAATCTGTTTGGGGCACGATGGCGTCGCGCACAATACTGGTGAGCGTGATCTCAGATGTTGAAATCAAAAACTGTTCTTCAGAACCTTCCTCCTTCTCACCGCCACGCCCCACCCAAAACATGTCTTCACGAAATTTAGGCAACTGCCCAGTGCCCAACAGGGTCGAGGCGTTGACGATATAGGGCGTATAACATTCGGTGTAACCGTGCTCACTGGTTTGCAGATCAAGCATGAACTGTGCCAAGGCCCGATGCAAACGCGCCATCGGTCCCCGCAGAAAACTGAATCGCGAGCCCGAGAGCTTGGCCGCTGTCTCAAAATCAAGCCCGAGCCGCTCACCCACCGTCACGTGATCTTGCGCCTCAAAAGGCAGCGCAGCCGGGTTACCTTGGGCGTCAGCCTGTGGCACCCAACGACTGACTTCAACATTGCCTTGCGCGTCAGTACCGAGCGGCACAGAGGCGTGCGGCAGGTTGGGTGTGGCCATCAAGATGGCACTCAAATCAGACTGCAGTTGCTGCAGCTTCTCTTCTAACGCTTTTAATGCGGCCGGAATGGCTTGGGACTGCGCCATCAGCACGCTGGCATCCTCGCCCTTGCTTTTGAGAGCGCCAATTTGCTTGGCCAAGGCATTGCGTTGCGCCTGAAGCTGTTCGGTTTCGGTTTGAATTTGCTTACGCTGGGCTTCGAGTGCTTCGAATGGCTCGCGCTCAAATACCACACCCCGTGTGGCCAAGCGTTGCACGACAGTATCAAGGTCTTTTCTTAAAAGAATGGGATCAAGCATGGTCAGGTATCAGTGGCTGGAAGGACAAAAAAGCCATTGTAGCGGTCAACCGTCAACCGCGACGCTGGGTTCAGGCAACGACAGCCCAACCGATCATCAAGCTGATCAGGTACATCAAGAAGGCACCAACACCCCACAAACCCACGAACCAAAGCAGGCGGCGCCACAGGGGTGCCGACTGCTTGGGATCATTGGATGGTTCAGGAGTGATAGCCACCCGAGGCGCCCACCTTGCCACGAAAAACCCAGTAGGCATAGCCGGTGTAGGCCAAGATGATGGGAATCAGAAACACCGTACCCACCAGCAAAAAGCGCAGTGACTCATCGGGTGCGGCGGCGTCCCACAACGTGACCGAGGACGGCACGATGTATGGAAAGAAGCTGATCACCAAACCGATATAGGACAAGACAAACAGACCCACTGTTGAGAGGTAAGCTTGCTTGCCTTCGCCTTTTCTTAAGCCTTGAAACAACGACCAAGCACACACCACAACCATCAGTGGCACGATGGCCACGTAGGCCAGATCAGGCCAAGCGAACCATTTTTGGGCAAAGTGCTCATGCAGGGTCGGTGTCCAAACGCTCACCACCACAATCAGAATTAAGGTGCCAATGGCCGATATGCGCGCAAATTTCAAGGCCTTGCGATGCACCTCGCCTTCGGCTTTTAGCACCAACCACGTTGCCCCAAGCAAGGCATAACCCACCAACAGTGCCAAACCCGTCATGAACGCAAATGGCGAAAGCCAAGCCGTCCAATCGCCTGCGAATGCGCGCCCATTAACTGGAATGCCTTGAACCAAACCGCCAAGCACCATGCCTTGCGCGAAAGTGGCAATGATCGAACCACCGGCAAAAGCGATATCCCAAGGGTTTTTATGTCCTTTGTATTTCCAACGGAACTCAAACGCCACCCCGCGAAAAATCAACGCCAACAACATCAAAAAAATCGGTATGTACAACGCTGGCATGATAATGGCATAAGCCAAGGGAAAAACAGCAAACAAACCCGCCCCGCCCAGAATCAGCCACGTCTCATTGCCATCCCAAAGCGGTGCCACGGCGTTCATCATTTGGTCGCGGTTGTTTTTGCCTTTGACAAAGGGAAACAAAATACCGACACCCAAATCGAAGCCATCAAGTACCACGTAAGCCAAAACCGCGAAGGCAATCAAACCCGCCCAAATCAGCGCGTAATCAATCATTGCCAACCCCTGGTGCTGAGCTCGGCTTGGCCAACGAAGGCGGCACAAAACCACCGGTGCGGGTCGGTTGGTCAAATGTCATCACGGGTTCTGCCAACCCAGGCGCTTGTCGCATCTGACGCAAGATGTAAACCAAACCAGCACTAAACAAGGAAAAATACACAATGATGAAAGCAATCAAGCTAGTCGCCACGGCAGCGGTTGAAATCGGTGACACTGAGTCTGCGGTTCGCAGCAAGCCATATACCGTGAAGGGCTGGCGGCCAACCTCAGTCACAATCCAGCCGGAGATCACCGCCACGAAACCAGCAGGCGCCATGACCAAACAGGCTTTGTGAAAGAGTGGCGTGTCGTATAGTCGACGGCGTTTGCGCAATACCAAGCTCCAGATACCGATACAGAGCATCAACATGCCAATACCCACCATCACTCGAAACGCAAAAAATGGCGGTGCCATTGGCGGCCAATCCTCTCTGGGAAAGGCGTTGTAGCCTTTGAGCCCGGTGTCTAAGTCGTGATGCAAAATTATGCTACCCAAGTATGGGATCTCAACTTTGTAATCCATGCGGGCTTCTTTTTCGTTGGGAATGCCAAACAGCACCAAACCCGCCGGCGTTTCGTTTTCGAAATGACCTTCCATGGCCGCAATTTTTAAAGGCTGATACTTCAAGGTATTCAAGCCTTGCGAGTCACCAGCAAAGATTTGTATCGGCGTCACGATTGCCGCCATCCACATGGCGGTCGAGAACATTTTCTTGATGGCATCAACGTTGACTCGTGAGGAGACCTGCGCGCCAGCCTTGCGTAGCTTTAAAAGGTGGTAAGCCGCCACACCGCCGACCACAAACGCCGTGGTCAAATAGGCAGCCAGCACCATGTGAGCAAATCGATGTGGGAAGGATGGGTTAAAGATTACCTTGAACCAATCGACTGGCACAAATTGGCCCACGTCGTTGATCGCAAAACCGTCAGGGGTCTGCATCCAGCTGTTGACCGCCAAAATCCAGAAAGTCGACAGAAACGTACCAAAAGCCACCATGCCCGTGGCAAACAAGTGCAAGCGCTCGCCTACCCTTTCACGCCCGAACAGCATGACACCCAGAAAACCCGCTTCCAAAAAGAACGCTGTCAGCACTTCATACCCGATGATAGGACCCAAGATCGGGCCCACTTTGTCGGCAAACACACTCCAATTGGTACCAAACTGGTAACTCATGACAATGCCGGAAACAACGCCCATCGCAAATGAAAGCGTGAATATTTTTTTCCAGTAATTGAATAAGTCGAGGTAGACCGTCTTGCGTGTGAAGTAATGCATGGCATTGAGCACAAACAAGTAACTCGCCAAACCAATGGTGAAAGCCGGGAAGATAATGTGAAAGGCGACGGTGAATGCAAACTGCAACCGCGCGAGGTTCAATGCGTCAAACCATTCCATGCCACTGACCATCCTTTGGTTTAGGTGAAATTATTAAACCATGCCGTGGTGCAAATCGTGTGACAAAACCCGCCGATTCGGTCATTTTTAAGGTTTTTTTGACTTTGCGTCGCGATCCCACTGCCTAAGCTGGGCCAACTTTTGAGAAATCTTGGTCTCAAGGCCGCGATCCGTTGGCGTGTACCAAACCGGATCAGCCATGTCATCGGGCAGGTAGCGCTGACCGGCCGCGTAGCCGTTGGGTTCGTTGTGAGCATAGCGATATTCTTTGCCGTGACCCATGTCTTTCATGAGACGGGTCGGTGCGTTGCGTAAATGCACAGGCACATCACGCGAGCGGTCCTGACTGACAAAGGCACGGGCTTGATTATAGGCTTGGTAGCCCGCATTGCTTTTGGGGGCCACAGCCAAGTAGAGGGTGGCTTGGGCAAGCGCTAGGTCGCCTTCGGGCGAACCCAATCGTTCATAGGCATCAGCGGCGTCATGCACCAAACCAATCGCCCGAGGATCTGCCAAACCGATGTCCTCCCAGGCCATGCGAATCAAGCGGCGCGCCAAATACCGACCATCAGCGCCACCATCTAACATTCTCACCAACCAATAAAGCGAAGCGTCAGGGTCTGAGCCACGAACTGATTTGTGTAAAGCCGAAATTTGGTCATAAAAAAGGTCACCACCCTTGTCAAACCCTTTGCGCGTCTCACTTAACGCCACGGTGACAAACACCTCATCAATTTCTTTAAGTGCCTGAGCTTGCGCACTCTGACACAAAATTTCCAGTTGATTCAGGAGTCGCCTCGCATCGCCATCAGCCGTAAACACCAGTTGCTTGGCTGCCGCAGGTGTCAATGTCACGCCCTGCCCCTCACAGGCAACCGTGCGCACCAAAAGGGCGTCTAAGTCCTGCTCATCGATGGCTTTGAGGACATGCACTTGTGCTCGCGACAGCAGGGCTCGGTTCACCTCAAAGGACGGGTTTTCTGTGGTGGCCCCAACAAAGACGACCAGTCCAGACTCTACAAACGGCAACAGTGCATCTTGCTGTGATTTGTTAAACCGATGAATCTCATCAACAAACAGCACCGTTTGCTGACCGGTTTGATTCAGGGTCTGTTGAGCTGTTTCCATGGCCGCGCGTATATCTTTAACGCCCGCAAAGACCGCTGAAATAGCAATAAAAGCGCAATCAAAGGCATCCGCCATCAAACGCGCCAAGGTGGTTTTTCCCACACCAGGCGGCCCCCAGAGAATCATCGAATGGGGTTGACCCGCTTCAAAAGCGAGTCTTAACGGCTTGCCTGGGCCTAGCAAGTGACGCTGACCGACCACTTCATCGACATGGGCCGGTCGCATGCGTTCGGCTAAGGGGGCTTTGGGGTTGCGCGCAAACAAGTCCGCCATGGTGACTAATCCAGCTTGATCACGTCAGTGTTGGGTGGCGCTTTGAACTGAAACGTGCCCTGAGCAAAAGAGGACTGGGCTCGAATATTGGACAAATCGATTTGCGTGGTTTGGCCAAAACCATCACGCAACAAAAGCCGCGCAGGATTGCCCGCCCGCATCCCAATGTCGAGCTGGTTTAAACCTGAATCAGGCTGGCGCGGCACGGCTCGAAACCATGACAGGCCGTCTTGATCAGGCAATGGGGTGATTTCAAAGGCCTGCGTCATACCATCGGTGCCAAATAGGATTGCCGCTGGCGAACTACCCATCGCCGCACCGGCCGCTCGGACACTCACTTGGCTTAAATCTGGGTCGTACTGATACACATTGACCCCGTCTGACAGCACCAGTTGGGCGTAAGGCTCGCGGATATCCCAGCGAAATTGCCCCGGCCGCGCAAAGGCAAAGTCACCAGTCTGAGCCAAATTGGTTTCGCCCTGTGGCCCCACCGTGTATTGGCTAAACTGGCCTTTGGCTGCCGACACCGTCCGCACAAACGCCTCAAACGCTTGTTGCGCGGGGTTGGCCATAACCGCGCTCGCAATAAAGCAAGACGCCAATAAAGAGAACACGAGTAATCGAATCATCCTAGTTATCCTCGGCTGGGCCCGCCGGTGCCAAAATCTCTCGGTTACCGTTGGATTGCATGGCTGACACCACACCAGACTGCTCCATTTGCTCAAGCAATCGCGCCGCTCTGTTGTAGCCAATGCGCAAGTGGCGCTGGACCAGTGAAATCGACGCCCGTCGGTTTTTAAGCACGATCGCCACCGCCTGATCGTATAAGGGGTCTGACTCGACATCCGCAAAACCGGTCACATTGTTGATGCCATCACCGGTTTCACCCGGCACGCCACCCTCAAGTAAACCATCAATATAGTCTGGCTCGCCTTGCGACTTCAGGGCATCAACCACCCGATGCACTTCCTCATCTGAGACGAAGGCGCCGTGTACACGAATGGGCAAACCGGTGCCAGAGGGCATGTAGAGCATATCGCCCTGCCCCAATAGCGTCTCTGCGCCCATTTGATCAAGAATGGTGCGAGAGTCAATTCGCGAAGAAACTTGAAAGGCAATCCGAGTCGGAATATTGGCTTTGATCAAGCCCGTGATCACGTCCACACTTGGGCGTTGCGTCGCCAAAATCAAATGAATACCCGCAGCCCTGGCTTTTTGTGCCAAGCGAGCAATCAATTCCTCAATCTTCTTACCGACCACCATCATCAGGTCAGCCAACTCATCGATTACCACCACAATCGTTGGCATCTCTTTGAGCGGCTCAGGCGCATCTGGGGTCAAAGAAAACGGGTTTGGAATCAACTCTTCGCGCTTGGCAGCATCTCGAATCTTGGTGTTGTAACCCGCCAAATTACGCACACCCATTTTGCTCATGACGCGGTAGCGCTTTTCCATCTCGGCCACACACCAATTCAAGGCATTGGCCGCGTGGCGCATGTCAGTGACAACCGGTGCCAAGAGGTGCGGGATACCTTCATAAACGCTCATTTCAAGCATCTTGGGGTCAATTAAAATCAGTCTTGTCTGAGAAGCGTCAGCTTTGTAGAGCAAAGACAAGATCATGGCGTTAATCCCGACGGATTTACCCGAACCCGTGGTGCCAGCCACCAATAGGTGGGGCATCTTGGCCAAGTCTGCCACCACAGGATTACCCGCGATGTCTTTGCCAAGCGCCATGGTGACCAACGACGGGCTGCTGTGATAGGTCTGAGAGCCCAAGATTTCAGACAACTTGACCATCTGGCGCTTGGGGTTGGGCAACTCCAAACCCATCAAGCTCTTACCCGGGATCGTCTCAACGACACGAATACTGACCAAGCTCAAGGCGCGCGCCAAGTCTTTGCCCAGGTTCACAATCTGACTGCCTTTCACCCCAGTGGCGGGCTCGATTTCGTATCGCGTGATGACCGGACCCGCTTGAGCGGCAACCACCACGACTTGCACCCCAAAATCAGACAGCTTTTTTTCAATCAAGCGCGACGTGAACTCAATGGTCTCAGGCGATACCGTCACAATCATGTCGGCCGGCGCATCCAACAATGCGAGCTCAGGCAGGCGACTGTCACTGGCATCTTGGAACAAATTCTGCTGCTTCTCTTTAAAAGCCCGTTCTGATTTCTGAACCGTGGCCACCGCCGGCTCAATGCGCACCGGTTGATCGTGCACAATTAGGTCATGGCGGGCATCGACATGCTCGTGGCGCTGGGCTTGCGCGACTTCACCCACGCGACGGTCTTGACGGGCTCGGTAGGCGTCACGGATTCGAATCACACCGCGCTCTAGCCACATGCCAACCGTCTCACAAACACTTAACCATGAGAACCCAAAAAAAAGGCTCAGCCCCGTTACAATCAACGCAATCAAAATTAAGGTGGCACCGGTAAATCCCACTGCGTGGGATAACAACATTGACCACGCATATCCAATCACACCGCCAGCCCCACTCGAAGCCGCTGACTGGCCAGGCAGTTCAGTGCCCCAAGAGGCCAAACGCAATGACTCAAGGCCCACGGCGCCCGCAAGCAGCAAGACAAACCCAAGGCCTTGTTCCCAATGCACCCGCTCCAAACCTTCAACTGGTGCATCTCGTGTCACGTGATGCACCAGTCGACGCCAACCCGCACGGACCCTGTTTAAAAGGCAAATAACCAACAACCACGCCGAAAAACCAAACAAATAAAGCAAAATGTCAGCCGTGTAAGCACCCAAAACACCGCCCTTATTGCTCAACACTTCGGCGCTTGACGAGTGCGACCAGGCCGGGTCGCTGGGTGCCCAAGTCACCAAAACCAAAGACAGCCAAGCGGCCAGTAACGCAAACAGCACCCACCGGGCTTCTCGCAGAAAACCGAGCAATTTCTGCTGTAAGGGTGATAGTCCGTTGCGCACATTGCGCGATGCGCGCGCAGTGCGTGGTGTACGTGTAGGGTCGACATTAGCTTTTGACATGGAGATCATTATAATTTGGTAAGAACAATTAGGGATTCACGAATATGTCTAACACACGCCACGCTCAAGTTTTAATTCTAGGATCCGGCCCAGCCGGTTACACCGCTGCTGTTTATGCGGCCCGCGCTAACCTTAACCCAGTTCTGATCACGGGTTTGGAGCAAGGTGGTCAGCTCATGACCACAACCGAGGTCGACAATTGGCCTGCTGACGCCCAAGGCGTGCAGGGTCCTGACTTGATGCAACGCTTTGAAGAGCATGCCAAGCGCTTTGAAACAGAGATGATTTTTGATCAAATCACAAAAGTCGACCTCTCCAAGCGCCCTTTCACACTGACCGGTGACGGCGGTAAAGTCTACACCTGCGACGCCTTAATTATCGCCACTGGGGCCTCAGCCAAGTACCTGGGCATACCCTCTGAGCAGGCTTTCATGGGCCGAGGCGTTTCGGGATGTGCGACTTGTGACGGCTTTTTCTACCGCGACCAGGATGTGGTTGTGGTGGGTGGCGGCAATACGGCGGTTGAAGAGGTGCTTTATCTGTCAAACATTTGCCGCTCAGTCACCGTGGTTCACCGCCGTGAGAAATTCCGTGCCGAACCCATCATGATCGACAAAATGATGGAAAAATCTGTTAGCGGTAACGTCAAGCTCGCCCTCCACCGCGAGCTTGACGAAGTGTTGGGCGATACCACGGGCGTCACTGGGGTGCGACTGCGCAGCACCCAAGATGAGGAGCCCCTCGAGTTAAAGGTCACCGGTGCCTTCATCGCGATTGGCCACAGTCCCAACACGGCTATCTTCGAAGGCCAGCTTGATATGGAAAACGGCTACATCGTGACCCGCAGCGGTTTAAAAGGGTTGGCCACGATGACATCGGTGTCTGGCGTGTTTGCCGCCGGCGATGTACAAGACCACGTCTATCGCCAAGCCATCACCAGCTCTGGTACCGGCTGTATGGCGGCTCTAGACGCCCAGCGCTGGCTGGAGAGTGCGCAAGACTGAGCGCGCCGAACCAGCGCTGAGCCCAGAAGACGCTCAGTTGCTGGCTCAGGCGCTGGCACAAGTCATACCGATGCGCGGCCGACAACGGGTCACGCACGCCAAGCCTGACCCTGCGATCAATATTCAGCGCCGACAGGCCACAGCCAGTGAACCAGAAGGTTTTCCACTGTCAGACGGCGACACCAGCGGTCAGGCCCAGGTGCTTGAGTCCTTTCACCGATCTGGCGTTTCTAGCGAAACCATGCGCCGCCTAAAGCGCGACAGCCACACCGTGCGTGAAACGCTTGATTTGCATGGCTTAAATCGCGATCAAGCCCGTCTTTCTGTGGCGCATTTTGTTAATGCCGCCGCCCAACAAGGCGTTAAGCGCGTGCGCATTGTTCATGGACAAGGGTTTGGATCCACGCACGGCGGCGCGTTATTACGTCAACAAACAAGACACTGGCTGACCCAAATGCCTGACGTGTTGGCTTTTGTGGGGGCGCCGGCGCAAGACGGTGGCAAAGGCGCTGTTTTGGTGCTGCTACGGTCGGCGCAGCTCAGCGACCATCGCTAGGGTGGCTTGATCGGGGCGTGGGGTCGCGAGCGACACCAACACCATCACGGCGAAAGCCAACGGGATTCCAAAGATGCCAGCCGCGTTGGGTTGAATACCCCACCACAACTGAATCGGCTCACTGCGTGCAATACCAAACACAAGCTCGCGCAACCAAGGTTGCGTGATGGCAATGTAGTAAAAAGTCATGCCGATACCCGCTAGCATCCCGAACGAGGCGCCCCACTTGTTGGTGCGCGACCAAAACACGCCCAGCACCAATGCTGGAAAGAAAGAAGCCGCTGCAAACGAAAAGGCAGCCGTCACCATGAAAATAATGTCAGCGGGCGTTTTAGTGGCGACCCAGGCTGCCGCAAAAGCCACAAACAGCAAAAACACCTTTGAAACAATGACCTGGCGGTTGACATTCATTTCTGGCGATACCAATCGCACACTGGTGTCGTGAGACAGCGCATTTGAAATGGTCAACAACAATCCGTCGGCCGTTGAGAGGGCTGCTGCCATGGCGCCAGCGGCGATCAAACCGGACATGACGTAAGGCAAACCACCAATTTCTGGACCCGCCAAAACCACCATATCAGATCCCATGCGGATTTCACTGAGTTGGACAATCCCATCGGCGTTGATGTCTGTGATTTCGATCAAGGTTCGATCAAGCGCTGACCAATCGTTGACCCATTGTGGCAAAGCCGAGTGCGCCAAACCAACAACCCCATGGTAAATCTCGTTTTTAACCAAGACCGCCAAAGCCGGAGCCGTCAGGTAGAGCACCAGAATAAAGAACAATGACCAAAACACGGATTTTCGTGCTGCGCTGACTGATGGTGTGGTGAGTGATCGCATCAAAATATGCGGCAAGCCGGCTGTGCCCAACATCAAACACACCAACAGCGCCACAAAGTTATTTTGAGCGGCTGTCCGTCCTTGCTCCGTGTCAGCCACAAAGGGTTCAGTGTGCGGTCTCACCGGCTCGGCTCGGCGCTTGTATTCTTTTTGTCGCTGCGTCCAATCCACCCGCGCTTGTTCCTCTGATTCAGGATACTGGGCGAGTTGACGCTCGAGCTGTCTGACCTCCAACATCGGCGTGTCGCTGGCGCGCGTGCGCAACAAGCGATTGCGTAACGCCTCTTTTTCGGTCTGCCATGACAAGGGCAAGGCGTCCACCCTCATTGCCATCAGCTGTGCTTGAGATTGCCAATAGGCACGCACCACTTGCTCAGCTGGGTCTTGTGCGATGGCCTGCTCGCGCTCATGGATGGCTGAAAGCACTTCACCGGCGGCCACTTGAGGCACCGGTTTGCCCGTTTGACTGATGGAAAGCCAAATGACAGGTAGTAAGTAAGCGATCACCAAAATGATGTATTGGCCCACCTGCGTCCAAGTCACCGCGCGCATCCCCCCCAAAAATGAGCAAATCAGCATGCTGCCAAGCGCAATAAAGACACCGAGTTCAAAGGAGATGCCAGTCAAGCGCGTGGTGATCAGACCAACACCATAAATTTGAGCCACCAGATAACTAAAGGAGCAGGCCAAGGTGCAGAGCACTGCAACCATTCGGGGCAAATGGCCACCGTAACGCGCGCCCAGAAAGTCTGGAATGGTGTATCGGCCAAATTTTCTGAGGTAAGGCGCAATCAGCAGTGCCAGCAACACATAGCCGCCAGTCCACCCCAAAATGAACGCCAAACCGTCGTAGCCTGACAGATAAAGCGTGCCCGCCACCCCAATAAAAGAAGCAACCGACATCCAATCAGCCGCCGTGGCCATGCCATTGAAGACGGCAGGCACTCGACGTCCCGCCACGTAATACTCAACGGGATCCGAGGTGCGGCAGTAAATACCAATGGCGGCATACAGCAGAACGGTCGCCAGCAGAAAGACGTATCCAATCCACTCTCGCGCCATACCAGCGACTTCGAAAGCCGCCAACAGACCAATCAGAACCAGAAAACCAAAGGCATAAAAAACATAGCGGCGTACCAAGCTGGCATGCCACTTACGATCATCAGTACTGAGGTCGTGGTCAGTCATGACTGAGGGGGGTCATCGGCCACCGCTTGCTTGGCCAACGCCTGGGTTTCTTGTTTATCCCGACGGTCCATGATGGCCGCGTAAACACCGATTAACCCCAAGTAAATCAGTGGCACCCCAAAGGCGGCTAAGGCCATGGACAGCGGCCAACCAAAAATTGTCCAATCATCGGGTAGTGCTGGCAGGCCAACAGGCATCAGGCTTACCAGCAACCAAACCAACAAGAGAATAGCAACCAGTAACAAGTTACGCGGCCAATATTTCAAAGGTTTGGGTCGATTAAGCATTGGGCTGAGTCTGGCCAAATTCGGCATTAAGTGGCGGTAAGCACCATCTAAAGAAAAATCGGCCGACACTGCGTGCCGGCCGATTGTTACTATTTTTTTTATGGTTTGCTGCAATAAAGACTTTGACCAATGCTGCCAGTCTAGCCATGCAGGGCTTTGTCTCCTCTCCCGCATGGCTAAGATTATGCACCAATGCTGAGCTAGGTGCATCAGGGAATGCCCTAGTCCGGGGCATGCACCACAAACTACATGTTGTCGATCATCACCTGACCGAAGCCTGAGCAAGACACTTGGGTCGCGCCTTCAAGCAAACGGGCAAAGTCATAAGTCACTTTCTTCGACAAAATCGACTTTTCCATGCTGGCAATGATAATGTCAGCCGCTTCAACCCAACCCATGTGACGCAACATCATCTCAGCCGACAGAATCTCAGAGCCCGGATTAACGTAATCTTTACCAGCATACTTAGGTGCCGTACCGTGAGTGGCTTCAAACATGGCCACCGAGTCAGACAAGTTTGCGCCTGGGGCAATGCCAATACCACCGACTTGGGCGGCCAAAGCGTCAGAGACGTAGTCACCGTTTAAGTTCAAGGTTGCAATGACGTCGTATTCAGCCGGGCGCAACAAGATCTGTTGCAAAAAGGCGTCAGCAATCGAGTCTTTGACAATAATCTCGCGACCCGTCTTGGGGTTCTTGAACTTGCACCATGGGCCGCCATCAATTAGCTCAGCGCCAAACTCTTTCTGTGCCAGTGCATATGCCCAATCGCGAAAGCCACCTTCGGTGAACTTCATGATGTTGCCCTTGTGCACAATCGTCAAAGAGCTGCGATCATTGTCTATTACGTATTGCAAAGCCTTGCGCACCAAACGCTCGGTGCCTTCGCGCGAAACAGGCTTAACACCAATACCGGAGGTGTTAGGGAAACGAATTTTTTTAACGCCGAGTTTGGTCTGTAAAAACTCGATCAACGCTTTGGCGTCGTCTGACTCAGCCGCAAACTCAATGCCGGCGTAGATGTCTTCTGAATTTTCCCGGAAAATAACCATGTTGGTTTTTTCTGGCTCACGCAATGGTGACGGCACACCCGCAAAATAACGCACTGGGCGCAGACACACATACAGATCGAGCTGCTGGCGCAAGGCCACGTTCAACGAACGAATGCCACCACCAACGGGCGTGGTCAATGGGCCTTTGATCGAAACCACATAGTCGCGCACAGCCTCTAAAGTCTCTTCTGGCAACCAAACGTCAGGGCCATAGATCTTGGTGGACTTTTCACCGGCATACACTTCCATCCAGTGAATTTTGCGCTTGCCACCGTAGGCCTTCTGAACCGCCGCATCAACCACTTTCAGCATCACTGGTGTGATGTCAGCACCCGTGCCATCGCCTTCGATATATGGCAAGATTGGTTCATCAGGCACGTTAAGCGAGTAATCAGCATTGACGGTTATTTTTTGGCCTGCGCTAGGCACTTTGATATGCTGGTATGACATGTAAGCTCCGGTAATGGGTTGATCCAACCAATTATTTTATCCCGCATTACAAGTAAAGGTTTCACTATGTTCGACCCAACCCGAGATCAGGTCCGTGAATTCTTCATCAGCGCTTGGCAACAAAGGCTATCAGGCAGTGTTTGTACGCCATTACAAACCATGGCTGCCAATCTCATTGAATGGCACCCGGAGTACCACGAAACGCTTTCAGATCCTGATGCCCTAACGCGAGACTTCAACGTTCAAGACGGCAAAACAAACCCGTTCCTGCATCTCTCGATGCATTTGGCGATTGCCGAGCAAGTCTCTATTGATCAACCGCCTGGCATCAAAGGCGCCCACAATCAGCTGGCCGCGCGGGTGGGTGAACATGACGCCGTGCATGAAATCATGGAATGCTTGGGCGAAGTGGTGTGGCAATCGCAGCGCACAGGACAGCCCTTGAGCAATGAGGCTTACTTGGATCTGATCTTGCGCCGCGCAAGCCGAGACAACCAATAAAGACACGGGGGCCGATAAAGGCCCCCGCTGAACTGACGAGCCTCGTGGGCGACGTTTTACTTACGTACCGCTAGCGGTGAAGGCTGCGAAGCCAACCACGCCGACACGTTTTGAATGTCTTGCTTACTCATTTGCATCGCAAAAGAAGACATGATGGCGTTATTACGGACATTGGCTGTCGCTGGCAGTCCACGCGCGCCGCGCTGATAAGCCGTTAATGCGTGCTTTAGGTAGTCTGCGTGTTGACCCGCCAAAATTGGATAGTTATCAACAATTGCTTTGTTGCCCTCTGCACCGTGGCAAGAGGCGCAATTTAGGCGTTCCCAGGCGGCTTGGCCCGCCTTCAAATCAGCCGACATGGCCATTGGAGTGAAGGCCACTGTTGCCAATGTAAGAAGCGTTGTTGCAATCAGTTTCATGGGTATCAGGCTCACTTCAAGTTGGCGTAGTAGGCCGCCAAATCGGCCATGTCTTGCTCAGACAAGGTCGAAGAAATGGCAGTCATTGTGGGGTGCGTTCTCTCACCCGTGGCGTAGGCACGAAGTGCCACAACCAAATATTGCTCGTTTTGCCCCGCAATCATGGGAACAGCGTACACCTCAGGAAAACTGGCTTTGTAACCAGGAATACCATGGCAACCGATGCACATCGAGTTTTTATTTTGCCCAGAGGCGATATCACCAACCACAGGACCACTGGCAACGGCAGCACCCGCAAACCCCATGGCAAGAGTTAGCATGATGAATCGTGCGAATCGGCGCACCAGACAGGGTAAATCGTGTAAAAAAGACGTCATGTTTTTGGCTCTTCCGTTAACAATCTACTTAAGGTGATTGCGTTGACATTGCAACCTTAAATGTGTTCGCATTGTACGATAATTGAATGATACGCAAGCAAGCTTAACTCTTTTGACCTAGGATAAACCCTTATGACTTCGGATGTTGACCCTTTTTTAAACAGCAACCGTTTTGATGGAACCGAGCGCTATGTCGCCACTGAGGATCTGAAACTGGCCGTTAATGCCGCACTAACACTGGAGCGCCCGTTACTGATCAAAGGCGAACCAGGGACCGGCAAAACCATGTTGGCTGAAGAAGTGGCGGCTGCACTCGGGCGTCCGTTGTTGCAGTGGCATATCAAATCGACCACCAAAGCCCACCAAGGTCTGTACGAGTATGACGCGGTGTCGCGCCTACGCGACTCACAGCTCGGCGACGAAAAAGTCAAAGATATCCGCAACTACATCGTCAAAGGTGTGTTGTGGCAGGCATTCACCGCTGATGAGCCAACGGTTCTCTTGATTGATGAAATCGACAAAGCTGACATCGAGTTTCCCAATGATTTGTTGCGAGAACTAGACCAGATGGTTTTCCACGTCTACGAGACCCACGAAACCATCTCCGCCAAACACCGGCCTTTGGTCATCATCACCTCCAACAATGAAAAGGACCTGCCTGACGCGTTCCTGCGCCGATGCTTCTTTCATTACATCCGTTTTCCAGACCGCGACACGCTCAAGTCAATTGTCTCTGTGCACTTCCCAACCTTACACGCTGATGTTCTACGGGCTGCCCTAGATGCCTTCTTTGGTTTGCGTGAAGCGCCTGGCCTTAAGAAAAAGCCCTCGACCTCAGAGTTTCTCGATTGGCTACGTCTCTTGATTGCGGAAGATATTGATGTTGCGCAAATCGAAGCCCACAACGCAACCTCAGTGCCTATCATGGCTGGTGCGTTGCTCAAAAACGAGCAAGACGTTCAACTGCTTGAGCGTTTGGCCGCCGTGACTCGACAAACCACCCGACGACCCACATGAGCACTTTCATCACGCCTTTGACCACCACGGTGCTCAGCCAAGGTGACATAAGACTCGAGCCCTTAAGTCTTGCGCATGCCAGTGACCTCCGGACGGCGGCCGCTGACGGCAACCTTTGGACCCTTAGGGTGACCTCAGTGCCCGAGCCTGAGCACACTGAGGCTTATATTGAAGCCGCGCTAAAAGGGCATGCCGACGGTCACATGCTGCCCTTTGCTGTGCGTCACCTCAGCACCAACCAAATCATTGGGTGCACCCGTTATCACGACATCATCGCAGCGGTCGGCCGTTTGGAAATTGGTTACACCTGGTACGCCAAATCGTTTCAACGCAGCTCGGTGAACACGATTTGTAAGTTTTTACTGCTGACGCACGCCTTTGAAACACTCAAAGCTGGCGTGGTCGCTTGGCGCACCGATAACTTCAACATCGCCTCGCAACGCGCCATTGAACGATTGGGTGCCAAGCGTGACGGGGTACTTCGTGGCCACGCCTTGCGGCGCGATGGCACGATTCGCGACACCGTCATGTACAGCGTGAGCGCTGGCGAATGGCCCGAAATCAAAGCCCACCTGCTGCATCTTCAGGAACGCCATGCTCGCTGACTTTTTCTATCACCTGCGTGCCCAGCAACTGCCTGTGAGCGTCAAGGAATACCTGACGCTGCTAGAGGCCTTGGGCAAACCTTTGATGAACCCTTCACTTGAAGACTTTTATTATTTGGCCCGCATCACGCTGGTGAAAGACGAGTCATTGTTTGATAAGTTCGACCGTGCCTTTGGCAGCTACTTTCGCAAGCTCGAGGGCAAGCTACCGGGTAAAAAAATTCCTCTCGACTGGCTGGTCAAAGAATTTGAAAAACACCTCACCCCTGAACAAAAAGCTGACATTGAGCGCTTGGGCTGGGATCGGCTCATGGCACTTTTTGAAGAGCGTCTCAAAGAGCAAAAAGAACGTCACGCGGGTGGTAGCAAATGGATCGGCACCGGCGGCACTTCACCCTTTGGCAATGGTGGTACCAACCCCGAGGGTATTCGTGTGGGCGGCCAATCCTCGGGTAGCCGTTCAGCAGTCAAGGTCTGGGACGAACGCCAATTTCGTGACTATGACGATCAGCTCGAACTTGGCACGCGTAACTTCAAAGTCGCGTTGCGACGCCTGCGACGCTTTGCCCGTGAAGGCGCCGATCTTGAACTCGACTTAAACGACACCATTCGAAGCACGGCGCGCAATGCCGGCTACTTGGACCTTCGCATGGTGCCCGAGCGCCACAACAAAGTAAAAGTACTGATGCTTTTGGATGTCGGTGGCAGCATGGACGATCACATCAGCCGGGTTGAGGAGCTGTTCTCTGCGGCTCGCAGCGAGTTTAGAAACCTCGAGGTGTATTACTTTCACAACTGCCCCTATGAGCACTTGTGGCAATCCAATCGGCGCCGCCAAATGGAGCGCTTTGAGACTTGGGACGTTCTTCGTAAGTTCAACGCCGACTGGCGCTTGATCTTTGTCGGTGACGCCTCAATGAGCCCTTACGAGATCCTGCAACCCGGTGGCTCAGTCGAACACTACAACAAAGAGTCCGGTGCGCAGTGGCTACAACGCATGGTACAAAACTGGTCCAAATCGGTTTGGCTCAATCCCGAACCACAGGCGTCTTGGCAGTATCGACAATCGATCGCATTGATCAAGAACATTGTTCAAGACCGCATGTATCCAGTGACTGTCTCGGGGATTGAGCAGGCCATGCGACTGCTCTCCAAATAACCCACCGCTCAATCCAGCGATTGCCCAGCAATCGCCAAGGCGATCTTGCCTTGAACACGACGTTGGTGCAAATCATCGATCGCTTGGCAGAGTTGATCCATGGGGTACAGGGCCGTGATTTGCGGCTGGATGCGGCCTTGGCGCGTTAACTGCATCAGCGCTCGCATCATGGCGCGCATATCGGTCTCAAAGCGAGCCCGCTCATCAACGGGCGTCCAGCCCAAGTACTTACCAAAGAAAAAGCCGTGCAACGTCAAGTTCTTAACCAGCATGATGTTTAGCGGTAACTGTGGCACACGACCAGCGGCAAAGCCGATGCTGATGATCTGCGCACCTTGAACAGCGGCCTTGAACGCCATTTCCATCAGGTCCCCACCCACTGGATCAAAAATGATGCTCACGCCTTGGGGACTGGCTGCTTTGATTTGCTGCACCAAGGCGTCATCAGGTGCAAGCGCCAGATCGGCACCGTGCGCCAACGCCCGCGCGCGCTTTTCTTCTGAACTCGCACAAGCAATCACCCGCGCACCCATGGCGCTGGCCAAATCGACGGCCGCCAAGCCCACGCCTGAGCCCGCCCCCAAAACCAAAACCGTGTCTGAGGGCTGCAAACCCACCTTCCACACCAGTGCCGTGTAAGCCGTGCCGTAAGACAATGGCAAGGGCAAAGCATCGAGCATCGTCAAACCAGACTCAATCGGGTAGACCGTATGCGCGGCGATATTGACGTGCTCGGCGTAGCAACCCCAGCGCGACAACCCCAAAACACGATCACCGAGCGCCAAACCACGCACGCCGGGCCCCACCGCGCGCACCCGACCGACCAATTCCGTGCCCGGTGTAAACGGCAGTGGTGGCTGCGACTGGTAACGCCCACGGATTAACAAATCAGTGGCATGGCTCACCGTTGCATGGCTGACCGCGATGGCGACCTCACCCATGCCGGGCTCAGGTGGCAGCGACATTTCCGTCACACGGGCGACGTCGTTGGGCGGCCCAAATGCATTACAAACGATGGCCTTCATTGATGTCCTTTGGGTTTGGATTTGGATTTGGGTTTGTTTTTTTACTGCGCTTGCGTCACCACACCATCAGCGAGCCACTGATCGATACGCGCTTGCTCAAACCCCAGCGAGCGCAACACAGCCACTGAATGTTCGCCAATCAGGGGCGCGGCTTGACCCTCATGCCTGAAGGCCTCAATTGGCGAAGCAACCCTTAAGAGTTCACCCACCGATGGTTGCACAATCGGCTGTAATAGCCCCAGATGTGCGGCTTGTGGGTGCGCTTTGAGACTGTCGTAATCGCGAACCCTGGCATGCAAGATGTCATGGGTAGTAAAAATCTTGACCCAGTCATCTGAACGGATCCGTCTGAACACCGCTTGGACATCGGCTTGCAATCGCTCGCGCGCCTGCATGCGTAGGGCATTGCTGGCCAAGGTCGGGTCATCTAACCAAGTCACGCGGTCAATCGCTAGACAAAACCTCGCGAACTGCTCGTCGTTGAGCACCACCACCGAAAGTTGGCCATCGGCGGTGTCAAACACACCATTGGGCGCACTGACCGCACCAACGGGCTTGGCACCCACCATCGAGTGCTCCAGCAACCCCATGGCTTGGAACGCCAGGCAAGATTCAAACAAACTGGTTTGAACGTGTAAGCCCTCTCCCGTGCTTTGGCGTCGATACAGCGCAGCCGAAAGCGCTTGAGCCGCGTAAAGCCCAGTCACCACGTCTGCCATCAACATGCCGACCCGCCGGGGTTGATCGTCGGGGGTGCGATTCATGTACATCAACCCACTATCGGCTTGCATCACCGAGTCTGATGCCGGTAGTGCGGCGTAGGGGCCATCGGGGCCGTAGCCACTGATCGACAAGTAGACCAAATCAGGCACTTGTTTGACCAAGGATTCGTAGTCAAGCCCCAAACGGGCCATCACGCCCGGCCTAAAATTGTGGATTACCACATCAAATTGCGGCGCCAACTCGATCAAAAGAGCGCGACCTTCAGGCGTTCGAGCATCGAGCGCCAAACCTTTTTTGGCTTGGTTGTACTGCATCGACAAGGCGCTTTGCTCACCGTCAACAACCCCAACAAACCGCCCCCAGTCGCCGCTCGGTGGCTCGATCTTAACCACATCAGCACCTTGCACCGCAAACATTTGGGCGCAAGATGGCCCGGCGATGCCTTGACTAATATCCAGTATTTTGATGCCCTGCCAAGGTTTAATCACAACCACTCCTTTTGCACGTTTTATGCGCATTGATATCCTCCCCGCTCTGAAAGGTGAGGTTTGCCACGCAACCGATCAAGGCACAAGCAGCCGACGCGGCGTTATGATGAACCATTGAATTGAACCAATGCCCGCTGGGGTTATCCAACCGGTCATTGCTGGCGTCTTTGTTTATGGAACATCTCATGCTTCGTTTTTTAAGAATCCGTGCCCTTGCCCTATCGAGCTCACTTGTCCCTGCCTTAGCCACTGCCGTTTTTGTAGCGGCGCTTGCCTTGCCTGCCTCAGCCGTGACTCTACCGGCTGGCGTCAAGGAAGTCACCTCTGTGCAGGGTGTGACCGAGTACTTACTCGAGTCCAACGGCCTGAGGGTGTTGCTGGCACCCGACCCCTCAAAGCCATCGGTCACGGTCAACATGACCTATCTGGTCGGTGCACGCCATGAAAACTATGGTCAGACCGGCATGGCACACCTGCTTGAACACATGATTTTTAAGGGTACGCCAAGCATCCGTAACGCACTCGCTGAGTTTTCTAAGCGCGGATTGCGCGCCAATGGCACAACCTCAGAGGACCGAACCAACTACTTTGCCACCTTTGCGGCCAATTCGGAAACGCTTGATTGGTTTATCCGCTGGCAAGCCGATGCCATGGTCAATTCATTGATCGCGCGCGAAGACCTTGATGCTGAGATGACCGTGGTTCGCAACGAAATGGAGCGCGGTGAAAACAGCCCTTTTCGCATGCTCTTTCAAAAGACCCACAGTGCTGCCTTTCAGTGGCACAACTACGGCAAAAGCGTCATTGGTGCACGCTCTGATGTTGAGGGTGTGGATATTGAGCAACTGCAAGCCTTCTACCGCGTCCACTACCAACCCGACAATGCGGTCTTGGTCGTTGCCGGACAGTTTGACCCAACGTCAACGCTAGCCGTCATTGCCGATGCCTTCGGTGTCATCCCGAAAGCCACCCGCGAATTGCCACGGCAATACACCATCGAACCGGTGCAAGACGGTGAGCGACGCGTCATTTTGCGACGCAATGGTGGCACGCCGCTAGTGGCCGCTGTTTATCACATCCCGCCAGCCATTAATGAGGACTACCCCGCGATTGAACTAGCCACACTGATGCTCAGTGATGCCCCTTCAGGGCGTCTCTACAAGGCCTTGGTGCCTGACGGCATAGCGAGCAGCGTCTTTGGCTTTAGTCGCGACATGTATTCACCAGGCACCGTGATGTTTGGCGCGCAACTTGAACTCGGTATGAGCACCGACACAGCCCTCGGGGTTTTGACTGAAACATTGGAGAGTGTGGCACAGAACCCCATGAGTGCTGAGGATCTTAAACGCGCCCGCAGTCAATGGCTTAACAGTTGGGAACAAGTCTATAGCGATGTTCAACGGCTGGGCACGGCGTTATCTGAACCCATCTCTCTGGGCGACTGGCGCCTGTTTTTTAAGCAGCGTGACCGCATTGAAGCCGTCACCCTTGAGCACGTTCAGCGTGTGGCGACAACATTTCTAACACGTGCCAATCGTACCGAAGG